>Ga0209060_10001637_pt1 | contig 23685 bp, 24 predicted proteins | sample Coa_R1_8_FD_187155 | JGI IMG/M metagenome (GOLD analysis project Ga0209060, IMG submission 187155) | Surface soil microbial communities from Centralia Pennsylvania, which are recovering from an underground coalmine fire - Coalmine... | ecosystem: Environmental > Terrestrial > Soil >...
GATAGCTCCCGGCTCGACATCGGGCAGGGTAAATGTCTTAGCGAGGTACTTGAGACCGCGCGCCTTGACAATCGTCTTTTCGTACACCTGGCCGTTGAAGTTCACGATCGAACCATCCGGCTTGATCGTGCGGGCGTGCAAGTTGGTGATGATTCCAGCGTCTTTATAGAAGGGAATCTCAACGTCGGCGTACTTGCGGCCTTCTTCCGTGAAAATCCTGATGCGGAAATAGACATCTTCGTGAGCGGTGCGCGCACTGTCGTCGCGATCCACTGAGCGGAAGAGAGTGATAGCCATGGCCCCCGGCGCTTTAGGTTCGCTGGTCATCTTCAGTTCATCGGGGGAAACCGGTTGGAAACCGACGGAAGCGAATGCACCGATGCATGGACTGAAGAAGATGATTAGAGACAGGAGAATACGCAGGGAATGTGCAGGGACAACCCGAGGACTCGACATTAAGGACTTACCTTCTGGGAGCTACTGCATGCGAAGTGGCGTGCATGGCGGGTGAGCGTTGCGCCTGGGAACCGGTGCCGAGCCACCGTAGCGCCCTTTATTACGGCTGGAGAGAATATCTCGCCTCTCGCTGAGTGTCAATGGCTACCTTTGCCGAGGAATAGGGAGAGTTCGCATGATCAACGAGCGCGGAAATCGCTCAGAATGTCTTGCTTTAGGCATGCTAAACTCGAATTATTCCCACCATTTTGAGGGCGCGATGAAATTTGGAGTCATCATCTTTCCCGGATCCAACTGCGATCACGACGCTTACTGGACGATCGAGCATGTCTCGCACCAGCAGGCGAGGTTCTTGTGGCATGAGTCTCATGACCTGCAAAACTGCGACGCGGTCATCGTGCCCGGCGGTTTTGCCTATGGAGATTACCTGCGCACGGGAGCGATCGCGAAGTTCTCCCCAGTTATGGAATCGGTGAAGAAATTTGCTGAGGGCGGCGGCCTGGTGCTCGGAATCTGCAATGGCTTCCAGATATTGTGCGAGTCGGGACTGCTGCCCGGAGCGCTGATGCGGAACGTGGGATTGAAGTATGTCTGCGAACCGGTTCAGGTGAGAGTGGAAAATAACGAGACGCCATTTACGAATGCCTGTGAAAAAGGCCAGGTGCTCACCATTCCCATCGGGCACATGGAAGGGAATTACTACTGCGACGCAGCGACCCTGGAGGAATTACGGCGGGGAAATCGCATCGTGTTCCGGTATTGTTCGCCTTCCGGGGAAATCACGGCGGCGGCGAATCCTAATGGCTCGCTGGAAAATATTGCAGGAATCTGCAGCTCCGGCGGCAATGTTGTGGGCATGATGCCGCATCCGGAGCGGTCGGCCGAGCCGGAGCTGGGCTGCACGGATGGGCTCAAGATTTTCGAATCGATGGTTGGCGCGCTGGCTACGCGCTGAAGCCCGGGGCGAAAGCCCGTCTTTCTTAGCGGATCTTACGCGGCCACGAATGGCCGCTCTTCCGCGACTGAATCTTAGGTCGCGCACCGTGGAACGGATATTAGCGGGCTGCAGGTCGAATCCGTCGCCGGTGAAAAGGCAATTCTGGCGAGCGTGGAAGAGAAGCTCGTTGAGTGTCCCACGAGGTGTTTCGAGGGGCTCATGCTATAATCTCTATTCGCCTGCACTAATATCGAGGCTATCCGGTGATCTCCTCTGAGGGCGAATCCAGCGACATCATTAGCTCTTTAAGAAGAATCATTTAGACACGAGGTCGAGCCATGTCCGGCCATTCAAAATGGGCCACAATTAAGCACAAGAAGGGCGCGCTTGATGCGAAGCGCGGAAAGATTTTCACCCGCCTAATAAAGGAAATTTCGATTGCCGCCAAGAACGGCGGTGATCCCGATACCAACCCGCGCCTGCGCACCGCCATTGTCGCGGCGAAAGCGGAAAACATGCCTGCGGACAATATCAAGCGGGCGATCCAGCGAGGCACCGGCGAACTGCCCGGCGCAACCTACGAAGAGTTCACTCTCGAAGGCTACGGCCCGGGCGGTGTAGCTATCCTGCTCGATATCAATACCGATAACCGCAACCGCACCGTGAGTGAAATTCGTCACGTGTTCGGCAAGAATGGCGGCAACATGGCGTCGGCCGGAGCTGTAGCGTACATGTTCCACAAAAAAGGCGACATCATCATCCCCAAATCCGCAGCCACAGCAGACGACCTCATGAACGTCATCATAGAAGCGAATGGCGAGGAGGAACCCATTGACGATGGCGAGAACTGGGAAATCCTGACGGCGCCCTCCGCGTATGAAGGTATGGTCGAGGCCTTGAAAAGAGCCGGTATTGAACCCGCTTCGTCGAGCGTGAGCATGATTCCTGATACCTATATCAAGCTGGAAGGCCAGGCCGCGAATACGATGATTCGGCTGATGGAAGCTCTTGAAGAACATGATGACGTGCAGAACGTGCACGCCAACTTCGACATCGATCAGAAACTGCTGGAAGAAGTCGCTGGATAATTTGAAAACAAAGCAAGAAACGAGCCGCCCGCATGTGGCGGCTTTTTTTTCACTTCGATGCATCCGTGCAGAAGTTTTCAACATCTTCGTGGAAAATTCTGTGGAAAAGGGCCACAGTATTCCCGTAACTGATTCCACCAGAGATGCTTTAACACTTTGCACTAGAGCAAGTGCTGGCACTTTCCGGGTACAACCTCTTACTCAGTTCTCGTGAAAGTCAGACTCGACAAGTTGCTGGTAGATCGCGGGCTCGCGGCATCGCGCGAGCGCGCGCAGTCACTCATCCTCGCGGGCAAGGTGCTGGTCGAGAATCAAAAATTGGAGAAAGCGGGAGCGCCGGTCGCTCCGGATGCTGCAGTTCGTTTGTTGGGCGATGATCTTAAATACGTAAGCCGCGGCGGACTCAAACTGGAGCGAGCGCTCGAATATTGGAAAATTGATGTTTCCGGCAAAGTCTGTCTGGACGTTGGGGCGTCGACCGGCGGATTCACGGATTGCCTGCTGCAGCACGGCGCCGCACGGGTCATTTCGGTGGATACCGGCTATGGGCAGATGGATTTCAGGTTGCGGCAAGATCCGCGCGTCAGGCTGCTCGAGAAGATAAACGCCCGTTATCTTGTGCATGAGACATTGGGCGAGTTCGTAGAGTTTATCGCCATGGACGTTTCCTTCATCTCGGCCGCTTTGGTACTGCCCGCAGTCGTGAAGGCAGCGTTTCCAGAGGATGGCGAGCAGCGGCACGGCCGTCAGATCGTCGTGCTGGTCAAGCCGCAGTTCGAGGCGGGAAGGGAACACGTAGGAAAAGGTGGAATTGTTCGCGACGAAGAAGCGCAAATGGCGAGCGTCAGAAAGGTGCAGGCGACATTGAGCGAGCTTGGTTTTGCGAACGCAGAATATATTGACTCGCCGATTCTCGGAGCAGAGGGAAATCGGGAGTTCTTACTGTGCGGAATACTTTAGAATTCCCGCCGACAGCGCAATTTGGACTAAATCAAAGGATGCTGGACGAGGGAACGGCTGGGTTCGATACAATCTTTATTCACGATGACCACCTCGCAAGACGCCTCCCCAAAAGTTGCCGCGATTATGTCGCGCCCGGATCGTCCCAAAGTCGGGGAAATCATTCCGGGCGTGATCACCTGGCTCGGCGAACACGGTTACCGCGTCATCATGGACGAGTTTTCGGGGAAGTATTCCAGCGCGGCAGAGATCGTGAGCCGGTCAGAGATGGCTTCCCGGCAGATTGATTTGGTGGTAGTGCTGGGCGGTGATGGCACTCTGCTCTCGGCCGCGCGGGTAACAGCACCCATCGATGTGCCGTTGCTGGGAGTGAATCTCGGGTCGTTGGGGTTTTTGACCGAGGTGCCGGTGCCCTCGCTTTATCCGATGCTCGAGGCGATTTCGGAGGGCCATGCAACGATCGAGCGCCGGTCCCTGATGGAGTGCCAGCTCCTGCGGGGCGAGACAGTACGCGGCAGCTATTACGTGTTCAATGATGCGGTGGTGAACAAGACCGCACTCGCCCGCCTCAATACGTATGATCTGTACATCGACAAAGCGTTCGTGTCGAGTTACCGCGCCGACGGAATGATCGTCGCGACGCCAACCGGTTCCACCGCTTATTCGCTCTCGGCCGGAGGGCCGGTGCTCATGCCGACGGTGGCGGGTTTCGTGATCACGCCGGTTGCGCCGCATGCGCTTACGCATCGACCGCTAGTCGTCCCCGATTCCGCGGAGATCGAAATCCTGCTGCGCAGCGAAGAAGAAGTTGCCTATCTCAGCCTGGATGGCCAGCCGGGCCTGGATCTATGCGATGGCGACCGGGTTCGTTGCAGAAAGTCTAAACACCACGTTCATCTGTACCGTACGGGCATCAATTTTTTCCAGGTTCTGCGCAGCAAGTTGAAGTGGGGAGAGCGGGAGAACTAGCTCTTCAGTTTTAAAGCTCCATTCGCAACAGATCCGAAAATTTTTCGCGCCGCCGGATCAGTTTGGCAGTTTTGCCGTGCACTAATACCTCTGCCGCCCGAGGGCGCGAATTGTAATTCGACGACAGCACCATTCCATAGGCGCCGACATCGAAGACCGCGAGCAGGTCGCCTTCTCCCACGTCGGGAAGCTCGCGATCGCGGGCAAGGAAGTCTCCGGTCTCGCAGATTGGGCCGACAACATCAAAGGTCGAAGTTTTTGCCGAGGGAGCGAGTTGGACCGGGGCTATCTCATGATAAGCGCGGTAGAGAGTCGGACGGATCAGATCGTTCATGGCAGCATCGACCACGAGGAATCGCTTGCCGTCATTGGCCTTGCGATAGACCACCGAGGTCAGCAATATCCCAGCCGGACCCAGGATCGCGCGGCCGGGCTCCAGAAGCAGGGTTACTTTCGAGCTGCGCAAAGGTTCGATGACGCTGCGGGCGTACGCTGCTACGTTTTCAGCGGACTCAATCTGATCGGGCTTGTCATAGGAAATTCCCCAGCCTCCGCCGGCATCGACGAATTCAATGGCGTGACCCCGGCGGCGCAAGTCTTGCACCAGCTCGGCTACCCGCGCCATGGCCTCGCCAAATGGAGCAGCGTCCGTAATCTGAGAGCCAATGTGAACACTTACCCCGCAGACTCGAAGCCATGGCATGAGAGCGGCTGTTTCATACAGAGCCCTTACGTGACGGATCGGCACGCCGAATTTGTGTTGGTGAAGGCCGGTGGCAATATAGGGATGAGTCTCCGCAGCAACATCAGGATTGACGCGCAAAGCGACAGGAGCTTTGATTCGCAGGCGCGCCGCACACTCGGCCAGGGCGTGCAACTCCGATTCGCTTTCGACATTGAAGAGAAGAATCTGAGCTTTCAGTGCCGCTGTCAGTTCCTCGCGCGTTTTCCCCACGCCTGAAAAGACGATCTTCTTCACCGACTTCCGATCGGCATTGCGGACGCGCTCCAGTTCGCCGCCAGAGACCACATCAAATCCGCAGCCTTCCCTGGCGAGCAGGCGGAGGATGGAAAGGTTCGAGTTCGCCTTCACCGAGTAGCAGATCCTGTGGGGGTAGTCGCCGAACGCGGCATCAAAGGCCTGGTAGCGCCCGCGAATCATGCCTGCTGAGTAGACGTAGAGCGGCGTTGAAAAACGTCTGGCGAGGTCAGCCAGGCTGACGTTCTCGCAATACAGCGAGGCCAGGCCAGGGCGGTTTTTTCCACGCTTCGTCTCGCGGTAAACAAATCCCGGCGGGCGTCCAAGGGAGGGAAGCTGGGTTGTCTCGGTCATTTCTTCTTGGGCGGGGCCTGGGCCTGGCGGACGCGGATCGCAACCACCGTCTGGTCGTCAAACGTTTCCACGCCGGCGGAATGTTCCGCAACGGCCTTGAATAACGAATCCACAACGCAGTCAGCGGATTGGTCGTCGCAACGCCCGATGATCTGTTCTACGCGGCCGCGTCCGAACAACTCGCCCTTTCGGTTACGCGCGTCGAGAATGCCGTCGCTGAAGAAGACGAACATATCGCCAGGCTTCATGCGGAACTTGAACTCGTCGTATTCGGCCTCATCAAAAAGACCAAGCGGAAGCCCCGTGGCTTCGATGACTTCATTCTTGCCATCGTGCACGTAGACCGGACGAGGAAGCCCGGAGTTGGCGACAGTAAGTGTGCGATGTTCATCGTCCCACACGGCATAGATCAACGAGACGAACTGCGCCTCGATGCGGCGTTCGGCCAGCGATAAGTTTACGGCGGAAAGCATCTCCGAGGGCGCGGGTTCGATGGGCGCATGCGAGCGCAAAATGCCGCTGACAAGCGCCGCATAAATCGCCGCAGGCGCGCCTTTGCCGCTGACATCGCCGATCACGATGCCGAGCCGGGACAGCGAGTACGGAATGAAATCGTAAAGATCGCCGCCGATGGTGCGCGCCGGCACGAACTTGGCGGCAACATCGAGATGCGCCAGCTTGGGGCGCGACTGCGGCAGCAGTCGAATCTGCAGCTCGCGGGCAAGGGAAAGATCCCGCTCCAGGCGGCGTTCCTGCCGCTCGATCTCTTCATAAAGGCGCGCATTCTCAATGGCAATGGCAATCTGCGCGGCCAGCGTTGTCATGGTTCGCTGATGTTCTTCGGTAAAAAATCCCCGGCGCGTGTGCTCGAGATCGAGCACTCCAATTACCTTGCTCTTGTAAATTAGCGGCACCGCAAGTTCGGAGCGCGTTTCCGGATTGGTTTGAATGTAACGAGGATCTTTGCTGACGTCCGGCACAAGCAAGGCCTTCTGTGTTTCTGCGGCTGTGCCGACGATCCCTCGTCCCAGGGGAATCTCGTGTTTCAGATGAATGTTCTCATTGAAGCGCAGAGAAAAACGGTGCTGCAGTTTGTGGCCCGACGGATCCAGCAGCAGGATGCTGAACATCTGGTAGTCGATGAGCTTGCGGACAAGTTCGGCAATGCGCCCCAGCAGTTGGTCCAAATTGAGGATGGACGTGAGTTCGCGCGCAATTTCGTTCAGCAGGAGCAGGATTCGCGCCTGTTTGGTCGTCCGGGTGTAGAGTTGCGCATTCTCGATTCCGGCAGCGACTCGCGAGGCAATCAGCGTCACCAGTCGGCGATGCTCTTCCGTGAAGTAGCCGGGTTCGCGCGCCTCAATGTCGATGACGCCGATCACCCGATTCTTGGTCAGCAAAGGAACAGCGAGTTCGGATCGTACATTGGGAATCGCAGCAATATAGCGGGAGTCGGAGGTTACGTCGTCGATCAGCACCGCTTGGCGCAACTGCGCCGCCTGTCCTGTGACACCCTCGCCCACTTTGACACGGGCACGCTCGGCAAATTCCGGGGGATATCCGGTCTGAAAACGAAAGCGCAGCTCCTGCGTTTTCTCGTTGAGCAGCAGGATGGCAAAAATCTCGTAATCCATTACCCTGCGCACCAGTTCCGCGATGCGGCGGACGGTGGTGTCGAGATCGAGCGAGGTAGCCAGTACATCGGCCACGTCGAGCAGGATTGATTCCACCAGCGAAGGCTCGGGCTTGGAGATCGCAGAACCCATTGCTTGCTTATGATATCAGCCGCGTTTGCCGGACCCGGTCAGGAGTTCTTATTGCTTGTTGATTTCCCGGAAATTGTCATTCCGCGCGAAGGGAGGAGGTCTACTTCAAGCACCGAATTTTCGTCGGGGATGATTCGACCGGTCCACCCTCAGGGCAGGCGCAAACAAGTTCGCTTCGCTTACTCGTTCCCGGCTCAGCATGAGTTATCCCCTATTCCCGCGGTACAACACAGATATCCGGCAGGTTGCGGTACTTCTCGGCGTAATCCAGCCCGTACCCGACCACAAATTCGTCAGGAATTTTAAAGCCAACATAATCGCCTTCCAGCGGCAGCTTGCGGCGAGATGGCTTGTCGAGCAACGCGGCGATCTTCAGGCTACGCGGCTGGTGCGCCTGCAGCAGCTTCTTTAAAAACGTGAGCGTCAGGCCAGTGTCGAGAATGTCTTCCACGACAATTACATTCTTGCCCTTCATCGACTGATCCACGTCTTTGGTGAGCTTTACTTCTCCGGTTGAGTCCCACCCGCTCTTGAGTTCCTGGCTGGGGCTGGGACGGTTCCCATAGCTCGACACGCCAATGAAATCGAAAGTGGCATCGAGGTTCACGTGGCGAGCCAGATCAGATAAGAAGATCGCCGCACCCTTCAGCACGCCCACAAAAATGATAGAGTGCCCTTCGAAATCCCTGGTGATTTGTGCGCCAAGTTCGGCCACCCGCTTGGCGATTTCCTCGCGCTTGATCAGCACTTTGAGGTCGGTCATGGCGTTTCATATTAAACTAGGTGAACTGGTAAAGCGATGAGCTATGGGCAATAAGCGGTGAGCAATGAGTGACCGCTCGTCGCTCACTGCTCGGGACGAGGAGTCGCACCTATGAATCTGAACGGCGTCAAGCTTACATGGCTGGGACATGCCACCTTCCGCATTGAAACTCCGGGAGGCAAGACCGTCATCATCGATCCCTGGATCATGGGCAACCCGATGTGCCCGGATAGCGAAAAGAACGTCAAGAAAGTGGATGTGCTCTTGTGCACGCACGGCCATGGAGATCATATTGGGGATGCGGTGGAGATTATCAAGCAGCACAATCCCGTCGTGGTGGGCATTCCGGAGCTGGCGCGCTGGCTTGGCAAAAAAGGCGCCAAGCAGGTCGCCGAGATGAATAAAGGCGGCACGCAGACGGTTGCCGATATCAAAGTCACCATGGTGCACGCCGATCATTCCTGCGGCATCCAGGATGGCGACGAACTGATCTACGGCGGCGAAGCCTGCGGCTATGTGATCGAATTCTCGACCGGCTTGAAGATCTATCACGCGGGAGATACCAACGTCTTCGGTGATATGAAGATTATTCATGAGCTCTACGAGCCCGAAATTGCTATGCTTCCGGTCGGCGATCACTACACGATGGGACCGCGGGAGGCGGCCTATGCGTGCAACCTGCTCAAGGTGAAAACCGTCATCCCCATGCATTTCGGCACATTTCCCGTCTTAACCGGAAGGCCAAATCAATTGCAGAAGCTGGTGTCGGGGATCGAGGTGCTGGAGATGAAGCCGGGGGTTACGGTAGGCGGAACCACATCCTCTCGATTGAAGGAAAGCGCGTGAGCCAAAGCAAGCCGTCCTCGCCGCCGAATTGGCGACACTACAACTACACCACCTCCGGTCCCGTGGATGACTATCTCTACTCCATGCTGCCAAAGCGGGATGAAGTACTCGTGGAGATGGAGCAGTATGCCACTGAACATGACGTCCCGATCGTCGGGCCTGCTGTAGCCTTCGTGCTGCAGCAACTGGCCCTGATGATCAATGCCCGAACGGTATTTGAACTGGGCTCAGCGATTGGTTATTCAACCATCTGGTGGGCGCAGGCGGTCGGTGATAAAGGGCGCGTCATCTACACTGACGGCGACCGTAAAAATGCCGAGCGCGCGCGTGGCTACTTCAAGCGTGCCCGCGTGGCGGATCGGGTGACTCTCCACATCGGAGACGCGCTGGAATTCCTGTCAGAGCAGAAGCAGGAATTCGACATCATCTTCAACGACGTTGACAAAGACGATTATCCGCGTGTGCTGCGCCTCGTCTCTCCTCGCCTGCGGAAGGGTGGCTTATTTATTACTGACAATGTTCTGTGGAGTGGGCGCGTAGCACAGAAAAATCCGACGGACGCTCGCACCAAGGCCATTCTCGAGTTCAATCGCAAGCTGTACGACTTGCCGGAGTTCTACACCACCATTTTGCCAATCCGGGATGGCCTGGCCGTTGCCTTGAAAAAATAATCTCCGGATTGCGAACGCTTACTTTGCCTTGGGTTGGAACAGTTCCGTGTCGATGGTAATGGTGAGTTCATCGCCGATCACGCCGGGGTCGGCGCTGACTCCGAAGTCCTGGCGGTTAATCTTTGTTGACGCGGAGGCGCCGATCCGCTGATTCCCCCAAGGATCGGAAATCGGCGACGAAGGGCCTTCCACATCAAGCGCGACCTCCTTGGACACTCCACGAATCGTAAGGTCGCCGACGATCTCTAGTTTGCCGGTCCCGTTCGCTTTGACCTGCTTCGAATGGAATGTGATGGTGGGGAACTTTTCCACGTTCAGAAAATGCTCGCTGCGCAGATCCTTGTCGCGCATCTCGACGCGCGTGTCTACCGAGGCGGCATCGATGGTCACATCCAGCGAGTCTTTCGAGACGTCGCTGGGATCGTACTTCGCGGTTCCGTTAACCTTGGTGAACGCTCCACGAACCGTGGAAACTCCCAGGTGGCGCACCGCAAACTCCGCCGAAGAATGATTGGGATCAATCTTCCAAGTTCCGGCCTGAGCCGCACAACTGAGAGACAAAGTAAAAGTAGCAAGCACAATGAGTCCAAAGCGCGACATTCCTGCGTTCCTCCTCTTGAATTAAGGTTCGGATATGCTAAATGGACTTCACCGGAATCGCCAACAGGTCTTCCACCAGACCGACTTCTTTCTGTAGAAAAGGCTCGGCATAAGTGACACCACCGAGCGTGCCATAGAAGCGCGCCATGGCCGCTACACGCTCGCGAATTTCCTCGTGAGCAGGGAAGAGATCTTTGCCCGCCTCCTGATCGCTGAACTGTGACGTGTACGCCATAATGGAGGAGAACTTCCCCTCGAATTGGTCGCTGATGTCGACGACAAACGTTGGCCGAATGTCGTAATACAAAGTCGCGTAGACGATCTTGTAAGGCCGATGGGCCGCGAAACTGCTTGCGACACCAGCCCCTGACCCCAGACGGCTCGCGTCCAGCTTGGCTAATCCGGCAAGAAAACAAGCCTCATATCCCAGAACTGAAGCTGTGTAGTGATCCGGATGGCGGCCTTTCCAATAGGGAAGGATCACGACCCGCGGCCGCGTTTCCCGGATCACACTCGCGACCTTGATCCGGTTCTCCCAGCTGTTCTCGACTCGGCCGTCGGGGATATCAAGCGCACGCCGCCAACTCACTCCCAGAATCTTTGCCGCCGCTTCCGCTTCACGGGCGCGATCTTCGGCGGTCCCGCGCGTTCCCATCTCGCCTTGCGTCAAATCAAGAATTCCCGCACGCTGCCCGCGCTGCGCGGCTTTCAGAAGCGTGCCGCCGCAAGTCTGCTCTACATCGTCGCGGTGCGCCGCTATAGCGAGAATATCGAGCGAGCCGTCGTTCATATTTAGCGAGTGACTCCCCAAGGCGCGTAGTGCTCCGCAATATCGCCAATGACAGGCAATTTGAAGGCCTGACCTTGAGCGGCCTTGGCGACCAGAACCATCCACAGGAAAAATGCTGCCAGCGGCGCCACCACGCACATCAGATAGACGAGCAGAGGGCCGACAATGGGAATCCAAAACAAGACATAGGCAACCAGTCTCAGCAACGCAGACACTGCCAACCCTACAGCCCACAACAGCAGGCACTGCACCGAATGCAAGCGAACAAAAAGATTGCGCCGGTACGGATCCAGTGTCAGGAAAATAATTGCCGGAATGAATGTGAAGTAGGCCAGTGCGCCAGCAATGTTTTCGGGCAGGAATCCGACTTTCCCGCGGGCAGGCGCTACCGGCAGCATCGGACGCCCGCAACCGGGGCAGAAAGCCGCATTCTCCGGCATTTGGGCCGCGCACTCGGGACACGAGATCAAGGGGGTGACGGTGGTGTTACCCATGGTTGGCTGGCGTCAACTTCGGCTCACTTCATTCTTCTGGCGGCAGTCTTCGCAGATGCCATAAATCTGAAACGTATGTCGGGTGGTGAAGTAATGATACTTGCGACCGATCTCCTGCTCCAATTGTCCCACTTCCTGCGAGAAGAACTCTACCGAACTGCCGCACTCCGTACAGACCATGTGGTGATGGCTGCGGCGATTGTACTGATGCTCGTAGCGGGCCACGCCATCGTGAAACGCCACCTCGCTCGCCAGGCCGCATTCGGCCAGCAGTTTGAGCGTGCGGTAGACGGTTGTATAGCCGATCCCGGCGTCCTTTTTCTGCACCAGTCGGTGCAGTTCGTCTATCGATAAGTGATCACGCGTCTCGAGGAACGTGCGCAGAATGGTGTCGCGCTGGGCAGTCTGCTTCAATCCCACCCGCTTGAGGTGTTGATGCAGGATATCCTGCGCTTCGCGCACCATCTCGCGGGAGATCGTCGGCTGATCGTCAATGCGCTTTTGCAACATGGGCGGGCGTACCGAGGTCAGAATACCATCCGACGATCTTGAAAATGAAATTCAACTTCAAAATGATGAGGTAGGGCGGAGGCAACGCTCCGCGACCCGCCTGAAGCGAAGGGGATCGTAGGTACAAAGGCAGCAGGCGATTTTGCCGAAGAGAGCAAGGGCGGAGGAATGCCTCCGCTCCGCCCCTACACGCGCAACTGTCATACAATCAAAATTCGCATGAGCAGTTTCGCACAGGTCACTACGTCTACTCCCCGCCGCTTGCCCCGGCTGCGCATTCTCCTCTGGGCAGTCGTGGCGCTCATGATCATTGCCCTGGCGGCTGTGAGCTATGGCTATTTTTTTTTCCATTCAGCCCTGCCTCAACTCGATGGCCGGTTGACCGTCGCCGGGCTGTCCTCGCCAGTCACGGTCACCCGCGATGGGCACGGCGTCCCCACGATCGAAGCGGTCAGTCTGGAGGATCTCTTTTTCGCTCAGGGATATGTCACGGCGCAAGACCGACTATGGCAGATGGATGTCATGCGCCGATATGGGGCAGGAGAATTGTCGGAGATTCTGGGCGAGGATTACGTCAAGTTGGATCGCGAGCAGCGCATTCTGGGCCTGCGGGCGGCCGCTACCAAATCCATTGCTATGGCTGATTCCAGGGACCGGTCCTACTTCGCGGCTTATGCGCGCGGAGTCAACGCCTTCATCAACACGCATCGTGACAGGTTTCCCATCGAATTCCGCATCCTGCATTACTCGCCCACGCCATGGCTACCGGAAGACTCGGTCGTGATCGCCAATCAGATGGTGAAGGACCTGAACTATCACTATTTCTATGACGCTCTGGCTCACGAGAAGATTCTCGCTAAACTCGGTCCGGAGCTGACTGCCGATTTATACGTGAACAGCTCCTGGCATGATCGCCCGCCCACCGTGATGCGGGAAGACTTGTCCGAGCCAGAAAAGAACAAACCCTCGGATGACGAAGACGATGAGGATGACGAGGGACCCGACAATGCGATCACCCAGCAATTCTTTCCAGCCGGTGCGCTCGTTCCCAATTCACCGATAGATGGTTCCAACGACTGGGTTGTCTCGGGCGCGCACACGGTCACCGGCAAGCCGCTGCTTTCGAACGATATGCACTTGGGCCATCAGATGCCTAACCTCTGGTACGAGGCGCATCTGCACGCGGGCAATTTCGAAGCTGCTGGCGTGACGCTGCCGGGCATGCCGTACGTGGTGGTAGGGCATAACCAGCGCATTGCGTGGGGATTCACCAACGTGGGCCCGACCGTGACCGATGTCTACATCGAGAACTTCAATCAGCAGGGTGCGTATCAAACGCCGGCGGGATGGGTGCAGCCGGAGCATCGCAGCGAAATCATTCATGTCAAAGACAGGCCGGATGTCGCGGTCGATGTAACCATCACGCGTCATGGTCCCATCATCACGGAACTGGTTCCCGGCGAGACGCGTCAACTGGCGCTGCGTTGGACGCTCTACGATGGCCTTCATATCCCGTTCTTCGATGTCGACGCCGCGCAGAACTGGGACGAGTTCCGCCACGCTTTTTCGATGCTGGACGCGCCGGGGCAAAACGTTGTCTACGCCGACGTGGAAGGCAATATCGGGTATCAGACTACGGGCAAAGTTCCGATTCGCGCCACGGGTGACGGCAGCCTTCCGGTCAGCGGCGCCGATAATACGCACGAGTGGATTTCTTATATTCCGTTTGACAAGTTGCCCAGCATCTACGACCCGCCTTCTGGAATCATCGCAACCGCCAACGGACGGATTACGCCCGACAACTACCCGAATTCGATCAGCATGGAGTGGGAAGCGCCCTGGCGCACGGCTCGGATTTACCACGTGCTCGAGTCGGGGCGGAAATTTTCTGCGGCCGACATGCTCGCGCTGCAGACCGATGTGCAGTCGGAACCCGATCTATTCGCCGCCGAACGATTTGTTTATGCAGTCGATCATGCGTCCAAACCTTCAGCCCGAGTGCGCGAAGCCGCCGACCTCATGCGTAACTGGGATGGCCGAATGCTGGCCTCTTCGCCGGTGCCGACCATCACCGAAGTCTGCAGGCGGGAATTACAGCGACTTTTGCTGGAACCGAAATTGGGTAGCCTGCCGCCGAATGCTTCTCGGGAAAAACAAGCTGCCGGCCTGAACTGGAAGACCTATTCGTGGGAGATGCGCACCGTCTGGCTGGAGAATGTCTTGCTGCATCGGCCCAAACGCTGGCTACCCGAAAAGTATCCGAATTACGACGAACTGCTGGCGGCCGCAGTCGAAGCCGCAGTAAACAGCCCCGATGCTTCGAAGAATCTGTCTAAGTGGGATTGGGGAGCGTGGAATGCAGTTACAATTCAGCACCCGATCCTTGGCCGCATTCCGTTGATTCGATACTGGTCGGGGCCCGGCACAAAAGAGCAATCCGGCAGCGGATACGCCGTGAAAGCCGTCACTCCCACTCATGGCCCTTCCGAACGCTACACCGCGAATCTGGCCGACTGGGATGAATCGACTCTCAACACCGTCACCGGTCAGGGCGGAAACTTCCTCAGCCCGTACTACATGGATCAATGGAAGGCCTGGTACGAGGGGACGACCTTCACCCTGCCGTTCAGCGCCAAGTCTGTGGATGGCTCGAAGCAGCATCGTCTGCTTCTGGAGCCGGGCAATTAGTTCTGAGAACTGTTTCTAAAAGAAATCTATTGCCTTGACGTCGTAAACGAATCCGATGACGTCAATTGTCCCCAGAGGCGTAAATTGGTCGATGAGAAGTCCGTCAGTAAGGGTGGTATACACGCGAAGGTTCCCGCCTTCGGCAACGAATTCGATGTCGCGGCTGGTAAGGCTCTGCAGACCGGTCACGTCGCCATTGTCGCCAGCGACAATCAGCTTGCCATTGTTGGTGTTGTAGATGGCGAGGCATCCTCGCACTTCGCCATTGGGATTATTCACATCGCCGATGTTCTGGCAGTTGGCCGATCCCACGAACAATTGCCCGTTGATGCTCATGTCCATGTGATTGTGATAGCCGTCGGGGATGGCGATCTCTGTCGCCGGCTTATTGAAGTAAGAATCGGTCATGCTCGCCAGGTCGACGATATCCAAGGTTCCACAATACGTCGCGGCGGTTTTGGGATTGATGGAGTTGGTCAGCGAGGAACAGAGTTGTCCGGTGGGTGACCCGTTTCCCGAGACATAGAGTTTGTTGCCGCTGAGAAGTCCATCGGTAGCTCCGTTGACCGGAACTGGAGCACCGACTGCGAAGGAGTTCAGATCCAGCGTTTGGATGCTGGCCTGCTGCGTGCCGCCGCATTCAAATCCGCAATTGAAAATGTAAGCGGTGGTGCCATTCACGATGGCATAAACCGGCCGGCTGAAACCGGAATTCGTAACAAACCGGCATACCGCATTGGGTGGCGGATTATTCGGGTCATAGCAACTCAGATCGGTTCCCGGAATGGCGCGCGCGGGGGTAATCAGCGTGATCGCGTCCGAATCGTTGCTGAACACCAGAAGCTGGGTACCATTGGTGTTGGGAATGACGGTTCGTGCCTGATTTACGGCAATGGTGCTGGTAACGGATCCCGGCGCGGAGAGATTCATCACGACCACTGCGCCATCCACGTTGTAGCCGTTGACAACGGCCGCAGGGACCGCAGCATACCCGACGGGACTAGAAGTGGGAACGGTCAGGCTGAAGCTGGCCGCGCTCAGTTGTACCTGGGCGGTTTGCTTTTCCGTGGTGGTGCTGGCTACAAAAACGGAATTGCTGGCCGAGTCGAACGCGGCCACGATGTTGCGATCCGGCGAGATCGCGATCATGGTCGGTGATCTGCCGGCACTGATTGGGGGTATGTGGGTGAGAGTATCGTATTCCCCATTCAGAATTACAAGATTTCCGAAGGTTGTAGCCGCGCTTACGCTTTGCGAGACGAGCAAGCGATTCTTCAAGCCACTCGTCCCACTTGTTCGGGACGATCCGCCACACGAAGGAAGGGCCACAATGGCCGCTAATGCCAGAATCAGCGGGAGGACAGAATTCTTCAGACCGCAGCCTTTTAAGGACATGAAAAAAGAAGGTTTATTCGTGAAATACTGGATTATATCAAACCGCTAACGGTGTACGCCTCGCCGGCTCGCTAAAATGCAGTCGACTCCTGCGCCGTCCCATGCCATGCCCCGAGTTCCCGAAATCACAGCGCTCCTGTATTCTTAGCAGAATATGGCGGGCGATTTTCTGTCAAGAATCAAGCAATCCCCGGTTCTCTGCGACGGGGCGATGGGAACCCTTCTCTACGAGAGGGGAATCTTCATCAACCGCTCTTATGACGAGCTGAACCTGTCGCAACCGGACCTGATTCGCGGCATTCATCACGATTACTTACAGTCGGGTGCCGAAATTATCGAAACGAACACGTTCGGAGCCAATTCGTTCCGTTTGGGACGCCACAGCCTGGCTGACAAGGTCAAAGACATCAACCGGGCCGGCGCTCGACTAGCCCGTGAAGCCGCCAAGAGCTTCGATGTGTTTGTTGCCGGATCGGTTGGCCCGCTGGGAACTCGCATTGAACCTCTAGGCAAAACGTCATTTCAGGAAGCGCGTGAAGCCTTCCGGGAGCAGATCGAAGGTCTTGTCGAGGGCGGAGTTGATTTGCTCATTCTCGAAACCTTCGGGTACCTCGAAGAAATACATCAAGCAATCCTGGCTGCCCGGGATGTCAAAGCTTCAATCCCGATCGTAGCGCAGGTCACCATTGACGAAGACGGCAACTGTCTCGATGGTTCCGACCCGGAGACCTTCGCTCCAAGGCTGCAGGAGTGGGGCGCTGACGTCATCGGGTGCAATTGCAGCGTGGGACCGGTCGCCATGCTTGACGCGATCGAGCGCGTGCGCGCGGTGACCTCGGCCCCGCTGGCGGCCCAACCTAACGCCGGAATTCCGCGTTCCGTGGATGGCAGAAATATCTATCTGTGCTCTCCGGAATACATGGCGAGCTACGCCCGGAAATTTGCGGCTGCAGGTGTGCGCGTTGTGGGTGGATGCTGTGGAACCACTCCCGACCACATTCGCAAGATGAAGTCAGCTCTGCGCGTCGGGGAAGCCCGGGCGAAAACCGTCGTTGCTCACGAGAGCCAGGCCGCTCCGACCGCGATACCCGCGGTTCCTCTGGGAAATCGCTCACTCGTTGGCTCCAGGCTGGCCAAGGTCGAGTTCCTCACCATGGTCGAGATCGTTCCTCCCAAGGGTACGGATATCGCCAAGGAGATCGAGGGGGCACGCTTCCTGAAATCTGTCGGCGTGGATGCGGTGAATATTCCCGACAGCCCCCGGGCCTCGGCGCGCATGAGCAATCAGGCGTTGTCGCTGCTGATCCAGCGCGAGGTGGGTATTGAAACGATCCTGCATTACACCTGCCGCGACCGCAACGTGCTGGGCATTCAGAGCGATCTGCTGGGCGCGGATGCCGTCGGCATCCGCAACCTGATCTGCATTACGGGTGATCCGCCCAAGATGGGCAACTATCCTGATGCAACGGCCGTTTTCGATGTGGACGCGATCGGCCTGGTCAACATCGTGCACAACTTGAACCGTGGGCTGGATATTGGCGGCAATCCTATCGGCACCGGAACCGGCTTCGTCATCGGGGTCGGCGCGAATCCGGGCCTCACCGACCTCGACGAAGAAATTCGCCGCTTCGAATACAAGGTCGAGGCTGGGGCAGAGTACGCGGTGACACAACCGGTGTTCGACCTTCGGCTGTTAGAGAATTTCCTGCATCGCATTGAGCACTGCCGAATCCCGGTGATTGCGGGGATCTGGCCGCTGGTGAGCGTCCGGAACGCGGAATTCATGAAGAACGAGTTGCGGGTTTCCGTTCCTGATTCGATTCTGGGGCGGATGTCTCGCGCTCAGAATCCGGAAGCTGCCCGGGCCGAAGGAGTGGCGATTGCACGGGAAATGCTCATCGCGGCGCGCGAAATGGTGCAAGGCGCGCAGATCAGCGCCCCCCTCGGCCGCTATAGCTCGGCTGTGGATGTGCTAGAGGCGCTGGGGACGTCTCGTCCCGTTACCTCTGCCTAGTCCCATACTGGGAGTTGCTGTCCTAGCCACTCCACTTTTTACACAAAATGACTAGACACTTGCCCGGAATAAGTGCATTAAAATATACGGACGGAGCAAATTCCCGTTGGCCAAGTTTGAAGAGTGTCTCCAGCGACTCGAGAAGATCGTGCAGGAACTGGAAAAGGGAGACATCCCGCTAGAGAAATCTCTCGAGCTCTTCGAAGAGGGCATGCAACTTTCCACCGCTTGCCGGAAAGAGTTGGAACAGGCGGAGGGCAAGGTTGAAATTCTGCTTAAGAAAAACGGAAAGCTCCAAGCCGAGCCATTTGAGCCTTCACCGGAGAAAGCGCCAGCCCGCCGATAAAGGCGTGCATTCTCTGAGCCGGGCTCGCAAGGTGAGTTGTCTGTGGAGCAGTGGTTTTCCCAGCCACCCCGCAGCCTAAGTCAAGCGTTGACGTACGCCGTTGACGATGGTCAAGATCGGGGGTTTTATGGGTCAAAGTGTAGTTGTTCATGAAGCTGACCCCAAGCTCGCTCAGTCACTGGCCGGTGGATTGGGCGCGCATTTCGCAGTGCATCTAACCCGGTCCCGCGAGGAATTGCGGGAGCGGCTCTCGCAGAATCATGACGGAGCGGTAGTGCTCAACATGGAGTATTGCCGGCTCACTGATGTCCAAAGCCTGCACCAGGATTTCCCCACGCTGCCGATCGTATGCACGCACCGCATTCCCGATGAGGAAATGTGGATGGCGGCCATTGAGGCGGGCGCCTCCGATATGTGTCCCGCAGACGACGTGCAGAATGTCCTCACCTCGATTCGCCGCAGCATGGCCCTTTCCAGCACTGCTGCGGCATAAATTCAAGTTCGGGAGTTAAGGACGCCACGGCGTCCTTTTTCTTTTGGAAGCAAATTTTGGAGCTCCGGACGCACTTTGTCTGCGGACTGCGGGGCGGACGATGGCGTCCGCACCCCCATTGGTTGGAAGGCCAGGACTGGCGGAAACTCGGATCCTCCTTGCTATACTTCCACGTCATGCTCAAGGACACCCTTGAACACGGCCAGCAAGCCACCGACGCGGCTCTCGATCGCTTGATTCCGCTTGAGACGAAGCATCCAGTCTCGATCCACAAGGCCATGCGACATAGCGTCTTTGCCGGCGGAAAACGACTGCGCCCGATTCTCTGCATGGAAGCGGGACGCATGATTTGCGGTTCGCTGCCCGCCGGAATTGAAGAACTCGGCGCCGCTTTGGAAATGCTGCATACGTACTCGCTGATTCACGACGATCTTCCGGCGCTCGACAATGACGACCTGCGCCGCGGACGCCCGACGTGCCACAAGGCATTCGGCGAAGCGACGGCCATTCTTGCTGGAGACGCACTCCAGACGCAAGCCTACGAAGTTCTCGCAAATCTCGAATGTCCGCCCGATGCGCGCGTTCGCATCATCTCTGAAATTGCGAAAGCTACCGGCACAGTCGACGGCATGATCGGTGGCCAGGTCGTCGATCTTGAAGCTGAACACACCCGCCCAACGGCCGAGATGCTCGAATACATTCATCGCTCCAAAACCGCCGCGCTGATCACCGCCAGCCTCGTAAGTGGTGGCCTGTATGCCGGTGGAAAAGACAGCCAAATTGCCCACCTGCGAGCTTTCGGATTGGCCATTGGCCTGGCGTTTCAGATAGTGGACGACGTGCTGGATGTAACCCAGACCTCCGAGCAATTAGGCAAAACGGCAGGAAAGGACACAGCTTCGGAAAAGGCGACCTACCCGGCACTTTTTGGAGTGGACGCATCGCTACGCAAGGCCGATGCTTTGGTGAACGAAGCATTTCAAGAGTTGAAACCACTCGGCGGACGCGCCGAACCGCTCAAAGAACTCGCCAGGTTCCTCGTCGAACGCAAGAAGTGAATTCAGTTTTTGACTTTCGTAAAGCTGATACCTGTGTGCGCCTCCGTGCGCCCTGTGGTAAAAGATTCAGTAGGGTGATGGAGTTCGCCTTTAATCGCCTCAGTACGGCTGATAACTCCTACGAAAACTGACCTCGATTTTGTAGGAGACTCCAGCGTGAAAGACTTCCTCGCCATATCCGTCGCTGCGATTGTGGGCGCAAATCTTCGGTACCTGCTCAGCCGGCTCGCAGCGAAAGAGTTCGGCCCGGTTTTTCCTTATGGAACGCTGGGCATCAACATCGTGGGCAGCTTCATCGTTGGTTTTTTCGTCATCTGGACCACGGAACGGGTGCTGCTCGATCCACGCTGGCGGCTTCTGGTGGTCGTCGGATTCTGCGGTTCATTCACAACTTTCTCCAGTTACGCCTTCGAAACCATGTCTTACTTCGAGCAAGGCCAGTGGGGATTGATGCTGGTGAACATTCTCAGCAACAATCTACTGTGTCTCGCCGGAGCGCTAGCGGGAATTGCCGTGGCTCGCGCCCTCTAACAGGAATGAAAGTCACACTCGAAACCCCCCGCCTGCAGCTGAGGTCGTATGCCTCCTCTGATATCCGGGAATTAGTTCCGCTGGTCGGAGCGCGGGAAGTCGCGGCGACCACTTTGCGCATCCCGCATCCCTACACCGAGCAGGATGCGCGCGACTTTCTTCTTCTGGCCCAGGAGTGGAACAGGATTTGGCTGGCCGTCACGCTGAGGGAGGATGGCCGGCAGATCGGTGGCATCGGCCTGATAGTTGATGACCCGCACCGGCACGCCGAACTCGGCTACTGGCTAGGCGTGCCTTACTGGGGACAAGGCTACGCCACCGAGGCGGGAAGGGAAATGCTGCGTTACGGATTCGAAGATCTGCACTTGCACCGCGTTTTTGCGTCCCACTTCAAGCACAACCCGGCTTCCGGACGAGTGCTGAAAAAGCTGGGAATGCGTTACGAGGGTTGCCAGCGCGAGCACTTGCGCAAGTGGGACCGCTTTGTCGATTCCGAGTTGTATGGCATTTTGCGGCAAGAATGGGAGGCGCAAAGGTAAAATTGCCAACTGCTATGGCCGTCCAGGTCACCATCTACTTGAATGAAGCGGACCAGTGGCATCACCGCCCACTGCACATGGAGATCCTCAACTATCTCCGCAAAGAGAATGTCTACGCGGCAACCGCTATCCATGCCGTTGCCGGCTTCCTCGGTCGGCATCGGGTGGAAACTGCGCACCTGGTCGAAGCGGGCGGCAAGCTGCCGGTGATAATCATCTTTGTCGATACCGACGAACACGTCAGCCGCGTTCTTCCTACACTGAAGGAAATGGCCGCGCACCGGCTGATCGTTCGTGAGAATGTCGTGCTCGAGCAGGGCAACCTCGAGTGATGCCTCATCCGATGCAAATTCTCGCTCTGACCCGGTCAATCACTCCCGTTTCAGAAACTTGACGCACACCGGTGAGCCGACCTCCAACACCTGGCCAGCCGGCGTCAGACGGCCAGTTCGCTGGTCGAGTTTGAACATCGCGATATTGTTCGAATTCTGATTGGCGACGAACAGAACCTTGCCAGTGGGATCGATCGCGAAGCTGCGCGGTTCTTTTCCTTGGGTGTGGGCGAGTTCGACGAGCGACAACGTGCCTCTGATGGCATCAATGGTGTATACAGCGATGCTGTCGTGCCCGCGATTGGAGGCATACAGAAATTTCCCCGAAGGATGTACCTCGAGTTCTGCGTCGTCATTGCGTCCGGTGAAGCCCGCGGGCAGCGTTGAAATTGTCTGTACTTTCTTGAGCTTTTCGGTCCTGGAATCGTTTGAGAACACGGTAACCGTGTGTCCCATTTCGCCAATCACATAGGCAAAGTTGGCATCGGGCCCCAGCGCGAAATGCCGCGGACCAGTGTTGGGATCGAGCTTCGCGAACGGCGGATCGTTCGGCGTAAGCGTGCCTTTGGCACTATCGAACTTGTAAATGAGCAGTTCGTCGAGGCCGAGATCGTCGACGAACGCGAAGCGGTTATCCGGTGACATGTTGATCGAGTGCGCATGCGGCCCTTCCTGCCGTTCGGGATTGGTACCGTGTCCGGTGTGCTGCACGAAGGCAGTGGCGTCACCTAGTTTTCCGTCTGGAAGAATGGGGAAAACGGCGATGCTGCCGCCAGTGTAGTTGGCAACCAGCACAAATTTGCCGCTGCGATCGACGGTGACGTAGCACGGATCGGCGCCTCGCGTGGCAACTTCATTCAGGAACGTGAGCTTGCCGGTGGCCTGATCCACCGAGAATGCGCTCACGCCGCCGCTGTTCGGTCCCTGGTATTTCTGAACTTCATTGACGGAGTAGAGAAAGCGCCCGTTCGGATGCAGCGTCACCCAAGAGGGATTGGTAGTTTCCGCGGCCAGCCCGAGAGGGTGTACGTCCCCGGTATCGGCGTTGTAGCGGAAAAGATAGATGCCTTTGCCGGTGGCGCCTTCCCCTTCGGTGTACGTCCCGACATAAACGAAGTAGCGGTTTCGGTGGGGGGCCGCTGCGAGAAGCGTGAACACTGGTGTCAGCAGGGCCAGGGCAAGGAGAATGATCCGTGTGGGATTCATGTGTTTGAGGCAGTTATTTTACGGCTTTGGAGAATTTATTGTCGGGAAGGACGGAAATGAAAGCTGAAGCCGGGCGGACCAATGGGTCCGCCCCTACACAATCTTATTGGCCGCAATCTTATTGGCTCAGAACGACCGGCAGTTGCTGGTCATAGGGCCAGACCAGGACGCTGGTGGACTGGCGTTTGTTGAAGTCATCGAGCGTGATCGGGAAGTTCACGATGATGGTTCCCGTCACCGATTGCTCGGGCTGAACTTTAGCTTCGGGAGTAAGCGGGGCTTGCGCTCCGACTTTCAGAGAAGGAAATGCCTGGTAATAGCGATCGAAGTCGACGGCGGAGACGGCGTCGGCGGTCTTCTCCTCTCCAGAGGAGCTTTTGATCTTTGCCTGGATATTGTGAACGTAGAGGATTTTGCTGCTGGTATTGCGGACGGTGAAGGTCAGCGCAACCATGGTCGTACCCTGGCCGGTGACATCGGCGGCAGCAATGTTGTCGAGCGAGCCTTTGCCTTGCGGTCGGTCGCGTTTGACGAAGGAGACGATCAGGATAACGACCGCAACCGCGGCCACGCAGATCAGAACAATTTTCGCTGGCGGCAGGTTCTTCTTTGCGGTGCCGTATTCTTCGCCGATATTGATTGTCGGGCCTGCAGGTTTAGTCGGTGTTGGTGGACTGGCAGGCGGCTGCGCGGGCGAAGTCGGGGCTGGATCAGGCATAGGCGTTTCTCGTAGCAGTGATTTTACGCTTTTGTGAGATGCAGATGTGGCATGGAGGGCACCTATCTTGCAAGGTCTCTCCATTCCGCATCTATTCCGTTTCGCGAAAGAGGTGCTCCGGTAGAAGTGACATTTTTTCCAGAGAGTTACCCCATTCATAGCGCGAGCAGTTGCGTTTTATT
>Ga0209060_10001645_pt1 | contig 23624 bp, 17 predicted proteins | sample Coa_R1_8_FD_187155 | JGI IMG/M metagenome (GOLD analysis project Ga0209060, IMG submission 187155) | Surface soil microbial communities from Centralia Pennsylvania, which are recovering from an underground coalmine fire - Coalmine... | ecosystem: Environmental > Terrestrial > Soil >...
CCGTGCGGCGGCGCCATCGGCGCGGATCGCCGGGGCGCGCCGCTGGCACGTCGCTCGCTAAGGCAACTGGCATGCGCTGCTGGCGGTCGGTCGCTCGTCATGGACTGCTTCGTGGGCTGCTCGGGTTGCTCTGCCTCGTCGGCCCGCAGCTGCTGGCGTGCGATCAGACACCGCCCGTCGATCAGAACTTCGACTCCAGCCTGGGCGCCGACTTTCAAGCCCCGCCCACCGACGCCGGCACGCCCGACGCGCCCGTCCCCGACGGCGACGCGCCGTCTTCCTGACGCCACCCCTCAGGGCTTCGCGGCCGGCGCTGCCCGCTGCGCGCAGGGGAGCCCGGCGACCCAGTCGCCCCACGCGACCTGCCCCTTGGTCTTCTGCGCGGTGTCGAGGTAGCGGACGCCGCCCGCCTTCTGGAAGTGGAGGACCGTGCGCAGGCCGTCCTTGCCCGGCCGCGCGGCCGCCTCGCCGCAGGTCGACGGCGTGGTGGCCGGCCCGCCCGCCAGCGCCTCGCCGAGGACGCGCCCCCGCAGCCGTCCCCGGCTCGGCAACGTGAGGCCCAGGATCTTGGCCAGCGTGGGCGCGATGTCGGCGTTGCTGGCGGGCGCCTCGTCGAGGTAGGCGCGCTTGAAGTCGGGGCCGGCGGCGAGCATCGTGTTGGTGACGTCGGCGCGGCCGAAGCTCCCGTGCGTCCCCTGCCCCTCTTGCAGCGTGCCGTCCTCGAGCACCACCTGCGTGCGCAGGGGATCGCGCGGATCGCGGGCGAAGGCGCGCAACGCGACCACCAGCGCGGGCCGCGGCGGCAGCGCGCTGCCGAACAGGTTGGCGTCGCGCAGCGGCAGCGCCCCCGGGATGGCGCGGTCGGCGAAGACGGCGTCGACGTAGTCCTGCGCGAGCAGGAAGGCGGCCAGGTCGGCGATGGTCCCCGTGTCGCCGCGCGGGACGTAGATGAGGTCGACCCCGCCGTTGGCCGCGACGATCACCCGGGCCTCGCGGGGCTCGCGCAGCATGCAGGCGCGCGCGACGAGGCCGTTGCCGAGCATCGGGTGTCTGTCGGCGGCCACCGGCTGGAACCCGCGCGCCCCGCCGGTGGCCAGCGGCAGGTCCGGATCGCAGAGCGCGAGCCCGAGGTGCGCGGCGACGTCCATCGCCACGAACCCGGGTGGTAGGTCACCGGGGCGGACGTCGCGGAACCGGCGCCCCGTCGTCGGGCTCTGCGAGGGGTGTCCCTCGGCGTCGACCTCGCGCCGGCTCACCGTCGAGAAGCCGTGGTCCGAGGTGACGAACAGATCGGTCGACGCGGCGAGCGCGGGATCGCCCTCCACGGCCGCCAGGATCTGGCCCAGCGTCTCGTCGGCGTCGCGCACGGCCGCCTTCGACGTCGGGCCGTTGATGCCGACGCTCAGATCTCCCAGGCTGTCCCCCTGGTTGTGCTGGGTGGCATCCGGGTCACGCGACCAGAACACCAGCACGAACGGCTTGCCGCGCCGCTTGAACTCCGGGAGGAGCACCTTGGTGACCGCGTTCGCCAGGTACCGTTGCTGGCGGGCGTTGGTCGCCCGCGTCCCGGGGTGCTGGCTGTCGCCGGCGAAGCCGTTGTCGTCGGGCGTCCCGGGCTTGTCGTTCGAGCGGGCGGGCGGCGTCGCGCCCCCCAGCGCGGCGGTCAGCGCCGCGGCGATGGCCGGATCGAGCGGGCCGCCCCTGGCGGTCCCCGTCCGGTCGTCGAGGAAGATCGTCGACGGCGCGGCGACGCCGCGGCTCCCCTGCGCGACGTCCTGGATCAGCGTCGGCCCCAGCTTGCCGACGGCCGCGGTGGTGAACCCCTTGCCGCGCGCCACCGCGAGCAGCGTCGCCTCGCCGAGGTAGTCGTCGCGGAACCGGGCGTCCAGCTCGGCCAGGACCTGATCGTCCTCGATGAACGGCGTCGCGCTGCCGGCCACGCTGCCGCCCACGAACAGCGTGTTGGCGAAGTCGCCGGTGTCGCCCAGATGGTGACCGGTCGCGATGGCCGACGCGTTGGCGGTCGTCACGGTCGGGAACAGCGAGTGGCTGTTGGCGAACACCACCCCTTCCTTCTGCAGCCGCGCCAGCGTCGGCGCGTCGGTGGGGTTCACGGACAGCGGGCGCAGGCCGTCGGCGACGAAGATGATCGCGTTGCGCGGCGCGCCGCGCGCCTCGCCCGAATGAGCGACGGAGGGGACGGCGAGCGCGAGGAGAACGGCGGCGGGACGGAGCATCATCGAAGCCGGACGATACCGCGCGCGTGACTCGCGGCACGGCGGGAAAATGCGACGACCGCGCGACACCGCGCTTCGGCGTTCCGGGATGCCGGCGCGGTGATTCCCGTCACCGGTGGTCGCGTTGACCCTGGACAACCCGATGACGTGGGCCAGAGTTTCGAGACGAGGTGACGACGTGGCTTGCAAGCGTATCTATGATCGTCGGCTTCTTTTAACCATGACCTGCGCGGCGCTCCTTGGAACCGGGGCCACCGCCCGCGCGGCCGATGTCCGCTATCTCAAGGGGGTGGTGCTGGCCCCCGCCGATCGACCGGCGAAGCCCCGGCCCATCCCGGACGTCACCCTCCACGCGCGCGGCAGCAAGGACGTCCCCACCACCGACGACGACGGGCGGTTCTGGTTGATCCTGCCGGCGGAGGCCAAGCCGGGCGACGCGCTGGCGGTCGACGCCGAGAAGGAAGGATTTCGCCTCTGGCAGCCGCTCGACGGCACCGTGCGCATCCCGAGCGATCTGGAGAAGACCGTCGTCGAGATCCAGCTGGCACCGATCGGCTCCAAGCGCTTCCTCTCGCCGCCCGCGATCGAGGCGCTGGTCACGGGGATGATGGCGCGCGCGCGCGACCAGATCGGCCGCGACCCCCACGCCGGCACGCTGCGCCTCGATCGCTACCTGCGCGACTGGGCGACGCGCTACGGGCTCGCCTTCAAGGACGTGAAGGCGGCGGTCGACGGCTGGGCGGCCAAGGTGAAGAGCAACAAGCAGAGCACCCCTGGACAGAAGAGCGAGGCGGCGTTCGTGCGCCACGAGCTCGCCGACGCCGCGCGCTTCTCGCACGCCGCGGTAGCCGCCGCCGCCGCCGAGGAGGCCAGCTTCGACAAGGAAGAGGCGGCGCTGGCCGCCAGGCGCCGCGCGCACGAGGGCGCGATGCACGACCTCCTCAAGAAGGAGGCGGACGCGAACTTCCTGGCCGGCCAGCTCGAGCCCGCGCTGGCGCTCTACCGCCGGGTCCTGGGCCTCGTCGACCGCAAGCACGACGCGGCCGCCTGGGCGGCGGCCTCGCTCGACGTGGCGCGCGCCGAGCGCCAGCTGGGCGGTCCCGACGGAAGGTCGCCCGAAGGGAAACCGCCCGAAGGGAAATCGTCCGAAGGGAAACCGCTGGACGGAAAGGCGGCCGAAGGCCACCTCGAGCGCGCGGCCCAGGCCTGCCGTGACGCCCTCGAGATCTACACCCGCGAGCAGTTCCCCAAGGAGCGCGCGCTGGCCGAGAGCGATCTCGGCACGGTCCTCGAGGCGCAGGCCAGGGCGGCCGCCGGCGGGAAGACGGCCGACGCGCTCTACGCCAAGGCGGCCGAGGCGATCGAGCACGCGCTGGAGGTGGAGAAGCGCGAGCAGCAGCCCGAGGAGTGGGCGTCCGCCATGCGGGCGCTGGCGCGGATCGACGCCGCGCGCGCCGCCCGGGCGCAGGGCGCGCGGGCCGACGAGCTGTACCTCAAGGCCGAGGAGGCGCTGCGCGCGACGCTGGAGGTGAGCACCGCCGACCGCTTCCCGACCGAGTGGGCCGAGACGCAGAGCCTGCTGGGGGCGCTGCAGCAGGAGGAGTCCCGCGGCGCGGTCGGCGGGCGGGGGGACGATCTGCTGGCCCGCGCCGCCGACGCGTTCCGGTTCGCCCTGCGCGTGCGCACGCGCGACCAGGCCCCGCAGGAGTGGGCGACCACCGAGCGCGCGCTGGCGGGCGCGCTCGCCGAGCGCGGCAAGCGCACGCCCGGCCCCAAGGGGGACGAGCTCTTGGCCCAGGCGGCCGAGGCGCTGCGCGGGTCGCTCAAGGTCGCCACCCGCGAGCACGCCCCGCGCGAGTGGGCCGCCGCAGAGACCGCGCTCGGCGTCGTGCTCACCGAGCAGGGGAAGCGCGCGGCGAACGAGAAGGGAGACCAGCTGCTCCGGCAGGCGGTCGACGCCCACAAGCTGGCCCAGGAGGTCGCCACCCGCGAGCAGGCGCCGGACGCCTGGGCGGCGGCCGAGGACGCGCTCGGTGGCGTGCTCGACGAGCAGGGCGCGCGGGCCAAAGGCGAGGAGAGCGTGGCGCTCCTGGGGCAGGCCGTCGCCGCCTACACGAGCGCGCTGGAGGTGCGGACGCGCGAGCACGCACCGCGCGACTGGGCGACGACCGAGGGCAACCTGGGCGCCGCCCTCGACGACGCGGGCGCCCGCACGGAGGGAGCCAAGGGAGACACGATGCTCGCCGCCGCCGCCGCCGCGATCCGACGCGCGCTCGAGGTCGAGACGCGCGACGCCTCGCCGCGCGACTGGGCGATGGCCGAGAACAACCTCGGCACCGTGCTGGCCGACCAGGGGCGCCGGGCGGAGGGAGCGGCCGGCGACGAGCTCCTCTCCCAGGCGGCGGGCGCGTTCAGCCAGGCGCTGGAGGTCTGCACGCGGCGCGATCTGCCGCGCGACTGGGCGATGACCCAGAACAACCTGGGGACCGTGCTGGAGGACCAGGGGCGCCGCCGCGAGGACGAGGCCGGTGATCGCCTGCTGGCCCAGGCAGTCGACGCCTACCGCAGCGCGCTCCAGGTCTACACGCGCGACGAATTCCCGCAGGCCTGGTCGATGGCCGAGGACAACCTGGGCAACGTCCTCAACGAGATCGTCCGCCGCCAGCACCCGCAGGCGGCGGCGGCGGCGGCGCCCGAGGCGGCGGCGGCACCGACCCCGCCGGCCCCGGCCGACCAGTAGGCCACCGGACGCAGTCAGCAGGGACCGCAATCGGGTCGCGCCCCGCTCCATTCGTCACACCAGGTGTTACAGTCCCCGCACTGGCTGCACGGAGGGTGTATGGGCCGGGCGAATACGATCATCGTTGGTTCGGTGGTGCTGGCACCCCTGATCCTGGGAATCGAGGGCTACGTCGTCTTCCGCTCGCACCACCGCGCGCGCGCCGCGGCGCCGGTTGACGACGCGCCGCCCGCGCTGGTGGGGCCCGCCGCGGCGGCGCAGGCGTCCCCACCTCCCCCGCCCGCGCCTCCGCCGCCTCCACCGGCAGCGGAGCCGGCCCCGCCCGCCGCCGAGTCAGCGCCGGAGCCGTCCGAGGCGGTCGCGGAGGTCGCCCAGGATCCCGTCCTCCTGCAACGCCAGAGGGCCCTGCAGCAGCACCAGCGGATGCTGATCCGCGCCGCCGACGAGAAGGCCTTCGACACCTTGAACCTCCCGGACGCGCAGCGGGCCGCGATCCGGGCCATCAACGACCAGTACGTCCGTTCGTTGCAGGCGCTGCAGGCCATTTCACCGGGCGGCGAGGACACGAACCATGGCGTCGATCTCAACGCCGATCAGACCCGGCGCGCCGCGATCACCGACGTGCTCGGCGCCGACGCGATGCCCGGCTTCACCTTCGCCGAGCGCAAGGCCGAGCGCCGCGTGCGCGCCATGCTGCGGCCTGATCTGGTCCGCGGCCACTGATCGCTCCAACTGTTACAACCTGTTTTGTAACGCCGAGAAAACGTTCATTTAGTCGATTTTCCCTGCCTGAAAAAAAGATCCGTTACGACCTGTCCGTCAGAGCGACTTCTCGTACGGAGGGCAGGTCATGAATCAGGTCAGGTCGATCGTTGGTTGTGGGTTGGCGAGCCTCGCGCTCGTCTCGGCGCCAGGCTGTAACGGCGCCGTCACTCCGGACGCCGTGAGCGTGCGCGTCGGCGCGTCGGTCACCGTCCCGCAGACGCCGCTCGCCGGGACGAGCATCACCCCGTTCGTCGACCCGCTGCCGACGTTCAACGGCCGCCGCGTGGACGGCACCGCCACGGTGAACGTCAACATGCAGGAGTTCCAGCAGAAGGTCCTGCCCGCGTCGGTCTACGCCGGACTGCCCGCGCCGTACAACGCCGGGACGTTCCTCTGGGGCTACAACATCAACAACGCCGGCGCCTCCTGGCCCGCGCGGACGATCGAGTCGAAGCAGAACGTCGCGACGACGGCGATCTACACCAACAGCCTGGTCAACACGAACCTCCAGAAGCTGCTGACGGTCGACCAGTCGATCCACTGGGCCGACCCGCTCGGCACCACGGCCGCCAACAACTGCGTCAACGGTCCGCCGCTGGCCCAGGCTTGCACCGAGCCTTACGCCGGGCCGATCCCCACCGTCGTCCACCTGCACGGCAACGAGGTGCAGTCGGCGTACGACGGCCACCCGGACGCCTGGTGGACGCCCGGGTTCGCCCAGAAGGGCAAGGCGTTCGTCAGCAACACCTACAACTATCCGAACCAGCAGGAGGCGACGACGCTCTGGTTCCACGACCACGCGCTCGGCATCGTGCGCCTCAACGTCTACGCCGGGTTGGCGGGCTTCTACTTCATCCGCGACAGCCGCGACACGGGCCTCGCCAACAACCCGATCACCCTCCCCTCGGGCGCCCAGGAAGCCGAGCTGATGATCCAGGACAAGCAGTTCGACACCAACGGGCAGCTCTACTTCCCCGACTCGGACAACCCGGCCAACCTGAACGGGCCGCCGGCCAACCCCGACAAGCACCCGTTCTGGATCCCCGAGTTCTTCGGCGATGTCATCACGGTCAACGGCAAGAGCTGGCCGACCATGGAGGTCCAGCCGCGGCGCTACCGCTTCCGCTTCGTGAACGCCAGCAACGCGCGCTTCCTGATCATGCAGATGTTCAACCAGGCGGGCGTCGACATGCACCAGAACGGACCTGCTGGACCGGCCATCTGGCAGATCGGCTCGGACGGCGGCCTGTTCAACAACCCGGTCAAGCTCGACGATCCGGCCAACGGGCCGAACGCCTGCGCCGGCGCGCCGTTCGGCAACAACAACGACGTCCAGGCGGGCGCCAAGTGCCTCTTCCTCGCGCCGGCCGAGCGCGCGGACGTGATCGTCGACTTCGCCGGCCAGGCGGGGAAGACCTTCACGATGAAGAACTTCGCCGTCATCCCCTTCCCCAGCGGCGGCCCGGTCGGCTTCGGCACCCCCGACGCCACGGCTGACGGCCTCGTCATGCAGTTCAAGGTCGACCTCCCCCTGCAGGGGACGGACACGACCTTCAACCCGGCGGGCAGCCACCCGGCGCTCCGCGCGGCGCCCATCGTCAACATCAAGACGATCGCGCCGCAGAAGCACCGGCAGCTGATCCTCGTCGAGGAAGAAGGAGACACCTCCAACCCCGACGGTCCGGGGTCACCCGTCGACGATGGCAACCCGGTCGAGAGCCTCATCAACAACACGAAGTGGAACGGCAACCGCGAAGGGACGACGGTCATGGTCCCCGGCGGGATCTCCAACGGGCTGGGCGTGTCGGCGACCGAGACGCCGCAGGAGGGCTCGACCGAGATCTGGGAGGTCGCCAACCTGACCGCCGATGCGCACCCGATCCACATCCACCTGATCCAGTTCCAGGTGATCTCGCGGCAGCCGTTCGACGTCGACACCTACCTGACCGACTGGATGGCCTCGTTCCCGGGCGGGACGTTCAACGGGTTCAACTTCCCGCCTGGCGTCTACATCCCGGGGTTCGGGCCGCCGCTCAACTACAGCACGCTCAACAGCGCGGGCGCGCTGGGTGGCAACCCGAACTACGACGCCGCCAAGTATCTGCAGCAGGGGGCGTGCGCAGGGGGCGCCTGCCCATCCCGAGCGCCGGACGCGCTGGACAGCGGCTGGAAGGACACCATCAAGATGTTCCCGGGTGAGGTCACCCGCATCGCGGTGCGCTGGGCGCCGCAGGACCTCGCCGCCACCGCCACGCACGCCGGAACGGACTACTTCCCGTTCGACCCGACCAATCCGCCCGGCTACATCGAGCACTGTCACATCCTCGACCACGAGGACAACGAGTTCATGCGGCCGATGCTGATCGCCAAGTGATCGTCCTCGTCCGCGCCCTCCTGCTCGCCCTCGCGGCGGCCGCCCTGGCCGCCGCGGTGGCGATCGGTGTGCGCGGGCACGAGACCGCCGCGGCGGTCTACGCTTGCCCCATGCACCCCGAGGTGCGCGGGGGCAACCCGGGCGAGTGCCCCATCTGCCGGATGGCGCTCGAACGGATCGGTCGCCCGGCCGTCCCCGCGGGGCGCGCCGGCGCGGCCGAGGCCGCCGACCTGGCGGCGGTGGAGAACGTGCGCCGCCACAACATCGTCGACTTCGTCCGCCTCCGGTCGTTGCTGGTCCCGTCGCGCGAGCTGCGCGGGCCGGCCACGGTCGGCGGCGACGGCGTCGTGACGGCGCTGTTCTACGACGACGCGCTCGCCACGCTGGCCCCCGACGAGACCGGCGTCTTCACGCGGGCCGACGCGCCCACGCAGAACGTGGCTGTCGTGCGCCTGGCGGGCACGCCGGTCCGCTGGGATCGGTCGACCTCGAAGATCCAGTTCCGCGTCACCTCCACGGGGCCGCGGGGCGCGGCCCCCACCGGCGCGGTCGGATGGGTGGAGCTCGAGGCGCGCCCCCGCCAGGTGCTGGCCGTCCCCGCCTCCGCCGTCCTGCAGGCGCCCGAGGGCCCGTACGTGCTCGCCTGGACCGGGAGCGGGTTCAACTTCCAGAAGCGGCCGATCGAGATCGGGGAGACCTTCCTCAAGGATGGGTTCGCCGTCGTGCTCTCCGGGCTGCGGGCCAACGAGCGCGTCGTCGGTCGCGCCACGTTCTTCCTGGAGGCCGACCGCCGCGCGGGGGCCCGCCTCGCCGACACGGAGAGCGCGCTGTGATCGCCCGCCTCGTCGCCTGGTGCGCCCGCCACCACTGGATCGTCATCGCCGCCGCGCTGGCGGCGGTGGTGGGGGGCGACCTCGGACGCCGGCGGCTGTCGCGGGACGTGGTCCCCGATCTCGCCGACCCTCAGATCGGCCTGGTGGCGGACTGGATGGGGCACCCGGCCCCCGAGGTGGAGGCCCGCGTGGCGCGCGTGCTCACCGGCGCCCTCGCCGGCGTCCCGGGCTCGATCGCGGTGCGCGCCTCGACGATGACGGGGATGGCCTACGTCGACGTGTCGTTCGGATCGGACGCCGGCCTCGACGCCGCGCGCGCCGAGATCGCCGCGCGCGTCGAGCGCGCGGGGCCGCTCCTTCCGCCGAACGTCCGCATCTACGTCGGCCCCGCGGCGTCGAGCACCGGCTGGGTGTTCGAGTACGCGCTGACCGATCCGGGCCGCGTCTGGTCGATGCTCGATCTGCGGCGCTTCCAGGACGAGGTCCTGCGCCCGGCCCTCGAGGCGTTGCCGGGCGTCGCCGAGGTCGCCTCGGTCGGCGGCGAGCTGCGCGAGGCGCGCGTCGACGTCAAGCCGCGCGAGCTGCGCGAGCACGGCCTCGCCTTCACGGACGTGCGCGCCGCGCTGGCGGCCCCCTTCGCCGCGGACGGCCTGGGACGGGTCTCGCTCGCCGACCTCGAGGCGCTGCCAGTCGATCCGCCGGGCGCGCCCACGCCGCCCGGCGCCCCGCAGGTCCGCGTCCGCGACGTGGCGCTGGTGCGCCTGACCGAGGACATGCAGACCGGGCTGGCGGATCTCGGGGGGCTGCGCGCGGTGGGCGGGATCGTGATTGCCCGGCGCGACGCAGACATCAGCGCCCTGGTGGCCTCGGTCAAGCAGACGATCGCGCGCGAGGCCCGCAAGCTCCCCAGGCGCGCGGCTGACCCGGGACGGCTCGACTCCGGCGCGGCCGCCGACATCCACGTCACCACCACCTACGATCGCTCCGACCTGGCGACGCGCGTCCGCACCACGCTGCTCCGCGCGCTCGGCGAGGAGGTCGGCGTCGTCGTGCTGGTGATCGTCATCTTCCTGCTCTCGGCGCGCAGCGCGCTCGTCCCGCTCGTCACCCTGCCCGCGGTCCTGCTGCTGACCTTCGGCGCGATGTGGATCCTCGGCGTCCCGGCCACCATCATGAGCCTGGGCGGCATCGGGATCGCGCTCGGCATGGCGGTCGACGCCGACATCGTGGCGCTCGAGGCCTCGAACCGACGCCTCGAGACGCTGCCGCCCGACGCGCCCGCGGCCGACCGGCGCGGCAAGCTGGTCGACGCCGCGCAGGCCTTCGCCCCCGCCATCCTCACCTCGCTGCTCATCACCGCGATCTCGTTCCTGCCGGTGCTGGCGTTCTCCGGCGAGACCGGGCGCCTCCTGAGGCCGCTGGCGATCACCAAGACGATCGTCGTGCTGGCGGCGGCGCTGGTCACGCTGACGCTGGCGCCTGCGCTGCGCGATCGCCTGCTGCGCGGGCGCGTCGTCCCCGAGCTCGACAACCCGCTCACCCGCACGCTGGTCCGCCTGTATCGCCCGTTCGTCCACTTCGCGCTGCGCCGGCCGGCGCTGACCCTGGCCACGGCGGGCCTGGCGCTGCTGTCCGCGGTCCCGATCGCCACCCGCCTAGGCGGCGAGTTCCTACCGCGCGTCGACGAGGGGGATCTGTTCTACATGCCGACCACCCTGCCCGGCGTGCCGCCCGAGCAGGCCGCCTTCCAGCTCTACTGGCAGGACCACGCGATGGCCCGCTTCGCCGAGGTCGAGACGGCGTTCGGCAAGGTGGGCCGCGCCGACACCGGCACCGACCCGGCCCCCTACGCGATGGCCGAGACCGTCGTGCGCCTGCGCCCGCGCGCTGAGTGGCCCAAGCTGCCGCGCGCGCGCTGGTACTCCTCCTGGGCGCCCCGCCCGCTCAAGGCGCTGCTGCGGCCGTTCTGGCCGGACGCCGCGCCGCGCACGACCGCCGAGCTGGTGGCCGCCCTCGACGAGGCGGTCCGCCTCCCGGGCTGGACCGGCGCCTGGACTGCGCCCGCGCGCGCGCGCCTGGACATGATGGCCACCGGCGTGCGCACGCCGGTCGGCATCCGGGTGGTCTCCTCCGATCCCGCGCGGCTCGACGTCATCGGGGCGGCGGTCCGGGCGCGCGTCGCTGCGCTCCCCGGCACCAAGAGCGCGCTCTACGAGTCGCTGGGCGGCGAGACCTGGCCGACGCTGGAGGTCGACCCGGCCGAAGCGGCCCGGTACCACGTCGATCCGGCCGTCGTGCGCTCGACGGTCGAGCTGCTGACCACCGGCGGGCAGATCGGCGAGCTCGAACAGGACGGGCGGCGCCTTCGCGTGCGGCTCTCGCCCGAGCCGCCCGACGTCCGCCCGCGCGGGATCGCCGACCAGCTGCGCGCGGTCACCGTGCGGGCCTCGGGCAGTGCGGGTGGACCGGGCGCGCCGGTGCCGCTGGCGCTGCTGGGACGTGCCGCCTACGAACGCCGGCCGGCGGCGCTGCGCACCGAGCACGGCGAGCTCTGCGCCTACGTCTACGTCGACCTGCCGCCCGGCGCCGACCTGCAGGGCTTCGTCGAGCGCGCCCGCGCCGACGTGGCGGCGGCGATCGCCGCCGGGGAGATCCGGCTCCTTCCGGGTGAGCGCGTCGAGTGGACCGGCCAGTACGCGCTGCTGCTCGAGGGGCAGCATCGGCTGCGCTGGATCGTGCCGCTGGTCGGGCTCTCGATGCTCGGCCTGCTGTTCCTCCAGTTCCGCAACTTGACCGAGGCGCTGATCGTGCTGGCCTCGGTGCCGTTCGCCCTGGTCGGCAGCTTCTGGACGCTGTATCTGCTCGGCTACCCGCTGTCCGCGCCGGTCTGGGTGGGCCTGCTCTCCGTCGTCGGCCTGGCCATGCAGACCGGCGTCGTGATGGTGGTCTACATCGACGAGGCCTATCACCGGCGCATGCGCGAGGGGCTGATCCGGACCCGGGCCGACATCGTCGAGGCGCACGCCGAGGGGACGGTTCGCCGCCTGCGCCCCAAGATCATGACCATCACGACGATGGGGGTCAGCCTGCTGCCGCTCCTGTGGGCCGAGGGCGCGGGCGCCGACATCATGAGGCGGATCGCGGCGCCGATGCTGGGCGGGCTCTTGACCAGCGCGTTCCTCACGCTCGAGGTCCTCCCGGTGCTGTACACGTTGTGGCGGGCGCGACAGCTCGCGCGCGCCCAGCCGCACCCGGTGGTCCGCGCGGCGAGCGAGCCGCGGGCGATCCACGGCGAGCTGCCCGCGCGCGACGTCGCGGCGCCCGCGTCGCTGCGCACTTCGTAGGCGCTTTCCCCACAATTTCCGAAAATTTGCCGGCCGCGAGCGGCGCTGGCGTCATGGAGACATGAAGCGCTATCGAAGCACGCTGTGGCTGGCGGTCGCGGCCGCCCTGCTGACGCCCTCCAAGGCGCGCGCGCATGGGAAGGCGTCGGCGCGCACCGACGGCGGCGAAGGTCCGCCGCAGCGCCAGGGCCGGCGGCAGGGCGCGCGGCGGCCGCAGGTGCTGGCGCCGGTCGTTTCGCCTTGTGGCCGCCACGTCGTCGAGGTCTCGGGCGGCGCGGTGCTGATCGACGGCCGGCGCGTGCGCGCCTCCGGCGACGACGTCTTCGTGGTCGCGCCCCCGACCTGGCGCCGCGACGGCAGCGCGGTCGCCTGGATCGAGCGGAGCGCCGGCCAGGCCCGCCTGGTGGTCGTCCCCGATCTCGACGCCGGCCCCGAGCCGCTCCCCTGGACGCTGCCGGCCGTCTCGCGCGACGACCGCGTCTTCTGGGCGGGCGATCGGCGCGTCGTGGTCGGCCCCGCCGTCCTCGCGCCGCGCGCCGTCGCCACCTGGTCCGAGTAGCGCGTCGGATGGCTCCGTCGACGACGACGGAGCGAACGCGCGACAAGCGCCGGTCAGTACCGCGACCGATGCGCGATCAGGCAGGCTCGTGACGCCTGCCACGAACGCTTCGTTCGGCCCCGTCGGTGATGTCATCGCGATTGCCTTTTCGATCGACGCAAGCTCGGCGGCACACGCAAGTTGCGAGACCGACACGCGCCGGACCGAGCGTTTGCGGTACTGGGCAGGTCGTTTCACCCAAAAGGAGACGACTATGATCCGACGCACACTCCCGTATTTCCTACTCTTTGCGCTCCCGGCCTGCGGCGCCACGCCGACCGCGCCGGCCGGCAACACGCCGGCCGCCTCGGTCGCGTTCGCTGGCAACGGCAACGATCAGGGCGAAGACAACGACCACGACGGCGACGACCAGGGGCGCCACGACGTCCGCCACGTCCTGCTGATCTCGGTCGATGGCATGCACCAGAACGACCTCGAGGGGTACGTCGCCGGCCACCCGCACTCGACGCTCGCCAAGCTGGTCCGCTCCGGCAGCGAGTACACCAACGCATCGACGTCCAATCCGTCGGACTCCGACCCGGGTGGCACCGCGCTGATGACCGGCGGTAACCCCAGATCGACCGGCGTCTTCTATGACGTCGAGTACAGCCACAAGGTCGACGAGGCGGGCGCTCCCTGCACCCCGGGCCAGCCGGCCACCGGCGGCGACGTCATCTATGACTCGCCGGATGACGCGCTGGCGGCCGTCCCCGACTTCGTCGACCCCAGCAACGGCACCTTCCCGTCGTTCGACGAGAACGGTTCGATCTTCGCCAACGGCCTCGACAACAACCCGGGCGCGATCATGGACCTGAAGTTCGACCCCGAGACGTCGCTCAACGCGGGCACGTTCCCGGTAGACCCGAAGACCTGCCAGCCGATCACCCCCTGGGACTACCTCGGCGACAACACGATCTTCCAGGTCATCCACCACGCCGGCCTGCGCACCGCCTGGTCCGACAAGCACGAGGTCTACGCGTCTTTCAACGGTCCGGGCTCGAACGGCCGGAGCATCGACGACCTCTTCTCGCCGGAGATCGACTCGCAGGCTGTCATGCCGAACGGCAAGCCTTACCCGCAGGACGACGACTGGGCGCACATCGACGCCGCCACCAAGCAGTACGACGGCTACAAGGTCCAGGCCATCCTCAATGAGATCGACGGTCTCGACCACTCGGGCAAGACCCACGTCGGCACCCCGGCCATCTTCGGCATGAACTTCCAGACCGTCTCGGTCGCCGAGAAGATCCGCTCGACTCCGACGACGCTGATCGGTCCGGACGCGAACGGGGACTACACCACCAGCGCTCCGGAGGCGGGCGGTTACCAGTTCGTCAACGGTCAGCTGGTTCCCGGCCCCGTCCTCTCGAGCGCGCTCGACTACGTCGACGCTCAGCTCGGCCGCATGGTCGCGCAGCTCCGCAAGGACGGCCTCGAGGGCAAGACGACCATCATCGTCACGGCCAAGCACGGCCAGTCGCCGCAGGATCCGAACCAGCTCGTCACCGTCCAGGACGGCCCGATCATCAGCGCGATCAACGCCGCCTGGGCCGCGACGCACCCGAGCAACACGAGCCTCATCGTCGCCGGAACCGACGACGACCTGTGGCAGTCCTACCTGTCGGACAACTCGCAGGCCGCTTGCGACTTCGTCAAGAGCTACCTGTGGAACAACCCCGCTTCTGGTTTCGACGTCAACAAGAACCCCGTCACCGTCCAGCACTCGGGCCTCGCCCAGATCTGGGCCGGCGCCGAGGCCGCCCACTTCTTCGGCGTCCCGGTCGACAACGGTCACTACCCGGACGTCTTCGGCAAGGTACAGGTGGGCATCGTCTACGCGAAGCCGACCAAGCTCGCCGAGCACGGTGGCATGAACACCGGTGACACTCACGTCCTGATGGTCGTCAGCGGCCCGGGCATCCCGGCGCAGGTCGAGTTCACCCCCGTCGAGACCACCCAGGTCGCCCCGACGGTCCTCGCCCTGCTGGGCCTCAACCCGAACGCGCTGACGGCAGTCCAGATCGAGGGCACGCGGGTCCTTCCGGGCCTCCGGTAGACCGCAAGCTCGACGCTGACCGACGGTCACGACTCCGGGGCGCCCGCTCATCGGCGGGCGTCCCGGGCGTCAGCGCCCGCCCCACGTCACCCACCTGACGTGCGAGTAGAACAGCGCGCCGAGCCCCGCCGTGAAGGCGAAGTCGCCGTAGAGGGCGTGCTCGAGGCTGACCAGCAGGGTCGAGCGCCAGCGTTCGTACGTCGCGGCGAAGATGATCCCGGCCGCCGTCGCCAGGCCCAGCGCCGCCAGGTTGTTCACCGCCACGTGCGCCCACCCGAAGACGACGCCGCTGGCGACGACGCGCGCGGCCGGCCGCGGGAACAGCTGGGCGTAGCGGTGAAAGAACAACGTGCGACAGACGATCTCCTGCGCGTACGCCGAGATCGGGTAGAGCACCATGACGATCGCCCACACCACGGGCCGCGCCTGGGGCATCAGCGGCCGCGGCGAGAAGACCGCGGCGCCCACAACGAGGATCGTGCCCAGCAGGACGGTGCGCAGCACGACGGTCCGCGCCCCCCGCCGCGCGCCGGCCAGCCCGACCAGATCGCCGCGGGCGAAGCTGGGGTCGAACAGCAAGGCCCCGGCGGCGACGAGGCCGATGCCCAGGATCCCGACGGTGACCATCCAGCGCGGGCCGAGCGCCAGCAGCGCCGGTCCGATCCCGTAGAGAGCGATCAGCTCGACCCAGCGACGTCGGTGCGAGAAGGCTCGCAAGAGGCCCGATCCGTACCCTGCCGGCGCGCAGACGCGCGTGACGTTTCCGAAAATCAGCGCTCCTGTTGATAGGTTCGGTCGGAATTGTCATTGGCCGTTGGCGAACAGGCACCAACGTGACGGTCCGTTTCCGTACTGGAACTGATCAGTTTCTACTGGCGCCGGCCAACTATCGTAACTAGTTGGGGCACGATGTTTCGCACGAACGGGGCCGATCCTCGGTTCGAGCAGGGGGCGGGCCACCGGCCTCGGGTCATCGGCGTCGTCCAGGCCCGGACCGGCTCGACCCGGCTGCCAGGCAAGGTGCTGCGCCCCATCGGCGGCCGGGCCGTGCTGACCTGGATGCTGGAACGGGTGATGGCGGCCCGCGAGCTCGACGAGGTCGTGGTGGCCACGACCTATCTGGCGGTCGACGATCCGATCCGTCTCCTGTGCGCCGAGCTGGGCGTGACCTGCGTGTCCGGTCACCCCACCGACCTCCTGGATCGCCACCTCAAGGTCGGGCGCGCGCGCGAGGCCGACGCGGTGGTCAAGATCCCGTCCGACTGCCCACTCGTCGATCCGCGCATCATCGATCTGGTGGTGGGGGAGTTTCGCGCCCATTACCCGCGGCACGCCTACGTCAGCAACCTCCATCCGGCGACCTGGCCCGACGGCAACGACGTGGAGGTCCTGCGCTTCGATGCCCTGGAAGAGGCCTGGTGCCTGGCCACCCGCTCGTTCCAGCGCGAGCACACCACGCCGTTCGTCTGGGATCAGCCCGAGCGGTTCACCATCGGCAACGTCATGTGGCCGGACGGGCGCGACCTGTCGGTCACCCACCGCCTGACCCTGGACTACGAAGAGGATCTGGCGCTCATCGACGAGGTCTTCACCGCGCTCCACCGGCCGGGCCAGCCACCGTTCTCGGTCGAGGAGATCGTGGCCTTTCTCGACGACAACCCGCGCGTGCTGGCCCTGAACGCGCGCCACCTCGGCTCGAGCTGGATGTCCCGGCACGTCGAAGAGCTCCGGACCTTGCGCCCCGTCGAGATGGCGGACGGCGCGACGGCGAGGCAGCCATGAGCGATCGGAACGACATCGGCTCGATGGAGCAGCTGGCCCGGCGGGTCCGGGCCCACGCGATCCGGATGGCCACCGGCGGCGGATGCTTCCTGGGCGCTTCGCTCTCCTGCGCCGATCTCCTGGTCTACCTCTACACGCGCGTGCTCCGGACCTCGCCCGAGCGGGTGGCCGACCCGACGCGCGACTACCTGCTCTTGTCCAAGGGCCACGACGTCCCCGCCCTCTACGGCACGCTCGCCGAGCTCGGCTACTTCCCGACGGCCCGGCTGGCCAACCACCTGTCGACCGCGGACCACCTCTACTGGCACCCCAACCGCGCCATCCCGGGGGTGGAGTTTCACTCCGGCTCCCTCGGCCACCTGCTGTCGGTGGGGATGGGGATCGCGCTCGACGCCAAGCTGTCCGATTCGCCCTCCCGCGTGTTCGTCATCGTCGGCGACGGTGAGCTGAACGAAGGGTCGGTCTGGGAGGCGGCGCTGGTCGCCTCGGCCAAGGGCCTGGACAACCTGGTGCTGATCGTCGATCGGAACGGCTTCCAGGCCAACGTCGCGACCGAGTCGTTGATCCCGCTCGAGCCGCTGGGCGACAAGCTGGCCTGCTTCGGCTTCTCGGTGACCGACGTCGACGGCCACGACTTCACCGCGCTGGAGGCGGCCTTCGCCGAGCTGCCGCGGCGGCGCGGGCGCCCGACCGCCATCGTCGCCCGGACGGTCCGCAACAAGGGGCTCCCCAGCCTGGAGGGGCGCGCCGATCGCTGGTTCGTGAACCTCTCGCCCGACGAGGTGCAGATGCTGCTCGACGAGCTCCACGGGGCCGACCGCGCCACCCTGACCTCCGCGCCGCTGGTGGTGCGATGACCGCGCCCGCCGAGACCTACGGTGACGCGCTCCGCGAGCTGGTCCTCGGCGACCCACGGGTCGTCGTGCTGACCGCCGAGAACCGGGCCGCCATCCGGCAGCTGCCCGATCAGATCGGCGATCGGTTCATCGACGTCGGCATCTGCGAGCAGACGATGATCGGGATGGCCGCCGGATTGGCGGTGCGCGGCCGCATCCCCGTCGTCCACGCGCTGGCCACCTTCCTCACGCTGCGCGCGTTCGAGTTCATCCGCGACGACGTGGGGATCGCCGGGCTGCCGGTCAAGCTGGTGGGCGGCGTCCCCGGGTTCCTCTCCGAGGCGAACGGCCCGACCCACCAGGCGATCGACGACCTGGCGGTGATGCGCGCCATCCCCGGAATGCACATCTTCTGCCCCGCCGACGCCAGCGAGCTGCTGGCCGGGCTGCCGGCGGTGCTGACCAGCCCGTCGCCCACCTACATCCGGTTCAACGCCTCGCCCAGCCGGCTTCACCACGCGCCCTTCGAGCTCGGCTGGGCCGAGGTCCTGGGCGAAGGAAACGACCTCGGCGTCGTCTCGGCCGGGCTGCTGGTCCCCTACGTCAAGGAGGCCTGCGACCTGCTGCGCGGCGAGGGGATCCAGAGCCGGCTGCTGAACCTGCGCACCGTCGCCCCGCTCGACGAGGAGGCGATCGCCGAGACGGCCTCCCGCTGTCCCCTGCTGCTGGTGGTCGAGGATCACCTGCTGGTGGGCGGGATCTACCAGCAGGTCTGCGAGGTCCTCGTCCGGCGCCGGCTGTCGGTCCCGGTCGTCCCCTTCGGGCTCCCCGGCCGCTGGTTCAAGCCGGCGCTGCTGGCGGACGTGCTCGACCACGAGGGGTTCAGCGCCGCCAAGCTGGCCGAGCGGATGCGGCAGGCGCACCGGAGCGCGCTGGCCCGGAGCACCGGGCGCGGCGCGCCCGACCCGGCGGAGCGGCTGTCGTCGGCGCTGGGCGGAAGGAGCCCGTCGTGACCGCCAACCGGGTGACCTTCAACCTCGAGGACCCCTCGATCACCGTGTCCGACGCGCTCTACGCGCGGGCGCGGCGCCTCATCCCGTGCGCGACGCAGACGCTGGCCAAGGGGGCCGGCCAGCACGTCCGCGGCGTGGCGCCCAAGTTCCTCCGCGCCGGGCGCGGCGCGCACGTGGTCGACGTCGACGGCAACGAGTACCTGGACCTGACGATGGGGGTCGGCCCCCTCATCCTCGGCTACGCCGACCCGGTCGTCGACGCGGCGATTCGCACCCAGCTGGTCGACGGCATCACGTTCTCGCTGCCCCACCCGCTCGAGGTCGAGGTGGCCGAGGCGATCCACGAGATGGTCCCCGGCGCCGAGAACATCCGCTTCGGCAAGAACGGCGCCGACGTCACCAGCGCCGCCGTCCGCCTGGCGCGCGCGCACACCGGCCGCTCGAAGGTGCTCTGCTGCGGCTACCACGGCTGGCACGACTGGTACATCTCGGTGACCGACCGCCGGCGCGGCATCCCGCCCGAGGTCGCCGCGCTGACCTACACGTTCGCCTACAACGACCTGGCCGGGCTGGAGGCGGCGCTCGACGACGACGTCGCCTGCGTCATCCTCGAGCCGACGACCTTCGAGGCGCCGCGGCCCGAGTTCCTGCGCGGCCTCAAGGACCTGTGCGCCGCGCGCGGCGCGCTGCTGATCTTCGACGAGATGTGGACCGGGTTCCGGCTGGCGCTGGGGGGCGCGCAACAGCGGTTCGGGGTGACGGCCGACCTGGCCTGCTTCTCCAAGGCCGTCGCCAACGGCATGCCACTCTCCGTCCTGACCGGACGCGCCGACGTGATGGGGCTGCTCGAGAGGGACGTCTTCTTCTTCTCGACCTTCGGGGGCGAGGCGCTGTCGCTGGCCGCCGCCCTGGCGACGCTGCGCGAGCTCCGGTTCCGCGATGTCCCCGCCACCCTCGACGCGCTGGGCAGTCGCCTGCGCGACGGCTACAACGCGCTCTGCGACGAGCTCGACGTCCCCTTCACCCGCTGCGTCGGCTTCGGCTGCCGCACGCTGGTGACCTTCACGCCGCAGGGCCCGGCCAAGAACCTCGAGCCGCGCTTCATGAAGTCGTTCCTGCAGCAGGAGCTCTGCCGGCAGGGGATCCTGTGGGGCGGGTTCCACAACCTGTCGGCCGCCCACACCGACGACGACGTCGACTACCTGCTGACCGTCTATCGGGAGGCGCTGGCCTCGTTCCGCAAGGTCGTCGAGGGCGGCACGCTGGTCGAGTCGCTGCGCGGCGCTCCCGTCGAGCCGGTCTTCCGCCAGACCAGCAACTTCAACCTCCGCCCGAAGCCGGCCGCCCAGCCGGATCCGGTGAAACCCGACGCGCCAATGCCCGAGAAGGAGCCGACCGGTGCCAACGCCTAGCGGAACGTCCAACGATGTTCGTCCTGCCTTCTCGCTCGCGGGGCGCGTCGCCGTGGTGACCGGGGCGGCCGGCCTGCTCGGGCGCCAGCATTGCCGCGCGCTGGCCGACGCCGGCGCCACCGTGGTGGCGACCGATCTCGACGCGGCGGCCGCCGCGGACGTCGAGCGGCAGATGAAGCAGGAGGGGCGGACCGGCGTGCGCGGGGTTGCGGCCGACATCACCGACCCGGCCTCGGTGACCGAGCTGCGCGACGCCGTCCTGCGCGCCGACGACCGGCTGGACGTCCTCATCAACAACGCCGCCCTCAACGAGCGCGTCGAGGCCCCGGACGGCGCCGCCGCCGACACGCGGTTCGAGCAGTTTCCCGTCGAGCGCTTCCGCCGCATGCTCGACGTCAACGTCACCGGGACCTTCCTCTGCTGCCAGATCCTGGGCGCGGAGATGGCGCGCCGGCGGAGCGGCAGCATCGTCAACATCGCCTCGACCTACGGTCACGTGGCGCCCGACCAGCGCCTCTACCGGCGGCCCGACGGGACCCAGACCTTCTGGAAGAGCGCCGGCTACCCGGCCAGCAAGGGCGCGGTCCTGGCCTTCACCCGTTTCCTCGCCGCCTACTGGGCCGACCGCGGCGTGCGCGTCAACAGCCTCTCGCCGGGCGGCGTCGGCCACGGCGGGCAGGACGAGAGCTTCGTCGAGGCCTACGCCCAGCGGACGCCGATGCGGCGGATGGCCGAGGCGCACGAGTACCGCGGCGCCATCGTCTTCCTGGCCAGCGACGCCTCCAGCTACATGACCGGCGCCGACCTGACCGTGGACGGAGGGTGGACCGCATGGTGACCGCCGCCGCCAGACCGCTGTGGGCGCCGCTGCTGGCCGACGAGCTCCTGCGGCGCATCGCGCGCCTGCGCCTGGTCGTCACCGACGTCGACGGGGTCCTCACCGACGGCGGCATCTACTTCTCGGAGAGCGGCGAGGCGCTCAAGCGCTTCTCGGTCCGCGACGGGATGGGGGTCGAGCGCCTGCGCGCGCAGGGGATCGAGACCGCCTTCCTGACCCGCGAGAGCTCGGCCATCGTCAAGCGGCGGGCCGAGAAGCTGGGGATCCGCCATTGCTACCTGGGCGTCGCCGACAAGAAGGCCTTCCTGCCCGAGCTCCTGGCCCAGGCGGGGGTCGGCGACGACGAGATCGCCTACATCGGCGACGACGTCAACGACGAGGAGATCATGACCGTGGTGGCCGAGCGGGGCCTGGTCGGCGCGCCGCTCGACGCGATCCCCTCCGTCCTGCGCCGCGCGCACCACTGCTGCGCGCTGCCCGGCGGGTGCGGCGCGTTTCGCGATTTCGCCGAGTGGATCCTCGGCCTGCGTTCCCAGGACACGGCAACCGAGGTCCGGCAACCCAGCACGGTCTTGAAGAAGGAGGTCCGATGATGGCCCGCTCAACAATCGCCACCGATTCGGCCAGCGACCAGGCGCGCGTCCAGATCGGCGGCCGGTGGATCGGCGCCGGCGCGCCCGTCTTCGTCATCGCGGAGATCGGGATCAATCACAACGGGTCGCTCGACATCGCCAAGCGGCTCATCGACGGCGCCGTGCTGGCCGGCGCCGACGCGGTGAAGTTCCAGAAGCGGACGCCCGAGAGGTGCGTGCCGCGCGACCAGTGGGAGATCGAGCGCGACACCCCCTGGGGGCGCATGACGTACATCGACTACCGGCGGCGGATGGAGTTCGGGCCGCGCGAGTACGCCGAGATCGACCGGCACTGCGCCGAGCGCCACATCCTCTGGTTCGCCTCCTGCTGGGACGAGGAGTCGGTCGACTTCATGGAGTCGTTCCAGCCACCCTGCTACAAGGTGGCCTCTGCCTCGCTGACCGACACGCCGCTCTTGAAGAAGATGCGCGCCACCGGACGGCCGCTGATCCTCTCGACCGGAATGTCGACCGTCGAGGAGATCACGGGGGCGGTGGAGGCGATCGGGCGCAAGGACCTGCTCATCGCCCACGCCACGTCGTCGTACCCCTGCCCGCCCGAGCACCTCAACCTGAACATGATCAACACCCTCAAGACGAACTACCCCGACTGCCCCATCGGCTACTCGGGGCACGAGGTCGGGCTGGCGCCCACCTGGGCGGCCGTCACGCTGGGCGCCACCTTCGTCGAGCGGCACATCACGCTCGACCGCGCCATGTGGGGGAGCGATCAGGCGGGCTCGGTGGAGATCGGCGGCCTCCTGCGGCTGGTGGCCAACATCCGGGACATCGAGCGCTCCCTGGGCGACGGCGTGAAGCGCATCTACGAGGGCGAGATCGCGGCGCGCAAGAAGCTCCGGCGCGTGGTCGGCGCGGCCGCCCCCTCGACGAACTAGCCCGGACGCCCGATTGCAGACACCCCACGCGGTCGCCGTCTGGCGGCTCCTCTCCCCGGCCCTGATCGTCGCCGGGGCGCTGGTCCTCGTCGCCCTCGAGCGCCGGCGGCCGTACGACGCCCGCCAGCGCTTCCTGCGCCGGGGCTTCTGGACCGATTTGCTGGGGTACACCTTCTTCCAGAGCTACGCGCTGGGGTTCGTCATCACGCGGCTCTCCGCCTTCATCGGGAGCGCCACCGGTCTGCCGCGCCTGCACCTGCTCGCCGCCTGGCCGATCTGGCTGCAGGTGGCGTTCTTCGTGGTGACGCACGACCTCTACATCTATCTGTTTCACCGGCTCCAGCACCGGTCGCCGCTGCTCTGGCGCCTGCACGAGGCGCACCACGCGACGACCGACGTCGACTGGCTGTCGGGCTCGCGGTCGCACGCCCTCGAGATCCTGCTCAACCAGTCGATCGAGTTCATCCCCATCGCGCTGCTCGGCGGCGCGCCCGAGGTGGCGCTCATCAAGGTCACGCTCGACGCCCTGTGGGGGATGTACATCCACTGCAACGTCGACGTGAAGAGCGGCTGGCTGCAGCGCTTCATCAACGGCCCCGAGATGCACCGCTGGCACCACGCCATCGAGATCCGGGACGGCGTGAACTTCGCGACCAAGCTCGCCTTCTGGGACTGGCTGTGCGGCACCGCCCACCTGCCGCCGAAGAAGCCGAGCGGCTACGGGATCGCCGAGCCGTTTCCAGCCGGATATCTGCGACAGCAACTGCACCTGTTCTTTCCCCAGGCTCCGCCCCGGTCGCCCGAGCCCCAGGCGGCGGATCTCCCCTCGGCCGGCTGAATGGGGCGCCGCGCGCCGGGCCCGCTGGTGCTGCGCCTCGCGCTCCTCGCCGCGGCGCTGTTCGGCCTCTCGCGCCTCATCCACGGCGACGATCTGACGCTGGCGCTGGCGCTCATCCGCCGGGTCGGCTGGCCGCTGCTGCTCGTGCTGCTGCCGACGCTGGCCGCGATGGCCCTCGACGTGACCGGCTGGCGCCTCATCCTCGGCGCGCTGGGGACGCCCGTCCGCTGGCTGCGGCTGTTCGGGCTGCGGCTCTCGGTCGAGGCGCTGGTCTTGCTCTTGCCGGGAGGCTCGGTGGCCGGCGAGGCGGCCAAGGCGGCGCTGCTGACGCGACGAACGCGTGTTCCGCTCCCGCAGGCGGTGGCCAGCCTGGCGCTGACCAAGGGCTACCTGGTCCTCACCGACGGGATCTACCTGGCGCTGGCGGCGC
>Ga0209060_10001649_pt1 | contig 23547 bp, 19 predicted proteins | sample Coa_R1_8_FD_187155 | JGI IMG/M metagenome (GOLD analysis project Ga0209060, IMG submission 187155) | Surface soil microbial communities from Centralia Pennsylvania, which are recovering from an underground coalmine fire - Coalmine... | ecosystem: Environmental > Terrestrial > Soil >...
CTAGCCATCAGACTTACTTGCTTTGTCGCGACACCTTCACCCCCTCCGCCGGCATCGGCGACAGACGGGGGCGGCGCTGCCCCCAAAGCACCCACGACCTAGGCTTTCAAGGGTTCAGGCGTCAGCGACGAGCTCCGCCACGCGCGCGAGTTCAAGAACACCCGCGCTCGCGTGGTCCTAACGATTGCTGGGTCCAGCGGCGATAGGATCAGAGGCGATCTGTGGTCCGAGGGACGGGGCAGAGGGGACTGCAAGATAAAGGGTCAGAGTTCACCTCGCCCTAACTGGGCGGGTTCACTCGGAAAAGTGTAGAGGCACGCCTTTCGGTCTGGCGCTCACAGTTGCCGAAGGCCGCGTGCGGATTGCGAATTCTGCGGAGTCACGCGCGAATCCCGCGGTTTTTTGAGGCTGCCGGCGGCGTCCTAGTGCGAGGCGCCCGGCAACGGCCGAGCGTCCTCTGCGAAAACCAACGGTAGCGACAACGGCTCCCCCCAACAGGTGACGCGTCACCAACCCCGCTTCTTCGCACTAACGGCGCCCGCCTCAAGAAACCAAAGAAAGTAGGACACCTTTTCGGGCCTCACCTCGACAACCCGGGTGTGACTTCTTCAGACAGTTCGCCCGGGTGCGTGCGGGTCTCGGCCGGCCATCCTCGACGGCAGAGCCGAGGGATGGGCGCATTTGCTCGTCCGCGGGCGGTCGAAACCAGAAAGAGTTGGTCGGATTTTCGCCTCTCGCACCGACAACTCCGACGCGAGGAAAGAAGCTGGCGACGGGCGAAATCCGGTCTGAGCCGCCCGGTGCAGAAGACAGAAGCAAGCCCCGACCGAAGGGTTCGTCCGTTCGTCGCGCAGGTTGCCGAGAAGGTCGGCGAGGAACCCTTAACGCCATTTAAGGAGCACAGCGATGCGTCACCTAGTTCGAGAACAGTCATACATCGACCCCGAGCTCAACCGGCAGGTGCGGGCCTATGAGGCCAAGATGGGTTGGAAGCACAGCGCTTTCACGCGGGAGGCCTATCAAAAATTACTGGCCGCCGACCGCGGTGATCGCGATCTGGTCATGCGGCGACTCGACGCCTTGGTGCGGGGAATGGAGGCCATCCAAGGCACCTTGGAGCTCATGGGGATGACTATCGCGTTCCTCGCCAGAATCTGTTTCCGACACCTCGATCTCTCCACCAGCACCCCGGATTCCGTGCAGAGGGGAGAAAGCTCCTATCGAGAGCTTCTGCGTGCGATCGGAAGCAATTTCAAGGCGGGGCGGAGATTGAGCGGCGAGATCTTCCCCGCAAGCGCCGATAACGTTCCACCTCGTCCCGGCTCGGGGGCGGGGGGTGGTTGGAAAGGGCCAGGCCGATGACCGCCCAGGGTCCCGGCGAGCCCGAAGACTGCCTTCGGCCGCGCATCGGGCGGCGGCAACGTGATCCAGATGGAGCGGCGTCATCCGGGGGGGGATTTCGTCGGCTCGCGCGAAGGGCCGCCCGGCCGGCCCGGGTGGCGATTTACACGCCGCCGGAAAGTAGTCGCCGATGCGTGATCAAGAGCCGCTACCTGACGCTCGGAAAGGGGGGGCTGGCGGGGATGAAACGTCATCTCGCGTATCTGGAGCGCGATGGTGTCGAACGGGACGGTTCGCCAGGTCGTCTCTACGGAACCGACGAGGGGTTCGATCGAGATGCCTTTCGCGTCCCTCTGCCCGGCGAGCAGCGGCAATTTCGGTTCATCGTTTCGCCGGAAGACGGGGACGAGCTCGACCTCAAAGAATTCGCCCGCCGGTTGATGAACCAGGTCGAGAACGACCTTGGGCGGCGGCTGATCTGGGCCGCGGTAAATCACCACAACACCGCCAACCCTCACGTCCATATCGATGTCCGCGGCGTCGATCTCGATGGTCGCGAAGTCCGAATCGACTCCGACTACATCAAGCAGCACATGCGCTGGCGAGCGCAGGAAATTGTCACGCGCGAGCTCGGACCCAGGACGGACCTCGAATATTCCAGGGCGCGCGAGGAAGACATTCGGGCTGAGCGCGTCACCGTGCTCGATCGATTTCTGAGCGAACATATTCAGCCCAACGGGACGGTAACCCTCAAGCGGCTGCTCTCTCGACCTGGACCGGAGGGGCGGAATTGCATCGCGCGGCTTCAGCACCTGAAAACGCTCAAGCTGGCGATCGAGGAGCGGCCCGGAGTCTGGCGTCCGGCCGACGGCTGGAAGGAATCGCTCGCCCGTCTCGGCCAAGAGAACGACCGAATCGAGCGGCTGTATCCCATCGTCGGCGAGCAGGCAGCCGACTACCAGTTCGTCGATCCGAAACTGCCCCTGTCCACTTTCGAGGCCACCGTGATCGGCAAGGGCCTCCACGACGAGCTGTCCGGCCAGATGTTCGTGGCAGCCCGGGCAGCCGACGACCGGGGCTATTACATCCCGCTTCGACCGGAGGTCGCGGAGAGTCTGCAGCGGGGCGACAGGATCCGGGTCGGATTCACGACGGAGAAGTGGATGAAGCCGGCGGACGAGATCATCGCCCGGGTCGCCCGAGAAAATGATGGGGTCTACGACCCGCGGCAGCATCAACGGGACCTCGAAAATCTCCCAGGCCGAAGACCCGGAGAGGCTGCTCCGTCGCCGGCCGACCTCGTGACGGGAAATGTTCGCCGGCTCGAGCGGCTCGCGGCCTATGGGCTGGCCAGCCGGTTGCCGGATGACCGATGGCGCGTCCCAGCCGATCTCGTCGCCCAGTTGGAGTCGAGGGAACGGACGCACCCTCGGCAGCTCCTCAAGATCGAAAGGACCTTGCGGCCCGAAAGGGAACGTGCCGCGCCGGCCGTCAGTGACCTCGAAAAGGAGCGGGTGGCGCTCGGTCAGGCGGCTGGCCAGCGACTCGGGCTTTCCTTCGTGGTCGACCCGCACGGATTCAGCGGACAGCTGGTTCCGGGACCGTCGGGGTCGTCCGGGACCGAATACGTCCAGGTCATCGACTATCGGCATCGCCAGCTCGCCCTGGTTCCCAAACCCAAGGACGCCGAGCTGCTGCGGGGAAAGGTCGTGACGCTCTCGCGTGACCCCGCGGGGCGCTTTTCGGTCCAACGCAGTCAGGAGATTTCCCGCTGAGCCGTGCCGCGAACACGGAACGGCACCCACCAAGAAAGGAGCGCACCGATGGACAACGCAAAGAAGAGAGTTGGCCGACCCAAATCCGAGCCCCGCACGGGACCCCTGGTACTCGAAGGGGTCCAAAAGCGGGAGACGATCCTCACCGAGGTCTCCGCGGACACCGCCCAGGAGCTGACCGCCTACGCCGCGTGGGTACGGGAATCGGCAGAAGCGAAACTGACACCCGCCGAAGCCCTGTCCAAGACGATCGACTTCGCGGTCCGCGACCTGCTCTCCCGAGACAAGTGCTGGCAGGCGCACAAGCGCGCGGGCGGTCGGCCGGTAGGGACAGGAGAAACGGCGCCGTCCATGCCTGCCAAGACCCCGGCCGCCTCGTCGTCTTCGTCGGCCCCTCGCACCGCAACTGCACCCTCCACTCTCCCACCGCCAAGTGGGCGTGACAGTCGGGCTATGTCGCAGAACGGTACCTGAAGACATTCAACACCTGGAATTGGGACGTGACCGTCAGAGGGTTCCCGAGCCGGTTCATCCGGGACGCCGCACGCGGGGAGCTGCGCGTGCTGAGCGTCCCGGACGCCACCTTATCGGCGGTCTCCGACCCTAGTTGCTTGCACGATACCCCGATGACCACTGCGCGTGCCGGTCGGCACTGCGGCGCTCCGGAGACACCGAAATGAGCAACCACGACGCGCTTGCGACAGGATTCGACCACCTCCCGGCCGTCCTCACCTCGCGCGAGGCGGCTGCCGCCCTCCGCATGGGCGTGAAGGAGCTGCGGCAGCTCGTCGAGCGCGGTGAGCTGCCTGCGGCGCGGCTCGGTCCTCGGCGCGTGATTCGGATCGCCAAGTCCGCCATCTTGGGCCTCCTCGGTGGGATCAGCCCACAGGAGCAGCCGGCGGTGCCGACGACACGGGTGGTAGACTCGGACCCGTGCAAACCGGCGCGCCACAGATGGAAAGGACGACCATCATGAGCGCGTACATCGACGAGTGGAACACGCCGCAGCGCTGGCGATACCGCGTGCAGCTCCGTCTTCCCGACGGGAGTCACAGGCGGATCCAGGGCACTCCGGCCAAGAACACGAAGGAGGCCGCAGAACGAGCAGAGAGGGAACACATCAACCGGCTCGAGGAAGAGATCCGCAATCCGAAGCCGAAGGGCGAACCGAAACGAGAGTCACCCAAGTTCGAGGCGTTCGCGAAGACGTTCTTGGAGATCAGCGAGACGAGGAACAAGCCATCCTCTATCGAGGCGAAGGAGTCGATCCTTCGCGTTCACCTGACACCGATCTTTGGGCGCAAGCCCATCGACCAGATCGGGTTCACTGAAATCCAGGACTACATCACGAGCAAGACGAAGGCGGGCCTCTCGAAGAAGACGATCAACAACCACCTGACCGTCCTGCGGCGGCTTCTGGTGGTCGCGAGGAAGCGAACGCTGATCGAGGTGGTGCCCGAGATCGAGTGGCTGAAGGTTCCCGAGCAGGACTTCGACTATCTGGACTTCGGGGAGGCTCAGCGCCTCATCGACGGCGCGGATGAAGAGTGGCGGCCGATGATCACGGTTGCCGTCAAGACGGGGCTACGGCTGGGGGAGCTTCTGGCGTTGCGGTGGCGAGAGGACGTCGATCTCGTGAAAGGGCAGATCGTGGTCCGGCAGTCGGTCACGCGTGGGATCGTCACGACGCCGAAGTCTGGGAAGAAGCGGGAGGTCGACCTCGGGGACGAGGCGATCGCGGCGCTGAAGAGCGCGAGGCACCTTCGGGGGCCGCTCGTGTTCTGCAGCGCCGACGGGCGGATGATGGGGAAGAACGAGGTGAAGCATCCGCTCTGGCGAGCCTGCCGCAAGGCAGGACTCCGACAGATCGGCTGGCACGTCCTTCGGCACACGTTCGCGTCGCATCTCGCGATGCGCGGCGCGCCACTGAAGGCGATCCAGGAACTGCTCGGGCACGCGACGATCGAAATGACGATGAGGTATTCGCACCTCAGCCCCGCTGTCCGACGGGACGTGGTGCGGATGCTCGACTCGCTGCCGAAATGCGCGAGTGGCTAGGACGTGGCTAGGAAGATCGAGCGAGCGCGAACTTAGTACCTAAGCAGTCGGTATCTTAAGCAAAAATATTGTGGAGGCGCCGGGAGTCGAACCCATGTGAAGGGTCCGAACAGAAACGAGAGAAGACGCGGACTTACCCACCAAACCCACGAAATCGTTTGGACAAGTCGCTCCCGTTCGATCCCGCGCCGTCCCGTCCCATCCCGCCCGTAAGCGCAAAGTCGGGGCACAATAGGGGCACAAAATGTCGGCCCGACCCGGCGCCGGGTAAGGCGCCCTGCGGGGCGCCCGGCCCTCGGGGCCCACGACCGCCACAGCGCGCGCGTGTCGCGTCGTCTGGGCCCAGGTCGCCCGTGGGCGCCACGGTGGCGATCAACGCTCCACGTGGGGCGACCGGGGGCGCGCCGCGGGCCGCGGCGGCCGGCGCTCGGCCCCCTTCGGACGCGCCACCGGCTGGTCCGGCCTCGGCCTGGTCGTTATTGTCGCGAGGGATGAACCTCGAAGCCTTGGTTCGGTCGATTATTCGGGAGGCGGTCCGGGAGGAGATCCGACCCCTTCGAGAGGAGCTGAAAGCCGTCGCCGAAGGCGTCAGGGACTACCGAGAAGTCCAGGGCATGCATGGCGGAGAGTTCCTCACCGTCGAGGAGATCGCGACCAAATTGAAGGTCTCCCCGGGGACCGTGAGAACGTGGATCGCGGCCGGTGCACTGAGAGCCAGCCGGCCGGGGGTCGCGGGACGAGATGGTCGCGTATATAGGATCATGCGGTCGGACCTCGATTCGTTCCTGGCGACGAAGCAGAGGGACTCTCGAGACGGCGTCGACACTAAGGCCGAGGCGGCCCGTATCCTGGCGGCAGTGGCACGAAAACGAAGGCGGTGACTCCGCAACTACTCCCTTTCGCCGAAGGATCGAAGAGCCGGCGACCGAGATCTAGTCACACAAAAAGGCAATGTTCTCGGCTGCTTGCGGGAAACATTGCGCCGTGGCGGCAAAAAGCACCCGGTCGGTAGCTCTTCTCAGTAAGGGCGATTCAGCCCCGAGAAGGAGGGTCCGACAGATGCAGGCAAGCCAAGGTCACCAACAGTCCCCCAAGCCGAATCACCTCTTCGTCGCCGTCATCACGACGGCGGGTACGTTCCCCGCGGAGGGGTTCGACGAGGTTCCCGAGCACCAGCCGGTCAAAGTCGAGCTGGACCAAGCTTCGAAGCGGCTCGGCATCACGAGCACGAACGGATGGATCGCGACGGTCGACGGGCGCGAGCTGAACATCAACGAGAGCTACGTCGAGAACAACCTGAAGGGCACGGTCGAGATCAACTGGGGCCCGCGCGAGGGCGGCGGGGGCTGCTGGCGGTGAACCCGACCGCAGCCAAGGCGCTGTTCGACGCTGCGGTCTCAGGTCTGTCGGAGCGGCTGCTTCAGACGCGCGGGTGGTTCGTGCACTCGCGCGTCTGGCCGACCGTCGACCTGTCCTTTCGTCACTCCGAGCGTCAAGAACTGCGTCTTCGACTCAGCTGCGATGACTGGAACGACACCCCGCCCTCGGTAGACCTGCTCGCGCCCGACGGTAGTTTCCTCGTTGGTCTGCCCAACCAGCGGCCGGGACCGAGTCCGATCTACAACGCCGGCGCGCACCCTCGGACGGGCCGCCCGTTCGTATGCATGGCGGGCGTTCGTGAGTATCACGAGCACCCAAGTCATGTGAACGACCTTTGGGCGAACTACAAGGCGCTCGACGCTTACACCCTCGGCGAGATCGTGACGCAGTTGTGGCGAGGGTGGGAAAGGTACTGGCCGTGATGTCGTCCCACATAAGCGTGCCATGGTCGATTGTGGTCGAGACGGTCAATGTCCTTCGTGCTGCGAGCACCACGGAGCGCGTCCTGCTGTGGCTAGCGGAGAGGGGCTCGCACGGTGTGGTCGTCCGCGAGGTGTTCGTGCCAGAACAGTATGCCGAGTCCGACTACTTCCACATTCCGCGGATTGGAATGGAAGGGCTGTTGCATCACCTGCGCGGGCGCCGCTGGACAGTGGCTGCTCAGGTACACACTCATCCCGCGGCGGCCTTCCACTCACCGGCCGACGATCGCTGGGCCATCGTCCGCCATGTCGGAGCCCTCTCGCTCGTCATCCCGCGCTTCTGTCAAGGAACGACGGCGGCGACATTTTCACGTGACGCAGCCGTCTTCCGGATGACCTCAGAGAACGAGTTCGTCCAGACGGAACCCCGTGACGCTTACGAGATATCGCCGTGAAGGGTGCCCGGAGAGAAAACGCCCGAACGCTCGCGGCTGCGCTCGGTGCGACTGAGCAAGACGCGGCAGCCCTTCTGGACGCGGTCGTGCTCATCACCGTGGCACCGGGATGCGAGCGCTTCGCCGAAAGGCTGCGTCTCCTGCTCGAGCGCACCATGACCACGGTCATCTCGCGGCCGGACGAGTTAACGCCGGCCTCATTGGAGGTCGTCGTCGGGCCGACCGGCGTCCGAAGTGCTGCCGCGGTGGTAAGCGTTTTGTTGAACGGAACCCGACTCATGATCGACGACGGCCCGGTCGTTTCGCCCGCAGATCTTCAGAAATCGACTCCGATCGTCGAGCTGGTGGCGGCCTGCTACGCCGCAGCCGCGGCGGTCCAGCGCGCGACGCGGGTCGAGTTGCCGGTTCCGCTCCGGCTGCCGATGGACATCGAGCTGGCGGACGTGCTGGGTCGAGATGTCCTGCGGCCGAATCAGTCTGCCGACCTCGGCAAGATCTACATGGCTGGCGCCGGGGCCATCGGCAATGCCGTCCTGCTGGGCCTTTCGGCTTTCGCGGTCCGAGGCGAGCTGCACATCTGCGACCCGGACCTCGTCAGCGAGGGCAACCTCAACCGGTGTGCCTGGTTCACCGCCAGCGATGTCGACAAAAACAAGGCGGAGCAGCTGGCCCTGCGAGCTCAAGGAAGCCTTCCCGAGCTCATCCTCGTCCCGCACCACTGCGTCCTGAAGGACGTGCCGGCTGCGCGTCTTGGCGGCGCTTGGCTCGAGTCCCTGATCGTCGCGGTCGATAGCCGGCGTGCCCGTCGCGCCTTGCAGAACGAGCTGCCTAGACGCGTCTTCGATGCATCCACCACCAATATCTCGGAGGTCGTGCTGCACTTCAATCGGTGCCTCGGCGAGCACGCTTGTATGTCGTGCGTCTACTACGAGGCCCCTGACGAGGCGGCGCACGAGCGACACGTCGCGGAGATGCTCGGCATCTCCGTGACGGACGTCCAGTCCAACTTCGTTTCGGAAGCCGCCGCAGCGCTGATCACCGGCCGATATCCAGGCCTCGACGCTTCGTCTTTAGTTGGTCTCGCCTACGATTCCCTATTCAAGCAGCTGTGTGGACAGGGCGCTCTGAAGACGGCGGCGGATGAACAGGTGTTGGCACCATTCGCGTTCGTGTCGGTCCTGGCAGGTGTGCTCCTCGCGGTCGAGATCGTGCGCCGAATCGACTCCCCGGCCGCGGAGTCGCCGTTCAACTACTGGCGCGTCAGCCCCTGGGCCGCGCCGGTTCTCAGGGCGCGCGAGCTCCGACCGAAGAGAAAACCCTGCGAGTTCTGCGATAATCGCGTTCTGCAGGGCGTCGCTCGACAGCTGTGGGGGACATATGGCTAGTTCGAAGGGCGTCCGCCCGGACGCCAGCAGCAGCCGGACGATAGACATCAACGATGCGAAGGAGCTGCAGGGGCTCTCAGTTCGCCTGCTCGCCTTCGCTCGTCGTAGGGCGGCGGTCAAGCGTTGGTGGCTCGGGAGCGCAGGCGCCCTCGCGAAGGGCCATACGGTGCAGGACATTGTCTGCAAGGCGATGACGTCACTGTTTGGCGGCTCACGCAAATGGGACAGGGCTTCGCAGCCAGACCCGTGGGCGCATCTCAAGTCTGTCGTCAACAGTCTGCTCTCGAATCTCGCGCGGTCGAAGGAGAACCGCGTCTATGGGCGAGATATTGATGATGAAGCTGCCGTCGCTCCCGCGACCCCCGAGTCCGAGCTGCTGATGGCCGAGGAGGAGGAACGCCTTGAACGCCGGCGGGAGCGTGCATATTCGCTGCTTCAGGACGAGGTGCTCGCGGCCGGCGACTCAGCCTTGCTCGCGTTGCACGACCTGATCTTGGCCGAAGACATCCACAAGCCACAAGAGCTCGCGACGCGGCTCGAGAAACCTGTGAACGAAGTGAACAACTTGAAGAAGCGATTTTGGCGAATCTGTCGCCGGGTACTGGACATCCTTGAGAAGGAGGAAAGGAAAGCCAATGAGTAAGCGAGACAAGGAGGACCGTAAGGACGTCCTTGCTCTGCTGGAGGACGTCGCGGATTACGACCAGACCCCTGAGGAGGCACAACAGGAACTAGTCGACGACGGTGTCAACGTGTCGGCATTTCTTTCGCAGGTACAGCAAGCGATCGATCAGCAGAAGAAGGAAGATCGACTTGCGTGGAAGCGAGAGGCAGAAAAGAACCGGCAGGCGTTCAGTCGCAGCACTGATGTGACTCTCCGGTTCGCTTCGATGAGCCATGCACAGCTACATGCGGCAGCTAGTCAGTATGCGAACGAGGTGCACTTCAAGAACCTGGAGAAGCAGACGGATGATGATCTCCGGACGCTCCTTGCCGACCGTGCCAGGCTCGAAGAGATGGGGAAGAAATGAGCGAAGACAATCCTGGCCAGCTCGCACGCGCCGCTGCCCGGCGCGAGCTGCAGGATCTGCATATCGAAGCGCTCGATGAAATCGACGTTGAGGCGATGGCGGCCTATCACCGCTTGTTCATCGTCGAGGGCGATCTCCATGGTGCAGACGGACGCTCAGTGACTCACGGCGATTCTGGGATCATACGCATCCGCAGTGACGTCACTCAGCCCGAGCGTCGCAGGTTCATAGTGGCGCATGAGATTGGTCACTGTTTGATGCACAAGACGGGGAGCGTGACGCCATGCTCGGAGGGGGATTTGTTCAGGTACGACGAAGGCAATCGAGAGGCAGAAGCTAACTGGTTCGCGTCAGAGCTGCTCATGCCGGCGAAGCTTTTTCGCCCCCTCTGCAACGTGGCCAAGCCCACCTTCGATGCCATAGGCGAAATGGCCAGGACCTGCCGCACGACGTTGACGTCTGCGTCGATTCGATTCGTTCAACTTACCCCGGAGCGTTGCGCCTTCGTGTGGTCGGAAGACGGGAAGGTCAAATGGTCGGTTCGGTCGGCAGATTTCCCCGAATGGATCGCTCGCGGTCGGACACTCAGCAGCTCATCGCATGCGCTCGACGTATTTCGTGGGCGCCCGATTCCAAAGGGATTCCAGCCCGTACCGCAGCAAGCCTGGCTCGATAGGAGGATCCTAGGGGGGCGTGATCTCATGGAGGAAACAATTGCGTTCGCAAAGCTCGGAGCGGCGCTGACGCTTCTCTGGCTTCCAATCGAGGCCGATGAGGACGATCGCGACGACGATGACGAGGACGTGCGGTGGCGACGATAGCGTGGCACGTCGCTGCGATGACAGCGTGACGCGCGAACGACCCGTTGCCTTTGCTGCCGACCTGAGCAAGTGAGAAGCGCCTTGGGCGTGCCCTAAACGCTTCTCGAGCCGGCGACCTGCTTAGCTCTTAAGCCTTCCGAGGATGGCGTCTCGCATGGCCGCATGCGTTCCCTTGTGCTTGGGGGTCATGAAGAGGGTATCCATCAGAAAGCGAATCTCGGCCCTTCCTAGGCCATACAAGCCAGCGACGATTGCGTTGAGTTCGATCTCGGCGTCGAGTCGATCCTTAGGATCGATGAGGGCATCGCGCGTTGCCAGATTAAGCGCCGACGCGAGCTCTCCATATTCCGCCCAAGGACGCTCGGGTGTCGCTGGGAGACAGGTGAGACGGGCGCACAATTCGGCCACGCGCCGATGGGGCTTCTTGTCTTTCCAAGGCGGCACCGGCAAGGCACGGAATAGGTTCGACTTGAAATCCTTCTTCGCTAAGCGTGTTCGCGCCACCGAGTCCGCAGTGAACGTAGACAGCACGCCAGCAAGGAAAAGAAGTTGGGGGTATTCGTATTGGAGTTCGATGCGCACGCCGTCGGCACCCACGACTACACGGAAAGGTCGTATGTACGGTGCTTTGTCAGTCAACGCGACTCGGCGGGGCACGACGGCAGCGATCAGGGTCCGTCTGTCGTCGTTTCGAGCCTCGGTGCGCCAAGCAAGCCGATAACCCTCCCAGTCAAGACGAATCCACGATGGCGGTACGTCGGTTGAGCGCGATATCCGGCGTACCCATGCCAGCGCGGCTTCGGCTTTCCCTTGCTCCGACGTAATACCTTGCTCAACCAACCAATCGGCGATCGCTCCTAGTACCCGTCCTCGCTGTTTCTTTCTAAGAAATCCCCCGGCGCCACCGTCGCCGGTATCGACCCAACTGTCCGGAAGTTTTCCGAAATGAGCCCCAAACAAACTGAATTGCTTTCCCTGAAGTAAGGGAAAGCGTCCGCGTCCGGGGCCGAGGAAGAATCCCCGCTGCTCTCCCGCGTTGAGCTCGCGTGAATAAGTATCGACATGCCAAGGAGCGTCGTCGAGAGCCGGCTGCTCGCTGAGGGCGCGCTCTGCTTGATAGTGCTCCACTCCTCGCACTTCCGGAACGGGATAGCTATCACGTCGGTCCCCGCGAATATCCGATGTTGGGATAGGAACGGCGATCGCATCGAAGCGCTCCAGAGCATCAAAGTCAGCCTGCATGAACACGGCACGTAGCGTGTCAGTCTGACCACCTTTCTCGAACGCGGTGACCGCAAACCGTTGGCGCGGATCGACATCCTCGAACAAGAGCTGCCCGTTGTGGAACCCGCACACCCCGTCGACCTGGTTTTCGTCCAAGAGCAGTTGGCGAAGCCCCGAAGCCGCTAGGTCGCTCCAAAGACCGGCATCCAACACGAGTCCGGCACGCCCCCCAAACCTGAGCAGGGTCCAAACCATCTCGGTGGCATACTTGTACAGGTTCGTGTGGGCGCCTGGGCGCCGTCCCTTCACAGGCCGAACCTGGTGCTCATACCAGCCGCTAGTCAGTAGAGCCTTGTAGTCCTCGACCGAGGCCGAGAAGTCCGCGTAGCGTCTCGCAATTTCCGGATCGGCAAGGAGCTCCTTCTCGCGCGCAAGGGACTCGGTGGCCTTAAGATCGCGGTACGCAGCATCGAATTCCGGCAGAAACTGTTTCAATTCCGCTGCCGGTTCCTCCCACGGGGGATTGCCGACGATGATGTCGAACCCCGCGTCACTTCGAACAGAAACCCTACTCTTGCCGGCCGGCGCGAAGAAGACCTCCGGAAATTCGACCTCATAGAGAAACGTTCCCACTCGCTCCGTGCGAGCGATCAGCTCGTCTTCCGCAACCGCCTCGAAGACCGTCGAAAAGGTCCGTCCAATCTCTGCGCGTGTAATTCGTTGCGTCAGCTCGCGAGCAACCCGATGTGTCTCCATCCATACATCGCGACGAAGAGAAGGATCGCGGAGGCGCACCCTGAGCTCGAGCAGCGTGGCGAGCTCCGACCCGTACGTCTTCGCAAACGTCGACCGCTCACTCGGACGGAGCGGATTAATGAGGGCGTTCCCGGGCTTCAGGCTTGTGTGCAGAAAGGACGGGAAGCACACCCCGTGGCGCTTATAAGTGAGGGCCGATAACGTCAGAAGGTTGGAAGCGACGTTCAAAGCTTTGACGTCTACGTCTACTCCGTAAAGGACGTGCAGCAAAAGGTGCCACTCCCATTCCCCTGGTTCCGCACGCTCCGTCACCACACGATACTTTGCGTCCCGCCTAAGCTCGTCGCGTTCATCGTCCGTCAGCCTCATCACGTGGCCGACGATCCGCTCTCGCTGCCGTGAGAGAAAATCAAAGGCGGCGCGCAGGAAAATGCCGCCGCCACACGTCGGATCCAAAATGCGCAGGCCAAGAAGCTCATCGAGATGCTTCTTGATCGCGGGTAGACGCGCCTGACCGCTTCGTTCATTGGCGTCGATGAGAGAAACGAATCGTTCCTCCCAGCCGCGATAGAAACGACCAGCGGAGCGATCGACTAGCCACCGGCACAGACGCTCGTCCGTGTAATATGCGCCCCGCTCCTTCCGGTTTCGCTCGAAATCGCGAGCGACGACCGACGCCTTCCTGGTCTTCGGGTCGTAATCGACGTGAAGGTCGGTCCCTATCGTCTTCTCGTAGAACTCCTGAAATGCCCGAGGGTCGAGGTCCGCGTAGTGAAAAGAGTACTCATCCGTCGCGGTGCCAGCGACAAGCTCGGCAAATAGGTCGCGCCCATCGTCGCCAAGTAGCCACCCTTGCAGGATGTCGGCGGCCTCAGCGACGACTCCATGGTGGAGATCGCCGCCTGCCTCGCGCTGATACCAGTCGGCCTTTGCTCTCAGTTCGCGCGAGAATACCCTCGGCTCCGCGACGTGCGCGAAGAGGTCCATCTGCTTTAGCTTTGGCAGTTTTCCCGAGCGCAGGGCCACAAGCTTTTCGCGATCGACCCGCACGGTCTTGTGTACTACATCATCATATGAGCCGAGCGCGATCTCGCGTTGCTCTTCCACATCCATCGTGTGGCCGAACTGGGCTTCGAGGTAACGATAGAGCACTAGGCGTAGGAGGACCGTGTCAGCCGTCGCCACGAGTGCGGCTCGCAACTTTCGGTCGTGCGCGATCTTGGCGAGCGAGGGCAGGGTGTCCGCCCTGCGCTCGGCGTAGGTCTGTTGAACGGTCCGCCAGATGGGCTCCAAAAGAGCGTCGCGAAGCTTCTTATCGATGAGAAGGTCAAGAAGGCGTGCGCGTTCCGTGTGAAGGAAGTGTGCGAACCCTTCGTCTGGGCGGCCGCCGGCAAACAGCTCATCGAAACGCCACGAGAGCTGCGAGGGAACATCTCCAAAGATCTCGCCTGCCAAAGTGCCCGGCTCAGCGTGAGTCTCCCGCGCCCACGTTTCAAACGTCGACGCACGAAATCGTGCGAACGCCTGTTGCAATGGCGTTCCTGCAGACCCAAGAGCCTCAGGTGTAAACCGCACTCGGCGGCCAAATGGATCGCCATCAAGTGCGAAGGCACACAAGAACTCGGGGCAAGCCACGATGGCTAATGCAGGCACATCGTTTCCCATGCCACCGGCTCGAAGCGTCGTGCGGTACTCGTTCGCGTCTCGCTGCCTCAGTCGGAGCTCAGCGCCCACCAACTTCTGAGCGGTCCAGCTGGCGTCGTAGAGCAGAAGAAGGTATGGCGCGCGCGGATTCTCGGGAGCAGAGAAGTGTCGGGCTCCGGATAGCGACTTCTTCGAAGGTACGGGCGGTGCTGGGCTTCTCGATACATAGCCCCGGCTTCGAAGCCAACGAACCAACTCTGCTTCCGTCGAAAGCGCCTCCGCGAGCTCTTCCGAGGCACTCATCGCTGAGGTCCACAAAATGTCGCGGCCAAGACGCGCACGCGGAGACTGGACCAGAGGCCATCGTCAGCCGACGGCAGCTCCATCTGCGCGTCCGTCGTCCCAGCCTGGGTCGCTTGCCAAAGTCCCCCCGCGAGTTTCTCGAAGAATGTGTCGAATTGATCGCGCAGAACCTTGTCGGCATGATCTCGAAGATGGAGGAGCAGATCTTGCGTGGCCTTTTCACCGACTTCCGCGACAACGTCGGCGACCCGAAGCGGGTCCAGGATGACCTGGGCCAAGAATTTGAGGCGTTCCCGCTTCTCGACCAAGGGAGAATCCCGTGGCACGCGAGCGGCCGCCGCTTGGAATGCGTCACGAGCAGACACGACGAGATTTCGCAGGCGCTGGCTTGGATCAGCTCTCGCATGCGGCGTCAGTCGCGCCTGTGCGAGCGCCTGTGTTTCAGAATTGTGGCGCTCCACCCATTTCGTGGTCAGACGCTGAAGTGTCTGATCAAGTTGAACCAGCCCTTCGGTCCAGTGCCGAAGGGTAGGACCGGGGCGCGAAAGATGTGCACCTCCCGCGAGCAGGGCGCGCACGACCGCCTCGAGGTCGGACTCCTCGCTGGATGAGTCGACTGGTAGCGAGATGAGCATCCTGTTCATCGTCGGCAGTAGTGTTCCCCGGCCATCCAAAGGTTCCAACTCGAGCGTCACGAGGAAGCGAGACGGAGAGTCGTCCGTGACTCCACAGGCGGCAGGCGCCTCAGGTGGATCCGTATCTGCGTGCTCGTCGCTCCACTGCGCGAGTATTCGCAACCCATCTAACTCGGAGCCCGTAACAACCGAGAGCTCCGGCGCTCGGCCCGTCTGTTCGGCAAGATGTTGCTGGCGCGTACCCAGAACGCCCGACACTGCGAGTTCTCTCGCGCGTGCCTCGCGGACCTTTTGAATACGGTCTAGTAGCTCATAAAGGAGAAGTTCATCGAAGTTCGTGTCCTCGATTGCTCCAGTGGCCCGAGAGCGTAGGCGCGCGCGCAGCTGCACCTCGCGCTCGATCGCGGCGTCACTCCAGCAGTAGTAAACGTCGACGATCCGCCTGCCGAGAGGTCTCGTCTCGTCGGGCCGGCCGCCGCCCCGGCGATCGATGCGCCCAATGCGTTGCTCGATCACCATCGGATTCCATGGGAGGTCTAGGTGGACGAGACTCGTCGAGTCTTGCAAGTTGTGCCCGACGCTGATTGCTTCGGATCCGATGACGATGTCGATCTCTCCTCCGAGTTCGGCGAGAAGAATGTTGCTGGCCATGCGCGAGCGTGGCGCGAATGCATCCAGCGCATCACTCGCGCTCAGTGGCTCACCTCGTTGCGCTCCCACGATCCACGCAGAGGCGCGGGCCGCTCGCTCGAGCGTCGTGCCGCGTACCCATTCCTCCTCTTGCAGAGGCTTGCGGGCGTGCTGATCCGGCCTATGAAGCCATGCTTCACCATTTCCAAGGACGAGAGCGATGCGAGCGTCTGGGAGCGCATCGACGACACGCATGAACGTACGCATCGCAGTGTCTGCATAGCCCGCGATCAGGATAGGTTTGTGACCCAGCGCGTATGCCTCTCGCGCGCGACGCAGAAGTAGAAGGTCTTTGGGTGATTTCTCGTCGAGGTCGAATGTCAGAATGCGTTGGATGCCTGCGATGATCGTGCGGTCCGCGCCGACCTGATCGGCGATGACGCTTGTCAAAAGCGCTCGCGTCGTCGTGTCGTCGAGTCGCTCAAGAAGCGCAGATACCCTGGTAAACCGAGCCTTCTGATCGGAAGCAAGGACATCGCGGTCGATGTTGTCTTCGTCGTCACTCTCGTCCGCCTGAACCTTTATGAAAAATTCTTGCAGATACCGTCCGAGCGCGGCTTTGGGCCGCGACTCGCTTAGCAGCTGCTCCAGCACGGCCTGGAAATCATCGAGCCGAGCTCTTATGGTCGACAAGGACGCAGCCAGTGCGAAGAGCGAGCTCTCCGCCCTCTTGTAAAGCTGTGTCAGAAAGCTTCGCTCGAGATTGGATGCGTCCTCTTCAAGCGTTCCTCCATGGAGCGTCGTTGCTGAGCGCTGGAATGCTAAAAACGGCTCCCTGTAGGGCACGCGCAGCCGCGGAAGTTCGTCCGCAAGTACTGCGAATAGGTGGTCATGCGACTCGGACGGCGGGGCGTTGTCAGCGAGAACGCGGCGTTCTGGGAAGTCGAGGCTTGCTCCCTGGGCTTCGAGGCGACTGCGTGTACGTTGAACGAACGCGCCGTCAAAGACCTCTTTGAAGCGCTCTCGTGGCAGTTGCAGAAATGCCCGAAGGCCGCGCGACACCGGCAGACTACTAGCTGGAGATACGCGAAATGATGCTAGGTGCGCGGCGAGCGGGGGGCTCGCTAGTGCTGGATAGCGGTCTGACAGCACCGAGCCTTCGTTCCAAGCAAGCAGGAGGTAGTTGTAGATGTCCTCGCGGCTTGTGTTCCAGGGAGTCGCGCTAACCAAAAGGAGGCGGCAGTCGCGGTGGCTACGTAGATGTCCGCGAAGGTGCATCCAGAGCTCGTTCCTGCGATTCCTCAGGGACTCGTGGGCTTCCTCCACGATCAGGAGGTCGGCCTCTTTGAGCTTGTGAGTGGCTTGTCGCTCGTCAAGGCGTTCGAGCTCATGTCGATTGACATAGTCGAGGGTGTCGAGAGGGAGATGGACGCGCGCACAATCCGCCTTCCAATGGTCCCAGAGCTTGCGGGGAGCTATCAGACTGACCCGCTTGGAAAGACCATTTCGTCTCATGTAGGCGGCAACGCCAAGGGCCGTGATGGTCTTGCCCAAGCCTACGCTGTCGGCAAGGAAGGCCAGTCTGGTTTGCTCAAGCCTTTGAACAAGTGCGAGGACACCCTCCTCTTGCTCGGGCGTGGGATGCAGACTGCGATCGGGATCGATGGGAAATGCTGCAGCCGTGGGAATGCTCAGCTTTGCGATGCGCTCGGCGTAGAGCGAAGCAAGCAACCGAAGATGCTTCGCGGGCTCCTTAAGCCGCCCGTCGCGTCCAGCGCGCCAAACGGCATCAAGGCCCTCGGTGGCAAATATCGGCGGAGGAGAGGGACGCGCGCTATCCAGAACCTCGAGGAGGGAGGGCTCTGGGTCAGATGCCTCCTCCCACCGCCGCTCGAACCATCTGTTGAGCTCGGTGGTGCGATCACGATCGTGAACACTGACATCCAGTTCTAGGTTTCCCCCGTGACGAAGGCCGGGTGCTGAAACGTTCGAACTTCCCACGACCGCATAGCCGTTCCGAAGCTTCTTCAGCTGGTCGATACCGTCGAACGCGAGGAAGAGCTTCGCGTGCAAGAACGCATCGGTATACACGCGGACATCGAAGCGTTTGGCGGCGACTGCCTCATGAAGGCGGTGCCAAATGTCGGCCGCATTGGGGTCGTTGTCCATCTCGGCGCGAAGCATCACATCCAGCAACCCTGTGAGCGCTCGTGCTGTAGCTCGGTCGGTACGGCCACTGAAGAGCAAGCGCACGGTCTGCACCCGCGGGTTGTCCAAGAGTTTCAACGTGCGCGCAAATCCATGGCGATAGAGGTACCCCGTCGCGATGCGAACGTGGGCTAGCGCGTGATCGGGACCGGAAAACCGTTCGACAAAGTTCTCCAGCAGGCTTCCCATGCTGAGAACGAGATCTGTGTTGTCCGCGATCTCGTCGTGACGTTGTAGGACCATTCGGGGGAGGCGTTGAACCCAAGCGGGCGCAGGAAGCGAAGCGCCAAGAGGAAAAACGCGTTCCTCCTCGTCAATTCGAATTCCGGGCAAGGTCTGGCATGTGCGCGTGACCTCGTGAAGCGCAGCTTCGGTCGCTCCCTGGACCCACCTGGCTGGAACGATGGTCACGCTACGCGAATCGTCACCCGCGAGGAGCAGAAGCTCCGCGTCGACTGATCGGCTTCCTGGGGCGGCTGTGGCTAGCGCGTCACCAATATCGTCGGCCGTGCTGCCGTCGCGGCGCAGCATTGGAAGGAACGCCCCGGGAAGGGTTAGACCCTGCTCGTCGAAGAACAGGGCCCCGCTTCCGGCACGTTGTGAAGCGCCGAGAGCAAAACGCAGAGTGGTCCGTTTGCAAGGGATGCGGAGCTCGTGAGCGTCGAAGTCGTGCCAGGGGATAGACTCCACGGGCGCGAGCGTATCATCACCGGTACACCGGCCGCAGCAGGGGGTACCAGCACGCACCGGTTCTCGACCTGCAACCCTGCCCGTCGGGTTGCACGCGCCCGCCTCCCAGCTGAGGAAGCGATCTGCAACTGTCGTCTGTCGTCAAGTTTTTGACTAGCACTGTCCGCTTTTGTCATAGGTCGGGGCTACCGTCGGTCGGAAAGGCGGAGCATGCGATGCGAGTGGACACTTTGGAGGCTTACAACGTCCCGACCGACCTACTGGAGATCTGGCGGACGACGGTGGGACCGACGCTGCTGCCGGTTCAGGCGCTGGCGGTCAAGGAGTACGGGCTGTTCGCGGGGGGGAACCTAATCGTCTTTTCGCCGACGTCGTCGGGGAAGACGTTCATCGGGGAGATGGCGGCGGTGAAGGCCGCTCGCGAGAACACGAAGGTCTTCTACCTGGTCCCGCAGAAGGCACTCGCCGAGGAGAAGTATCGGGAGTTCTCGCGGCGGTATGCGAAGGCGGGCATTGATGTGGCGATCTCGTCGCGCGACCGGCGCGAGTTCGACCGGCAGATTCTCGGGCGCCAGTTCCAGATCGCGATCGTCGTCTACGAGAAGCTGCAGACGCTCCTGGTGGCGCAGCCGAACCTGATCCAGGGCATCGGGCTCGTCGTCGTCGACGAGCTGCAAATGCTGACCGATGACGAACGGGGGCCGGGGCTCGAGCTTCTGCTGACCAAGCTCAAGATGGCGGGGAGCCACCCGCGCCTGATCGGGTTGTCGGCGGTACTCGGCAAGGCGGCGCTGTTGGCCGAGTGGCTGGAAGCAAAGCTGCTGATCGACACGCGACGCCCGGTGGAGCTGCGTAAGGGCGTGCTGTGCCAGGGGGTGTTTCGCTACCGCGAGCACAACAGCGAGCGCGAGGGGACGGAGGAGATCCTGGTCCCGCCGACCAAGGACCGTAGCGAGCTGCTGGTGGCGGCGGCCGACACGCTCACACGGCGGGGCGAACAGGTGCTGGTCTTCGTTCCCGATCGGGCGACGGCGACCACTTTGGCCCAGCGGCTGTCGGGTCGCGCCCGCCTACCTGCCGCGGAGACGGCCCGCGCTCGCCTGCGGGAGGGGGACGAGACCCTGGCCCGTGGGGAGCTTCTGGCCAGCCTGGAGAGCGGCGTCGCCTTCCATCACGCAGATCTGACGCTCGAGGAACGCGAGATCGTCGAGGAGGGGTTTCGATTCGGTGAGATCCGCGCGATCGTGGCGACGACGACGCTGGCGATCGGGATGAACCTGCCCGCCAAGAATGTCCTGCTCGACGGGCGTCGCTGGAAGATGCTCCGGCAGTACGGACGCTGGTCCCTCGAGGACCTGGAGAAGTCGGAGTACGAGAACATGAGCGGGCGGGCAGGGCGGCTGTCGCTGACCAACGACTTCGGCCGATCGATCTTAGTGACCGCGTCCCCCTTCGAGGCGGACGCTTGGCTACGCTGCTACATCGGCCGCGAGTTCGAGGCCATCGCTCCCACGCTCAAGGACGCTCCCCTGGAAGACCACGTTCTGGACGTCGTCGCTTCGGGCCTGGGGCGGTCGCGTACGCAGATCGCGGAGCTGCTGCTCGCGAGCTTCACGGGGAAGGTGTACTGGAAGGACGCGATGGGGCGTGAGCGGTTCCTCCAAGCGATCGACGAGGCCCTGGCGCTTTGCCGGAACGGCGGGTTGGTCCGCGACGTCGAAGACGGGCGGCTCGCGCTGACCCACCTCGGCCGCGCCTGCGCGGCGAAAGGACTGGGTGTCCGCACGTCCGCCAAGATGGCGGTCTGGGCGACGGAGTCGCGGGACGCGGCCGTGAACGACATCGAGATCGTGAGCTTGCTCGGGACCACTGTCGCGGGGGCAGCGGTCTACGTCACCCTGACACGCCAGGAAGAGCGGCGCACCAACTACAGGGCGGAGATCCTGGCACGGGCTCGTGCGCTGGGCGTAGAGGGGAGGCCGGTGTTCCGCGGATTCGCGGAAGATCGCTGGGCCGCCGAGTACGAGGAATCGAAGGGGCAAAAGAAGACCGCGATCCTTCTCGACTGGATCGCCGAGGCACCGACCAAGGAGATCGAACAGCGGTATGAGGTCTGGGCCGGCGCCATCGCGCGCATCGGCGAGGAGTACGGCTGGCTGGCTGAAGCCCTCGCGGACATTTGCCGGGCGTCGAACTGGCCCGCCGACGAGTCGGAAAGGATCCGAACGTTGGCCGGCCGGCTGGCGTATGGCGTGGAAGCCGATGCCCTGCCGCTCATGCGCCTGCGCGTGCCTCGGTTGGGGAGGGTCACCGCGGGGCGGCTGCGCTCGGCTGGGCTGATTGACATTGAACGTGCGCGCGCAGCTGCGCCCGACACTCTTCGGAAGGTTGTCGGTCGCAAAACGACGTTCGACGTCCTCTGGACGCGACTGCATGATGACGGGCGGGTGAATGGACCCGACTCGTCTGTTACGGGGCCCGCCGAGCCAGAACTCACAGGTCCGGGCGCTGCCGGGAGCGTGTCCGCCGTTCCCTCCGAGCCGCCAGGCGCCGCCCCAGAGTCGCCCGAGCTCCTCGTCGACGTGGTCGCCGGACGGGTCGTCTTTCACGGCATCGAGATCCCGACGTCTCCCCCCAACCACATCCAGCGCCAACCGCTGCTCTACTTGGCGGCCCTCGCCCGGCAGGCCCGAACCGCGATGACCGACGCCGATCTGGCCGCTGCCGTGGCGGAGATCGGCGGACGGCGTAAGCGTCCGGTCGCGCCCGATCTAAAGGACCTCAGGTACAAGATCGTCCGGCCGTTCCGGCTACGGCTGCGGGACACCCCGATGGCCGAAGCGGCCAACGACCTGGTCGAGAGCACGCCAGCGGGCCTGCGGCTCAACGTGACCGGACCCGTAGAGGTTCGCGCCCGCTCCAAGACCGCCTGACGGAGACAGCGGCGCGACCGCCGACGCTGGAAACGACCGCGGCGACCAGGCGGCGACACTGGCGACCGAGAAGCGACCGCAGGCGACCCGAAAGAAGTGACCGCGGCGACCGAGAAGCGACCGGCGCAGCGACCACAGGCGACCGCAGCTCTGGCATTTACCGGGGCGCGATGTCGAACGAGGAATGGGACGTCCGGTGCTCGGCCTGCGGGAAGCTGCTGGCCAAGGCCCAGGACGGACTGCTGACGATCCAGCGGGGGGACCTGCGTGCCAGCTTTGATGGCAGGTTCCGCGCATCGATCGTCTGCGGACGCCCTGGGTGCGGCCAGAAAAATGTCGTGCTGGTCGTGTCACACGAGCCCCGGCCTCCCGCCTTCGAACGATAGCCGCACGCACACGACAACCCATCCAGAGCGCAAGACGCCTTTCACCAAATCGGCCCATGAGCGCGCGACGCCGGCCGGGAAAGGCAGTCGTCCATGCGCTCACGTTGGGAGGCAATTCACAGCGGCTTGCTGCGATCGACCAGTGGTCTCGATGCCGAGCGGCAGTTCGCGACTTGGCGTGCCCGGACCTCAATGCTGGAGAGCTTCGCCGATCCGATGTCTCTCGTCGGGCATCTGTCGCGGCCCGAAGGAGACCTCGACGAGAAGGACGGGATCATCTGGCTACTGATCGGCGAGGCTCGGCACGGGAAGGCGCCAGGTCTGGCGCAGTCGATTCTGCTCCTTGGCTTGTGGCGAGCCCTCGACGCCATCTTCGTACGGCGAAGTGCCCTGTTCCGCCACCGCGGCGCGGACCTGGACAGCGAGCTGGTTGACAGTTTTATTGAGCAGATCGGCCGGGTCGACCCGACGCGCGTGAGGCGCGTCGCCGCGACTCTGGTCCGCAATACCGAGCGGGACGTGGTGGTCTCGCGAACCCACGAGCTGGCAAGGGCGGCGCGGGCGGTCGCCGTCACGCCCGACGTCGCCTCAGCACCACCAATCGAGCCGGAGGTGTCGCCCTTCGATCCGGACCCCGATCAGACGGACGAGGCGGCGGTCGACGCGATTGCGCGTTGGCTGAAACGGGTCACGGGTCCTGATGCGGCTCTTGTCATCGACGTCATCGTGCGCGGCCGCGACAGGGCTGAGGTTGCCGCTGCCGCTGGGATCTCACGTGCGGCGCTGAACAAGCGGGTCGAGCGCGCGCTGGCGCGGGCGAAGCGATTTCTAGAGGTCGATTCCGTGTCGCCGGAGCGGATCTCCCTCGCGTTGGTAACAGCATGACGACGAGAGAGGGCGAGCAGCCCTGCACCCAATCGGAGGAGTTCCTCCGCTTGCCTGGTCTCTTCCGGCGCTGGGAGATCGAGCAAGTCATCCAGAACAGCGACGAGTTTCACATCAGCGCCGCGGGCTCGACGGAAGACGGCGCCGATCTGTTCGCCGTCTACTGCCGAGAGCGCCCTCCGGCTGCGCGGATCAACGGAGGCTCCCGATGATCGGCGAGCTGCTTTACTCGGTCGAGGTGGCGATCGTTCGCTGCCCGGGAGATGGCGAGGGTGGGGCGAATGCCGGACCCACTGAGACGCAGACCATAGTCCGGTACTGCGATGTCTGCCGGCGCTGGGGCGCGAAAGAGTCGACGCACACCTGCTGGCAGAACTGGCGACCGCGGCTGTCGGACCTGCTCATCGAGATGACTCGCGACGGGAGGCGGCCGTGAGGATCTACCTCGCGTCCCGGTACGACCGGCGGTTCGAAATGCTGGGCGTCACCGCCGTCTTGATGAAGGCCGGGCACGACGTGACGTCTCGCTGGATCGAGGGGCGGGGCGACGGGCCGGAGGTCGAGGCAGTCGAGGACGTGGAGGAC
>Ga0209060_10001650_pt1 | contig 23527 bp, 12 predicted proteins | sample Coa_R1_8_FD_187155 | JGI IMG/M metagenome (GOLD analysis project Ga0209060, IMG submission 187155) | Surface soil microbial communities from Centralia Pennsylvania, which are recovering from an underground coalmine fire - Coalmine... | ecosystem: Environmental > Terrestrial > Soil >...
AGCCCGGAACGAACAAATCCAGCAGGCCATCGTGGTCATAGTCGCCCCACGTCGGCGAAGTAGACCATCCTCCCAGCCCCACGCCCGCTTTTTCCGCAATATCGGTAAACGTTCCGTCGTGATTGTTGTGATAGAGCCGGTTCTTGCCAAAATTCGCTACATAAATGTCCGGCCACCCGTCGTTATCGAAGTCCGCTACCGCTACGCCGAATCCCCAGCGCTCGTTCGCGACGCCCGCTTTTTCCGTCACGTCCGTAAACGTGCCGTCGTGATTGTTGTGCAATAGCATCGCGCGCGGCGGCGCCTCTTTTCCGCGCAGCGCCGCGATCGTCGAACCGTTCAGCAAATAAATATCAAGCCATCCGTCGTTGTCGTAATCGAGCAACGCCACGCCCGAGCCCATCGTTTCCAGAATCGTTGTTTTCTCCGCCGTTCCCGAGCGGTGCAAAAATTTATCCAGTCCCGCCTGCTTCGTAATATCCAGAAATACGATCGGCCCGCTCTCCATAAATCCGCCAGCCGTAATCGGACGCGACTGCGCATCCTTGACTGCCGCATGCGCCACTCCCGTCGCGACGCCCATTCCGCTCGCTGGTTGTTGCCCTTCCGCCGCCGTTGGCTTTTTCTCTTGCGCCTCCGCGGTCGTCCCGAGCGCCATCGCCAAACACACCAGGCCCACACGTGCCCAGCGCGACAAATTCGCTCGACAGGCGTATCTTCTTTCAAGTGTCCGGGGCTTCATCCGATTGAAAAGCACCATCCGCTGGGTAGCGTTCTGCCGCAAGTTCGAACTCGCCTCGCTTGGCGCAACGGATTCTAAATGCAGATCATGCAACACGCTTCGCAACAAGGGTACACGCGCCGCGAAACCGCAACCAGCGAATTTCGTCGCTTCGCCATGCGCAATTTACATCTCGAATCTGGGGCAAATGTGCGATGACCAAGGAACGCCGCGGCATTCATCTGATTGCTGAACTCGCCAAAGTTTCCATCGGCACCGTTGACCGCGCGCTTCACGGTCGTCCCGGCATCAACGAAGAGACCCGTCAGCGCATTTTGCAGGTCGCGCGCCAGGTCGGCTACACGCCGAATCTCGCGGCCCGCGCTCTCTCCGTCGCAAAAGGCAATCTAAAGGTCGGCGTCTGCGTTCCCCGCGAAATTCATTTCTTTTACGACCAGCTCTGGAGCGGCATCCTGGACGAAGAACGCCGCGCCGGCAATTTGGGAATGCAGTTCGTCAATCGCCCAGTCCAGGTTCTCGGCGAAGGCGACGCGGACGCGTTCAAGGAATTGGTCGACGCCGGCGTCGATGGCATCATCGTCACCGCCGGAAATCCAAAAGATCTCCAGCCCCTTATCGACGATGCGGAAGCGAAAGGCATTCGCGTCGTCTGCGTTTCCACTGACGCGCCTGAAAGCAAGCGCTCTTCGATCGTCTGCGTCGAGCCCTGGACCAACGGCTCCCTCGCAGGCGAGCTCATGGGCAAACTTGTCTCCCCCGGCGCCAAAGTTGCCATCATCGCCGGTATGTTAAGCGCCGAAGATCACCGCAAAAAAGCGGACGGCTTCGCAGAAATGTTTCCGAAGCATTGTCCGGGCGGGAAACTCCTCCGCGTCATTGAAGGCCACGAAGACGAAGAAGAAAGTTTTCAAAAAACTTTTGAACTTCTGCGCCGCGTTCCCACGCTCGCCGGAATTTACGTCAACACCGTGAACTGTTTGCCTGTCTGTCGCGCGCTCGCCGAACGCGGCCTCGCTGGAAAAGTAAAATTGATCACCACCGACTTGTTTGCGGAGATGTCCCCGCACCTTCAGAAGGGCACGATCACCGCCTCAATTTATCAGCAGCCTCATAGGCAGGGCCAGATCGCCGTTCGTTTGATGACCGATCATCTTCCGAACAAATCGCCGTTTCCGCAAAAAGTCCACCTCAGTCCCAACGTCGTTATGTCCTCTAACCTTCATCTTTTCCGCGAGATGCGCCAGGCCGACAGCCGCCTGGACACCCTCCCCCCGGTCCATCGAGCCGCCCTATAGCGGTTTCGCAGTCCCAGTACCCCCGGTTGTTTCTTTAGAATATCGATTTGGCTGAGCAAAAATTCGCTTGACATCAATTCGTTTAAGCAATACAACCCTTACAACCGTTAACGTTAACGGTTTTGCTGGTCGGGGTTTTACGTCGAGAATCTCACGAAGGAATGTAGGGGGTGGATGGATGTATCGTAAGAGCTCGAAATATGTTGCTCGTCTGTTAAGTTCGTCTAAGCTTCGCAATATCAAGTACTTGCTTCTGCTGGTGCTGGCCCTCGTGGCGCTGCCGTCGCGCTCGTTTGGCCAGAACGCCACACTCGTAGGCACCATCACCGACCCGCAAGGCGGCGTCGTGGCGGGTGTAACGATAACTGTTACCAGCGCTGAAACCGGCGCTGTAAAAACATTCACAACCAACGAATCCGGTCAGTATGTTGTGCCGGATTTGCCGATCGGCCATTACGGCATCAAAGCCGCGGCCAGTGGCTTCAAAGTCGCGGAGCGGAAGGACGTCGTCCTGACCGTGGGCGACCGCCTCCGTATCGATTTCCAGATGACCATGGGCGCCGCTTCCGAAACCGTCACGGTTGAAGCGAATCCCATCGCTGTCCAGTCCGATTCGGGCGAAGTCAGCAACCTGATTACCGGTGAGCAGATGTCTCAGATCTCGACCAATGGTCGCAGTATTTATGCGCTTGCCGCATTGACCCCGGGCGCTTCCGGCAACATCACCGGCCTTCTCAACGTTCCGGTCGGCGGCGACTCCAACGTCAGCTTCAACGGTCTGCGCAACGGCCATAACATCTACTTGCTCGACGGCGGCGAAGACGATGACCGCGGCGGCGCAGGCAGCATGAGCATCGCGCCTTCTTCCGACGCCATCGCCGAATTCCGCGCCCTTACTTCGAACTACAGCGCAGACTACGGCCTGTCTTCCGCCGGCACCATGACCATGGTGCTCAAGTCCGGTTCCAGCACGCTCCATGCTTCCGCTTGGGAATTCAATCGCAACAACGCTTTCGACGCGCGCGATTTCTTCCATCCCGCGCCAAACGTCGAACCGAAGCTTCGCATGAACATTTTCGGTTTCAACGTCGGCGGCCCCGTCACCTTGGGTCATCTCTACAATCCCGAAAAGAAGAAGACCTTCTTCTTCTACAACATGGAATGGCGCCGCTACATCCAGGGTGCTGGGTCTAACCAGACTGTTCCTGACCCGGCGACGTACGGCGGCGATTTCGCGACTTCTTTGCCTGCCGATGTGAAACTCAACGACGGCACCGTTGTTCCGAATTCGGGTTTGCACACGCCCTGTGCGTTCCAACTCGGCTCGAATGCCGCGTTGCTCGCCCTATTTGCGGGTCAAACCCTTAGCACCCCAGGAGCTGATGGGTCCTGCAACGTTAAACCAAAGGCGTCAATCGCTGCGCAACCAGTATTTCAGCCCTTCACCGGCAATACGCTTCCCTTCGTCAACTCAAACGCTGCGGCATTGCTGGCCGCAGGAATCTTCCCGAGCGCCGGCCTGACGAGCGTCGGCGGTGGAACCGGCACTTTCTCTGGCGGCTCCGGTGTTCCTACGAGCCTTAAGGAAGAAGTCGTCCGCATCGATCACAACTTCTCCAGCAAATTCTCTGTCTTCGGCCATTTCGTTGCCGAGCAGATCTCGCAGGGCTATGCAGTCGCGCAGTGGAGCGGAGATAACCTTCCGACCGTTGGCGACACGTTCGGCAACCCCTCGTATAGCGCCGTAGTCCACACGACCTATACGATCAGCCCGACGCTCATCAACGAAGCATCTTTCAACTACAACGGCAACCGCATCAACATTATTCCGTTTGCCGCAAACGGCCTGAAGAGCTTGGCTCTCCCGAGCGGGTACGACAGCACAAACTCGCGCTTGTTCACAGGCCCCAACAACCTCTCGCGCATCCCCAATATTTCGCTCAGCGGCCAGAGCGGCGCAAACTTCCAGATCTCTAGCTGGCCTTGGGTCAATAAAGCGGATGATTATCAGGTTCGCGACGACATTTCTTGGACACACGGCACACACCAGTTCAAATTTGGTGGAAGCTGGGCCATCTACAAGAAAGTTCAGGACCTCTTCGGCACCACGCAGGGAGCCTTCAGCTTCACCGGCAATGATGGTTCCTATACGGGCAATAGCTTTGCCGACTATCTCCTTGGCTTACCGCAGAGCTACAACGAACTCGCGGTGCAAGACCACGGCCTCTGGAACAACGTTTCCTGGGCTGCTTACGTTCAGGATAACTGGCGCGCAACGCGTCGCTTGACCTTGAACCTCGGTCTGCGCTGGGACGGCGTACCTCACACGTATGAAGCCAATAACCGCATGGGGAACTTTTACCCAAGTCTCTATCAAACCGCCAACAGAGCGGTCATCCTTCCGGACGGCACCATTGATCCGGCGAGCCCGGGTCTTGGCACCAGCCCCAACCCCATTCTTGCCGGCGTCCCGCTCTACCTGAACGGTATCGGCATCCCGGGACAGAATGGCGTTCCCAAGGGCTTGGTGGATAACCACTGGGCAGCTTTCGGTCCGCGTCTTGGCTTTGCCTATGACCTCACCGGAAACGGCAAGACCGTCATTCGCGGCGGTTTTGGCCTCATGTACGAGCGCATTCAGGGCAACGACATGTACAACGCCGGCCCGAACATTCCCTTCAGCTTGAGCGTCACTTTGAACAACACAGAGTTGACGAATCCGAGTATTGCGACCAAAACCGGTACTCAGGCCGTACGGCCAATCAACGCCGCGAGCCTTACCGGCATTGATCGCGCCAACTACAAGCTGCCTACCAGCAGCCAATACAGCTTGGGCATTCAGCATGCCCTCAGCTCGAAGACCGTTCTCTCTGTGTCTTACGTTGGCAATACCAACCGCCACCAGAACGACTACAGAAACGTCAATCTGCCGAGCATTGCGAATGTCGTCTCCGACAATTCCAATGGCGTTGCTTATGCTTCGGATCCGACTCTGCCCTTCGCGGGCTTCACTCAGATCACCATGGCGGAAAACGAAGCCAACTCGCATTACAACTCCCTGCAGGTCGACTTGAACTCTCAAGTGAAAGACCTGCAACTTCGCGTCCTCTACACCTACTCCCGCTCGATCGACACTTCAACGGGCGGCAGCGGTGGCGACTTGGCCAACGTCTCCAACCCCTATGCGGGCTGGCGAGCTGACCTCGGTCCGGGTAACGCGGACCGCACCCATATCCTCGTGGCCAACTTCATTTATGACATCCCGGTATTCCGTCATTCTTCTAACCGCCTCGTGAAGTCCACGATTGGCGGCTGGGAAGTTTCCGGTATCGCGACGATGGAATCTGGCCTTCCTCTTAACCTCTCTGCGGGTTCCGCAGCCGGTTACGTCGGTGGCGCCGCTCGTCCGGATCTGATCGGTAAGATCTCTTATCCGCACAGCGCGGTTACCTGTACGCCTGCCTGCACCCAGCAGATTGACTACTTTGACCCGACCGCCTTTGGCGCGCCGGCTTCCGGTCTGTTCGGCACCCTCGGTCACAACGGTCTCCGTGGCCCGGGTCGCGACAACTGGGATCTGTCGCTCTTCAAGAGCTTCACATTCAGCGAAGCTCGCGGCAGCCGCTTGGAAATTCGCCTCGAAACCTTCAACACCTGGAACCATACCCAGTTCCAGAACGTTGACACCGGTCTCGGCGATGCCAAGTTCGGCCAATTCACCTCTGCTTACAACCCGAGAGTCATGCAACTCGGCGGCAAGATTTACTTCTAGAGTTCCCTGGAAGAGAAGCGCAAACCCCGCCCCGCTCGCACACACCCCTGCGAGCGGGGCTTTTCTTTCGGCGCAGGTGTAAGCTGGCATTTGCACCGTGCTGAAGAAATCCGTCATGGTGTCATTCCGCGGGCGGTGTTTGCTCGCGGAATCTGCTTTTTCTTCGCTTTTCGCTGGCATTTCGTTTGCGCCGTGCTAAAAGGGGAATAACTCTTGCGGCCGATTTATCAGCTCGGTTCATTCAGCTTGAAAACTACCGTAGTCCTATTCTTCCTTGCTCTTGTCGCCGGCGCACAGTCTGCCGGTCCGGCAACCGCGTTGGCTCTCGATCGCGAGGGCAAGCTTCCCGAGGCTGTGGAAGCATGGAGAGCCTTCCTGAAATCATCGCCGAACGATCCCGGCGCGTGGGCGAGTCTGGGCGTGGACCTCTCCCGTCTGCAGTTGTACAGAGATGCCGCCGATGCTTACCGCAAAGCTCTTTCGCTAGATCCGAACCTCCCCGCCATCCAATTGAATCTCGGACTCGCCGAGTTCAAGTCCAACAATTTCGCTGCGGCGATCAAGCCTCTTCGCGCCGCGCTCGCCGCCGATCCTAAAAACAGCCAGGCGCGCACCCTTCTCGGCCTCAGCTACTATGGCGCCGGCAGCTTTGCTGACGCCGTGAACCACCTCACGATTGCTTCCGCCTCCGATCCAGATAATGCCGAGCTTCACAATGTTCTTGCGCAAAGCTGCCTCTCCGCAAAAAAATTTGATTGCGCCCTGAGCGAATTTTCCTGGATTCTCCGGCGCACTCCGGATTCCGCCGCCGCACACATGCTTCTCGGCGAAGCGCTGGACGGGCAGGGCAAAACGCCGGAAGCCATTGCCGAATTTGAAGCCGCCGCAAAAGCCGATCCTCGCACACCGAACCTGAATTTCGGTCTCGGCTATTTATATTGGAAATTGCGCCGCAACGACGAAGCCGCGCAAGCCTTCGAAAAAGAACTCTCGATCGATCCGAAAAACGCGCAAGCGCTCGCCTATCTTGGCGACGTGGAACTGAAACGCGAAAACCCGGAAAAGGCGTTGTCGCTCCTCCAACAAGCTCTCGCCATCCGCGAGGACCTTCGCGTCGCGCAACTTGATCTCGGTGTCTTGCTCACGCAACAGAAAAAATATCCCGAAGCGCTCGCCGCATTGAAACGCGCCGCCCAGCTCGATCCCGGACAGCCCGAAGTGCACTATCGCCTCGGCCGCTTGTACCAGGCGATGGGCGATTCGCAAACGGCGCAGCAGGAATTTGCCGAGGTCCAGAAGTTGCATCAAAAGGCCGAAGACGACATCGCTGATAAGCTCTCCCCGGGAAAGCCTGGTCCGCGACAATAGTTCTTGCATGCGGGCAAGGAGGCTCGCTTCGTTATGCGCCAAAAGCTTCCGCTCTCCATTCCCGACTGTAAAAATTTGCGTTGGCTATTTTTTTCCGCTCTCCTCTTCGCGACGCCCGTCTTCTGCCAGGACCGCTCCGCTGATCAAAGTGGCATCCGCGGCAATCGCGCGGAAGTCGCCATCACCATCAAGGAAGGCTCCAGTCAGCTCATCGGACCGTTAGTCACCGTCAAGCTCTTCTATCTCGGCTCTCTCAACGCCACGATGACCACCACCAAGGGACGCGCCGTTTTCATCCTGAATCGCCTCGGAGATTACACCATCACCGCCGAAGCCATCGGATATCGCTCCGCACAACGGGAAATCTCCGTGCCCGTTGCCGTCGAAGCGGAAGAGGAAATCGTTCTCCAGCGTGACTCTTCGCCCGAGGCACTCGGCAATGCCGGCCGGCCAGTCCTCGCGCCAAAGGCCAAAGAAGCGTTCGACAAAGGCTTGCAGGCTCTCGGCGAAAACAAACTCGATCAGGCAGAAAAGTATTTAGCCGAAGCGATTAAACTCGCACCGAATCACCCTGACGTTCTCTATCTTCAAGGGATAATCCTCTTGCGCCGCGGCCAGCCCGAACAGGCGCAATCTGCTCTCGAGAAAGTCACGCAAATCGATCCGCAAAATTCGCGCGCCTTCACCGCGCTCGGGATGGCCTTCCTCAATGAAAATAAACAGGACCTCGCCATCGCCCCGCTCAAGCAATCCATTCAACTCGATCCGTCGAACTGGGAAGCGCATTGGACTCTCGCTCGCGCTCTTTACCGCGGCGAGCAGTTCGATGCGTGCCTCGCGGAAGCGCAACAAGCGCTAAGCCAGTCGCACGGCGGGGAGCCGTCCGTCGAACTCCTCATCGCGCAAGCGCAAACCGCTGTTGGAAAATTTGAGGATTCTGCCGAAACCCTTCGCACATTTCTGCGCCTCCACCCGAACGACAAAGGCGCCGCGAACGCGCGCCGCTGGCTCGATCGATTGATTGCCGACGGCAAAGTCCGTAAATAAAAAACTCTTGGCTTTTTGTTTTTTACCGGCGAGTTGTTGCAACTTTTTCTGGAGGTCGTTCCTTGAATCGCTCGAAATATATTTCTCCGCGCTTGCTGGTTGCACTTTGTTTTTGTGTTGCCGCGATTCCCACAACCGTTGTTGCCCAAAATGATCCTGCAATGTCCGCGCCGGCTGCCGTCCATTTAACTTCCGAGCAGGATCACCAGCGCCTCATGGATTTGCTGCACATCAGTGAACTCCGCCGCGGCCCCGACGGCGACCCCAAATCGCACAACGCCGCAAACGTGGACGAATCAAAAGTTCCGTCTTACACGCTGCCCGATCCTCTCCTTTTTCAAAACGGCCAGCCCGTTCGAACGCCCGCGGATTGGTGGAAAAAACGCCGCCCGGAAATCGTCGAACTTTTCGACCGCGAAATTTACGGTCGCGTTCCGCAAATTACGCCAACCGTAAAATGGGAAGTTGTAAAAACACAAACCGAAGACGTCGAGGGAATTTCCGCCGTCACAAAAGAATTGCTGGGCCACGTCGACAATTCCGCTTACCCGCAAATTTCCGTGAACATCCAGCTTTCTGTCACGACTCCCGCTGCTGCGCACGGCCCCGTTCCGCTCATCATGGAATTCGGCATCAGTCCGGAAATTCTCGCCGCGATCAAAAAAAGATTCACCGCCGAACAATGGGCGAACTTCGTCGGCACAGGGCCATCCTGGAAGCAGCAGGTTCTTGCGAAAGGTTGGGGCTACGCGATTCTGATTCCCACAAGCGTGCAAGCCGACAGCGGAGAAGGATTGACGCAGGGAATCATTGGCCTCGTCAACAAAGGGCAGCCGCGAAAAGTTGACGACTGGGGAGCGTTGCGCGCGTGGGCGTGGGGAGCGAGCCGCGCGATCGATTATTTTGAAACGGACAAAGATGTGGACGCAAAACAGATTGGCATCGAAGGGCTCTCGCGCTACGGAAAAGCCGCGCTGCTCGCGATGGCGTACGAGCCTCGAATCGCGATTGGTTTTATCGGTTCGTCCGGAGAAGGCGGCGCGAAGATTCTGCGCAGAAAATTCGGCGAACAAGTGGAGAATGTCGCTTCGACTTCGGAGTATCACTGGATGGCGGGAAATTTTCTGAAGTATGCGGGACCGCTCACGCCAAACGATTTGCCCGTCGACGCGCATGAGTTGATTGCGCTGTGCGCGCCGCGGCCGGTATTTATCAGTGTGGGATCTCTGCAAGTGGAAGGCGGGTGGATCGACGCGAAGGGGAATTTTCTTGGAGGAGCGGGCGCGGGGCCCGTTTACAAATTGCTCGGCAAAAAAGATCTGGGCACCGCGGAATTTCCGCCGATGGAAACGGCCTTGCTCGATGGCGACATCGCGTTTCGCCAGCACAGCGGCGGACACACGACTGGTCCGAACTGGCCGACGTTTTTGGTTTTTGCAAGCCGCTATCTGAAAGCTCGCGGCGAGTAGCGCAACTCTTGTTGGCAATTTCTCCGGTTGAGGATAGATTCTGCTGGAAAGAATTGCGGAGGCACGCGGAATGAGTGCAGAAAGCGCAGCGAAAATTCACAGAATAATTGCGAGTGTGTTTTTCGCGTGGTTTGTGTGTATTGCCGCGCCGGCATTTGCGCAGACGGGCAAGCCGGAGAAATTGCAGTGTGAATCGCTGACTTCGCCGCTCGGCGTGGATGTCGATCACCCTCGCTTGTCGTGGCGGCTTCGCGATTCCCGCTATGGCGCGAAACAAACGGCGTATCAAATTCAAGTCGCAAGTTCGGCGAACCTGCTCCTTTCGGACAAGCCGGATATTTGGGACAGCGGGAAAATTCCGTCGGACAAATCAATCGATGTTGCGTATGGCGGAAGAGATTTACAAGTGAGTACGCGATATTTCTGGCGCGTGAAAGTGTGGGATCACGAAGGGAAGCCATATCCGCCGAGCGACGTGGCGTGGTGGGAAACCGGATTACTCGAGCAGAAAAACTGGTCGGCGAAATGGATCTGTTACGAGATTCCGGAGATGCGCGCGGTGCGGAACGCGAACGCGGAGTGGATTACGAATCCGGAGACGATTGCGCCGAAGACGGAAAGAAGTTCAATCCACAATTTTCGATTTCGGTTTCAGCTTCCGGGAGAAATTCGCCACGCGGCTTTGTACGTGACCGGCCGAGATTCCGCAGCGGCGTGGGTGAATGGAAACCAAGTGCTCGAAGCGCAGCCGCTTCCGCCGTGGCGGCAGATGCCTTGGAAAACTTATTTTGTGAAAGAAATCACGAAGGAGTTGAAGACCGGAGAAAATGTGCTGGCGGTAGGAATCACGCGGCATCATTTCGGAAGACAGGCCAACGCGAATGACGCGCAGACTCCGATGAGCATGACGTTGTATGCAGAGTTTGCGGATGGCTCGACGAAAGTTTTCACGAGCAAGAGCGAGGGCTGGCGCGCGACGCTCGAAGCAAGCGGCGAGTGGATGCAATCTGGCTTCGATGACTCGAACTGGAAAGCGCCGATTGCTTATGTGCCGCCGCCGAATTCGTTTGATGGCTCCGACATCGGAGATCCATGGCCGACGGATTCCGTGATGGCGTTGCGAAAGAATTTCGATGTGTCGAAGAAGATTGCTTCGGCGCGGATTTATGCGACGGCGCTGGGCGCGTACAAACTTTCCCTCAATGGGCAAGAAGTCGGCGACGAAATTCTTTCACCGGGGTGGACGGACTATCGCGAGCGCGTAATTTATCAGACGTACGACGTGACTTCGCAACTGAAACCCGGCAAGAACGCGATCGGCGCGCTGCTGGCGCCGGGATGGTATGCAACGCCGCTGCAGTGGTACCGGCAGGGAAACAACTACGGGAAGACGCCGCCGGCGCTACGGGCGCAGTTGCGAATTCGGTATGAAGACGGCTCCGTCGAATGGATTGCGACGGATGGAAGCTGGAAAGCGGATGTTTCGCCGATTGTGTTCGCGGAGATTTACGACGGCGAAACATACGACTCGCGCAAAGTGCAGAGCGGGTGGAATACGGCGCCTTTCGACGACACAAAATGGAACTCGGTGCAACTTGTCGAACCGAAAGAGCCGGAAATCGTCTGGCAATATTTTCCGCCGATTCGCGAGCATCAAGTGTTGCCGGCGAAGAGCGTGACGAACCCCAGCGCGGGAGTTTACATTTTCGATTTCGGACAGAATCTTTCCGGCGTGGCGAAGATCCGCGCGAAGGGAAGCGCGGGGACGGATGTGCGGTTGCGCTTCGCGGAAATCGTGAACGACGACGGGACAATTTATACGGAGAATTTGCGAACGGCAAAAGCGACGGATTATTTTATTTTGTCCGGGAAGGGAATCGAAGAGTTTGCTCCCAAATTCACGTTCCACGGATTCCGGTACGTCGAAGTGAGCGGCCTTGCGGCGAAGCCGGAGTTAAGCGATGTGAAAGCGGTCGTCTATCACACGGATGCGCCATTCACCGCGGCGTTGAAAACCGGAAGCGCGATGGTCAATCAGCTCTGGAACAATATTTTGTGGGGACAGCGGTCGAATTTCGTCGGCGTTCCGACGGATTGCCCGCAGCGCGATGAGCGGCTGGGCTGGAGCGCGGACGCGCAGGTTTTCTGGCGCACCGCGACATTTAATATGGACCTGGCGGCGTTTTCGCGAAAGTTCGGCGCGGATTTGCGCGGCACGCAAGTCGGCACCTACATGTACGGAATTTTTGCGCCGGGAACGAATACGCCGAACCCGGGATTCGGAACGGGATGGAGTGATGCGGGCGTAATCATTCCGTGGACGTCGTGGATCCAGAACGGCGACAGGAAGTCGATCGAAGAAAACTGGTCCGCGATGGAAAAATATCTTGCGGCGATTGAGGCGCAGAATCCGGATCACCTCTGGAAGAAAGGATACGGGATTCCGTTTGCCGACTGGCTGTCGCCGGAGGGCGTGACGCCGGTGGATTTGATCGCGACGGCCTATTGGGCTTACAACGCGACGTTGATGCGCGAGATGGCGCATGCGATTGGAAATTCCGAAGGCGAGAAAAAATACGACGCGCTGTTTCAGAAAATTCGCGATGCGTTTTATACGGCGTACGCGAAGCCCGACGGATGGGTCGGCGGCGTGCCGCCGCCTCCTGTGTTTGCTTCGGCGACAGAGACGAAGCTGAGCGAAAAGCCGGTGGAGACACAAACGGGATACGTGCTGGCGCTGCAGATGGATTTGTTGCCTCCAGCGGTGCGGCCGCTTGCGGCGCAGCGGCTCGTGGATCGAATCGCAGCGAACCACTGGCGGCTCGGGACGGGATTTTTGGGGACACCATATTTGCTGAGCGCGTTGACCGACACGGGACATGCGGATGCGGCGTACCGACTACTGCTGAGCACGGAATATCCGTCGTGGGGCTACCTTGTGGAGCATGGCGCGACGACGATGTGGGAACGCTGGAACGGAGACCAGATGAAGAGCGATCCCAGCATGAATTCCTACAACCACTACGCGTACGGGGCGGTGGGCGACTGGATTTACCGGTATGCCGCGGGCGTGGATACGGTGCCGGAAGATCCGGGATTCCACACGATCTGGCTGCATCCGAATTTTGACGCGCGACTGGGGAGCGTCGATTTTTCGTACGATTCGGTTTACGGAACGATCCATTCGGCGTGGACGGTGACCGGCAAGAAAGCGACATGGAACGTGACCATACCTCCTAACACCGTTGGCCGATTGAGGCTGGCTGCAGACGAACACACGGCGTATCAGCTGGACGGGAAGCCGCTAGCTGAAAGTCGCAAGGTCGTCGTCGGCAAAGGAGTCGAAGGCAAGCGACTGTTCGATATCGCTGCTGGAACGTATCAGTTCGAGGTGGCGCTGCCGTAGCGCGGCGCAGTCCGACACCGGTTTTGCTGGCAATGCGGCGTTGTGGTCGTAAGATCGCAGCCAGGGGTGGCTACGCTACCTACCCCCCACCCCCGGTGTTTCTGCAAAGAGTGCGCAAACGATTGAAAACAAGAGAGATGACTTGCCGAGAACGGCAAAAGAGCGCGAAAGAGTGCGCAAGATGTTGAAATGTTTCGACTTAGAACGAGCGCGGGTCCTGCTTGCGTGTCCATCAATGAACTAAAGCCGAGTCGGCGCAAATCGTTGGTTCCGTTTTGGGAATGGTTGACCCCACCCCCTCCCCCTGTTTTTGCGTAAGTATGAGAAATAAAGGAGTTAGCTGGAGGGTAGGGGGTAGTGGAACGATTGGGCGCGAGAATACCCAGAGAGTATTATAACACGGGAGTCAAGGGGTTTGGTGAAAGTTGATGGCGATTTGACTGGAAAGGGATAGAAGCTCGATATCGCTCAGGCTGCGGAATAGGTCGGTAATCGAACCATTTTCGATGTGACAGGCTCCGAGGAACCCGCCACCCGGTAGGCGCTTTACTTTGAGCCGATAACGAAGGCAGAAAATGCGAGCATCCCCAGAACCGTCAAGCTGTAAAAGAGTCCATCGTTTAGCGCGTTGTCGGCCACAGAGAGCAGTTCATCGATCGGAGACTCCGCAGATTGTTCAGTTATCTTACCCGCGAGGTAGAGTTCGTTGATTTTTCTGTGACTCTGCAGGATACGAAGGAAAGGGTAAAGTGTGCCCTGCAAGATGAAGAAAGCTATCCATGCGAATCGAATGGCCAATGACCATTTGCTCCAATTTTTGAATAGAACAAAGATAAGTCCGAGGGACAGAGCGACGACGACTGCAGTGTTGACGCGGAATTTCCATGATTGAAATGGGGAGCGAAAGAAAAAGTCGTTTGGCTTCGCGTCGTTCGCAAACCATACGACCGATTTGTGTTCGTTCATGGATCGCCTCCGTTTCACTGGATGAGCGTATGGCCACTGAGTGCCTGAGAGATTGCTCTACAGGCGAGTCGAAAATAACGCATCGGCACTTGCCCGGCAAGCACGTTGTTCCGACGCTACCGTGCTAGGATGGCGGGTGCGTGCAGGGCGCAGCCGGTCCGCGGAGAGGACAGAAGTCCACCTGGCAGGAACAACTTCGTTGTACGAACTTACTTTCTGCCCATTGATGCGGACCTAGGGCTCATGAAAGGAAGTTCGCATGCCCGTTCGAGCCTTACCTCCGAAGCCCAATCTCGATCACCTGAAATACCAAGCAAAAGATTTGCTCCGTGAGCATTCGCAGCGCGAACTGGGAGCTGCGCAGCGGATACGGGAATTTCATCCAGGATTTATCAATGCGACGGATGGGGAAATTTTCGAAGCGCGCCTAAAACTGAGCGACGCGCAACTTACGATTGCGCGCGAAGCCGGGTTTGCGAGTTGGGCGAGGCTGAAGCGACACATCGAGAAGCCAACGAGGGCCGACGAACTGAACCGGCCTTACCACGAACGAATTGAAGATGCGGTGTTTCGCCGGGGTGTTGAGCTACTCGATGCCGGCGATGAGGCGGGTTTGCGCGCGCACTTGCGACAGCATCCGGATATCGTTCGGCAACGCGTTGTGTTTGAAGGCGGAAATTATTTTCAGAATCCGACGCTGCTGGAATTTGTGGCGGAAAACCCAGTTCGGCACGGCAGGCTGCCGGAGAATGTCATTGCGGTAGCCAAAGTGATTCTCGATGCGGGCGTGGAACAGGCTGCGCTTAACGAGACGCTCGGGCTGGTGGCAACGGGGCGAGTGGCGCGGGAGTGCCGGGTGCAAGTTCCGCTGCTTGATTTGCTTTGCGACTACGGAGCCGATCCCAATAGCGCGGTGCACGCGGCATTGAATGGCGAACCGGAAGCGGTAGGCGCGTTGCTCCGGCGCGGGGCTCGCATGGATTTGCCTGTGGCGGCGGCTCTGGGGCGAATAGAGGATGCGCGGCGATTGCTGGCGACTGCGGAGAGCCGGGACCGGCATAGGGCGCTCGCTCTGGCTTCGCAGTTTGGACATGTTGAACTCGTGAGTCTGTTGCTGGACGCGGGAGAAGATGCGAACCGGTATAACCCGGTTGGGTGCCATTCTCATTCGACGCCGCTGCACCAGGCAGCCGTGGCGGGCCATATTGAGGTGGTGCGACTCCTTGTCGAGCGCGGTGCAAGAGTGGATACGAAAGATATTCTTTGGCGCGGAACTCCGGCCGATTGGGCGAAAGACGGCGGGAAATCGGATGTGGAGGCGTTCCTGCGTTCGCAGGAAAACGACCGGAAGAAGTGATGGGGATCGTGAGGGCGGACGTCGACAGTCGACAGTTGAAAGTTGAAAGACAAGAGCAAGAGGAGCGGCGGGGCTGCAGGCCGTAATGCGTGTCGTGCGGTTGAAGGCCTCAGGCTGAAGAGTCTGAGCTACAGAGTTGGTGGATGGAGCGAGTTGAGATTTGTCGACAATGGGGGCCATCTTAGAAGATGGCCCCTACAGCAAATCGGGATTGGGCGGATGGAGAGTCGCTTTGACGCGCAGAGCTTGGACGGAGGAAAGACGGCAGCAAGCTGCCGCACTCAGGCCTGAGCTGCAACACGGCGGATGGAGCGAGGCAGGATTCGAAGTTGATGATGGGATTAGGGTTGGTCGCGGCCCCTTACAGGGTAAACAAGAGTGGCTACGCTACTGGCTAGCGCCAGGAATTGGGAAGGGAGACGAAGGACGAATCGAGTTTCTGGATGGAAGAGCAGCCGAGGAGGCGGAGGGTGCGGTCGACGCCTTCGCGGAGGATTTGAATGCCGCGAAGAACGCCGGGTTTGCCTGCGGCGCCGAGCCCGTAAGCGTAGGCGCGCCCGACAAGAACGGCGCGAGCGCCGAGGCAGATGGCTTTGACGATGTCGGAGCCGCGACGGATTCCGCCGTCGAGAAGGATTTCGGTTTGACCGCCGACGGCGGCGACGATTTCAGGCAAGACGCGGAGAGTTGGAGAAACGGTGTCGAGTTGGCGGCCGCCGTGATTGGAAACGACGATGGCGGCGGCGCCGACATCGACAGCGCGACGCGCGTCGTCTGCGGAGAGAACACCTTTTGCGATGATGGGGCCGGGCCAGAGTTCGCGGAGCCAGCGAAAATCTTCCCAAGTGACGACGGCTGAGGAGAGCGCGGCGCCGACGTCGATGAGCGGCATGGGGCCTTTGCCGGGGATGACGATGTTGGCGAGAGGCGGAGTGCCGCCGTCGAGAAGGAAGGAAGCGAACCAACCGGGGCGCGCGAAAAATTGCGAAACATAGGGAAGTTTGGAAAAGAGAGAGCCGCCGAGAAGCTCTTTCATGCCGTTGCGCGGATCGCGTTCGCGGAGGCCAGCGACGGGAGTGTCGATGGTGACGACGAGGGCATTGAAGCCGGCTTTTTTGGCGCGATCGATGGCGTGCTCGGCGACGGCGCGACCGCCGACCAAATAAAGTTGATACCACGCGGGGCCTTTGGTGGCGGCGCGAACGGATTCGAGTTTGTGGCCGGAGATGGTGGAGAGGGTGTAGATGGTTCCGGATTCGCCGGCGGCTGCTGCGGCGGCGACTTCGCCGCCATTGCTGCCGGGATTCATCATGCGGGAATAGCCGACGGGAGCGAGAATGGCGGGGAAGGAAAGATCGAAGGAGAGGACGCGCGTGCGGATGTCTGTTTCGGGAACGGCGACGGCCCAGCGCGGGCGAAAGGTGACGTCGTCAAAGATGCGGCAATTTTCGCGGAGGGTGACTTCGGCGTCGGCGCCGCCGTCGAGGTAATCGAAGACGACGCGCGGAATACGGCGCTTGGCGATTTTGCGGAGATCGTCGATGTTGACGACGGAGGGAGGAAGAGTGGTTGGCATCGAGGAGAGATTGTTTAGCGAGAAGGGGCGGGTGTCAACTGGAAGTCAGAAAACAGAAAACAGAAATCAGAAATCAGAAATCAGAGATCAGAAAACAGAAATCAGAGAGCGGAGACTGGGAGAAAAGACTCACGCGTGAAGGGGTGAGCTAGAGTGTGAGCTATGGCGGAGGTACAGGGTTAGCTGCAGGTGAGCGGCGGGGGCTAGTGGGAGCCGAGGTAGTTGCCGTAGCCGACGACGACGGTGGAAGCGATGAGGACGAGGAGGCTGAGCGCGACGAGAGATTTTGTGCGAGTGCCCGCGCCTTTCCATTCCTTGAGGGCGATGCCCCAGAGCGTGCTGAAGATGATGATGCTGGCCATGTGAAGCGTCCAACTGGAAAATTTGAAGCGGCCCATCTGGGTTTCGCCCATGGTGTAAAAGAAAAACTGGAAATACCAAGTGGTGCCGGCGAGGGCCGAGAAGAAATAGTTGGAGAGCATGGGAGCGGAATCGGTGGTCGGAAGATTGAGGCGGGCAGCTTCGGCCATTTCTTCGGAGGGAGCGTCGATGGGATTCTCGATGATGGGCTCATCGGATTTCGCGGGAAAGGCGCTGGGAGCTTTTGCGTTGAAATATTGATGGCCGGTGCGGTTGCGGATGTTCAAGATGACGCACCAGATGAAATTTGTGGTAAAGCCGCCGAGAAGAACAACGATGAGGACGGGAAGGCCTTGCCAGAGGATGGGCGTGCCGTGGCGAAGCGTGATCTCTTTAATGGGATCGCCGGCGGCGAGGCCATAGGCGAAGCAGGCGCTCATGACACCGGAAAAAGTGGCGACGAGGAGACCTTTTTTCAGGCTGAACTCTTTGATGGAGGCGCGCTTTTGTTCGTCAGAGAGTTCGCGCTCCTTGGAGAGGCCGGCAGCGCCGGCGACGACGATGCCCATCAGGCAGATGGCGACGCCGATGAGAATCGTGAAGCCGGAGCGCGTGCCCAAGACTTCCGTGAAAAATTGGCCGCGAAAAATGGGCGGCATGAGCGTGCCGAACGCGGCGGTGTAGCCGAGCGCGACGGCCATGCCGAGCGACATCCCGAGGTAGCGCATGGTGAGGCCAAACGTGAGACCGCCGAGTCCCCAGAGGATGCCGAAGACGTAAGCCCAGAAAATACTTTGGCTAGGAGATTCCTTGAGGACCTGAAGAAGGTCGGAGGTCATGAGGAGAGCGAGCATCCAGGGAGCGATGATCCAACTGAAAAATCCGCCGACGAGCCAGTAAGTTTCCCAGGCCCAACGTTTGACGGCGCGAAAGGGAACGTAAAAGCTGCCCGAAGCCAGGCCGCCGAGCCAGTGGAAGACCACGCCGATTGCAGGATTGGGAATCAAGGATGAGACCTTTCTGCTCGAGAGACTCTTGCGAGAAACAGAGTGCGATTCAGGCCGCGAATGTAGTGTGTCCGGGGCGGTTCGTCAACCGAATGAAAGAATTAAACTAGTGCACGGGATGTCGTAATTCAGTATCGTTTCTCGGCGCGGGGCTGGCGAATTGTTGCGGGCAAAAATTTAAATATTGATACGACGAAGGCCATGAAGACGATTGAATCGCTGAAGTATTTAGAAGACCGATGGGATGAAACGATTGCAAGCGCGCTGGATGCCGCGGAACTGTTGCGGTATCGCTCGAATTTGCTGGGCTCGGATTTGCGGATAACGAATTTTGGCGGGGGAAATACGAGTTCGAAGATTGACGGAGCGGATCCGCTGGATGGTTCGAAGAAGCGCGTGCTGTGGATCAAGGGAAGCGGCGGCGACATCGGGAGCATACAGCGAGCGGGATTTGCGACGTTGTATATGGAGAAATTGCTGGCGCTGGAGAGGCGCTACGGCGGCGTGAAGCATGAAGACGAAATGGTGGAGATGTATCCGCTGTGCGCGTTTGGAAATAACACGGTGGCGGCTTCGATCGATACACCGCTGCATGGATTCTTGCCGTTCGCGCATATCGATCATCTGCATCCGGACTGGGGAATCGCGCTGGCGGCGGCAGCGAACGGCGCGGAAAAAATGGAAGAGTTCAACCGGCGGTTTGGGCACAAGTTGATTTGGTTGCCGTGGCAGCGGCCGGGATTCGAACTGGCGATGATGTTGAAGCGAGCCGTGGAAGCAAATGAGGGATGCGACGGGGTGGTGCTGGGCGGGCACGGGCTTTTTACATGGGGCGAGACGCAGCGCGAATGTTATTTGAATACGCTGGCGGCGATCGATCACCTGGGACAATTCGTGATGGAGCACGTCGAGCGGCGAGGGGCGCAGATGTTTGGCGGTGCAGTGAGCGAGACGTTGTCGAATCATCGCGAGCTGGCGGTGGAGATTTTTCCATTCGTGCGCGGGCGTGTTTGTGCGAAGCAGAGAATGATCGGGCATTTTAACGATTTGCCGGAGGTGCTGAGGTTCGTGAATTCGGCAGAAGCGGCGCAACTGGCGCATTTGGGGACGAGCTGTCCGGATCACTTTATTCGAACGAAGATTCGGCCGCTGTTTGTGAAGTGGGATCCTTCGGGGAATTTGCGAGGGTTAAGAGAAAAGATCGATGCGGCGCTTGCGACGTATCGCGAAGAGTACCGGAAATATTACGAAGCGTTTGCAGAGCCGAATTCGCCGAAGGTGAGGGACGCGAGTCCGACAGTGGTGCTGATCCCCGGGATTGGGATGTTCAGTTTTGGAAAAAATAAAACCGAGGCGCGGATTACCGGGGAGTTTTATACGAACGCGATTCATGTGATGGAAGGAGCGACGGCGCTCGGGACCGGAGCTGCGCCGCGCGAGCTGCCACAGGCAGGACCGGCGGCGAAGACGGAGGCGTTCGCGGTTCATTCGAATTACGTGGCGCTGCCGCCTGCGGAGGCGTTTCGAATTGAGTATTGGCTGTTGGAAGAGGCGAAGATCCGGCGGCAAACGCAGGAGAAAGAGTTGAGCCGGCGCGTTGTGATGGTGGTAGGCGGGGGAAACGGAGTGGGGCGCGAGACAGCGCTAATGGCGGCACAACGCGGAGCGCACGTCGTGGTGACGGATCGGGATCTGGAAGCGGCGAAAACTGTTGCGGCGGAAGCGCAGAAGATCGCTGGGAAAGAAGCGATTGCGGCAACGGCGATTGATATTCGGGAACGCGACGCGATTCGCAAATCGTTGGGCGAGGTGGTTGCGACGTTTGGAGGAGTGGACGTTGTTGTAAATACGGCGGCGATTTTTCCGTCTTCGGCAGATGGCGTGATTCAGGATGCGCAATGGGCGACGACGCTGGACATTAATGTGACGGCGAATCACCGCTTGGTGGAAGAAGCGGGGCGCGTGCTCCGCGAGCAGGATTTGGACGCGAGCATTGTGCTGACGAGTTCGGCGAACGCAGTGGTGGCGAAAAAAGGAAGCGAAGCGTACGACGTAAGCAAGGCGGCGGTGAGCCACCTGGTGCGCGAATTTGCGATTTCGCTGGCGCCGAAGATTCGCGTGAACGGAATCAGTCCGGCGACGGTGGTGAAAGGGTCGACGATGTTTCCGCGTGACCGCGTGATCGCCTCGCTCACGAAATACAAGATTGCATTTGACGCGGCGGAACCGGACGAATCTCTGCGTTCGAAGCTGGCGGAGTTCTATGCGGAACGGACATTGACGCACCAGCCGATTGATCCGCAGGATTGCGCGGCGGCGATTCTGTTTCTGGCGGGGCCGCAAGCGCGATGCACGACGGGGCATTTGATTCCCGTCGATGGCGGATTGGTCGAAGCGTTTCTGCGTTGACGATTGCATTGCGTGCGCGGGCAAACGGCAAGCCAGTTTCGTTTTAAAAAACTGCCGAAAGAACATGGGGCCGTGCGTGGCACAGAAGCAAGCGCTGATCGCGGTGGATTTGGGAGCGCAGAGCTGCCGTGTGTCGCTTTTGCGGTGGAATGGCGAGCGCGCGGAGTTGCGCGTGATTCATCGATTTCCGAACGCGCCTGTCGATGAGGGCGAGGGACTCCGGTGGAACATTGGGCGAATTTTTGATGGTGTGAAAACCGGATTGAAGATGTGTGCGGAAGCTGCGCCGGAGGGAATTGCTTCGATTGGCGTGGATGGCTGGGGCGTGGACTACGTGAGGTTGGACGAGGCGGGGCGGTTAGTCGCGGATCCGTTTTGCTATCGCGATGCGCGGACAGCGAAGGCGGTCGAAGAAGTGTACCGGCGGATTTCACCGGAGAAGATTTACGCGCTGACGGGAATTCAGTTGTTGAGTTTGAACACTTTGTATCAGTTGTATGCGGACAGTCTTGCGAGTGCTGATCGCCGCGCGCGGTGGTTGAACATTCCGGAGTACATCACGCTCCTGCTGGGTGGCAGGCTGGTTTCGGAATACACGAACGCGACGCATACCCAACTTGTTTCACTGGGAAAACGCGAGTGGTGCGAAGAGATTTTCGCGGCGGTGAATCTGGAATTGGCGGCCGCGCCGGAGATCGTTCCGACTGGAACGGCGGTCGGAGAGGCAAAGGGAGAATTGGTTTCGCTCGCTGCGTTTCGCGGAACGAAGTTGATTGTGCCGGCTTGCCATGACACGGCATCTGCGATCGGAGCGATTCCAGCCAGTGGGAATGATGATTGGGCGTTCATCAGTTCGGGGACGTGGTCGTTGGTGGGAACGGTGCTGCGCCGGCCGTGCGTGACGGAAGAAGCGCGGACGAAGAATTTTACAAATCTGGGAGGAGTTGGCGGAACGATCTGTTTTTTGAAGAACGTGAATGGGATGTGGCTGCTGCAGCAGTGCATGGAGGAATGGGAGAAGCTGGGGATTCGCAGGACGATGGAGGAGCTGATTCGCCGCTGCGAGGGTATGGAGGCACCAAGCGCGTTGATTGATGTGGATGAAGCATCGCTGCTGCTACCGGGCGATATGCCTGGAAAGATAAACGCGCAATTGATCGCGGCAGGGAAGGCACCGGTCGCGATGAACGAACGGGGAATCGTGGAGATGGCGTCGCTGATTTTTCACAGTCTCGCGAATCGCTATGCCGAAGTGCTGGATTTGATTGAGAAAACCTCGGGAAAAAAGCTGCGGCGCCTTTTTGTAGTTGGCGGAGGCGGGAAGAATCAATTGTTGAATCGACTGACGGCGGAGCGAACAGGGCTGGAAGTGATTGCGGGATCGAGTGAATGCACGACGATTGGGAACTTTGCGATTCAGCTGGCGGCGCTGGAAGAGAATCGAGCGGACGGCGTGCGAGCGGAGACAGTGACGCGCTATGCGGCGGAGCTGTCGGAGATTCCGCTGGTTTCTTCCGATGCACGGGCGGGCGTGTAATGCGATGTGGAGACAGGCGGGGATTGTGGCGGCGGAGGAGCGAACGTGAACGATAAGCTGACGGAGAAGGCGTGGAGCGCGCTCGACAGGCTGCGGGTGGAGCTGCCGTCGTGGGGATTTGCGAATACCGGGACGCGGTTCGGGAAATTCATTCAAGACGCGGCGGCGACGACGATAGAAGAAAAATTCAGCGACGCGGCGCAAGTAGATAGCGTAACAGGCGCATGCCCAACTTTGGCATTGCACGTTCAATGGGATTTGCCGAACGGATTGAAGGACACCGGCGCAGTGGAAACTCTGAGCGCGAAATTTGGAATTCGCGCGGGGTCGATCAATCCGAACATTTTTCAGAACCAGGAATATAAGTACGGATCGCTCGGGAATCCAGATCCTGCCATTCGAAAGACGGCGCTGCGGCACATATTGGACTGCGTCGAGATTGCGGCCGCACTCAAGTCACGCGATGTTTCCCCGTGGTTCGCGGACGGGTCGAACTATCCGGGGTCGCAAAATATGAGGACGCGGATCGGCTATTTCGAAGAAGGGCTGCGCGATGTGCACCGGGCGCTGAAGCCGGGGCAGCGGCTGCTGATTGAATACAAGCCGTTCGAACCGGCGTTTTATCACACCGACATCGCGGACTGGGGAATGGCGTATCTGCTGGCGAAAGATTCCGGGCCGCAAGCGTTTGTGTTGGTGGACACGGGACATCATTATCAGGCGCAGAACATCGAGCAGATTGTGGCGTGGCTGCTGCATCGCGGGATGATTGGAGGGTTTCATTTTAACGACCGGCGATACGCGGATGACGATTTGACGCTCGGGTCGATTGATCCCTATCAAGTGTTCCGGATCTTTCACGAGATTCAGATGTTCGAATGGGAAAAGGGCGCGGCGGCCGACATCGCGTACATGGTGGATCAAAGCCACAACCTCAAGGGAAAAATTGAGGCGATGATTCAGACGGTGTGCACCGCGCAGGAGCTTTATGCGCGAGCGGCGATTGTGGATCACGCGCGGCTGGCGAAGTTGCAAGAGAGCTGCTCGCTGGTGGATGCGGAAGAGACATTGCGGGGCGCGTTCTGGCAGGATGTGCGGCCCATCGTGACGGAGTGGCGAAGATCGAAAGGACTTCCGGCGGATCCTCTGGCGGCGTTCCGGCAAAGCGGGTATCTAGAACGAATCACGCGCGAGCGGGGCGAAAGGAATTCCGGGG
>Ga0209060_10001651_pt1 | contig 23521 bp, 21 predicted proteins | sample Coa_R1_8_FD_187155 | JGI IMG/M metagenome (GOLD analysis project Ga0209060, IMG submission 187155) | Surface soil microbial communities from Centralia Pennsylvania, which are recovering from an underground coalmine fire - Coalmine... | ecosystem: Environmental > Terrestrial > Soil >...
TCCCGAGGAGCGCGTCCTGGAAGTCGATCACCTTGAGGGCGGGCGGCTGCTTGTCCCCTCCCCCATCGACGACCATCAGGTTGCGGCTCTGGAAGTCGCGGTGAACCAGTGTCAGCGGCGCCGCCGCCAGCTCGCGGGCCATCCAGTCGAACGCGGCCCCGAGCGCCTCGGTCTCGGCGGCGTCGAGCTTCACGCCTCGCTGCGCCTCCAGGTACCACTCCTTGAAGTGCTCCAGCTCCCAGCGGAGCAGCGGCTGGTCGAACCGCCGGGAGAAGGCGACGCAGCTTGCGTCGCTGCCGCGGTCGCCGAGCCGCTGGATCGATACGATGTGGGCGATCGCGGTCCGGTAGTAGCGGTGGCGTTCCGACACCGGCGCATCGCGTACCGCCGACTCGAACGTTCGATCGCCGAGGTCCTCGAGGGCGACCAGGCCGCGCTTCATGTCCGAGTGGAAGACGCGCGGGACGGGAATGCCGCCGGCCGACAGGTAGCGCTGGACGTTGAGGAACGGCAGCTCGGGCGGCCCGGCTCCCGGCGCCATCGCCTCGTCGGACTTCATCGGCTCGTCGGGCAGCTCCATGATGACGAGACTGGCGGGATTGCCTCCCGCGACGCGGACTCGGTGGTAGCGACGGGTCGAAGCATCGCCCGCCATCGTCTCCACCGTGCCTGTGGCGTCGGCGTCCCCGCCCACGAGAGGTCTGACGAACGGAACCAGCACCTCGGTGAGCCGCGGCTTCTCCAGCATCCCCGTGATAATACTTGGCCGCTCATGTCCGGAACAGAGGCGGCCGCGGAAGAGCTGCGTACTCTGTCCGCCAGCTGGGGCGCTCCCTGCGACGCCGGGACCGCGGCGTCGCTCCTGAGGTACGCCGCCCTTCTGGTCTCCTGGAACGAACGGATCAACCTCACGGGCGCTCGTTCACCGGCCGCCGTCGTCACAGACCACTATCCCGACGCCTTCGCTCTCGCACGGCGGCTCGACGGGCCCCGGAGGGTCGTCGACGTGGGGAGCGGGGGGGGCCTCCCGGCCATCCCCCTCGCGGTGCTGCGACCTGCTCTCACCCTGACGCTGGTCGAGCCGATCGCAAAGAAGGTAGCCTTCCTTCGGACGGCCATCCGCGAGCTGGACCTGTCAGCGCGGGTCAGCCTCGAGGCCGGCCGGGCCGGGGCGCTGATTCCTGGAGACTTCGACGCAGCCGTCTCGCGCGCGACGTTCGCGCCGGAGGACTGGGTCGTGCTTGGCCGGCAGCTCGTTCGTCCGGGCGGCAGAGTCTACGTCCTGACGGTTCCCGGCTCGGCCGCCGCCTCGCTCGGGGAGACCGAGACTTACCTCGACCGCCGTCGGGTGCTGGTCGAGGTTCCAGTCTGAACGCCTCTGTGTTCCACGTGGAACACTCGCCCTGTCTCAGGGGGCCGATGTTCCACGTGGAACATGCGACCCGGGGCGAACTTGATATAAGGGTCCGTGCCCTCGTTCCTGGGAGCCCTCGAGTCCGAGCTGGCCGCCCTGGCTGATGCCGACCGGCTGCGCGCCTGTCCCTCCGTGTCCGGCGCCTCGCGTGTCTCCCCGCTGGTCGCGGGTGAGCCTCGGCTGGCCTTCTGCTCGAACGACTATCTTGGCCTCGCCGGCCATCCCGCGCTGGCCGAGGCGGGCGCAGTCGCTGCCCGCGAACAGGGCTTTGGGGCCTCGGCCGCCCGGCTCGTGTCCGGCGACCTCCCCGCACACCGCGCGCTCGAAGAGCAGCTGGCCGCCTTTCTCGGCTGCCAGTCCGCCCTGCTTTTCCCAACGGGCTATCAGACCAACATCGGCGTTCTGACAGCCCTGGCCGGCCCGGAGGACGTCATCGTCTCCGATGCCCTGAACCACGCCAGCTTGATCGACGGCTGTCGCCTCTCGCGCGCGAGCGTGTCCGTCTACCCCCACGCCGACGCCGAAGCCGCCGCCCGTCTGCTCGAGGAGGCGCGGGCCGCGCGCCGCCGCCTCCTCGTGACCGAGTCCCTCTTCAGCATGGACGGCGACGCCGCGCCCCTCGCCGCGCTCGCCCGCGCCGCGGCCGCCCACGACGCCGTCCTCATCGTCGACGAAGCTCATGCCTTCGGCGCCCTCGGCCCCGGTGGTCGGGGGCTGTCGGCTGCGGCCGGCGTGGCGCCCGACATCCTGATCGGGACCCTCGGGAAGACCCTCGGAGCGTCGGGGGGCTTCGTCGCCGCCACCCGGGTCGTCCGCGACTTCCTCGTCAACCGCGCCCGCACGTTCATCTTCACCACCGCGCTCCCGCCTCCAGTCGCCGCCGCGGCTGCGGCCGCCCTCGCCTTGGTCGCCAGTCCCGATGGCGAAACCCGGCGCACCAGGCTGGCCAGCCACTCCACCTGGCTGGCCAACCGGCTGGGACGCCTCTCGGCGACCGTTCTCCCCGGCTTCGTCCCCTTCGCAGGTAGCCCCATCCTGCCCTTCGTCGTCGGAACGGAAGCCCGGGCCCTGCACGTCTCCGCAGAGCTCTCCCGGCGCGGGATCTTCGTCCCGGCCATCCGCCCGCCAACGGTACCTGCCGGAACCGCCCGCCTCCGGATCACCCTGTCCGCGGCGCATGAGGCCGAGCATCTCGAACGGCTTGCGGCGGCCCTCGCGGAGGCCCTTCGATGAAGCGCCTCCACGGCCTGTTCGTCACGGGAACCGACACCGGCGTCGGCAAGACGACCGTGTCCCGCGCCCTCCTGCGCCACGCGCGCAGGTCGGGATTGACGCCCATACCCTTCAAGCCGGCGGAGACGGGTTGTTCACCCCACCCGGCCGATGCCCACGCTCTCTGGTCCGCGGCATCGCCCCCAACGGCCCAGGCCGACACCTGCCTCTACACCTTCGCCTTGCCGGCGGCGCCTTCCCAGGCAGCCGCAGCCGAGGGGGCGCGGATCGACATCGGGCGCATCGTCGCCCACGCCCACCGGCTGGCCGAGGCCGGTGACTTCCTGCTGGTCGAGGGGGCCGGAGGGCTGCTGGTCCCCTATTCCGACGGCGTGACCGCCGCGGACCTCGCGGCGCAGCTTGAGCTCCCGTTGCTGGTCGTGGCGCGCACCGCCCTCGGAACGATCAACCACACCGCGCTCACTCTCCGCGAGGCCGCGCGCGCCGGGCTGAACATCGCCGCGGTGGTCCTCAACCGGACGACGGCGGCCGCAGAGCCGCACGAGAGTGGAAACGCCGACCTCATCGCCAGCCTCACGGGCCACCAGCCCCTGGGACCGCTTCCCTGGCTACCCGAGCCCGATGCCAGCGACCCCGACCGCCTCGCCGACGTCCTAGTGGAGGCGGTCGGCGAACCGGCGCTCGCCCGTCTCCTGCGCGTCTCGTGAGCCGCGCCCGCCCGCGATCAAGCGCCCGCGGCGGGGCGGTCCTTCGGATAGATCACCACCCGCCGAAACAGCCCCTCACCGTCCGACTCGGTCGTCACGCCGGGATGATCGGCCAGCGTGACGTGGACGATGCGCCGATCGTGCGGGCTCATCGGCTCGACCGGCACCGGCCGACCCGTCTTGATCGCCTTGTCCGCGAGGCGACGGGCGAGATCCACCAGCGAATCCTCGCGGCGCCCTCGGTACCCCTCGGCGTCGACAACGACGCCAGGACCCTCATTCGGCTTCTTGCTGATGATGCGGTTGACGATATACTGCAGCGCGTCGAGAGTGGCGCCCTTCTTGCCGATGATCAGGCCCGACTCGGCGCCGTGCGCGTCGAGAAAGATTCGCTCACCGTCGTCGAAGGCGCTGACCTCGGCCTCGATCCCCATGCGGTCCAGGATCTCCCGCAGCGCCTTCGCCGCTGCCTCGCGCTTTTCCGAAAGAACGGCCGTGGTCGTCTCTGACATCGCGCTGCCTCGCCAAGAAGTGGTCGGAAAGGGTAATCAGAACGTGAAGCTGGCGATCGGCGCGGGCAAGGGCGGTGGCGTCTCGGGAAGCTCGACCTTCCGTTCCGCGACGCGCGCGGGAGAGACCACCGCCTTCCGCCGGGCGGGCGCCGCCAGGACCGGCTGACGCATCGTCGCCGCCTTCCCCGCGGGCGCGGCCTCGCGCTTGGCGACCGGGTGCTTCGGCTCCGTCGGGCGCCCAGCCTTTCCGGGCTTGCCCCCTGCCTTTCGGCTGGGCTTGCTCAGCGATCGGGCCTTTGCCATCGAGCCGCCCACGCTACTGGCTGCCCTTTGCGCTGTCAACTGCACGGCGCGCCGACTTGCGCTCCCGCCGCGCGCCCCCTATCTTTCCCAGCTGCCCGCCCCGATGCTCGAGCTTGCCTTCGCCACTGGAGACCCGCTCGCCGAGGAGGTGGACCTCTTGGTCCTGGTTTGCCGCGAGGGAGACCTCGACGACGCCTCCGGGCTCGTCGGGCGCGCCGACGCTCGGCTCGACGGCCTCCTTCGTCGCGCCGCCGCCGAGGAACGGTTCCGCGGCAAGCCCGGTCAGGCGCTGATCGCCCACACAGCAGGCCGCCTGCCTGCGCGTCGAATCGCGCTCGTCGGCTGGGGAACGCCCGCTGCCGACGCCACCCGCGCGCTCCGGACCGCCGCCGGCAGCGCCGCGCGGCTGGCGAACACCGTCGGGGCGACGCGCGCCGCGCTGGCCTGGTCCTCCGCCGAGGGGACGCGCGCGCTCGAGGCCGCGGCCGAGGGCGCGGCGCTGGGGACGTATCGATTCGACAAGTACCTCACCGACGAACGCAGCCGGGCCGCCTCGCTGACCTCGCTGACGCTCTTCCCTCCCGCGGCGCTCGAGGCCGGCGCGGGGACGGCGGCGCTGGCGCGCGCCGCGACGACCGCCCGCGCCGTGGCGCGCGCGCGCGACCTCGTCAACGAACCGGCCGGCGTGCTGACACCGACGCGGATCTCCGCGCTGGCAAGCGAGTGGGCGCGGCAGGCCGGGCTCTCCGTCGAGGTGCTCGACCGCGCCGCCTGCCGCGAGCTGGGGATGGGCCTCTACCTCGCGGTCGCGCAGGGCAGCCAGGAAGAGCCGCGATTCATCCACCTCGCCTGGACGCCGGCCGGTGCGCGACGGCGGATCGTCCTCGTCGGCAAGGGCGTCACGTTCGACTCGGGTGGTCTTTCGCTCAAGACCAACGAGGGGATGCTCGACATGAAGACGGACATGGCGGGCGCCGCCGCCGTGCTGGCCGCCACCGTCGCAGCCGGCGAGGAGAAGCTCCCCGTCGAGGTGCACGCGCTCGCTGCCTGCGCGGAGAACATGCCCTCCGGCAATTCATACAAGCTGGGCGACGTCCTCCGTTCACTCAACGGAAAAACCGTCGAGATCAACAACACCGACGCCGAAGGTCGGCTCACGCTCGCCGACGCGATCACCTTCGGACTCCGGTTTCGCCCCGACGCTCTGCTCGACTTCGCGACGTTGACCGGCGCCTGCATGGTGGCGCTCGGCCCGCACATCGCAGGCGTCATGAGCAACGACGAGACGCTCGCGGCGGCGTTCCTGGGCGCGGCCGAGCAGGCGGGCGAGGAGATGTGGCGGCTGCCTCTGCCGCCGCGCCTCGCGGAACAGCTCAAATCGGAGATCGCGGACCTCAAGAACACGGGCGAACGCTGGGGTGGCGCGCTGACGGCCGGGCTGTTCCTCAAGGAGTTCGTCGGCGACGTCCCGTGGGCGCACGTCGACATCGCCGGTCCCTCAAGCGCGAACAAAGAACATGGACACGTCGTCAAAGGCGGCACCGGGTTCGGCGTCACCGCAATCCTCGATTACCTCCGCCGCAGCGCGGTCTGACAGCAATTTGGCGTGTGCGGCGCGGCAATTTCCGTCGCTCAGCCTGCTCGGCCAATGCTTGAGAATGCATTGAACTGAGCGGTTCCGCATGATAGAGTTCGCGGGCCTTGAAAACCGTCCTCAACAAGGAGCGAACGTAGTCATGGAGCCGACTTTCAGAGTGGGTGATTTGGCCGTGTATCCAGCCCACGGCGTTGCGCAGATTGTCGGCATCGAGACGCGTGAGATCTCCAGCAACAAGCAGACGTTCTACATCCTCAAGATTCTCGAGAACGGGATGAAGATCATGATCCCGACGCGCAACGCGGGCGCGGTTGGTTTGCGCGAGCTGATTCGCGCCGACGAGGTCGACGAGGTGTTCGAGATCCTCAAGAGCCGCGAGGTCGCGGTCGAGGGTCAGACCTGGAACCGCCGCTATCGCGAGTACATGGAGAAGATCAAGACGGGCTCGGTGTTCGAGATCGCCGAGGTGCTCCGCGACCTGCAGCGTCTCAAGGGCGACAAGGAGCTGTCGTTCGGCGAGCGCAAGATGCTGGACACCGCGCGCACGCTGCTGATCAAGGAGATCGCCGTGGCGACGAAGTCGAAGGAAGTGAAGATCGAGGAGAAGCTCGATCGCATCTTCTCCTGCTGAAGTGTTCTGACCGAGCGCGCCGCCGCGCGCTTTCGTAGCGATGACCCCGGCCGGTTGACCCCGCGCCGGGTTTTCGCTTTTGCGCGCAACACGCGAGTGGGCGAGCCGAAACCTCCCTGGTCCAAGCAACGGACCACAAAGGAGGCGCGTCATGAACGCCCAGCCCGACAACGTTACGCTCGATTCCACGCCGTCACAGCCACCGCTCACCCCGGCTGCCCGCCGGTTTCTCGAACAGACGACCATGAAGTCGATCTTCGGGATCAGCGACGAGGTGCTCGACGCCGTCATGGCGCTCGCCTACCAGCTGTACCGGATCGGCCGCTATCCGGAGGCAGAGGTCCTCTGCCGTGGCCTGGTGGCCGCGGACCACACCTATTGGTGGTCCTACTCGCTCTACGCGGCGACGCTGCGGCGACTCGGGCGCTTGTCCGAGGCGCTGGTCGCGCTCGACAAGGGTCTCGCCCACGAGCCCAACGAGCCGAAGCTGCTGTTCATGCGCGACGAGATCCGCCAGGCGCTGGCCCGCCGGGAGGAATCATCACCGTCCCTGCCCACACCCAACCCGCGCGCCGCGGCCTGACCGCGCAGGACGAAAGGAGAGCGCCATGGGTTTCAGCATCGGAAGCCTCGTTTCGGACATCACCTCGGTGGCCAGCGATCCCGGACGGCTGGTGGGTGACATCGCCAACTCGATACTGCCCGGCAACATGAAGGCGATCGGTGACACGCTCGGTGGCCTGGTCGACCTCGAGACCGGCCACCCGCTGCAGGCGCTCGGCCACCTCGCCGATTCGCTGAAGGACCTGCCGCAGCTGCTTGCCGGGCAGGCCGGCGCGCAGGCGAAGGCGGCGGCGACACCGGCCGGAACCGCGGCTGCCGAGCCGTCGCCGCCGCCGTCGCGGCCCAGCACCGGCCCTGCCGGCTCGGCGCCTGCCGGCGTGGGCACGTCGTTCTCGCCGGCGGCAGCGGTCGCGCCGGCCAACGCTCCAACCGTCACGGTCCGTCAAGTCGCCGGCGAGACGGTGACACGGATCGACGACGGCAAGACGTCGACGATCGTCGACCAGAAGGGGGGACAGACGACGGTCACCATCAAGAGCGACGCCGCCCTGGCGCCTGCGGCGTCGGCGCCCGCCCCGGCACCCGCCGGGATGCATCCCGCGCCGGCCCCGAGCGCGGCCGGAACCGCCACCACGACCGTAACGGTCGCGGCTGCCACGACCGCAGCGACGACCGCGAAGGGCACCGGCCCATCGAGCGCCACCAGCTCGCCCGCGACCAGCGCCGGAACGGATGCCGGCGCGAGCAGCAGCTCCGCGGCGGCGCCGAAGGACCTGGCCAGCCTCATGGCGCTGGGGCCCGATCAGTTCATGCAGGCGGTGACCAGCGGGAAGATCCCACCCGATGTCGCCAACAACCAGACCGCCATGATGGAGGTTCAGGCCCGCATGAACCAGATCACGCAGATGAACCAGCTGGTCACCTCCATGATGGCGGCGATGCACCAGATGCAGATGTCCATCATCCAGAACATCCGCGTCTGAGCGACGCTCCGACCGCTGCTTCCTGGGGCGCGATCGCGGAGGCCAGGGCCTCTCGCGGTCGCGCCTCTTACACGTCGAGGTTGCGGACGTTGAGGGCGTTCGTTTCGATGAACGCGCGCCGGGGCTCGACGAGGTCACCCATCAGAGTGGAGAAGAGGCCGTCGGCCTCGTAGGCGTCCTCGACGCGAACCTGGAGCAGGGTGCGCCGCTCGGGATCCATGGTCGTCTCCCAGAGCTGCTCGGGGTTCATCTCGCCGAGACCCTTGTAACGGTTGATCGCCAGGCCCTTCTTGCCAATCTCGTGCACGCGATCGCCGAGCTCTTCGATGCGGTCGAACTCCAGGTTCTCGTTGCCGTGCTCGAGGGCGTAGGGGCCGCTGCCGAGAGCGGACAGCTCGACGAACAGCGCCTGCAGGTCGTTGAACTCGGGCGAGTTCATCAACTCGAAGTCGATGCTGGTGGTCCGGCGAACGCCACCGCCCTTGGCGGGCGCCACGATCTTGAAGCCGCCGTGCTCGCTGTCGGCGTCGATCTTGAACTCGGTCTCCTGCAGCTCCGGCGCGAACCGCTCGAAGTAGCTCTGCTTCTGCAGGTTCGCGAGCCCTCGCACGAGCTTGGCCTGGTCGCGCAGGTCTTCCTTCGTCAGCCGAACGGACTTGACGAACGCGTCGACGATGCGCGCGTCAGACTTCCGATCGATGACGCCCAGCAGGCGCTTGTACTTGGCGGCCTGGCGGGCCCGCTTGCGCAGCTCCTCGCCGGCGATCCCCTCGGCGTTGCTGGCCGAGCGCAGCCGGAGGTTCTCGGCCGCGCTCTCCAGCAGGTAGTCCTCGAGCGACTGCTCGTTCTTGAGATAGAGCTCTTTCTTCCCCTTCTTGACCCGATAGAGCGGCGGCTGCGCGATGTAAAGGTATCCGTGCTGCACGATCTCCGGGAAGTGGCGGTAGAAGAAGGTCAGCAGCAGTGTCCGGATGTGACTCCCGTCGACGTCGGCGTCCGTCATGATGATGATGCGGTGGTAACGGAGCTTGCCGACGTCCTTCTCGGTCCCGACGCCGCAGCCGAGCGCGGTGATGAGGGTGACGATCTCCTGCGACGAGAGCATCTTCTCGAGACGCGCCTTCTCGACGTTCAGGATCTTGCCGCGCAGCGGGAGGATCGCCTGGTCCTTGCGGTTGCGCCCCTGCTTGGCGGACCCGCCGGCGCTGTCCCCCTCGACGATGTACAGCTCGGCGAGCGCCGGATCGCGCTCCTGGCAGTCGGCCAGCTTTCCGGGCAGTGACGACGAATCGAGCGCTCCCTTGCGCTGAACCATCTCGCGCGCCTTGCGGGCGGCGTCGCGGGCGCGCGCGGCCAGCACGGCCTTCTCGATGATCTGCTTGGCGACGCGCGGGTTCTCCTCGAGGAACCGCGCCAGCTTCTCGTTGACGACGCGCTCGACGATCCCCTTGACCTCGGACGAGACCAGCTTGTCCTTCGGCTGATTGCTGAACTTCGGATCGGGGTGCTTGACCGAGACGATGGCGGTCAGCCCCTCGCTGATGTCGTCGCCGCCGAGGCCGTTCTTCAGGTCCTTGAGCAGCCCCGCCGCCTGCGCGTAGGCGTTCACGGTGCGGGTCAGCGCCGCGCGGAAGCCGGTCAGGTGCGTCCCGCCGTCCTTGTTCTTGATGTTGTTGGTGAAGCAGTAGATCGCGTCCTGGTACGAGTCGTTCCACTGCAGGGCGATGTCGACCCCGGTGCCGTCGACCTCGCCCTGGACGGCGATCGGCTTGTCGTGCACCGGCGTCTTCGAGGCGTTGAGATCGGCGACGAACTGGGAGATCCCGCCCTCGAACTTGAACTCGTGCGCCTTGTCGGCGCGCTCGTCGCGGATGGTGATCGTCAGGCCGCGGTTGAGGTACGACAGCTCGCGCAGGCGCTGGGTCAGGATCTCGAAGCTGAACTCGGTCCCCTTGAAGATCTCCGAGTCGGGCTTGAACGTCACCTTGGTGCCGCTCTTCTCCGACACGCCGATGGCGCTGAGCTCGGTGACGGGATCACCTCGCCGATACTCCTGGTAGTAGGTCTTCCCGTCGCGCTTGATCTCGAGCTTCACCCACTCGGACAGCGCGTTGACGACGGAGACGCCGACGCCGTGCAGGCCGCCCGAAACCTTGTAGCTGTTGTGGTTGAACTTCCCACCGGCGTGCAGCTGGGTCATCACCAGCTCGGCCGTGGGGCGCTTCTCGACGGGGTGCTCGCCGACGGGGATTCCCCGGCCGTTGTCCTCGACGGAGACCGAGCCGTCGAAGTGGATCACCACGTCGACGCGATCGCAGAACCCGGCCAGCGCCTCGTCGACGGAGTTGTCGACGACCTCGTACACCATGTGGTGCAGCCCGGTCCCGTCATCGGTGTCACCGATGTACATGCCGGGGCGCTTGCGAACGGCGTCGAGGCCCTTGAGGACCTGGATGCTCCCTTCGTCGTATCCGCCTCCGTTGGTGGGCGGCTCGGAGGTGGTCATGGACAGAGAAATCGCACTTGGAGGGAGTCTCGGTTCAGTGAGCCAGATTGGGTCGCCGATTGGCTACAAACCTGAACGTTTCCAGGTATCTAGCATTTGTCAGGCCACCTGTAAAGGGAAACGTGTGTCAGGCAACGGCGGTTAAGCGACCGGCCCGCACCTGGAAATCGAGTCGGTCGGTCCGGGCGGGCACGATCTCGCGCTCGGTGACCGAGATGAGGGTCTGACAGTCGAGCTTGCTGATCGACTCGAACAGCAGCGCGCGGCGCGACGGATCGAGCTCGCTCGGGACATCGTCCAACAGCAAGATCGGCGGGTCGCCGAGGCGAGCCGTCACCTCGGTCAGCTCTGCCAGCTTGAGCGCGAGCATGAGCGAGCGAAGCTGCCCCTGCGAGGCGTGGGTCCGGGCCAGCAGACCGGAGAGGCCTATCTCCAGGTCGTCGGCCTGAGGGCCGAAGCCGGTGAAGCGGCGGCGCTCGTCCAGCGCCCGGCGCTCACGGAGGCCGCGCAGCAGGGCCTCCCGAACCCCTTCCTCGTCGCTCGCCGCCTCGACCGTCGGGTCGCTCCGGTAGGCGAGCGAGACCGGCAGATCGCCGTGGAGGGCTCGAAAGTGCTCCGCCAGGCGCGGGGCCAGCGCTGCCGCCAGCCCGCGCCGCCGCATGACCACCCGGGCCCCCGTCCGCGCCAGCTCCTCGTCGAACGCGTCGAGCAGCGTGGGGTCCGACTCCCGCCGCTTGAGCAGGGCGTTCCGGTTGCGCAGCACCTTCTGAAACGCGCTCGCCTCGACGAAGTAGCTCCGCTCGACGTTGAAGATCGCCAGATCGAGGAACCGCCGGCGGGCCGCCGGCGCCGCCCGCGGCAACAGCAGATCCTCGGGTACGAACAGCACCACGCTGACAGAGCCCAGCGCCGCCGCCGTGCTGCGGACCAGCTTCCCGTCGAGCCGAGCCGTCCGTCCCCCGGGGGCCAGCTCGATCTCGAACCGGCGCTCCAGCCCCCGGTGCATCACCAGAGCCCGCAGTCGCGTCCGCCCGTTCAGCTCCCCGCGCTGGATCAGGTCCTCGGCGTGCGTGGTGCGGAACGAACGCAGCGCCGCCAGGTAGTACGCCGCCTCGAGGACGTTCGTCTTGCCCTGGCCATTGTCCCCGAACAGCACCGAGAGCCGCGCCCCCGGCACGAGCTTGAGCGGCGCGAGGTTGCGCCACCCCTCGGCCGCCAGCTCGAGGATCTTCACTCGAGGGTTCTCAGACGGTCACAGCCGCATGGGCATGACCACGCAGACGTAATCGCTGCCGTCGGCCGGGCGAACCACGGCCGGATCGAGCTCACCAGCCAGCTCGACCCGCACCTCCGAGGTCCCGATCTCGGTCAGGAGGTCGATGAAGTAGCGCGCGTTGAAGCCGATCTGCACCGGCGTTCCCTTGTAGCCAATCTCGATCTCTTCCTTGGCGGCGCCGAGATCGGGGTTGTCGCTCTCGATCCGGACCTTCCCCTTCTCCAGCGCCAGACGCACGCCCTGCGTCTTGTCCGACGACATCAGCGAGACGCGGCGGAGGGCGTCCAGCAGGGCGAGCCGCGAGACCGTGAAGGCGCGCTCGTTGTCCTTGGGGATGACCTGATCGTACGGGGGAAACTGGCCGTCGATCAGCTTGACCGAGATGCCGACGTCGTCGGCCTTGAGCACGAAGTTTCCCTCGTGGACGCCGATCGCCGTGGGTGTCTCGCGCGTCTCGATCGCCCGGCGCAGCTCGACGATTCCCTTGCGCGGGATGAGGACGCCGGCAGCCAGCTTCGGGCCGCCCGCCAGCGCCTGGCCAGCCTTGGAGAGCCGGTGGCCGTCGGTGGAGACCATCTTTGCAGTGGCGCCGTCCGACTCGAACAGGACGCCGGCCAGGTGCTGGCGCGTCTCGTCCAACGACACCGAGAAGATCGTCTTGGCGATCATGTCGCGCAAGGCGGCCGTGTCGACCGCGAAGGTCTGCGCCTCGGCGATGGCCGGCAGCTTCGGGTAATCGCGGTCGGGCATTCCGACCACCTTGAACTCCACCTTGCCGCTCTTGATCTCGGCCCAGCTCTGCTCGGTGCGCCGCACGCGCACCTCCTCGTCGGGGAGCCCCTTGACGATCTCGTACAGCTGGCGCGCCGAGACCGTCAGCCCGCCTTCCTTCTCGACCTTGGCCGACAACGTGACCTGCGTGGTGACGTTCAGGTCGGTCGCCCCGCAGAGGAGCTTGTCCTTGCCGTCCGTGCGCAGGAGGACGTTGGCCAGGATGGGGAGCGTGCTCTTTCGATCGGCGATCCCGTGCGCCAAGTAGAGCCCCCGCAGGAACTCCTCCTTTCGAATCTTGAACTCCATCCGGCCTCTCCTTCGTCCTTCGTCTCGCGCCTTGGGTTTTCCCGGTCTCTTCTATCTTTAAATTTAAAGATTAAAAAGCAGTGGTAGCAGTAGGTGCTGTGGGAGATGTGGACGAAACCATTTCTCCGTCGGTGAGTGTGGTCGATGTGGTTGTGGATAGGTGGGGGATCGCGATCCGGGTTCGCGGTGGAGGACGCGGGCGGCCGGCTCTTCGAGGGCCAGTCCACAGCGCGCTCCACAGGCTGCTGTGGGCAAGATTCGGCCGTCCGAATCCCCTCGCCAGCCAGGCTCAGGGCTGGCGTAGGTGGCTCTCGAGCGTGCTGACGACGCTGCGGACCGACGGGTCCTCGCCGCACAGGCGCTCGATCTTGCGGACGGCGCTGATGACGGTCGAGTGGTCCTTGCCCCCGAACCGACTACCGATCTCGGGGTAGCTCATGTTGGTCAGCTTGCGCGCCAGGTACATCGCCACCATGCGCGGGTGGGCGACGGCGCGGTGCCGCTTGGGCCCCTTGAGGTCGTGCAGCTTGACGTCGAAGTAGGCGGCCACCTCACGCTGCACCGCCTCGATGGTGAGGCCGGTGGGCGTGTTGGCCACCAGCTTGGAGATGGCGTCGCGCGCCAGGTCGATCGAGATGGCTTGCCCCTGGAACGAGGCGCGGGCCGCCAGCCGCAACAGCGCCCCTTCCAGCTCGCGGACGTTGCTCTTGATGTGAGCGGCCAGGTACAGCGCCGCCTCGTCGGGCAGGTCCACCTTCTCCAGCTCGGCCTTGCGCTTGAGGATGGCGACGCGTGTCTCCAGGTCGGGCGTCTCCACCTCGGCGATGAGGCCCCAGGTGAAGCGGCTGCGCAGGCGGTCCTCCACGCCCGGCAGCTCGGCCGGGAGCTTGTCGGAGGCGAGCACGATCTGCTTGTGCGCGTAGTGGAGGGCGTTGAAGGTGTGGAAGAACTCGTCCTGCGAGCTGTCCTTGTTGGACAGGAACTGGATGTCGTCAACCAGCAGGACGTCGGGGGCGTTCCGGTAGCGGGCCCGGAACTCCTCCATCGAGCTGCCGCCGGCACGCTTTTGGCTCATCATCGAGCCGATGAAGTCGGTGACGAACTTCTCGCAGGTGATGAAGGTGACGGCCCACTCGGGGTGCTGCCGGTGGATCTCGTGGCCGATCGCTTGCAAGAGGTGCGTCTTGCCCAGCCCCACGCCGCCGTAGATGAAGAGCGGGTTCCAGCGCGAGGCCGGCGCCTCGGCCACCATGCGGGCGGCGGCGTGCGCGAACTGGTTGGTCGGTCCGACCACGAACTTGTCGAAGGTGTAGCGCTCGACCAGCTCGGGCGGCCGGGCAGCGACGGGGAGGCTGGGCGGCGCGCGCCGCTCGCTGGTGCTCGAGACGGCCGAGAGCCGCGCCGGCTCGCCCTGGTCCTCGATCACCTCGAAGTCGACCTTGAACGCGCGCTGGGCCCGGGACTCGAGGTCCTTCAGGATCGACGGCAGGAAATTGTCCTCGAACCACTCCTTGTGGTAGCGGTTCGGCGCCCGCAGGCGGATGCGCCCATCGTCGATCGCGAGACACTCGATCGGCCGCAGCCAGAGGTCGCGGTGCGCGGGCTTGACCAGCGGTTCGATCGACCGCACGGCCTCGGTCCAAAGCTCAAGCATCTCGATCACCTATCCACAGCCCAGGCTGCACAAAATCCCTCATGATTTCCGGCGCTGTCACGCGGGTTCCCCCTCTTTGTCCACAACGAAACAGACAAGCGAAATCAACCCGCTGCGTCCCCACCGAGAGCGCTCCTGACAAAGACTTCGAATTGGACCTCGGGCCTCGTCGGTCACCGCGCGACGGGTTCAGCGCGCGGTGGAGGTTCTGTATCAAACCTGCGAACGCCAGCAAGCGGCAAACCCGGACCGCGACGGCAAGACCGCGAAAATCGGTGGGATAATTTTTTCAGGGTTGTTGCGGATCCGATGCGGCGACCGGGAGACCAGCGCCCGCAGCACGCATAACTCGGCGTAGGCGCGCGCGTTTTTTGATTCCGGCAGAGCTCGAAATCGGGCGGTGTTGGAATTCAGGGCACTTCGCCGCGGTCGACGGCGGAAAGCCCCATGACATGGGCGCTGGCGCTCGTCGCGCGCGGCGCGAGGGAGATCTCCCGTCGGAGAACACGACGTTCGTGGAAGGGCGCGTGCGCGTCCGCGCCATCTCACCGTCGGTGACGGGCCCCCTCGTTGACACGCCGGAGGGGCGGTGCTATCAACTTCGGCCTTTGCCGGCCCATCCGGCACGATAGACAGATCTCGGAGGACGTCGTGAAGAGGACATTTCAGCCGCACCGCAAGAGCCGCAAGCGTACGCATGGTTTTCGCAAGCGTATGAAGACGCGCTCGGGGCGTGAGGTGATCCGGCGCCGGCGGCGCAAGGGACGCCGGCAGCTCACCGTCACCATCGCCAAGAAGTAGGCGGGGCGTGGGCCGCGCGGGCGTCGGCGAGCGGTTTCCGCGCGCAGCGCGCGTGCGGCGGCGGCCCGACTACCTCGCGATCCAGAACCGCGGACGGCGCGTCGCGGGCTCGCACCTCCTGCTCTTCGCCCTGCCGGGCGGCGGCCGCATCGGCATCACCGTCAGCAAGAAGGTGGGCGGCGCCGTGTTGCGCAACCGTGTGAAGCGCTGGATCCGCGATTGCTATCGACGCCGACGCCCCGAGTTCCCGCCAGGCTACGATCTGGTGGTGGTGGCGCGGCCGCCGGCCGCCCGCGCTGACCACGCCGTCGTCTGCGGAGAGCTGACCTCGCTGGTCCGCCGTTTGGGGGGGACCCCGTCGAAGGACGTACCGCCCAAAAGCGTGCCATCGAAGGGCGCTTCGTCGAAAGGCGCGCCGTGAAGCAGCTGTTGCTCGGTCTGCTCTGGGTCTATCGACGCGGGATCTCGCCGGTCCTCACGCCGCGCTGCCGCTTCGAGCCCTCCTGCTCGGCCTACGCCGAGGAAGCGATCCGGACCCACGGGGCCTGGCGGGGGGGCTGGCTGGCCCTGGGACGGCTTCTTCGCTGCCAACCGTTCGCCCGGGGTGGTATAGACCCGGTTCCCCGGCCGAGATCGCCTCGGCTCGCGGAATAAAACAAATGGAAAAGCGAATCATCCTCGCGATCGGCCTGTGCGTCGCGGTCATGATTGTCTGGACGAAGCTCTTTCCCTATCGGCCGCCGACGCCGCCGCCCGCGCCCGCCCAGACTGCACCGGCTGCGCCCGCGGCCGCGCCGCCGACGGCGCCGTCGGTCGCGGCGGCCGCCGCCCCGGGCGCGCCGATCACGAACCGTCCGGAGCAGAAGATCGAGGTCGACACCCCCGACGTCCGGTTCGTCTTCTCCAGCTTGGGCGGCACGCTGCTGCACGCGCAGCTGCGGAACGAGAAGTTCCTGGACCGCCCGGGCGATCCGTCGAGCGGCCACGATCTGGTGGGGACCGCCGGCGCCGTCGAGCCCGCGCTGCGCACCACCTTCCCCCAGTCCGGGTTCCCGGCCCCGGCCGACGGATCGTGGGAGGTGCGCCAGCCGGCCCCCAACACGGTGATCTTCGCGACCGACAGCGGCAACGCGCACATCGAGAAGCGCTACGTCGCCGACACCACCCGCTTCCGTCTGCAGCTCGACGTCTCGATCACCAACCGCGGCGGGCAGCCGCTCAGCGACCACCTGGTGATCGCGCTTTCAGGTCGGCAGGATCCCGAGAAGCGCGGGGGCGGGTTCTTCGCCGGCTCGTCGGCCAACATCGCGTCGATGCTCTGCCTCGTCGACGACAAGCTCCAGCGCAAGGCGGTCGAGAAGCTGGGCAAGGACAGCATCTCCGACTCGCGCGGCGCCAAGTGGATCGGCAGCGACGAGAAGTTCTTCCTGCTGGCCGCGATCCCTTATCCCACCACGCCGCCGCTCGAGCGGGGTTGCGCCACCACGCCGGCCCCCGACGGCACCGGCGTCGTGAACATGACCTTCGAAGAGCGGACGGTGCCGGCGCAGGGGACGATCGACTACGCGTTCGCGATCTTCGCCGGCCCCAAGGTGATCAGCGATCTCGAGGCGGTCACCCCCGGGGGCCAGGCCGTCGAGCTCGACAAGTCGGTGGACGTCAGCCTGGCCTGGCTGTCGCGCCCCATCCTCGGGCTGCTCAAGTTCTTCCACAGCTTCTCCCACAACTGGGGGCTGGCGATCATCCTGCTGACGGTCTTCATCAAGCTGGTGACCTTCTATCCGACGCAGAAGTCGCTGCTGTCGGCCAAGAAGATGCAGAAGCTGGCGCCGAAGATGAACGCCATCCGCAAGAAGTACGAGAACGACCGCCAGCGACAGTCGGTCGAGACGATGAACCTCTATAAGGCGCACGGCGTGTCGCCGTTCGGGGGCTGTCTGCCCAGCCTGATCCAGATGCCGATCTGGATCGCGCTCTACTCGACGCTGAACTACGCGGTGGAGCTGTATCGGGCGCCGTTCATCGCCCATATCCACGACCTCACCGCCAAGGACCCGTTCTACATCACGCCGCTGCTCATGGGCGGCGTCATGTTCCTGCAGATGCGGATGTCCCCCTCGGGCGCCGATCAGCAGCAGCAGCAGATGATGTCGATGATGATGCCCATCATGTTCACCGGCTTCTCGCTCTTCCTGCCGGCCGGGCTGGCGCTCTACATGCTGACCAGCTATCTCATCGGCATCCTGCAGCAGCTCTACGTCAACCACCTCGAACGCAAGGGCGCCGCCGCCGTCTAGCGCGTGGTAGCCTAAAAGGTGCCGCGTCGACCAGTGGCGCGGGCGTGGAAGGGGGCAGCATGAAATTCTTCATCGACGGCGCCGATCCGAAGGAGATCCGGACCTGCGTCGAGCAGGGGCTGATTGACGGTGTCACCACCAACCCGACGCTCATCTCCAAGGTGATCGCGGCGGGGAGCGAGGCCCGCGAGCCGCACGCGCTGCTCAAGCAGATCTGCGAGATCTGCAAGGGCCCGGTCAGCGCCGAGGTGGTCAGCGAGGACAAGGACGGCATGATGCGGGAGGCGCGCGAGTACGTGAAGATCGCGCCCAACATCGTGGTGAAGCTGCCGCTGACCACCGAGGGGCTGAAGGCGGTTCGCACCTGCGCCGACGAGAAGATCAAGACCAACGTCACGCTCTGCTTCTCGCCGGTGCAGGCGATCCTGGCGGCCAAGGCGGGCGCGGGCTACATCTCGCCGTTCGTGGGCCGGCTCGACGACATCGCCACCGACGGGATCGATCTGGTCCGGCAGATCGTCACCATCTACCGCCAGTACGACTTCAAGACCGAGGTGCTGGTGGCGTCGGTGCGCGGGCCCAACCACATCGTCGAGGCGGCGCTGGTCGGTGCCCAGGTGGCGACCGTCCCGTTCGCCGTCCTGCAGACGCTGGTCAAGCACCCGCTGACCGACATCGGCCTCTCGAAGTTCCTGGCCGACTGGAAGAAGCTGCAGAAGTAGCGGTGGATCGCGTGGAGGCCGGCGAGCTATGCTCGCCGAGCTCCTTCGCGGGAGGGTTTGGGAACCCTTCCGGGGTTCCCATTTGAGAGTCCGACAACACGTCAATCCGCTGAAGTCGGACTTGCTGGAGATTGCGGACGTCCCGCGCGTCGCCGCCCCGGCGGGGCGCGCGCTGGAGGTCGAGCTCGGGGCGGCGGAGGCCCACTTCTTGATCGACCGGGCGCTGGCCGATCGCGAAACGCACTTCGTGGGGATCGAGATCCGCCGCGAGCTGGTCGGGCCGGTCAATGAGGACTGCGCGCGGCGAGGGCTGGATAACGTCCGGTCGGTGTTCGCCAACATGTCGGTCGACATGCCGCGGCTGTTCGCGGCCGCCAGCGTGCGCCGCTTCTTCCTGAACTTCCCCGACCCGTGGTTCAAGAGCCGACAGCACAAGCGGCGGGTCATCGGTCCCCCGCTGATCGCCGAGATTGCCCGGGCGCTCGAGCCAGGGGGCGAGCTCTACGTCATGACCGACATCTTCGACCTGGCGCTCGACGCCATGGCGGCGCTGGAGGCGTCGCCGTCGTTCGAGAGCGCGCGGGGCGCTTGGACGTTCGCCCAGGACAACCCCTACGGCGCCAAGTCGCGCCGCGAGCGGCAGTGCCAGGACGAGGGGGCGCGCGTGTGGCGCCTCCTCTACCGACGCGTCGCCTAGGCTAGACCAGCCGCCGGTCTCAATTGCCTCCCATCGAGAGGCGGATCTCTTCCAGGTCCTTGATGCGGTCGCGGATGGCGGCCGCCTTCTCGAACTCGAGCTTCTCGGACAGGTCGAGCATCTGACGCTTGAGCGCCGTGATCGTCTTGGGGATCTCTTCCAGCGCGACGTCGGCGGCCTTGGCCTCCTTGGCGGTCTTGGCCAGATCGACGAAGTCGTCCTGCGCGGTCCCCGACAGCGCGGCGATGGCCTTCTCGATCGTCCTGGGCGTGATGCCGTGGGCCTTGTTGTGCGCCTCCTGCGCCTCTCGCCGCGCGCGCGTCACGTCGATCGCCTTCTTCATCGAGTCGGTCTGGCGGTCGGCGTACATGATCACCTTGCCGCGCACGTTGCGGGCCGCGCGGCCGATGGTCTGGATCAGCGAGCGCTCCGCGCGCAGGAACCCCTCCTTGTCGGCGTCGAGGATGCCGACCAGCGAGACCTCCGGCAGGTCGAGCCCTTCGCGCAGGAGGTTGATGCCGACCAGCACGTCGAACTCACCCAGGCGGAGGTCGCGCAGGATCTCGATCCGCTCGAGCGTGTCGATGTCGGAGTGCAGGTAGCGGACGCGGATGCCCAGCTCGGCGTAGTACTCGGTCAGGTCCTCGGCCATGCGCTTGGTCAGCGTCGTGACCAGCACGCGGTCGCCCAGCTTGATTCGCTCGCGGATCTCGCCCAGCAGATCGTCGACCTGCTGGCCGACGGGGCGGACCTCGATCTCGGGATCGAGCAGCCCGGTGGGGCGGATGATCTGCTCGACCACCACGCCCTGCGCGCGGTCGAGCTCGTAGTTGGCCGGCGTGGCCGAGACGAACAGCGCCTGGCCGACGCGCGCCTCCCATTCCTCGAACTGCAGCGGGCGGTTGTCCAGCGCCGACGGCAGCCGGAACCCGAACTCGACCAGCGTCTGTTTGCGCGAGCGGTCGCCCTTGTACATGGCGGCGATCTGGGGGACGGTCTGGTGCGACTCGTCGACGAAGAGGAGAAAGTCCTTGGGAAAGTAGTCGAGCAGCGTCGGCGGCGGCTCGCCGGGCGCGCGGCCCGACAGGTGGCGCGAGTAGTTCTCGATCCCCTTGCAGCGCCCCATCTGCTCGAGCATCTCCAGGTCGTACAGCGTCCGCTGCTGCAGGCGCTGCTCCTCGACCAGCTTGTTCTCGCCCTTGAGCTGGCCCAGCCGCTCGCGCAGTTCTTCCTTGATGCCGGTCATCGCCTTGGTCAGCCGATCGGCGGGCGTCACGTAGTGCGAGCCGGGGAAGATCGAGACCTCGTCGATCTTGCGCAGCACCTTGCCGCGCAGCGGATCGACCTCGGCGATGGCGTCGATCTCGTCGCCGAACCACTCGACGCGGATGGCCTTCTCGCGCTCGTAGGCGGGGAAAATCTCTACCGTGTCGCCGCGCACGCGGAACGTCCCGCGCGAGAAGTCGATGTCGTTGCGCTCGTACTGGATCTCGACCAGTCGGCGCAGCACGGCGTCGCGCCGCACCTCGACCCCGCGCGCCAGATCCAGCTTCATCCCCAGGTACGCCTCGGCGGCGCCGATGCCGTAGATGCAGGAGACCGAGGCGACGATCAGCGTGTCGCGCCGGGTGAGCAGCGCGTAGGTCGCCGCGTGGCGCATGCGGTCGATCTCTTCGTTGATGAGCGAGTCCTTCTCGATGTACGTGTCGGTCGAGGGGACGTAGGCCTCGGGCTGGTAGTAGTCGTAGTAGCTGACGAAGTAGTGGATGGCGTTGTCCGGGAACAGCGCCTTGAACTCCATCCACAGCTGGTGCGCCAGCGTCTTGTTGTGAGCGATGACCAGCGTCGGCCGCTGGATCCGCTCGACCACCTGAGCGACCGTGAAGGTCTTGCCGCTGCCGGTGATCCCCAGCAGCACCTGCGAGGGGTCGCCGCGCTTGACGCCCGAGGCGAGCTCGTCGATGGCGCGCGGCTGATCGCCCATCGGCTTGAGGTCGGTGACCAGGCGGAACGGCGTCGGCAAAACGCTATAGTGTACGCGATGCCTTCCCGGAAGTTCGAGCTCGGCGGCGCCGCCCGTCCGATGCGTGGCTTTTACGCGATCCTCGACGCCCCCGCCTCCTGGCTGGACGACCCGGAGGCGCTCGAGCGCCGGGCGCGCCAGCTGCTGGCGGCGCAGCCGTGCTGCCTGCAGCTGCGCGCCAAGGGGTCGAGCGCCGGGGCGCTGGCGGCGGCCGCGCGATCTCTGGTCCGGCTCTGTCGGGGGGGCGGCGTCCCCTTCTGCGTGAACGACCGCCTCGACGTGGCGCTCAGCGTCGGCGCTGACGTAGTCCACCTCGGCCAGGACGATCTGCCGCTGGCCGAGGCGCTGCGCGTCCGCGCGGCGTTCGGGCGCCCCGATCTCCTGATCGGCTTTTCGACCCACGACCGTGCCCAGGCCGTGGCGGCGGCGGCCGGCGGCGCCGACTACATCGGTTTCGGGCCGGTGTTCACCACCGGCAGCAAGACCAACCCCGACCCGGTGGTCGGCCTCGATCAGCTGGCCGACGTTTGCCGCACAGTCTCCGTTCCGGTGGTGGCCATCGGCGGCATCGCCCTCGAGGCCGTGGGCTCCGTCGCCGCCGCGGGCGCCAGCGCGGCCGCTCTCATCGCCGCCATCTCCACCGCCTCCGACCCCACCGCGGCCGGCCTCCAGATTCGTGCGGCCTTCCAGGCCCCTTCCGCGTCCGCCTAGCCTCCCGGCCCGAGCCCATCGCGGGGGCCGCGGGACCCGTTGAGGGTCCCGACTAAGGTCGCGTGGGGGAGGGACGGCTTTGCCGGCCCGAGCCCGTCGCGGGGGGCGCGGGACCCGTTGAGGGTCCCGACTAAGGTCGCGTGGGGGAGGGACGGCTTTGCCGGCCCGAGCCCGTCGCGGGGGGCGCGGGACCCGTTGAGGGTCCCGACTAAGAAGTGCAGGAGGACTTGGGGAGCTTGGCGATGGACTTGAGCTCGCCGCGGGCGTCGGCGGCGCGGGCGGACTTGGGGTAGCGCTTCACCAGGTCCGAGAGCAGCGCCTTGGCGTCGCCGCAGAACTTGAGCTGGACGAAAGCCAGCGAGAGCTGCCACATCGCCTCGGGGACCTCGGGCGACGCCGGGTAGTCCTGCAGAACCTTCTGGAACTCGGCCGCCGCGTTGGCGTACTTGCTCTCCTGGACGAACGACATGCCGATCGCCAGGTGCGCCTGCGACGACCGCGGGTCCTGCGGGAAGCGCTGGATGAAGACCCGGTAGAAGCGCCGCCCGTCGTCGCGCTGGCCAGAGGCGAGCCGCTGTCCGGCCTGCGCCCACAGCTGATCCTTGTCGTTGGGCATCTCGGGCGCGACGCGGTCGACGATCTTGTTCTGCGTCTGCTCGAGCGCCGCCAGCCGAGACTCGAACTGCGTGCGGGCCTCGGTCGCCTGGCGGGTCTCGAGGTCGATGCTGTGGGCGATCTCCTCGATCCGCCCCTGCATGGCCTGGATGTCCTGCTCGGACTTGGCCGCCTTGGCGCCGACGTCGGCCGAGTTGCGGGTGAGCAGCGCCGTGGCCTCGTCCAGCACCTTGCGCAGGCGGACCACCTGCTCCTTGTACTCTTTGTCGCGCTTGTCGATCTCGTCGAGGCGGACGCGCAGGCTGTTGATGTCCGTCTGCATCTTCTCGCCCTCGCTCGTCGTCACGCACGACGGCGACGTGACGAGGCCGCTCGCCAGCAGGGCGACGGCCAGCAGCGGGGCGCGGCGGTTACTTCCAGCTGAAGTCGACACGTCGGTCCTGGGCCCAGCTTGGCTCGTCGGTCCCCTTGGCGTCCAGTGATCCACGCGGCAGGATCGAGACCTTCGTGCCGTCGACCCCCAGACGGCCGAGGTGGTCGCGCACGGACTGCGCGCGCTTCTCGGACAGCGCCAGGTTGTACTCCTGCGTCCCGCGCGGGTCGGTGTGGCCCACCAGGGTGACGCCGCGGCCGACCTGCTTGAGGCAGTCGGCGTCGCGCGCCAGGGTGGCGGTCGCCTCGGTCGTCAGCGCCGACTCGTTGAAGTCGAACAGCACCGGGTCCAGCCGGCATTGGCTGGGCGGGGGCGGCGGCGCCTTCTCGGTGGTGCAGAAGCCGTTCACGCAGTCCTCGTTCTGCGCGCAGTCGTTCTCCGTCTTGCAGGGCTTCTTCGAGGTGCAGCTCCCGGCCACGCAGTGCTGGCCGCCCGGGCATTCCTTGTCGCCGGTGCAGGCGCGGCAGCGGTTGGCGATGCACTCCTGGTTGGCGGGGCACTGCGCCTTGCTGCTGCAGTACCCCGGAATGGCCGAGCACTTCCCCGCCTTGCACTCGTTGCCGGCCGGGCAGTCATTCGAGTCCCGGCACATCTGGCACTTGTTGGCGACGCAGTGCTCTTTCGGGTGGCAGTCCTTGTCGGTCTCACAAGCCGGATAGTCCGCTTTACAGCCAACCGTGGCCATGCCGGCGGCAACCAGCAGCGCCAGCGCCAGCGGCGCCGAGAGTCGGGCCGCTGCGGAAGGACGATCCATTCTCATTT
>Ga0209060_10001655_pt1 | contig 23398 bp, 24 predicted proteins | sample Coa_R1_8_FD_187155 | JGI IMG/M metagenome (GOLD analysis project Ga0209060, IMG submission 187155) | Surface soil microbial communities from Centralia Pennsylvania, which are recovering from an underground coalmine fire - Coalmine... | ecosystem: Environmental > Terrestrial > Soil >...
CACGTCGATATCGAAGTCCACGTAGATCCTGGTGCAACGCGCGGAGAGCCGCTCGAGCTCGGATTCAAGGATCGGAAGAACACCACGCGCGCGCACGTCGGCGGCGGTGAAGACCGAAATGCCCGCGCGTCTGGCCTTGTCATGCGCCTTCTTCGTATTCGCGAAGGGCGCAAGTCCGATCTGGCTCACCTGCGCGCCTGGAAGACCATCCTCGAGCAGCGCCTGAATGGGATTGCCATTGTTGAGGCCGAGATCGGTGTCGCGCAGATCGAAATGCGCATCGAGGGTGAGAAGACCAACATCCTTGAGCGACGGTTCGAGCCCGTGCACGCCAGGCCGGCTGATCGCGTTGTTGCCGCCGACTATGACGGTGAGCTCGCGCTCGCGGCATTGCTGTGACACGGCGCTCTTGATCGGCGCAAAAGCGTCCTTCGGTGAGACGAGCTTCAGGTCGAGGTCGCCCGCGTCGAAGACCACGCTTGCCGCCAGATCTGTCCCGCTCTCGAGATCGTAGACGCTAAGCCGCTTCAGCGTGCTGCGCAGAACCGCGGGCGCAAGATCGCAGCGTCCCGGTGTCAGCGAGCCTTCATGGAGTGGAGCGCCGATGACAGCAATTTTTGCGTCGCGATGAGCGCCCAGAAGATCGGCCAGCGCATGCCAGCGGCGGTTTTCGGAGAAGTCCTGTGTCTCGGTCTTCGTCATGCAATCGCCTCATTGGGCCCACGCATTCGGGCGAAGGGAAGGCTACACTGGCGTGCGCGCTGCTTTCGACCGGCAAGAATGATGTGGGATTTGCTTCTGACCGGCTGCCATCTCGCCACGATGCGGGCGAATGGCGAGCCTTTTGGTGCCGTTCGTGATGCGGCGCTGGCGATTGCGGAAGGCCGCATTGCCTTTGCCGGTCCTGCCCGTTTGCTTGGAACCGATCTCGAGACGCGCACGCGCACCATCAAGAATGTTGGTGGGCGCTGGGTTACTCCAGGGCTCATCGATTGTCACACGCACCTTGTGTTCGGAGGCAATCGCGCGCGGGAGTGGGAAGCCCGTCTTCGCGGCGAGACATACGAGTCGATTGCTGCCAAGGGCGGTGGAATTCTGTCGACGGTGATGGCGACACGGGCGGAGAGCGAGGAACGCCTCGCCGAAACCGGCTCGCAGCGTCTCGCAGCGATGGCGCGCGAGGGCGTAACCACAGTCGAGATCAAGTCTGGCTATGGCCTCAACCTCAGGTCCGAGACCCGGATGTTGGCGGCAGCGAGTCATGCTGGCGAACGCGCTAATGTCCGCGTCGTGCGCACGTTCCTGGGGGCACACACGCTCCCCCCCGAGTTCAGGGAAGATCGCGCGGGATACCTCCATCTCCTTTGCAAAACGATGCTCCCGGAGATCGCCGCAGCCAAACTCGCAGATGCGGTCGATGTATTCTGTGAAAAAATCGCGTTCACGCCATCTGAAACGGAGCAGATTTTCTTCGCTGCGATCCATCATGGTCTCAAGGTCAAGCTGCACGCCGACCAATTGTCGGATCAGGATGGCGCCGCGATTGCCGCGAAATATGGCGCGCTCTCGGCTGACCATCTCGAACATGCGAGCGAGGCAGGAATTGCAGCCATGGCGAAGTCCGGGACGGTCGCCGTGCTCCTGCCGTGTGCGAGCTATTTCCTGAAGGAAAAGAAAAAGCCTCCTGTCGAGGCGCTTCGACGTGCTCGCGTGCCGATCGCCATCGCGACAGATTTCAATCCCGGCACCGCGCCCTGCGCCTCCCCGCTCCTGGCACTCAATATGGCGTGCACGATGTTCGGGCTCTCGCCCGAGGAATCGCTCGCCGGAATGACGCGGAACGCTGCGCGCGCTCTTGGGCTTTCGGCCGAAATAGGAACACTCGAATCTGGAAAAAACGCGGATCTTGCCGTGTGGGATATCGAAAGCCCCGCCGAGCTTTCCTATTGGATGGGCCTCAATCCGCTGTTTGACCGCTACTGCGAAGGTGTGTCCGACAGGTTCGATGGAATGGGATCATGAGCACGCTCGAGAACGTCCGCATCGTCCGCGCGCCGCGCGGGGCCGCAAGAAGCTGCAAGACCTGGGGTGCCGAAGCCGCCTTGCGCATGCTCATGAACAATCTCGATCCCGAGGTCGCCGAAAGGCCGCAGGAGCTTGTCGTCTATGGCGGCATCGGAAAAGCCGCACGCAGCTGGAAAGCGTTCGATGCGATCGTCGCTTCCTTGCGTGCGCTGGAGCCGGACGAGACGCTCCTCGTTCAGTCGGGCAAACCGGTCGGCGTGTTTCGCACTTCAGAGGGCGCACCGCGAGTCCTGATTGCCAACTCCAATCTCGTGCCGCATTGGGCGACCTGGGAACATTTCCAGGAGCTCGATCGCAAGGGCCTCATGATGTTCGGCCAGATGACCGCGGGCTCGTGGATCTACATCGGCAGCCAGGGGATCGTTCAGGGCACGTACGAAACCTTCGCCGAGATGGGCCGCCGCCACTACGGCGGCGATCTCGCTGGCCGGTGGATTCTGACGGCGGGCTTGGGCGGCATGGGTGGCGCGCAGCCTCTTGCCGCGACGATGGCGGGCGCATCCCTGCTCGCAATCGAATGCCAGCGTTCGCGGATCGAGAAGCGGCTGGAGACACGTTATCTCGATGTCGCTGCCGAAAATCTCGATGACGCCCTGCGTCTCATCGAGAGCGCCACGCGCGAGAAGAAAGCACTTTCCGTCGGCCTCGTCGGCAATGCGTGCGAACTCCTCCCGGAAATCCTGCGCCGGGGCATCACGCCGGATGCGCTCACCGACCAGACGAGCGCGCATGACGTCGTGAACGGATATCTCCCGGAGGGCTGGACGGTCGCGCAGTGGGAATCGCGCCGCGCGAGCGATCCCATGGCCGTGGCAACGGCTGCGCGCACATCCATCGCGAAGCATGTGAGTGCGATGCTCGCATTCGCGAAGAAGGGCGTCCCGACTTTCGACTACGGCAACAACATCCGCCAGGTGGCAAAGGAAGCCGGCGTGGCGGATGCGTTCGATTTCCCCGGCTTCGTCCCGGCCTATGTGCGCCCGCTCTTTTGCCGCGGCATCGGTCCGTTTCGCTGGGCGGCGCTTTCGGGCGATGCGGAAGATATTTATCGCACCGATGAGGCGGTAAAGGGGCTCTTTCCCGAGAACCGCGCGCTGCATCGCTGGCTCGATATGGCGAAGGCGCGGATCGCGTTTCAGGGTCTTCCGGCGCGCATCTGCTGGCTGGGATTGGGCGAGCGCCACCGAGCGGGCCTCAAATTCAACGAGATGGTTGCGAGTGGCGCGCTCAAGGCGCCGATCGTGATAGGCCGCGATCATCTCGATTCCGGCTCGGTCGCGAGCCCGAATCGCGAGACGGAATCGATGCGCGACGGCTCGGATGCGGTTTCCGACTGGCCTCTCCTCAATGCGCTTCTCAACACCGCATCTGGCGCAACCTGGGTTTCGTTTCATCATGGCGGAGGCGTCGGCATCGGATTCTCGCAGCATGCCGGCGTGGTGATTGTTGCCGATGGCTCGGAAGACGCACGCGCAAAACTGGAGCGCGTCCTCTGGAACGACCCCGCGACGGGCGTCATGCGTCACGCTGACGCCGGCTACGAAATCGCTCTCGACGCGGCGCACGCCAACAATCTCAACCTGCCATCCCTCGAGAGCGTTGCGCGATGAGCCTCTCGCTCGACAACCCGCTTTCTCTCGCCGAATGGCGCGCGGCCTATGAGAGAGCCGTCCAGCCCGCGATTTCGGACGGTACGTGGGGCCGAATCGAGCGCGGCGCCGCCGTGGTCGAACGCGCCGTTGCGGGCGGGACGACCGTCTATGGTGTGAACACCGGGTTCGGCCTTCTCGCACACACGCACATCGCGCGGGATGACCTCGAGGCCTTGCAGCGCAATCTTGTACTGAGTCACGCCTGCGGCGTCGGTCCGCTGCTTGCCGACGAGATCGTCCGTCTCGTGCTGGTGATGAAGGCGTTGTCGCTTGCGCGGGGTGCCTCGGGCGTTCGCCGCGAAACCGTCGCCGCGCTGATGCGTCTTGTGGAATGCGAGATCTATCCCTGCATTCCGTCAAAAGGTTCGGTCGGCGCGTCGGGCGACCTCGCTCCGCTTGCACATCTCGCGGCCGCGCTTCTCGGCATTGGTGAAGCGCGAGTCGCCGACAAGATCATTCCAGCTGCGACTGCGTTGACGAGAGCGGGACTTGAGCCGCTGTTGCTCGGTCCCAAGGAGGGCTTGGCACTCCTCAATGGCACCCAAGTCTCGACCGCCCTTGCGCTCGCGGGCCTGTTCGAAACCGAAAAAATCTTTGCAGCGGCGCTCGTGGCTGGCGCGCTTTCGACGGACGCGTTGAAGGGCTCGGACGCGCCATTCGATGCGCGCATCCACGCGCTTCGCGGGCAACCTGGGCAGATCGCCGTGGCACAAGCGTTGCGCGATCTGATGAAAGGCAGCGCGATCCGCGAATCCCATCGCGCGCCGGAGAAGGACGAGAAGGTCCAGGACCCCTATTCCTTCCGCTGTCAGCCGCAGGTGATGGGCGCCTGCCTCGATCTCATGCGGACGGGCGCCCTAACGCTCCTGACCGAGGCCGCTGGCGTGACCGACAATCCCTTGATCGTGAGCGACGATGAAATCATCTCCGGCGGGAACTTCCATGCCGAGCCGGTGGCATTCGCCGCCGATCAGCTCGCACTCGTGCTCGCCGAAATCGGCAACATCTCCGAACGCCGCACCGCCATTCTGGTTGACCCCAAGATGAGTGGGTTGCCGGCGTTTCTCGTGAAGGAGTCGGGGCTCAATTCCGGGTTCATGATCGCACAGGTGACGGCCGCCGCGCTCGTGGCGGAGAACCGCTTGTTGGCGCATCCGGCATCCGTCGACACGGTGCCGACAAGCGCCAACCAGGAAGATCATGTCTCGATGGCGACGCATGGCGCGCGCCGGCTGCTCGACATGGCAGAGAACGCGGCAACCGTCGTGGGCATCGAACTTCTCGCCGCCACGCAGGGGCTCGATTTCCACCGGCCTCTCAAGACCTCGCCGATGCTCGAGGAAGCGGCGCATGCGATCCGGGCGCGCGTGCGGCCCTACGAGCATGACCGCTACTTTGCGCCGGACATTGCGGCGATCGGGCGTCTGGTGTGCGAAGGGGCGTTTCGAAAGTTTACCGGCGCGCTGCTGACGGGCCGCTGAATATCCGAGGCTACGTCAGATCAGTGAAAGGATTGTAGGCGATTTCCCAGAGGAACCCGTCTGGATCGGACACGTAGCCTGAGTATCCGCCCCAGAATACGTCCTGTGGCTTCTTGACGGCTTTCGCTCCTGCTGCCACGGCCTGTGCAAACACCACATCGACGGCCGCCTTCGATCCTTCATTGTGCGCGAGAGTGAACCCGGAAAATCCGTTGCCATCCGGCGGCACCTCGGCATCGGCGGCGAGACTCTCGCGTGGGAACAGCGAGAGCCATGTACCTTCGAGCGCGAACATGACGTGCTCTTCGCCCTCCGTGTAATTGTGGGTCTTGAAACCAAGACCCTCCCGATAGAACACGAGAGAGCGCGCGAAATCCCGCACGCCGAGGGTGACGATGCTGATTTTCGGTTTCATGACGTAACCCCGTCACCCGGCCGCGTCTTGCGACGTGATGCGCGTTTCGAGGGGAATGCAAACATGTGGTCTCCTCCTGATCGAAACTCGTTGTCGGGGGCGAAACAGCATCCACAAACGTTCCGGGTGTGCAGGACTGTTTGCCGTTAAGTTGCAGCGCCAACGCTTCCCAGCCCGAAGCTATCGTGTCGTAGGATGTCTTGAGGCGAAGGTCGTCCGTCTGCGCGGATCTGTGCCGGGCGACGGCCGCGAGCTCGAGATATCGGCTGGCCCGGAGCGAAGGCGAATTGTCGTTGAAGCCGGACATTCGGGTGCCTTCCGTTTGGTTGACGATGCAGGCGCGTTCCATCCGACGTTCGAAGGGTGGCGCGCTGGACGGATTTTATTCGGCCATGAGTGCAGCCCCGGGTCGTGGATCGCCTCAAGACTCTTGTCTCTTCGGCGCCGAGAAGAGCTTCGCCGTCCCGCGCCGTCGCTCGCCGAAAAGCAGCCGGTTGCCCCATCAACTTGCCAGCGCCTTCAGCAAAGCTGCGATCTTGACAGTCGCAAAGTTGGAGAACGTGTCCGAGATCGCATAGGGCAAGACGATCTGATCGCCGTGACGCATCGCTCCGCACGTGTAAACGACGTTGGGAACATATCCCGCGCGGTGCGAGGGTTCAGGACGAACGAGCGGTTCGCTCGAGCGCGCGATGACTTTCGAAGGATCGCTCTTATCGAGCAGCGCCGCACCGATCGAGTACCTTCGCATCGGGCCGACGCCATGCGTCAGGAGCAGCCAACCCTCGTCGAGCTCGATTGGCGACCCGCAATTGCCCATTTGCACGAATTCCCAGGGAAATGCGGGCTGCAGGAGGACTTTCCCGATGTCCCACGCGTACAGATCGTCGGAATACATCAGATAGAGATTCTCACCGTCCTGCCTGCCGATCATCGCGTAATGGCCGTCGATCTTCCGTGGAAACAACGCCATGCCCTTGTTGGATGCGGCAGCGCCGCTGAGCGGCGTCAGGCGGAACGAACAGAAGTCTGCGGTCTCGAGAAACTCCGATCGAATAGCCCTGCCGTCATAGGCGGTGTAGGTTGCGTAGAACCGCGTTCGCCCGCCGTCGTCGAAGGCCACGAAGCGCGCATCTTCGATTCCGTTGGCCTGCGAGTCGGTGAGCGGAAAGATGACGCGCTCACTCACATGCTCGTCCTCCCGGAAGGTCACTTCAACCTCGTCGCCGGCGGGCGACCGGCGCACAACCCGCGGCGTCGCCGCCATGCGCGCGGTCGGATCGATCGAGATGTCGCCGTCCGCGTCAATCGTTCCGGACCGGAAAGTCAGCGACGAGATGTGACCTTCGCCCAGGGCACGAAGACTGAGTATGAAGCGGCATCCGCCGGGCGGGGCGCCCTCCTGGTCGGGATTGCGCACGATGCTCGGATTGAAGAGCGCGGCCGCCTCGAACGAATATTCGTGAAGAAAGTACGTGCCGATAAGCCGGCTCTGGGTCTTGTTGAATTTGACGTGGGGCGCGAACGCCTCCTCCATCGCCGCCGCTCTTTCCTCGCAGATCTCGAGCAGGTTCCTGTGACGGCCCTCGAAGTTCTCGAGCACGTCGGCGAGCAGGGCCTCGGTCGCGCCGGCATCGAGCGAGAGCACTCGTTCCACGACATGGTTTGCCCTGGCGCGATCCGTCGGATTCAGGTTCCGAGGTTCCGTCGCGATCTTGAACGGCCGGACGACGACGCGGGCCGGATCCGGACGCAAATGGAGTGCCCGTTGGTTCAGGAATGTCGGACTCACCGTGTGCGCCTCTGTCTATTCGGGGTTTTGCCGTGCAAAGCGATCAAGCGCTCAGCGCCAGCATTGGCGTCTGTTCCGCGGCGCGCGCCGCGACTTCAGCGCGCGCGAGTCCGCGGAGTTCAGTCAGACCAAGGAGATAAGACACTGCGGACTCCGCGCCATTGTTTTCGTTGCGGCGATCTCGATGGAGGCCGTCGCAGCAGGAACCGGTGGAAGGATCCACAAGTGCGACGCCAAGATCGTTTTCACCCAGGAACCATTGAAATGCACGTCGCGCGCCGTCTATCCACGTTTCGTCCCGCGTTGCGCGCCACGCCGCAAGGCAGGCCGAAATTGCGGCAGCCGCCTCCAGTGGTTGCTGGTCGAAGCGCTTCGGCTCCTGGCGCGAGAGGCCAAATCCTTCGGTCCCCACCGGACGAAAGCAGCCACCGGACGCCGTCTGCAATGTCATCAGCCAGCGCAATGATCTCAATCCCGCTTCGAGGTAGGACGCATTCCCGGTCGCGACGCCCGTCAGGATGAGTGCTTCCGGGATGCGAGCGTTGTCATAGGAAAGCTCGTCCTCGAACCACACCCAATCCTCGGTTGTCACCGCAGCCAGACAGGTCGCCAGCTTGCCGGCAAGATGCTCGCGGATCTTTTCGACATCGGCGTGTTGGCGGCCGTCCGCGCAATAAGCGTCGAGTCCGAGAAGTGCAAACGACCATGCACGCGGCGAACGAAATCTCTGCACGGCAGAAAGCGCCTTTTCGAAGAGCGCGCGGGCCCAGAGCCGCCGCGCCGGACTGACGTCGCTTCGGGCGCAGACACCGAGCGCCCAGAGCGCGCGGCCGTGGCTGTCCTCGGAGCCGCGATCCTCGAGCCAGTTTCGCCCGTAGTCGAGAAAATTTCGGAATCGGCCGATTTCCGGATTCCAGGCGTGTTGAACGAATGCCGCAAAACGTGCTGCAAGATCTTCCGGCAAGCTGCTGTCGCCGCCTTCGGCAAGGAGGCAGGCAAGGATCAGAGCGCGTGCGTTGTCGTCGACGCAATAACCGAGGGAACGATCGGGCACCGAATACACGGCATGCTGGAGGAGGCCCGTGCCGTCGCACATCGAAAGAAAATGACCGGTCTTCACTTCGGGAAGCGGACGTTTCCAGTCGCTTCGCCGCTCCGCCGATGCGATTCCCAGTCCGCTCAGATCCCGTGCACGCTCGAATGCATCAAGATAACGTCTTGCCGTCTGGTCCCATGTCATATCGCGGCTGAACGCATAGGCGCGCCTGCGCATTGCGCGCAATCGGTCGTCGTCGCCCAGCAGCAGCGCGATCTGCGCGCCGGTCGCGGCCGGATCCGAAAAGGGAACGAGGACTCCGCGCCCGTCCGCCAGAAGCTCCCGGGCGTGCCAATAGGGCGTCGAGACGACCGCGCGTCCGCAGCCGAAGCTGTAGGCGAGCGTGCCGGACGTCATCTGCGACTCGTTCAGATAGGGCGTGGCATAGAGGTCGCACATCGCGATGAAGTCGAGCAGCGTGGCCTTGTCCACGAACTGATTGAAAAATACGACGCGGGACTCGACCCCCAGCGCACGCGCGCGCGCCGCAAGGCTCTCGCGATAGGACTCGCCCTGCTCGAGGACGAGATTGGGGTGCGTTGCACCCAACACGACGTACACCGCATTCGGGCAGGCCGCGAGGATGGCAGGCATGGCATCGATCATGACCTCGATGCCCTTGTTAGGAGACAGCAATCCGAACGTCAGGATGACGGTCTTGTCAGCGAATCCGAATTTCCCCTTGGCGCTCTGCGCTTCGACAAACGGGACCTCGGGAATGCCGTGCGGGATCATCGCGATCTTTTCCGGCGCCACGCCGTACACGGAGCGTAAAAGCTCGCGCGCCTTTTCGGCCATGACCACGACGCTCGCCGACAGCCTGATGACCTGCTTCATGACGCTCAACTGTTGAGGCGTCGGCGCGGGCAGCACCGTATGAAGGGTCGTAACGACCGGCATACGAAGGCGCGACAGCAATGCGATGATGTGGCCGCCGGCCTCGCCGCCGAAGATTCCATATTCATGCTGCAGCGATACGACATCGAAGCGGCCGTCATTCAGGAACGCAGCGGCTTTCACGTAGTCGTTGACCGTTCCGTCCCGGACCTGAAAGCGGACATCCTCGGGATAATCGTAGGTGCGGCCGTGATCGTTCATGACAACGATGCTCGTCGTCAGATCCGGTTTCCTCTCGGCGAAGGCCTGGTGAAGGTCGTGTGTGAAGGTGGCAATCCCGCAGCGGCGCGGAAGGTGATTTCCGATAAAGGCCACGCGTTTCAGGGGTGTCATGTTCGCGTTTCCTGTTGGGTCGACGAGACGACCGTCAGACTTGGTTGCCGGGCGAGGGCCCGTGGGGAATTCATGGCGTCCGCCGCCGGAACGCGCTTCAGCAGATCCGAAGCGGGTGCAGGGCCCGGATAAGCCGCGAGGCACTTCAACCCTTGCTCGCTCACATCGATCCGGACCTCGTCGTCTTCCACCAGGATCGCGTCGCCGGTGGACGTCTCGAACGGCCCAATTTGCGCGCATCCGTGCAACGCAAAGAGCCATGTTTCCTTCTCGGCGCGAAAACTCCAGTGCGAGTCGGGAAGCAGCTCGATCTTCTCGAACACGAATTGCGGATCGACGACGAGAAGCGTTCTTGCATCGCTGAACAGAAGCGGGGCGGGAGCCGCTTTCACGGTACCAAGGTGGGCCGCGGCGATCGCGTCGGCGACATGAAGCTCCCGCCCGCGACCGAAGTCGAACACGCGAAACGTAGCATCGCTCTGCTGCTGGATCTCCGCGATCGCGAGTGCGGGTCCGATGGTGTGGATCGTCCCCGCTGGCACGAGGACGACGTCGCCCTGCACCACGGAACGCCACTCGATGAGGTCGGCGATCGAACCGTCGGCGATCGCATGCGCCAGTTGCGGCGACGAAATTGTTTTCTTCAGACCGACGCCGACCTTTGCGCCCGGCGCGGCCGACAGAACGTACCAAGCTTCGGTCTTGCCGCGGGGCAGCCCGATCGAATGCGCGTAGGCGTCGTCGGGATGAACCTGGATCGAAAGCTGCTGCGTGGTGACCAGCAATTTGAGCAGGAGCCTGGAGCGCGAGCTGTCGTCGCCGGGACGCTCATACAAGATCTCGCCCACCGGTACGCCGTCCATGGGCGATGCCGCCCATGGACGGAGATCGAGGCTCCCCCAAGGTTTCTGCACGGCGCGCGTATGCGCGCGTTGGATCGCCACGGTGTTGCACCTGGTTCGCGCGGTTGGATTTGGCTGCAATGGCACCGGGAGATGCAGGCGCGAGGCCGCAGAGCACAGTGCAGAAGCACCATCGGCTCTTTTGCGCGGAATAGCCAGTCAAATCGGTTTGCGCGGTGTCCCAGTTTGAATCAGAAGAACGCCTTCATTGCGCCCCAGATCGCGGTCAGCGCTGAAAAGATCGCCGTGCCTCCGCTCCATAGTGCTGCTTTGGCATTCAAGAGCGCGGCATCCGCAGCTTCAGTTTCCATCTGCACGACGTGGTCCGGAGAACCGGGAAGATGGCTGGCGAGCCGCCTCTCCCCCATGCTGGCCTTCCACCAAAGCCACGCGGCACGCAATGCCGACGCGAGCGTCGCCGCGGCAAGAATGATCGTGATGGCGGCCCATTTCACTTCGCCCTCTGCTTGGCCACGACAAGAGCCCTCGTTGCGAGCGTCAGCGGGAATACAGAACCAAGCGACACGAGATATATTTCCGTCATAGACAGCTCCACCTTTCGCGCGATCGTCTGATCCGGGCGCCTGAAACCTGATGAGAAGCGATCGAAAAACGAGGCGCCGTCCCGAAAGTCGATGCCGTCGACAGCGAAGGCCGCAATTTCAAGGCTTCATTGTTCTTTCACGCGGGATGCACTATATAGAGCGTCTTGGTGGTTCTTACGTCTCGTCAGACGAAGCGTTGCTGTTGATACGACCCGCATCGTCGCGCGCCGAACCAACCTCAATCTCTTCCAGAAACTGATGTTCTCGTTCTTCCCGCCCCATCCGCGCATATCGCGCGGGTGGAACTCGATGTTCAAAAAAGGAAAAATGATGAGCATTGGCACAGTAAAGTTCTTCAACTCGACCAAAGGCTTCGGCTTTATCTCTCCGGAAGACGGCGGCAAGGACGTATTCGTCCATGCATCGGCCGTGGAGATGGCCGGCCTGCGTTCGTTGGTTGAAGGTCAGAAAGTCTCGTTCGATATCCAGCCGGACGCGCGCGGCTCCAAAGCCGCAAACCTCAAAGCGGTCTGAGGCGGACTAGAACAGGCGGCGTCAAGCGCCGCCTGTTCCGCTTCCTCCGAGGGAGGGCTGCATGAGCAATGACACCAAGTCGTCGCGTGATCGGGTCCGACGCCGACCGATTAAGCACGCCGACCTTGTCGAGGCTCGCATGGTGGTCCTGAAGCAGCTGAACCAGGAGGAAGACGTGGCGTTCGATGCGAGGACAGCGAAGTTGCGTGCGCTCCGCCTCGCGAAAGAAGAAGCCGACAGGGACGCTACCACGGTTCCCAGGCCGCCCAGGGATGGCTGAAGTAAAGGCCCGGCAAACGAAGAGCGTTCAGAAGCTTAGGCGCGGCACGTTCCGTGGCGCGCGTCGTACTCAACTACCTCCAGCGCGGGAAACAGGTGCAAATTGATTGTTACGGTCAGAGACAACAACGTCGAACAGGCCCTCAAGGTGCTCAAGAAGAAGATGCAGCGCGAGGGCATCTTCCGAGAGATGAAGCGGCGTAGCTTCTACGAAAAACCCAGCGAGAAACGCACGCGCGAAAGGGCTGAAGCCGTCCGTCGGCTTCGCAAGGCCCAGCGCAAACAGATGCAGCGCGACGGATTGCTGCCCAGAAAACCGAAGGTTCAGGCGCGGTAAGCGCCATCCGGCCTTTGTTGGACTGCTGCTTTGTAATGCCGACCGTAGATGGCGGCCAATTTATTGGACCGCAATCGCGTCGGCTTGGCCATCCTGTTCAATGTGTTCCACTAAACTTCAAACTGAGACACTACCTACCGTCCCGCTTTCGGGATGAAGGCGGCGTTCCTTTTGCTAATGAGTCCCGATTCACGCACGGCGTTGGTCATGCTGGTCAGCATCTGCGCGACGGTGGCGGGATCGTTGCGGGCGTTGGTACCGACGACGCCGGCGGTCAGCACAGCGGCGATCAGGATTTCGAACTGTTCGTGTTCCATGGCGGTGTCTCCAAGCCCCTGCAGCTCTGCGCATGGAGGCATGAGGCCATGCGGGAAGCGCGCCGGGAATCGGAGCGCCGCTTTGATGGCCGACGCTGCGCCGAAAGTGTGAAGATTTGTGCCGAGTGAGGCTGAGATTCCCATGAATCGGGGAAAGCCCTCGCGGCGGGCGGCCTTTTACGACTGGGAAGACGCATTCTTCCAAAATGCGGATGGTCTTCTTACGGATTCTGGACTTGGTGCGTTGAGGAACAACAAACCAAATAGCTCTCTTCAGAATGATCGGCGTCCGGGCACAGTGGCGGATCCAGTGCGCCGACTTCTCGCTTGCAAGGTGGGTCGATAGAGAAGGTCGAATCTTAAGGGCTTGAAGCGTCGAGCAGGATCACGCTCAGACCTTCTCACCTCCTCACGCGTGTTCGCGGTTCGGCCTGCCAACATAGCTGCGCATACCACAGCATACGTGGTGGAGCTGAGCGGGATCGAACCGCTGACCTCCTCATTGCGAACGAGGCGCTCTCCCAACTGAGCTACAGCCCCGAACCGTCGGCGTTTTCCAGCGCCTTTGGGGCGCGGGGCCGGTATGTACGAAGGCGTTCCCGAGCGTGTCAAGGCAGCGCGCTGGACTGGCCGCAGGCTGCGGCGTCCGGGCAATTGTCGCGCCTATTGCGCGACAAGCGGCTCTCCTGCCGCTAAAAGCTCCGCTGCCGAATCGCTCGAAGACGGAACCATGGCCATCGCGACTCTCGCCACGATCATCTACATCGTGCAGTGGATCATCCAGCTCTACATCTACATCATCATCGCCGCTGTGATCGTGAGCTGGCTGATCGCCATGGGTACGCTCAACATGCGCAACGCTTTCGTCCGCTCCTTCGTTGACGTGCTCGACCGGTTGACCGATCCCGTATTCCGGCGCGTAAGGCGTTTCCTGCCGGCGATGGGGCCTATCGACCTCTCACCCATGATCGTCATCATTGTCCTCGGTGCCATCGGATTTGTCTTCCTTCCGACACTGCTCGAGCGCCTTGAAATGGGTTCTTATTTCTAGGAGCGCGCGGTGCCGGCGACGATCATCGACGGAAAAAAGAGCGCCGCGAATTTGCGGGCGACACTCGCCGCCGGGGCGGCGCAGCTGAAGTCGGCGCACGGCGTCGTGCCGGGTCTCGCGACCGTTCTCGTCGGCGACGATCCGGCGAGCGAGGTCTATATCCGTAACAAGGGAAAGACCGCAGAGAAGCTCGGCTACAAGTCGCTGCATTTTGGCTTGCCGGCAAATGCGGCCGAGAAGGATGTGCTCGCGCGCGTGCGCGCCCTCAATGACGACAAATCGGTTCACGGCATCCTGGTACAGATGCCGTTGCCCAAACAGGTGCGTGAGGAGGCCGTGCTCGATGTGCTCGACCCGGCAAAGGATGTCGACGCGCTGACGCCCACGAATGCGGGACTCCTGATGAGCGGACGCGCACGGCTTGTCTCCTGCACGCCGCAAGGCGTGATGTTGCTGATCAAGGAATATCTCGGCGACATCGTCGGCAAGAATGCGCTCGTCATTGGCCGCCAGCTGCTCTTCGGCAAGCCGGCGGCGCAACTTCTGCTCGCGGCGAACGCAACGGTCACCATGGCGCATTCGAAGACGCGCGATCTTCCGGGGCTCGCACGCCGCGCCGATCTCCTCCTTTCGGCGATCGGGAAGCCCAATCTCGTCAAAGCCGACTGGGTGAAGCCGGGCGCGGCAGTATTCGACGTCGGCATCAACCGCGTGATCGTGGACGGCGAATCCCGAATCGTTGGCGATGTCGATTACGAAGCGGCGAAAGAGGTCGCGGGCGCGATCACGCCGGTGCCGGGCGGTGTGGGCGCAATGACGATCGTGTGCCTGATGCGCAATACGCTGATCGCGGCGGCGACGCAGGCGGGGGTGCCGGTCCCTGAGATTTAAAGCTCAGGCAGCGGCCTTCAGCCTCGAATCCTCTTCCTCAAATCGGCCGCGAGCGCATCCGGTTCGAGCGACTGATCTTCATAGAAGGTCACGAAGCTCCCGTCAGGCGCCATCAGATAAAGCAGGCTCGAGTGGTCGACAGCATAACCGCCGGAAGCGAGGGGATGCCTTGCGAAATAGACGCGATATTCGCGCGCGACACTGTTGACGGCGGAAGTGCTCCCCGTGAGGCCCACGAATTCCGGACCAAACGCGGAGAGATAGGCCTTCAGAACTTTCGGACTGTCGCGTTCGGGATCGATGCTGATGAAGAGGGGGACAAGTTTGGTCTTGCGTGCGCCGATCTTGCCGAATGCCTGCGCGATGGCTGCGAGCGTCGTCGGGCAGACATCAGGACAATTGGTGTAACCGAAATAGACCAGCCGGTAGAGACCGCGGAAATCGCTCTCGCGCCGGGGTTTTCCGTTCTGGTCGACAAGCGCGAATGGGCCTCCGACCTCCGCCGTGCCGGAGACGATGGCGTGACCGGGGCCCGCCATTTCGCTGGCGCTCCAGAGAAGACCGCCGCCGAGTGCCACGAGCAGAAAAAGCCATGGCAGCAGTGCCTGCGGCGTACGGATCATCGGTGCGCCTCGCTTCATCGGAATGGATTGATAATATCGTGCAGACGAGGGCAATTGGACGAAAACGCACGGGTCATGGCAGCGATCGCGACGAGCACGCAGGTCCACGTAGAACGTCCGCGCGTTTCGCTGCCGGCTCGGCCCGGTGCGCGCGGGCGCGTGCGTCTGAGGACTCTTTCCAATCTTCGCTGGCTCGCGGTCGGCGGCCAGTCGGCCGCCTTGTTCGTGGTCCGTTTCGGATTTGGTTATCGCTTGCCGCTCGTAGCGTGCGCGATCGTGATCGCACTCAGCGCGCTCCTCAACGTTGCTCTTTCCATTCGCTATCCTGCGAGCCACCGCCTCGATAGCCGCCAGGCCACGCTCTACCTCGCGTTCGACGTGTTGCAGCTCGCGGTCCTTCTTTATCTGACAGGCGGTCTCGAAAATCCCTTCGCGCTGATGTTCGTTGCTCCCGTCGTTATCGCAGCAGCGACGCTCGAGCTTGCAAACACGATCCTGCTTGGAGCGCTTGCCTTCATCGCGGTTTCGACCATCGCGATCGTTCACCGCCCGCTTCCCTGGACGCCGGGAGTCTCGCTCGATCTGCCGGCTCTTTATCAGGCTGGCATCTGGGCTTCGCTCGTGATCGGCATCGGCTTCACCTCGATTTATGCCTGGCGGATGGCGAGCGAAGCGGCGCGGATGTCGGCAGGGCTCACAGCCACGCAACTCGCGCTCGCTCGCGAACACAGGCTCGCAGCCCTAGGTGCACTGGCGACGGCGGCCGCGCACGAACTCGGTACGCCATTGGGCACGATTGCCGTGGTCGCGCGCGAACTCGAACGATCTCTTCCCGAGGGCACCGCGGATGCCGAGGACGTCCATCTTCTGCGCGAGCAGGCGGAACGCTGCCGCGCAATCCTGGCGCGGTTGTCAAATCCCGAAGAAGCGATGCTGGGCGCAACATCGCGCCTTCCGGTGGGAGCATTCCTGGACGACCTCGCCACGCATTATCGCGGCGAAGATCTGGCCATCGAAATCGAGATCGCTCCGGCCAATCGCAACGAAACCCAGCCGCAGGTTTGGCGCGCGCCGGAATTGATTCACGGTCTCGGCAACATCATTGAGAACGCTGCCGACTTTGCGGGATCGCGCGTGCGCATCCGCGCCGACTGGGACGCTGCGGGTATCGGCATCGCGGTCGAGGACGACGGCCCGGGCTTCGCGCCGGAAATCTTCGAGCGGATTGGAGAACCTTACATTACGTCGCGCCCCGGCCGCCGTGCCTTCGGAGACGACGAGCCGCAGGAAAAAACCGGGAAGCATGAAGGGATGGGCCTTGGCTTTTTCATAGCAAAAGTTCTGCTCGAGCAGACCGGAGGCACGGTGCGTGCGAGCAATCTTCCCGACCATGGCGCTCGCGTCGCGGTGACCTGGCCGCGTGGCGCCATCGACGGCGAAATGCCGCCAGGCCCCTCAGATGATCTGGAATGACGGATCAAACTGGCAGCGCCCGTGGCGAAAGGGCTATATGGGCTTTATTCATGCCGGACGACTTCAGGACGATTTCCCATGAACCAGCCAGTTGAAGACAAGACGCTCCTTATCGTCGAGGACGACCGTCCGCTCCGCGAGCGGCTGGCGCGCGCCATGGAGGCGCGCGGGTTCAAAGTCTCGATTGCGGAGAGCGTGTCCGAAGGCAAGGCGCGCGCGAAGGATGGCCCTCCGGCTTACGCCGTGGTCGATTTGAAGCTCGAGGACGGCAATGGTCTCGATGTGGTGGAGACGCTGCACGCCGTCAGGCCCGATTCCCGTGTCGTGGTGCTGACGGGATTCGGAAACATCGCGACCGCTGTCGCGGCGGTCAAATATGGCGCCATCGATTATCTGCCGAAGCCGGCGGATGCGGACGACATTCTCGCGGCGCTCCTGGCCGCACCGGGTTCGAAGCCGAAGCCTCCTGAGAACCCGATGTCGGCTGATCGCGTGCGCTGGGAACACATCCAGCGGGTTTACGAGCTCTGCGGTCACAATGTCTCGGAAACGGCGCGTCGCCTCAACATGCACCGACGTACGCTGCAGCGCATCCTCGCCAAGCGAAGCCCGCGGTAGACCGGGCCATCGTGATTTTTGGGGTCACGGCGCCTACTTGCGTCGCGTCCTCCGTTTCGCCGGTCTGCTAGTCGATGGAGGAGCGGCGCTCACCGGATTCGTCAGCTTCTTCGGTGCGATCGCTCGCCAGCGCCGTTCCAGCATGGCGCGAAGCGTCTTCGCATCGATCCTGGTGATGCGCGCAAGCACGGTTGGATAGTCCTTGTAGTGATCGGTGATGTGAAACGTCTTCGGGTCGGCTTCGATCAACATGTCGCGTTCATCGATCGAGCCCACGAAGAGCACGACCGAGTCGTCCTCCTCCCTCAGCCTCGTGAAGAATTTCTTGCCGACGGCAAAGGCGGGCTTGCCGTAGGAGATCTTTTCCTGCGCTTCGGGAAATGACAACGCGATTTTTTTCAGCTCTGCTTTGCTGACGGCCATCAGGATGCTGCCGCCAAAGCTTGGCCGTATGTATCCTCGAGAAGCGCTGCCAGGCGCTCGGCCGCGCAGCGTCCGAACGCGAGGGTGACGGCTTTGCGGCGGCTCGGGTGAAGCGTGGTGCGCTGTGACGGACGTACGATTTCCCCTCCGAAGCGATCGGCGATGATGAGCCCGGTCGTTCGCGGAACGAGGGCATCGGGAAATTCGGGCGGGATCGCGAAGTAAAAGAGTTCACAGAAATCGAGGTATTCGGGCCACTTCTCGTCGGTCTTCAGATCGGCCGTCGAGACCTTGATTTCCACGCCAACCATCGTGCCGTCCGCACCGAGGGCAGCCACATCGAGGCGCCGTCCGTTGGCAAGGGTGAATTCGAGGATTGGGCTGAAGCCCTCCCGGATCAGGAGCCGGTTGACCCCGCGCGCGACATCTGCGGCCGTTGAGGACATAGCCGCATCTTAGACTCGGCTGAGGCGCCGGCTAAAGCCCGGCGTGACGCAATTACTCGGCGGCCAGCAGCGATTCGCTCCGGCTCCGGTCGCCAAAGTTTATCGTCTGAAGGTAGCGGATGCCCTCTTCGGCAATCGCATCCCCGACCATCCGGTCGCCTTCGCGCTTCAGTTCGTCCATGTCGACGTACATCGCATAGAAGGCGCGGGTGCGGTCGGTGATGATGCCGGCATTGAGAAGCGTCTTGATCAGTACACGGAAGATATTCGCCGACTGCTTCATGCCTTCGCGCCGATCATCGTCGGTGAATGCTTCCATGATCGCGGCGCGCGCCTCTTGCCAGTCAATGCCCACGGACTGGTAGACGACCTGCATCTGTTCGGCATTGACGAGATTGAAAAGCAGGGTCTGGAAACACTGCGCAGCCCAGTCCTCGACCAGATTGTGCTCTTCCGGCGATAGCTTCGGGATGGTGCGATCCGCCCAGATCTTTCCGAATTTGTGGTGGAAGGCTTCGTCGGTCATCACTAGCTGGCACAGCCGCACGAGCAGCGGATCCTGCGACTTCTGGTACAGCGTCGCGAAAGCACCCATGGCCAGGCCTTCGACCAGCATCTGCATCCCAACGATCTTCTTGTAGACCTCGTTGGAACCGACAATGTCGGTCAGAAGGTTCTGCAGCGTCGCTCCGCACGGAAGCGGTGTGCCCCAGCGCGACTTAATATAGGCGGCAAAGGCCGTGACATGGCGCGCCTCTTCGCGGGTCTGGTTGGCCGCGTATTCCTGCGCGCCCGGATCCCGAAGGATGTGGCAGAGCGAGGCGGAGAGCGCGAGTGCCCCCTGTTCGCCGTGCAGGATTGCCGAAAGCTGCCAGCGCGTGGACTGGTTCGCAAATTCGATCTTCTGCGCCTCGCTCATGCGATCGCCGATGCGGGTGTGAAAGACCGCAAAGAATTCCGGCGGCAGGATCGTCTTCGCCGAGATGTCGAAGGGAGTATCGAAATCGATGTATTTCTTGTCGAGCGGATCCCAGAAATGGTCGTGGGTCGCCGAAATGATCTTATCGAATGCCGTCGAGCGCGTGCCGTAGCGCGCGGGGTTCAGCATCGCAGGGAAATCGGTCGGATCGACCGCATTGTAGGCCGCGTCCTTGGTGATCTGGCTCATCCCTGACTCCGTCCTGCCCTCGCCGCCCGTCCCTCGAATATGCCGGCGGCGTCGAGACAAGTCAATAAAAATGACGTGGGCGTCATGTTTGTTCCGCAAGAGACAATTGTGCGGAGAGGTTCTCTGTCAGGAGCTAATTGCCCGCCAAAGTTCCTTTGGTCGAAGCAACCCCGCCCTCGAGCCGTTCGTCTGGGGTGATCGCCGCGCGCAGCGAGCGCGCCAGTCCCTTGAAGCAACTTTCCACGATGTGGTGGCTGTTCTCGCCATAGAGATTCTCGACATGCACGCAGATGCCGGCGTGTTGCGCGAAAGCCTGGAACCATTCCTTGAAAAGTTCGGTGTCCATTTCACCGAGCTTCGGCTTGGGGACTTTGACCTTCCAGATCAGATAGGGGCGGTTTGACACGTCCACGGCGACGCGCGTCAGCGTTTCGTCCATGGGAATGAGTGCTGCGCCGTAGCGGTTGATGCCAGAAAAGTCGCCCAGCGCCTTCCGGACGGCTTCGCCGATGACGATGCCGGTGTCTTCCGTGGTGTGGTGAAAATCGACGTGCAGATCGCCTTGCGCCCTGACCTTGAGATCGATCATCGAATGGCGGCCGAAGCTATCGAGCATGTGGTCGAGAAAGCCGATGCCCGTGTCGATGTCGCAGTCGCCGGAGCCGTCGAGGTCGAGCGACACCGCGATCTCGGTTTCCCTGGTCTTGCGTTCGACGGTCGCGGTCCGCATGGATTCTGCTCGATTCACCGGCGATTCTAGCCGTTTGGCCCCTTCGGTGTCGAACGAACTCTAAAGCAAGATGAATAGTGCGCCTTTGGCGCCGGGGCCTTCACTTCTTATATTGCTGTCATGTCTCAACCCTCCTGGCATTCGACCACCATCCTGTCGGTGCGCAAGGCCGGGCGCGTCGTTGTCGCCGGCGACGGCCAAGTCACGGCCGGTCAGACGGTGGTGAAGGCCAATGCGCGCAAGGTGCGCCGGCTGGCAAAGGGCGACGTGATCATCGGCTTCGCAGGCGCGACCGCTGATGCTTTTGCACTCTCGGACCGGCTCGAGGCGAAGATCGACCAGCACCCTGGAAACCTGGTGCGTGCTTGCGTCGAACTTGCAAAAGACTGGCGGACGGATCGCTACCTTCGCCGCCTCGAAGCCATGATGGCGGTTGTCGATGCCCGGAGTTCGCTGATCCTTTCCGGGACCGGTGACGTGGTCGAACCCGAGGACGGCCTCATCGGCATCGGCTCCGGTGGTCCTTATGCGCTCGCCGCGGCGCGCGCTCTTGTTGGCGGACCGGAAAGCGCGGAGGAAATCGCCCGCCGCGCGATGAAAATCGCGGCCGACATCTGCATCTATACCAATGAGAATGTCGTGCTCGAAAGCCTTGCCACCGAATGAGTTCCTTCACACCTCGCGAGATCGTTTCCGAACTCGATCGTCACATTGTCGGACAAGCAGAAGCCAAGCGTGCGGTTGCGATCGCGCTCCGCAATCGCTGGCGGAGGCAGCAATTGCCTGCCGAATTGCGTGAAGAGGTTTTGCCGAAGAACATTCTCATGATCGGTCCAACGGGCGTCGGGAAAACCGAGATTTCGCGAAGGCTCGCAAAGCTCGCCCAGGCCCCCTTCCTGAAAGTCGAAGCCACGAAGTTCACGGAAGTCGGCTATGTCGGTCGCGACGTCGAGCAGATCGTGCGGGATCTGCTCGAAATCGGCATCGCGCAGGTGCGCGAGCGCAACCGCCGCGGCGTCGAGGCGCAGGCGGAAGCGCGTGCGGAGGAGCGGTTGCTCGACGCACTCGTCGGCGCCAATGCAAGCGCGACCACGCGGGAATCATTCCGCAAGAAGCTCCGCGCCGGAGAACTCGATACCAAGGAAATCGAACTCGAGATGCGCGACCAGGGCGGGCTGCCGTCTTTTGAAATCCCCGGCATGCCCAATGCCCAGATATCAATGCTCAATCTGGGTGATATTTTCGGCAAGGCGCTTGGCGGCCGCGCGCGCACGCGTCGACTGCAGGTGGTCGATGCGCGCGCGCCGCTGATCGCCGAAGAGGGCGACAAGCTTCTCGACAATGACAAGGTCACCCGTGACGCAATCGAAGCAGTCGAGAACAGCGGGATCGTCTTTCTCGATGAGATCGACAAGGTTTGTGCCCGGTCCGAATTCCGCGGGGGCGGCGATGTCAGCCGCGAAGGGGTGCAGCGTGATCTTCTGCCCCTGCTCGAGGGTACGACCGTCGCGACCAAGCATGGTTCGGTCAGGACCGATCATATCCTCTTCATCGCCTCGGGCGCATTTCATGCAGCGAAGCCGTCCGACCTGTTGCCGGAGCTTCAGGGCCGCTTACCCATTCGCGTGGAGCTGAAAGCGCTGACGCGCGATGACTTCCGGCGAATCCTGACCGAACCCGAAGCCAGCCTGGTCCGACAATACGTTGCACTCCTCGAGACTGAAGGTGTTCATCTCTCGTTTACGGAAGACGGTATCGACGCGATCGCCGACGTTGCGGCGCAGGTCAATGCGAGCGTCGAAAATATCGGCGCGCGCAGGCTGCAGACGATCATGGAGCGCGTTGTCGACGAGATCAGTTTCTCAGCAACGGACCGGACCGGCGAAACGCTTGTCATCGATGGGGCTTACGTTCATGCGCGCGTCGATGATCTCGCGAAAGATCAGGATCTCTCCCGCTTCATTCTCTGAGCTCGACCTATTGCGGCTGCCGCTCGTGATGCGGAAATGACGGGTCGAGATGCGCCCAGGGTTGGGCCGACTTTGTCCAGATGAACGCGGTCGGCTTCAGTTTGCTCGCGTCGTCCAATGTGCCCGCCTTGATGGCCCAGAGTTGCGGCATTCCGTGCAGCGCGGAGAACATGGGAGTGCCGCAGATTGGGCAGAACTGACGCTCCACCAGTTTTCCGGATTCTCCCTTCACCGAAAAACCCTTGATGCTTCCCTTGGTCAGCTTGAAAGCATCTTTGGGCACGACAACCACCGCGGCCGGCTCGCCGCCGGAGATATATTGGCAGTCGCGGCAATGACACAGCATGAAGGCGACCGGGTCGGCCGATGATTCATATGTGGTGCTGCCGCAAAGACAGCGTCCCTTGAAGCCCATAAGGGTTTTCCTCGGAAATGAACGCGCAAATGTTACGCGAATCCCACCGGTGCGAGCCAGTTGACCCCCTCGGAATTCCCTGTAAGGAGTGCGCGTTCGTTACGCGAAGGTCAAGAAATGCGGTCGAATTATCTCTTCACCAGCGAGAGCGTGTCGGAAGGACATCCGGACAAAGTGTGTGACCGGATTTCTGACGAAGTCGTCGATCTCTTCTTTCGCGAGGCCGCTGCTCGGAATTTTCCGGCGAAGGACATCCGCGTCGCCTGCGAGACGCTGGCGACGACCAATCGCATCGTGATTGCGGGTGAGACCCGCGGACCCGGCGAGATCACGCACGATATGATCACCGATGTCGCGCGGAAAGCCGTACGCGACATTGGCTACGAGCAGACGGGTTTCCACTGGCGCAAGGCCGACGTGGAAGTCCTTCTGCATGCGCAGTCGCCGCATATCGCGCAAGGTGTGGATGCCAGCGGCAACAAGGATGAAGGCGCCGGCGACCAGGGCATCATGTTCGGCTACGCCTGCCGTGAAACGCCGGAGCTGATGCCGGCACCGATCTATTACAGCCACAAGATTTTGCGCCTGCTTGCGGAAGCCCGCCGGGCCGGGAAAGAACCCAAGCTCGGTCCCGATGCGAAGAGCCAGGTTACCGTCCGCTACGAAAAGGGCGCGCCGGTCGAAGCCACCCAGATCGTGCTCTCAACGCAGCATCTCGACGAAAACCTCTCTTCGCAGGATGTCCGGGAGATCGTGGAACCCTATATCCGCAAAGCGCTGCCGGAAGGCTGGATCAACGGCCACACGGCGTGGCATGTGAACCCGACTGGCGCCTTCGTCGTTGGCGGTCCCGATGGCGATTGCGGGCTCACGGGCAGGAAGATCATCGTCGATACCTATGGCGGCGCGGCGCCTCATGGTGGTG
>Ga0209060_10001659_pt1 | contig 23340 bp, 21 predicted proteins | sample Coa_R1_8_FD_187155 | JGI IMG/M metagenome (GOLD analysis project Ga0209060, IMG submission 187155) | Surface soil microbial communities from Centralia Pennsylvania, which are recovering from an underground coalmine fire - Coalmine... | ecosystem: Environmental > Terrestrial > Soil >...
CGACGTAGATGAGGGCAAGGATCCAGGCGAAGGCCGAAGAGAACACGCGCCCGCCATCGAGCCCGCAGGAGAGCTGGTCTTCGAGCGCGCGCTGGCCGGGGACGACCGCAGCGACCGCGGCCGAGATCGCGCCGGCGACGTGGCTTCCCATCCAGGCGGGCGCCACGAACATCTGGTTGACAAGGCTCAGCAGCACGAACGCCATGAACACGAGTTCATTGAATCCCGGAATCACGAGATGCGGCTTAAGCCGCGCAAGAAACGGATTGAGGTGCATGCCCGACGCGCCGTAGCCGACGACGAAGACGACGCCCATGGCGAGGAAGAGAAGCACCGGCGCGATCACTTCCGACAGGATCTCGAAAGCGCCCTCGCCGTCGAGAAGCGCAAAGCGCAGCGCGTGCACGCCGGCGAAGAGGCAGAAGACGATCCAGCCCTTGGCGAGAAGACGAGCTGCGCCCATTCAGTGCTGCACCTTTTCTCCCCCGCGACGCGAAGCGGAGCGGTGGGAGGCGGATCGCCGCGCAGCGGCGAGACGGAGGGGGCATGTGTTTGCACGTCCGCCTCCGCCTCGCGCGATCAACATCGCGCTCGGCACCTCCCCCCGCTTCGCGGGGGAGGAAAACAAAGGGCCAACGTAAACCGCCATCACGCCGAAATGGCGAAGCGGGCGTCTTTCATCCGCTCGGCTCTCAGGCTTTCGGCCATGAGGAACGCCAGCTCGAGCGCCTGGCTCGCATTGAGCCTCGGGTCGCACGCGGTCTGATAACGGTTGGAGAGATCGATCTCGCGAATCGCCTGCGCGCCGCCAAGGCACTCGGTGACATCCTGCCCCGTCATCTCGATGTGGATTCCGCCGGCATGCGTGCCCTCGGCGCGATGCACCGCGAAGAAGGTGCTCACTTCTTCGAGAATCCTGTCGAAGGGCCGCGTCTTGAATCCCGACTGAAGCTTGATCGTGTTGCCGTGCATGGGATCGCAGGACCAGACCACGCTTGCGCCTTCGCGCGCGACCGCGCGCACCAGCTGCGGAAGCTTCTCGGACACCTTCTCCGCACCGAAACGGGTGATGAGGCTGAGCCGTCCCGGCCGGTTCTCGGGATTGAGCACGGCGATGAGCTTCAGAAGTTCGTCTTCGCCGAGCGAAGGCCCGCATTTGAGTCCGATCGGATTCTTTATGCCCCGGCAGAACTCGACATGCGCGCCGTCGAGCTGACGGGTGCGATCGCCGATCCAGATCATATGGGCGCTGGTGTCGTACCAGTCGCCGCTGGTCGAATCGATGCGCGTCATCGCCTGCTCGTAACCGAGCAGCAGACCTTCATGGCTGGTGTAGAAATCGGTGGTGCGCAGCTGCGGCACCGAATCCGGCGTAATCCCGCACGCAACCATGAACTCGAGCGTCTCGCCGATGCGCGCCGCAAGCTGGCGGTAACGCTCGCCCGCGGGCGAACCGGCGATGAAGCCCAGCGTCCAGCGGTGGACATTGTGGAGATCGGCATATCCGCCTTGCGCAAAGGCGCGCAGAAGGTTGAGCGTGGCGGCACACTGTGCGTACGCCTCGAGCAGGCGTTTCGGATCCGGCGTGCGCGCTTCGGCGGTGAATTCGCCTGCGTTGACATTGTCGCCGCGATAGGAGGGAAGCGTCACGCCGTTCTGCGTCTCCAGATCATCGGAGCGCGGCTTGGCGAACTGGCCGGCGATGCGTCCCACCTTCACCACCGGCATGCCCGCGGCGAAGGTGAGGATCACCGCCATCTGCAGGAGCACGCGGAAGAGATCGCGGATGTTGTCGGGGTGGAATTCGGCGAAGCTCTCCGCGCAGTCGCCACCCTGGAGCAGGAAGGCCCTGCCGCCGGCGACATCGCCGAGCGCGGCCATGAGATTGCGTGCTTCGCCGGCGAAGACGAGCGGCGGCCGGCGCCTGAGCGTGGTCTCGACCTCCGCGAGCGAAGCGGAATCGGGATAGACCGGAAGCTGCTGCGCGGGCTTTGCGCGCCAGCTTTGGGGGGTCCAGGGCGTGGCCAAACGGGTCTCCTTGCCGGCCGGATATATTGGATGCGCCCCGCCAAAGAAAGTGATGGGTCAATCCTGACCCGAGCCCGGAGACGTTCCCCCTTGCGGCACGTCCTCTCTAGACCATCATCCAAAACACACGTCATGGCCGACCGACCGGACCCCGCACTTGTTGCGGGGGAAGGCGTGTCGGCCTTCCAAGAACACCGACCTCGAGAACATCGATAGCTGCATCACAGGTTGAACAAGTTATTTTGCGGTCAGGCCGGTGTTCATGGATGGCCGGGACGCACTGCGCTTGCGCTTCGTGTCGCCCGGCCATGACGATCCATTATGAATTCATCGGCAAAGCGCTCGCTCTACCATTGCCCGAGGGCTCCTGTGCTTACGTTCGCTGTGCTAGCGTTCTCGAAGCGGCGCACGAAAGAACGCGCGAGGAGACAGGTGCGAATGGACCAGGCGTTTCTCGATGAACTGAATGCGCATGGGGCGGTCGGCATGCTCGCTGCCTTCTGGTCAAAGAAGAAGCCTGAGAAGCCGGCAGTGATCGACCGTTTCGGGACGCGCACCTTCAAGGAGATCAACGAAAACGCCAACCGGCTCGCGCGCGTGTTTCGCGATGCGGGGCTTTCGCCCGGCGACAGCGTGGCGCTGTTTTTGACCAACCGCGCCGAATTCATCGAAGCCCTCAACGCGGCGCGGCGCACCGGCCTTCGCATGACGCCGGTCAACTGGCACCTCGCGGCGGCCGAGATCGCGTACATCCTCAATGATTGCGAGGCGAAGGCGCTGGTCGCCGAAACGCGGTTCGAGACGATCCTCGGCGCGACGAAGGACTCGGCGCATCTGCGCGTGAAGCTCGGGATCGGAAATCCGGAAGAAGGGTTTCTTCCCTATCACCGGATCATCCGAGAGCAGGAAGGCACCGACATCGAGGACCCGAAGCTCGGCAGCCAGATGCTCTACACGTCCGGCACGACGGGGCGGCCCAAGGGCGTTTACCGGCCGCATGGCGTGGCGACGCCGCCGCAATTCGAAGGCACGCCCGCGAACTACGATCCCGATCGTGATGTCGAGCTTTGCGTCGGCCCCGGCTATCACGCAGCGCCGCTGGCGTTCGACATCAACATCGCGCAGGCCTCGGGCGTGCCGGTGGTGTTCGTCGGCGAGCGCTGGAACACGGAAGAGGTGTTCCAGGCGATTGAGAAACACCGCATCACCCATGCGCATATGGTGCCGATCATGTTCCAGCGCATGCTCGCCGCGCCCGACGAACTCAAGAAAAAATACGATCTCTCCAGCCTAAGATTCCTGATCCACGGCGCAGCGCCCTGCCCGCCCGAGGTCAAACGCGCCATGATCGAATGGCTGGGGCCGATCCTCTACGAATATTATGCGGGCTCGGAAGGCGGCGCCGGTTTCCGCATTACCGCCGACGAGTGGCTGAAGAAGCCCGGCAGCGTCGGCAAGCGGCCGGAGCTGATGAAGGTCAAGATCCTCGACGAAGAAGGAAACGAAGTCCCGCGCGGCGAAGCCGGGCTCATCTATCACGAGACGCAGAAGGCCAATCCGTTCTCTTATTACAAGGACGACAAGAAGACCCAGGGCGCGCATCGCGGCGATTTCTTCACGCTGGGAGACATCGGCTATTTCGACGAGGACGATTATCTCTTCCTCACCGGGCGCTCGGCCGAGATCATCATCTCGGGCGGGGTCAACATCTACCCGCAGGAAGTCGACAACGAGATCATAAAGCATCCCGCGGTCGAGGATGTCTGCACGATCGGCGTGCCCAACAAGGAATGGGGCGAAGAGGTACGAAGCGTCGTGATGTTGAAAGAAGGATATGCGCCCAGCGAGGATCTCAAGAAGGAGATCATCGACTTCGTGCGGCCTTATCTCGCCGGGTTCAAGCTGCCGCGCGGCATCGATTTCGTGGCCGAATTGCCGCGCTCGGCCGCGGGCAAGATCCAGCGCAAGAAGGTGCGCGAGCCCTATTGGGAAGGGCGCAAGGTGCAGATCTGAAGGATCGGTTCGCTCGCTCCGGCATCATGCGTCTGACGGCCCCAAGGACCATCGCGTTCTCTTTGCCCACTCCTCGGCCGCGTCGATGATCAGATCGCATACGGGATCCTTGACCGCATAGTAGGCGTCAACGTCCTCGCTGTGCCTTGCGGCGAGCTCGCGCTTGATCAAATCGTAGCTGGCTGCCGCTTGCGGCGAAGCGCGCAAGTAGTCGCGAAAGAGCAACGGGTAACGCTGATTAGGGCGGCCATCGATGCGAATGTGCACGTGCACGACGCGGCCCTCCGACACCGCGTCCGCATATTTCTTCACCCAAAGCGCAGGGTCCGCAGGCCGACCCGCCGGAACGTGGTCGCGCACATTCGGCCGGTCCATGATGAAACCATGTTCCCGGAGGAGGCTTGTGAATTCCTCGTTGATGAAATCCAGGTCTGCCACCGTGACTTGCAAGTCGATGATGTTTTTGGCGCCCAATCCGGGCACCGAGGTCGAGCCGATGTGATCGATGCGAAGCGCGCGCTGGCCGAAGACCTCGCGCACGCGTCGCGCGACCTTCCGGAATGCGTCCGGCCAGGCGGTATCGTAGTCTTCGATGACAAGCCTTCGTTTGCTCACGGCGGGACCCCCGGTTTCCGCAAAATCTGCGTCTCCGCTTCGGCTTCGCGCCTTCGCGTGAATCTATTTCTCCGGCGCGCGCGAATAGGATTTCGTGCGGATGGTCACGAGTTCCTCGGCCGCCGTCGGATGGAGCGCGACCGTCGCGTCGAACTGGGCTTTGGTTGCGCCCATCTTGAGTGCGATCGCGGCGACCTGGACCATCTCGGCCGCATGCGGCCCGAACACGTGGCAGCCGAGCACCTTCTCCGTCTTGGCGTCGACGATGAGCTTCATCATCGAGCGCTCGTCGCGATCGGATAGCGTGAGCTGGAGCGGGCGGAAGCTCGACTTGAAGACGTCAACCGTGTGGCCACGCATCAGCGCCATCTCCTCGGTCATGCCGACGGCTGCGATCTCGGGCGTGGTGAAGACCGCGGTCGGCACGAGGTGATGATCGACGGGCGTTGGCTTGCCTTCGAACGCGGTCTTCACGAAACACATCGCTTCGTGAATGGCGACCGGCGTGAGCGCCATGCGATCGGTGACATCACCGATGGCGTAAATGTTCGCAACATTGGTGCGGGAGTATTCGTCGACGACGACCTCGCCTTTCCGGCCCAGGGCCACGCCGGCCTTGCCGATCCCGAGGTCCATGGTGTTGGGCTGGCGGCCGATCGCGAGCATGACCTCATCGGTCTCGATCACGTCGCCATGATTGGTCTCGGCGTGGAGGCAGTTACCGCGCTTCTCGATCCTGGTGAACTGGCAGCCGAGCAGGACCTGGAGCCCGCGCGTCGCCATCGAATGGCAGATCGCATCGCGGATGTCACCATCGAAGCCGCGCAAGGGCTTCTCGCCGCGATAGACGAGCGAGACCTTGCTGCCGAGGCCGTGGAAGATGTGCGCGAATTCGAGCGCGATATACCCGCCGCCCGCGATCAGGATGCGCTTTGGCAGCCGCGGGAGGTGAAAGGCTTCGTTCGAAGTGATGCAGAGTTCGCCGCCCTTGATCGGCTTGTCGGTGCCGAGCTCATGCGTCGGCCAGGCGCCGGTTGCGATCAGCACGGTTTCGGCTGTGACGGTCTTGTCCGCATTGAGAAGCCGCAGCGTATGCGGATCCTCGAACACGGCGCGGTCGTCGAAGATGGTAACGCCGGCCTGCGCCACATTGCGGCGGTAGACGGATTCGAGGCGCGCGATCTCCTTGTCCTTGTTGGCGATGAGCGTCGGCCAGTCGAAATGGCGCGCGCCGACCGTCCAGCCGAAGCTTTTCGCAAGTTCGAAATCGTCGGCGAAATGGCTCGCATAGACGAGGAGCTTCTTCGGGATGCAGCCGCGGATGACGCAGGTGCCGCCCATGCGCGATTCCTCGGCAATGGCGACGCGCTTGCCCGCCATCGCCGCCATCCGGCTGGCGCGCACGCCGCCGGAGCCGCCGCCGATGACGAAAAGATCGAAATCGTAGGTCATGTCTTCGGCCGCTCGATCAGTTCGATCCCGTCCGCGCGCGCAATCACGAGAAGCGAAGCGAGCCCGATGAAGAGCCCATGCTCGACCACGCCGGGGACCGAACCCAGCGCGACAGCCAACATGGTCGCATCGGTGATTGCGCCGAGCGCGCAGTCGTAGATGAGATTGCCGCAATCGGTTTCGAAGGGTTTGCCGTCCCTGACCCGGAGCTTCGGCACCGCATCGCGATAGCCAAGCGCCGTGAGCACGTTCCGCACCCGCGAGGCCGTCGATCTGTGCCCGAAAGGAATGATCTCGATCGGGAGCAGGAAAGCACCGAGGCGCTCGACCAGCTTCGAGCCGTCCCCAATCACGATCATCTGGCGCGACGACGCGGCGACGATCTTTTCCTTGAGCAGCGCACCGCCCGCACCCTTGATGAGATTGAGATTGCGGTCGGCCTCATCGGCGCCGTCGACCGTGACGTCGAGGAGTCCCAGTTCGTCGAGCGGCGCAAGCGGGATATGCAGCGCGCGCGCCTTTTCCGCCGTGCGATCGGAGGTGGGAACGCCGGTGACGCGAAAGCCCTCCGCGACTTTTTCTGCGAGCAATTCGATGAAGGCATCCGCGGTCGTGCCCGTGCCAAGGCCGAGCTTTGCGCCTTCGGGAACGAATTCGAGCGCCTTGGCGGCGGCGGCGCGCTTCAGGGAGTCGGAGGAACTCATAAAAGCAAACTCGCACATCTTTCCTCCCCCGCGAAGCGGTGGGAGGTGCCGAGTAAGCGAAGCGAACGAGGCAGAGGGGGGTTCGTTGCAAAATCGCTCGCCGCTGCGCGGCGAAAGCCCCCTCCGGTTCGCGCGTTCCGCGCTCACCACCTCGCGCCGTTCGCTTCGCTCACGGGGGAGGAAACGCAATGAGGCCGGACGCCGCTACTCCACCGTCACCGATTTGGCGAGATTGCGCGGCTGGTCGACATCCGTGCCTTTGGCTACAGCGGCGTGATAGGCGAGAAGCTGCACCGGCACCGCATAAAGCAACGGCGCGATGAAAGGATCGGCCTCCGGCACCTGGATGGTCGCCCAGGCCTCGTCGCCGGCATTCGCGATTCCCTTGGCATCCGAAATCAGCACCACCTTGCCGCCGCGCGCGATCGATTCCTGCATGTTCGAGACCGTCTTCTCGAAACTCGCATCGTGCGGCGCGAGCACGATGATCGGCACCGCCTCGTCGATCAGCGCGATCGGCCCGTGCTTCATCTCGCCGGCGGCATAACCTTCGGCGTGGATGTAGGAAATCTCCTTGAGCTTGAGCGCGCCCTCGAGTGCCAGCGGATAGTTCGGCCCACGGCCGAAATAAAGCACATCGCGCGCCTTGGCGATCTCGACGCCGAGCGCCTCGACCTTCGGCTCCTGCTTCAGGAATTCGACGATGTGACGCGGCGTTTCGAGGAGAGCCGTCAGGAGCCGCTTTTCCTCCGCTTCGGCGAGCGTACCGCGCGCGCGGCCGGCGGCAATCGCGATCGATGCCAGCGCCGCGAGCTGGCAGGTAAAGGCCTTGGTCGAGGCGACGCCGATCTCGGGGCCTGCAAAGGTCGGCAGCACGATATCGGCTTCGCGCGCGATCGAGCTTTCGGCGACATTGACGATCGCGATCGTGGTCTGGCCATGGGCCTTCGCATCGCGCAAGGCGGCAAGCGTGTCGGCGGTCTCGCCCGACTGGGAAATAAAGAGCGCGGCGCCGTCCTTCGGGTAGACGGGATCGCGGTAGCGAAGCTCGGACGCGACATCGGCTTCGCAATGGAGCCGCGCGAGCTTTTCGAGCCAGTACTTGCCGACGAGACCGGCATAGAAGGCGGTGCCGCAGGCGGAGATGGTGAGCCGCGGCGCGCGCGCGAGCGCCTCGACGAGACCCTTCGCATCGAGCCGGACCGTCGGTCCCGACGCATCCAGATAATGTGCGAGCGTGTGGCCGATCACTTCGGGCTGCTCGGCGATCTCCTTGGCCATGAAGTGGCGCTTGCCGGCCTTGTCCACCAGTGCGGAGGAGGCCTGCGTGATCGTCACCTCGCGATTTGTGGGCCGGCCCTCGCGATCATAGATCGTGACGTCCGGTCCTTTGACGACCACGACGTCGCCGTCTTCGAGGTAGGAGACGCGGTTGGTGAAGGGCGCAAGCGCGAACGCATCGGATCCGAGATAAGCCTCGTGTGCGCCATAGCCGACAGCGAGCGGACTTCCCTTGCGCGCGCCGATGAGGAGCTGCTCCTCGCCCGCGAAGATCATGGCCAGCGAATAGGCGCCCGTCAGTCGCGCGACCGACTTGATCGCGGCCTCCGCGGGCGAGAGGCCCTGGTCGAGATAATAGGTGACCAGATGCGCGCAGACTTCGCTGTCGGTCTGGGATTCAAACTTGTGCCCCTTCGCGGCCAGCTCCGTGCGCAATTCGCGGAAATTCTCGATGATGCCGTTGTGGACGATGGCGACGCGCGCGGTCGCGTGCGGATGCGCATTCGATTCCGTCGGCGCGCCGTGCGTCGCCCAGCGCGTGTGCCCGATTCCGGTGTGGCCCTTCAGCGGGCGCGCGCGCAAAACCTCGTCGAGCTTGGTCAGCTTTCCCGGCGCGCGGCGCCGCTCGATATGGCCGTCGACGAGCGTCGCGATCCCAGCGGAATCATAGCCGCGATATTCGAGCCGCTTCAGCGCCTCGAGAATGACGGGTGCGGCCTCCCGCGTGCCAGCGATGCCGACGATGCCGCACATGCTACTTGCCTTTCGCAGCCTTGGCGGCGCGCTTGCGCGCCCGGAATTTCGCCGCCCAGCCTGGCACTTCCTTTTGCTCGGCGCGCGTGACGGCGAGCGAATCCGGTTTCACCTCGCGCGTGATCACCGAGCCCGCGCCGATATAGACGCCGTCGCCCACCTTTACGGGCGCGACCAGCGACGCGTTCGTCCCGACGAATGCGCCCTTGCCGATGTCGGTGAAGTGCTTGTCGAAGCCGTCATAGTTGCAGGTGATCGCGCCCGCGCCGATATTGGCGCCCTCGCCCACCCGCGCATCGCCGAGATAGGCGAGATGGTTCGCCTTCGCGCCCTTCTCGACCCGCGCGTTCTTCACCTCGACGAAATTGCCGATATGGACGTCTTCCTCGATGCGCGCGCCAGGCCTGAGCCGTGCAAAAGGCCCGACGATCGCGCCGCTCGCGACCTCGGCGCCTTCGAGATGCGAAAAAGCGCGAATCTCCGCACCCGAACGTACGACCACGGAAGGACCGAACACGACGTACGGTCCGATCCGGCAATCGGGCTCGAGCACGGTGTCGTGCGAGAAGAAGACCGTCTCCGGCGCCATGAGCCCTGCGCCCGCTTCGAGCGCGCGCGTTCTGAGCCGCTCCTGCATCGCGCGTTCGGCATGGGCGAGCTCGAGCCGGCTGTTGACGCCGAGCACTTCCCTCTCATCGGCGATCACGACGGCGGTTTTCTTTCCCTCGGCGCGCGCGAGGATGGGGATTTCGGTGAGGTAATATTCCCGCTGGCGATTGTCGTTCTTGAGTTTGCCTGCCCAGCGGAAGAAGGACTTTGCATCCGCGGAGATGACCCCCGCATTGCAGAGCGGCACTTCGAGCTCGTGCTCGTTTGCATCCTTGAACTCGACCATGCGCGCGACATAGCCGTCGGCATCCTGGATGACGCGGCCGTACATCGCCGGATCCTGCGGCTTGAAGGCGACGAGCGCGAGCCCGGGTTTCTCGCGCGCCTTGAACGAAGCCTCGAAGGTCTTTGCCGTGAACAACGGATGATCGCCGTAGGTGACGATGAGAGTGCCGTCGAAATCCGAAAGCGCCTCGCGCGCGCAATTGGCGGCATGACCCGTGCCGAGCTGCTGTTGCTGGACGACGATTTCGCAATCGAGCCCGCGCGCGAATTCGCGCACACTTTCGCTGTCCGGCGCTGTCACCACCACGATGCGCGCGATCCCCGCACCCTTCATGGCAGCGATCACGTGGCCGACGATGGGAAGGCCCGCGATCTCGTGCATGACCTTGGGCTTCGCGGACTTCATCCGCGTGCCCTGGCCTGCGGCAAGGACGATTCCGGCGCGAGTCATGGGGCGTTCGGATAGCCTCGGGTTCAAAACGCGTAAAGCCACGTTTTGAGACATCATATTGCCCTTAGAATCGGGCGATAAAGCGTTAACAGCATGACCGCCCTCGTCTTCGATCTCGACGGCACGCTCATCGACACCGCGCCCGATCTCGCGGTGGCGACAAATGCCGTGCTTGCGGCCGAGGGTCGCCAGGCCGTCTCGCTCGACTTGCTCCGCCACATGGTGGGTTTTGGCGCGCGTTCGCTCATCCTTCAGGCCTTCGCCGCGACGGGCGACCCAGCGGCGGATGCCGACATGCCCCGGTTCCTGGACCTGTTCCTCGCGCATTACCGCGCCAACATTGCCGTCCGGAGCCGGGCGTTTCCCGGGGTGGAGGAGACTCTCGCGGACCTCAGGAGCCGTGGCACGAAGCTCGCTGTCCTCACCAACAAGCCGGATGGATTGGCGCGCCTCCTCCTCTCGGAACTGAAGCTCGCGCGCCATTTCGATGCGATCTTCGGTGCGGGCGCGCGCCCTTACACCAAACCCGATCCGCGGCTCTTCGGCGATGTGCTTTCGGCGCTCGGCGCGCAATCCGGCATCATGATCGGTGACAGCGTGACGGACGTCGCCACCGCGCGGAACGCGGGCGCGAAAGTGATCCTCGTTTCCTATGGCTATACGCCCGAGCCGGCAGCGAGCCTCGGCGCAGATGGGGTGACGGAGGACTTCGCGGCCATCCCGGCGCTGGCGGCGAAGCTTGGAGCGCGCATCTGAAACGTCAGCGCTCTGGCGCACAAGTCTCGATCCACGCACTCCGGCGGTGCGTACATCCTCGGACTCGGCGAGCGAATGCGACTGCTCCGACTTTCTCGGACACGCCGCGCGCGCTAATTTCTCGAAATGAAGTTTGCGATCTTCCTGGCTGCGGCCCTTGCATGGGGCGTTTTTTCGGCATCAGCCGACGAGCCGTTCGCCTGCCGCAATGCCTGGGAGTTCAACAAGGCCGATGTCGACGGGCCTGTGCTCTCGGTGAGCGATCTCGGGCCGAACCGCGGCGATGCCGGGCGTTATCACATCGTGGTTCGCGACCGCTTCACCGGTTGCCGCGTCAGCGACGATACCAATACGGCCTGCCGCATCGGCCAGCATGCCGCCATTGTCGGCGGCAGCTTCGGTATGTGGAGCGGTGACGTGAAGGGCTCCGATACCGACTATCCTTATGTGGGCCACCACCTCTGGACATGTGAATAGTCCGCAAGCCGACGGCGCTCGCGTGCAGCGTGCAAGCGGTATTGACGACGCCGTGTTTGCGCGGCGATAAGCGGAGCCCGTTCGGCACGGGCGCGTAGCTCAGCGGGAGAGCACTCCCTTCACACGGGAGGGGTCACAGGTTCAATCCCTGTCGCGCCCACCACCGATTGGTGAGTCTCCTCAGGGAATTAGTTCTACCCGAGCTTCAAAGAAAACCAATGCAGATCAGGTGTGTCACTCGTCCGACACTCGGGGCGGTCTGCAATGGCGACAATCAGAAAGAGGGGCAAGAAGTGGCAAGCGCAAGTAGGTCAGTGGTTGATTGTGGTCCTCTGGTGGACCTCCCTAATGAACCCTCTACTGGGGAAAGCGTAACGAAAAAGGAAGCCCGTTTGAGACTGCGAGACCCCGGCCTTGCGCAGCCGACCGAACCGATGATGGCAGACGATTGATCAGACTAACCCTCCACAGCACGCCGAGACCTTTCTACCCAACACAAATCGATCCAGCGTCTTAGAAGGCCGTACAGCCCGACAGTAATTCAAAGAGGTATGGAGTTCACTAGATCGAGATCGAGTCTGTACGAGCGTTTATTTTGTTATTCCTAGTCTCAGAGATTGGTCGTCTGCGTCATCATCATCAAATTCCGAGGTGAGGTCGAAATTGGGTAGTGCGTTCGTTTGAAATTATTGGTTCACAGGGACCAGTTTCCCGGAAGTGGCATCGCGAGCGTAAGCAAAGCCGATTGGTGCATCGAGATGGGTGATAATGGTCGGATCGTAGTTAGCGATGGTGTTCACGTCGTAAAGCTCAAAGTGCGCGGGGTCGGAGGTGTAATCGTCAGACTCGTCACCGGCCAAAAACCGCCAACCACTGTCAAACTCGCTATCGCCCTTCTCGCGATACATAAAACCGACCGGTCGCCCATCGACGGTTATTCTATCGGATGCAAGGCAGGAGCCGCGTCCCGTCGCCAGTGGTTTCATTTCTTGAGCAGTAAGTATGAAGTCCTTTGGCACGGTCGCTACGCCACCTGCTTCTTGTACGGCCCACGCTTCTTCGGCGGGTTCGCGGCGTCGATCATTGCAACGAGATCCCCGAGTCGGCGGGTCGCTTCTCGCCCCTAGGGCCTTTAGGCATAAGGCAGACTCCGAGCTACAGGCGGAACGTACGGCCAGCCCCAGAAGCCCGCAACGCGGTCAAATTTCAAATGAACGCACTACCCGAAATTGGGTAGTGACGCATTTTGAGTTTATTCACGCCCCATCAAAATCAGAATCCCCCACCAGAAGGCACCCCCTGCGAAGGTGGCGATAAACGCCATTGAAGACCAATAGCGGATTGGGTTCTTCCGCCGAGTGATTGTGTAACTCGGTCCGAATCGTCCGCTTACCGATGTCTTGCCTTCTCGTAGTCTGGTCGTAAGTGACCAAAAGAAAGAAAGCCCGATAGCCAAAAAGAGAACGGCGCGGGCAATTTGAGTGAAGGTCACGTCCTACGCCGCCTTCTTTTTATACGCCCCACGCTTCTTCGGCGGATTTGCCTTGCCGAACATTGCAACCAGATCGGACATTTCCATCAGATGGTCTGTCAATCCCGCCGCCACCTTAGCAGGAGATCACGCTGCTAGGCGCACTCGACCCGCTCTCACGCGTTAGGCGCCGCTGCGCGTGCTCGTGCGACAGCTGATGGTTCCGCGCATTAATCGCCGCGTAATAGTCGGGCAGCACGTCGGTTATTTGTCTGCCCCCGCAATTGAGCACTGCAGCGGCGACACTCCCGTGCCGACTACTCAGGAGCGTCCGCAATGCGCACTGCCCAATTACCAAGTCTCGTGAAACGGTCGCACCTCGGCCAGGAACGTCCAGGCGTCACGCGGCTGGTGGGCCAAGTGAAAGACCTCTGCAGCGATGCTTGTCGGCGTGCAGAAGAAATCGTCCGGGGCATTCGGCAAGCGCGCGCGTTGCCAGGGCACGTCGATCACTGCGTCGATAACGACATAAGCAACGTGAACTCCCTTCGGCCCCAACTCTCGGGCCATCGACTCCGAGAGGATGCGCTGTGCGGCCTTGGTGGGTGCAAATCCCGCGAAAGCTGCCCTTCCCCGCAGAGCGGACGTGTTGCCCGTGACGATGATGGCGCCATCGCCGGCCTCGATCATGGCAGGCGCCGTGAGCCGCGCCAAATGCAGGAGCGCCATGACATTGATGTCGAAATTCCGTTGCAGGACGGCCGGGTCAACATCCAGAAAGCTTCCGAATGCACCACCAACGGCGTTGTGCACCACGACTTTGGGCGCATCGATCTTTTCGACGGCCTGCTTCAACGCGACCTCGTCGGCGACATCGCACGGCACCGCCAAAGTATCGGGCACTTCATCCTCGAGCGCCCTCAGCCGGTCCCGGTCGCGCGCGATCATCGCAACGCGGTAACCGCCTTGCGCGAAACGGCGGACCAGCGAGGCGCCCGTTCCAGGCCCCACGCCGGTGACGAGAGCGAGCGGTTTTTTTGCAGCCTTGCTCATGCCGCCCTCGCCGCCGCCAGATGCTCGCGAACGAAATCAAAGCGGTCATTGCCGAAGAACATGGCATCGCCGATCAGCATCGTGGGCGCGCCGAAAACGCCCCGCTCGGCCGCCTCCTTGCAATTTGCGGCAAGCGCGTCGATCGCTTCCTGGCTGTCGATGCGTTCGGCGAGACTGCCGGTGTCGACGCCCGCGCGCGAGAGATAATCGATGATTTCGCGCGACGATTTCAGCGTCTTGCCGCTTCCCCAGCAGGCGTCGAACAAGGCGGTGGTGGTGGCCGCCGCGGCTTTCGGCGATGGCGCGGCAAGCACGGCGCGCAGGTGCGCTTCGGCGTCCATGGACCGCATGTCGCCGGCCTTGATCGGCATGCCGTATCGCTTTGCCCAGCGTCCAAGGTCGGAGCCGGCGTAAACGCCCTTGACCTTGCAGGTGATAGTCGTGGGCGTGTTGTTCACCAGATTCATCACCGCAAGCACGTTCATCGGCCGAAGCAGGATCTCGGCACCCAGGGAGGGAAGCTGGCTGTGAGCGAGGTAGCTGTAGGGACTGCGGAAATCGAAGAAGAACTCAAGTTTCTGGGACATCGCTGGTTTCCTTTTCTGAGACGTCGGAAAAAAATCCAGACTGCTGGGAGCGGCCCGAGGGCCAGGGCTTACGACGATCGAAACTGCGCTGGATGCCCACCTCCGCCGCGATGAAGCCGGCGATACAAAAGACGTCGTTCAAATGAAGAAACCGATGCGCGCCCGCGATTTCAGGCGCGAACGTCGCGACCGCGCGCACCGAAGGATCGATATCCGCGAGGCGGCCCTGGCGCCCGATTTCCCGGAGCACTTCCAGCTTCGGACAGGCTTCGGCCTTGAAGCCTTCGACCAGAACCAGATCGCATGGCTGCAGATGTTGCAGAAGCTCCGAAAGAGATGGCTCTTCCTCGGTGGAAGTTTCGAAGCCCGAACGAAGAGCGAGCGCGCCCATCACCATTTCTCCGTCCATGGCCGCAGCGCGACTTCGAACGCCCAGGTCGAGCGGTGCTGGCGATGCAGCTGCAGATACAGTTCCGCAATCCGGTCAGGGTCAGCCATGTTGTCGTCGACGGCGGTTCCCGCCAGCCGGTGCGCGCGGGTGCCGTCATCCTGCGTCCAGCCAATGGCCGCATCGATCGGCACATTCGCGACGTGGATCGCCTTGGGCATCAATTCCCGCGCCATGCTTTGCGCGAGCCCGGACTTGGCCTGGCACGCCATAGCAAAGGCGCCGCTTGCCGGAAATCCCTTCAGCGCCGCACTCGCGTTGGTGAAGATGATCGTTCCGCGCGCGCCGTTGGTGTTAGGCTCGTTGTCGGCCATGAACCGCGCGGCCTGCTGACCGACCAGGAATGCGCTGAAGGCGGAATTGCGCACGGTCTCAAGAACCATCCCCGGTTCAGCTTCCGCGATTCCTTTTCGAAAAATTCCGGGCACGCGCCCGTCGATATTGTGAACGACCAGCGTCGGCGAACCGAGGTCACGATTGACGTTCTGAAACAGTCCTTCCACGGCGGCCGGTTCGCTGGCGTCGCACATGTAGAGACGCACCCCGTGCGCCTTCTCCAGTTTTTGTAGAACCGGTTTCGCGGGATCCCTCGCCGCGACCGCCACACGCATGCCGGCTTTCGAGAACAGCCTTGCACAGCTCGAGCTGATGCCCGGGCCTCCGCCGACGATCAACGCGACATCCCTGATGGGTGTTTGAGCTTGCGACTGGGACATAGTCAGGTACTCCGTCGGTAAGGGGGCGCTTCAGTGCGATCGGTTGCGCTTCCCGATTTGGCGTTCGCCATCAGCGGCCTCAGGTTTTTTGTGCTTCGAGCGTGTTTTCGCCGTGCGGCCTGATCGTTTCTTATTGGGCCGTTGATGGCCCAGCACTCGCGCGGCTCTCGCACCCGCGGCAAGGATGCGATCCGACAGCGCCGTATCTTTCGTGGCGCGAGCGAGCTGAAGCGCGCCGATGAGCGTCGCATACAGCCCCAGCGCAATCGCCTCGGAATCGGGGGCCGGAAGCGCCGACGCGAACTCGCGAACGCTCGATTGAAGCAGCTTCGCGAAGCGATTGCGCGCCTCGTCCGGCTGGCGCGCGAGCTCGGGCAACAAGGCTGCGAATACGCAGCCAAGGCCGGGATTGTCCCGGTGCTGCTTCGAAAGGTAGAGCCCGATGGCGGCATCGAGGCCGCCGCCTGCTAAAGCCTGCTCCAGCTTTTTGGATTGTTCCTGCAGAGCCTTTGCCAGGCACTCCTCGACCAGTTCCGCCTTCGAGTGAAAATGCGGGTAGAAGGCGCCGTTGGTCAGGCCGGCCTCGTCCATGATGCCGGCAAGCCCGGATGCGGCGATGCCGTCGTTCCGGAAGCGCTCGGCAGCAACCTCGAGAATCCGGTGCCGCGACTGCTCTTTATGTCCCTTTTCGTAACGCACTTCCCGTCCCCGTTGCTATTACATTATGACCATAATATGGTGTTACGGTCATAATTCAATAGCGTCACCTCGTTCCGGTGAGGTGCTGGTGCGTAGCGCGCCGCCTGGAAAAATTTTGAAAAACGAAAAATTCCCTGTTTTTAAACGCCCGTTTCGCAAATGCGAGAGATGGGTTCAAAACCTTTCGCCGAAGCCTGACGAACGGCGTCCTACAGACGGTTCAGGATAGGCGCCGTCATCGTCGACTGGTTGTCTGCCAGCGTCTTGTCCGAAAGGATGCGTTGGTAAAACGTGCTGCCGATCATGTCGGCGAAGTAGTTCGTTCCCGGATAGTAGACGATAACGACCTGATCGAACTTGGCGCCGCCGGGAATCGTCTCGGCCCGTGCAACATGCATCGGGCCGTAGCCGCGCCGACCCATCAGGGCAGTCATCGGCCTTGTATAGCGGCGGTCCGCCGCTTGCATGCGCTCGTCGCCCTTCAGCTGCAGGTTTACGACCACCGCGGCCCTGCGGCCCAGTTCGCTTTCGGCGCGGAGTTTTTCCTGGGTCCGCCGGACCTGCTCGGGGAGCGCGGCGTGCGGCTGGAACGGATAAGTGGACGGCTCGCCTGCGAGCGCAGCGTGGATGCGGCGAACGAGCATGAGCTGCGGGATCAAGAGATTCCGGATGACAGGGCGACGCGCGCCTTGCTCGTAATGGGCCTCGAACCGGTCAAGCGAGGCCTGGTACGCAGCCAAGGTCCGCTCGCGCTCGAAATCGGCCCTGGAGGGATACTGTACCAGCGTGACTGCGCTCCATTCCGCCTGTTCGATCTGCCTGGATGGAACGTTGAAGACCGCCTTTCCGGCATAAATCCAGCGGCCCGCGCTTCCCGGCGCAGTGGCGGCCTTGAACGCGCGGACGGCTTCGACAGGATCGGCACCTTCGCGCGCCTTCAGGAAAGTGAGCACGTGAAAAGTTTCGGGCGCGTAGATCATCGGCTGGCGGTCTTGAACGGCGCGCCGACGAGCGCTCAGATAACGCTTGTGCTGCCATAAGACGATCACAACCATCACGGCGCTGGCCGCCAACAGGAGTCCGCCGATCAGGAGTTTGTCCTCATGCCGCTTCTATGTTCCTTCGACGTGACGCTATGACGGAGGCCCGTTTCCGGCAACAAGCGACCGAGACCGCAGCCGGTGTTCCGTACCTGCGGACGCCCGACTCCAACTTCGCAGATCTTCCGGATTTCGCGTACGAGCCCCGCTACCTCACTTATGAGGGACTACGCGTCCACTATGTGGATGCGGGGCCGCGGAACGGCCCCGTTGCGCTGCTCACGCAGGGCATGCCCACCTGGTCTTTCCTCAACCGCAAGCTGATCCGGCGTCTCACCGATGCGGGGTGGAGATGCATCGCCCCCGATCACATTGGCTTCGGCCGCTCGGACAAGGTGGTCGATCCGGACTGGTATTCGATCACGCGTCACGTCGACGTGCACCGGCACCTGGTGCAGACGCTCGATCTGCGGGACTACTGCCTGTTCTGTCAGGACTGGGGAGGCCCGATCGGACTTTCGCAAGCTGCCGAAGCGCCCGAGCGCGTGGCGCGGCTGGTGATCATGAACACCTGGCTGCACCACGACGACTATCGCTACACCGAGGCGCTGCGCAATTGGAACGCCCAGTGGAAGCCCGGAGGCTTCTTCGACCGCAATCTGCCGGATCCGCTCTCCGTCGGCCTGCTCATGCTGATGGCGACGCAGCGGCTGCCGCGGGAGTCGATCATGGCGCTCGTGACCGGCGGTGTTCAGCCGCAAATCGACGCCGCCACGGATGCCATCCGCCGCGGATACGACGCGCCGTTTGCCGGACTGGACGCTCGAGCCCTGGCGGGCGCGCGCCGTTTTCCGCTGAGCCTGCCGTTCGACAACCCTGTCGGCGGAGCGGCGGCGGCGCAAGCGGAATGGTTCGCGTCCCTTCAGACCTGGACCAAACCGATCCATTTCATCTGGGGCGGCGCCGACGATGTGTTCACGGAGGAGTGGGGCCGCAGCTGGGCGAACCACTATCCGCAGGCGACGTTCGACTTCCTGGCCGGCGCCGGGCACTTTCTCCAGGACACACGCGGGGACGAGATCGCCGATGTTTTCCTGCGACGTTGCGCAGGCTCTTGAGCCTCCGCACTTCAGCCTTGGGTCCCGGAAAAATTCTACTACGCTTCCGGGGGGTCACAGGTTCAATCCCTGTCGCGCCCACCATGAAATTCAATGTTTCTGCCGACTTTTTTGCGACGTCCCCGAACAAGGGCATCGAGATCATGATCGATGCGATGCGTATCATTCTCGCGGCTTGCCGCAATGCGGTCTACGTGGTGCTGGGCGCAATGCACCCCATTCTTGTCCTCGAGCAGGTCGAGCTGCGGCTTGGCATGGCAGCCTGATTATGAAGGCACATCGACAAGCATTGTCGTGGGCCAAACCTTGCTACCCCAAGCCACCATTGAGGCATGAGCTAGGTCATGACCGCCATAATTGCATCGAGCTTGACGGTGGTGAAGGCTGCAAAGTTGTCGGCGACTCCGTAGGGAAGCAGCAGCGTCCGATCCCGCACCAAGGCGCCGCAGCTGTAGACCACGTTCGGCACGTATCCGCCTCGCGGGTTGTGGTCGGGTATGAGAAGGGGCTTCGGCGTCCGGGCGAGAACCTTAGATGGGTCTGCCTTGTCCAGAAGGCTCGCGCCGATGCAGTAGTTGCGGATGGCGCCTACCCCGTGCGTGACGACGAGCCATCCTTCATCGATCTCGATCGGTGAACCGCAGTTGCCGATCTGAATGAACTCCCATGGCCATTCTGGCGTGATGATCTTTTGGCCTCCGCTCCAGGCGTCGAATTCAAGCGATGATAGCAGCCAGATGTTTTCGTGGTCCTGGCGTCCCAGCATCATGTAGCGGCCGTCGATCTTGCGTGGGAACAGGGCCATACCCTTGCCTGTGTAGAGGTCGCCGCGGACGCCGCGCAATTCGAAGCTCTTGAAGTCGTTGGTGTGCAACAGGCCCTGGCGCACTTCGACGCCGTTGAACGCGGTGTAGGTGCCGCGATAGTCGGTGGCGCCGTCATCATCGGTAAACTTCACCAAGCGCACGTCTTCGATTCCCCGCCCCTGGCTCGGCATGAAGGGATAGATGACATTTTCGGAGATATCCCGGGCACCGTCGCACACCAGGTGGACGATCAACTCGCCGTGGGGCCCTTGTGTCCGTTCCATTCGTGGGCCGACGGCATATTTGCTCGGTTCGTCTATAGTCACGGATCCGTCCGCACCCCAAGTTCCGGTCCGAAAGGCCACGGACGAGATGTGCCCCTCGCCGACCCCGCGGAGCGAGACAATGATGCGCAGACCGCCCGCCTCGACGCCGGATTGATCGGGATGCACGACGACGCTGGGGTTGAACAAGGCGGCGGATTCGAAGGCGAACTCTTCACTGAAATAAGCCCCGATGAGCTTGCACTGATTGGCGGTGGCGCGTGCGCTATCCGTTACCAGGTCGTGGAGCTCCTCGTAGCGACGCAGGAATATTTGATCGACATTGCGATGCCGCTCCTCAAGACCGGCGGTCTTGACCTTCAGCTCGTCTCGAAGCCCCGCATCATCAAGCTTCATGATCCGGTCGATGATCCTTCGCGTGCGAGGAGCGTCGCTGGTCGCCGGATCCTCGATGATGAAAGGGCGCAGAACCATCCGGGAGGCATCGGGCCGCAAGAGCGTTGGCAGGTCGGTGGCGACTTCCGCCATCGGGTCACCATCCGCGCAGGCAATCACCGCTTCGATCACCCGTCCGGTTTCTTCGGGATCGCGAACCTTTATGCAGGATACGCCAGTCTTGCGAGCCGGTTCGTCATTTCCGCCTGGAAAGAGGGCGTCGCCGACGAAGATCATCTCGTTGATGGCGATGCCAAGCACCTCCTTCAGTTTGTGGATACCATAGGCCTTGTCCACGCCGGGCCGCGTGACGTCGACGGACGAAGTACCGCCCATGCCCACGGAAAACTCGGGGATCATAGGGTCAAGGATGGCCTTAATCTTCCGGCGCTTCGCGAAATCGGGATCCCATGCGCGCTTGATATCAAGAGGTGCATCCTGGCCAAGGGCAGACATTGTGATCTGGCTGTCGCGATCCTCGATCACGTCGCCCCAGTGTTTCTCCGGTCGAAGACCGGACTCGTCGAGGGCCTTGTTCAGGGCACCGATGATTTTGGTTTTGTCGTCCGGCGCGAAGTTCTCGGCATAAAGTTGAGTCCACTGCCCATCGTACTGCAGGAACTTCGTGCCGCTGGTGGGCAAGAGCGAGAGCTGTCTCAACCGGTCGTTCTGGGGCAAGTTGGTCAGAAGCTGTTTCTCGAACTGAGACCATGCGCCGCCGGATATGACAGCGACCCTCATCAATCCCATCAACTTCTCCAAAAGCTTCGCCATCTCCGGGTCCAGGGACGATTTGCTTTTGGCGAGGGTGCCATCGAGATCGAATACCACGAGCCTTTTCATGCGCGTTCCGGCAATGCGATTTCCAATATTGTAACGCCGTTGGTGGGTTCGAGGCGGCAAACGCCGACAGACGCTGGCAATAACATCACCGCGCCTTTTTCCACGCGGCCTCGGCGAGTGCGCCGGGGTCGCGCATTCGCCGCGATCGTGCGCCAGAGTGTCGTCCCTAGACCTGATTTATTGCGCAATGGGTGGAGTGATGCCGACGCCTGCCGGGAGAATCGTAGCACGCACCTGACGCCCGACCGTGGAAGCAGCCCTACTGGCGGCGCTTCTCCCCTCATACCGGTGCGAGAACAATCTGTGTCCGACTCTTCGTTATCCTGCGGATCTGGCCCGGTGTTTTCTCCACGTCGACGCTGCCAAGATTTCCAGCACGCCGATCGGTTCGGCCGGCTGCGCTCCAGGGTCGGGAACGTTGCGATCCTGCTCGCTCACCCGAACATTCTCTCGCCTGTGCAGATCGTCCTCCGGGCGTTCCGGCGCCGGAGCATTCGTTTTCGGCTCGAGCGTAGGTCTCTCATTCACGGCATTTCTCCTTTGGCGGCTGAAAGTTCTTCAACGAACGGCCACCAGCCTGAGATATGGACGCAAAACAGGACAGCGCAGGACGGACCGATCCGCCCTGCGCCACTCCTGGCGCGCGTCGAAGGGACGAGGACGCGCGTCGCCAATGTCAGGCTGCCGCCCTTACCGGGATTCTGTGTGTGTGTTCTCTCGCTCCCGCTGATTTCGGCAGCGTGACCTTCAGCACGCCTTTGGCGAAGAGCGTCTTCACGAGCTTGGCGTCAGGCTCGAACGGCAGTGTGATCGAGCGCGCAAATTTCCCGAAAGTGCGCTCCTGATAGTACGCATCTTTGTGCGCTTCGTCGCGCTCGACTCGTTTCTCGCCTTTGATCGTGAGAACGTCGTCGCTCAACTCTACCTCAACGTCCTTCTCGTCGACGCCTGGCAATTCGGCCTCGATTTCGATCGCGCTGTCGCTTTCCCTAACGCTCATCCGTGGTTGCGTAACGTTCGACTTGGCCGACGTCAGGCCGCCAAGCTCGTCCAAGAGGCGGTCGAACTCGCGCGTGAAGCCCGAGTAGAGCCCGCTACTTTGGTACGGCGACACCGGTCGGAACCAGGTCATCTGCGGGATCAGGTTTGTCATCTTATTTTCTCTTTTCTTGTTAACTGAGCAGAACTTGAACATTTCGTCGTTCAATCTGCAGACTCCACATAATGACTGATTGTGTTCTCCTTTGACCAAATTGAAGAATTATTGATCAGTGCTGCGGCTTTATTTCCGGCACAGTCATTGACTATGGGCTTGAAAAAGGGGGCTGTTGAGGAGCGCAAGTCGTGACGAAGCGATTCACCGCGGCTTGCGCAAACTAAGGATATAGGCGGAAACGTCGGCGATCTCCTGTCGGCTAAGCACAAAATTTGGCATCGGCTCGTGCGATGTCGAAAGGAATGCGGCGAGCGACAGTCGTGTTGTCGACTTCATCTGCGCGACGGCGACGAACGACGGAATGGCATCATTGGGCGCTTTGCGCTGACGCAAATCGACCAGATGACAACTGCTGCACCAGTGCTCCGCGATCGAATGGCCTGCCGCAACACTTTGGGCGTAGGCCGTACCGAACGAGACAAATGCGCCCAGCAGACCCAAGACTGCAACTCTCCCTATTACGGTCCTTTGCATCGTCATATCCCCAAACCGCACTTCCAGAACGGGCATCGATGCGGAGTGTCGCATATCTCGGCGTGCCGGTCTTGAACCCGACATCAGCTGGACCCGCTTTTTTGGAAGACATCGATTGTGCGGCCGTCGTTCCCACAACGCAGGAGCTAAGTTGGGTTTGATTTGACTTGGCCTTTCTCGATTCCAAAGCGTCTTCCGAACCTTGTAAGTGTTGGTTCTCTTCTGCCAGGCACGAGCCTTTCTTTGCCCGCGCTTGACAGGCACCCCCGGTGGTCGTGCAGTGAGGAAATGAGCACCAAGTGACCGGCATCAGCTGACAACATCAGTGACAGGACCGGCGATCCCGTGTTTCCGCCAGGCGCGTTTCGCAAGATGGATGGTGAAGACGACGCCGTTTTACGCGGCGCCGCGCTTCGTTACCCACATCGATGACATCGCCATTGCCGCCCTGACGCAATTCTATCGCGAGCGCCTGCCGGCGGGCGGCCACATTCTCGATCTGATGAGCAGTTGGGTGAGCCATCTGCCGCCCGAGATGGCGTTCGACGAAGTCATTGGCCACGGGATGAATGCCGAAGAGCTGGCTGCCAATCCGCGACTCAGCAGCTTCTTCGTGCAGAACCTCAATCGGGACTCGAACCTGCCGCTTCAAGATGCAGTGCTCGACGCCATCACCATCTGCGTTTCCATCCAGTACCTCGAGCACCCGATCGAAGTCCTGCGCGA
>Ga0209060_10001661_pt1 | contig 23330 bp, 18 predicted proteins | sample Coa_R1_8_FD_187155 | JGI IMG/M metagenome (GOLD analysis project Ga0209060, IMG submission 187155) | Surface soil microbial communities from Centralia Pennsylvania, which are recovering from an underground coalmine fire - Coalmine... | ecosystem: Environmental > Terrestrial > Soil >...
TGCTTCCTATGCACGTCGAAGGCACCTATAATTCGCATTGGGACCTCCTCGATAGCTCCGCCCGTACCATGGGCCCTCAGCACTTGCTTGTGCTTGAGCCGAGGGGGTCCCTCTACATGTCATCTTTCTCCAAGGATCAGCAATTGTTGTACCCAGCCTGGGGCGCCGCAATCAGGGCGGTACGAGTCCCGACCGGCCGCGAGTCGGGGCGGAGGGACCGGGCGGGTGCGGCTACACTTGCGCTCGAGCCGCCTCGGCGCGCGGCGTGCTTCCGAGCGCCATCACCGACGCGGCAATACCGAACGGGAGCGCGAGGCTGAACGGCGGCATGGAGCTGAACGCCACCAGGGCGCCGCCGAGCAGCGGCCCCAGAAACAACCCGAAGTCGATCGCGCTGTTGTACATGCCCATCGCCGTGGTGAGCTTTTCCGGGGCGATGAGCCAGGTGATCCGCGTGGCCAGCGTCACGGGGATCAAGCCGAACCCGAAGCCGTACACCGCCCCCGCCGCGAGCAGCGCGGGCGGCGTGCGGATCAACGGCACCACGAGGACGGCGCCCGCCATGCCCGCGATCCCGATCAAAGCCAGGCGGTCGCCGCGCAGGCGGGTGATGAGGCGCCCCGCCGGGAGCTGCATGAGCATGTACACGAGCCCCTGGAGGGCGAACACCCACCCCACCACGACGATCGAGAGGCCCTGGCGCGCGATGTGCAGCGGAAGATACGTGGTCCACACCCCGGCCATGCCGAAGCATAAGAGGGTCGTCGCGCACAGGCGCACGAGCGCCGGCACCGAAAACGCGTCCGGGATCTCGCGCAGGGACACCCTGGGCGAGCCGTGCCGCGGCGCCGCCACCCTGGCGATCATCGGGATGGCGAGCGCGCTCAGCGCGGCGCCGGCGTAGAACGGCGCACGGTCTCCGTACTTCGCGGCCACAAAGCCCCCGAGGAGCGGCCCCGCCAGGGTCGCGGCCGACGCCCAAAACCAAAACACCCCAAACATCCGGCCGCGCATCGCCGCCGTGGAAGCCTCGGCAACCGTGGCGTGGAGCGGCGGGATCAGCACGCCCCGCGCGCCTCCGATCCCGGCGAGCGCCAGCACGACCGCGGGAGCCGTCCGGGCGGCGCCCGCGAGCACGAGGCACGCGCCGTTCGCCGCGTATGCCCCGATGAGGGCAAAGCGTCGTCCCACGGCACTCCCGATCGGCCCGGCCTGCAGCTCGACCGCGGCCATGGTGATGCTGAGCGCGCTCACCATGACGCCGATTTGCGCCGCCGAGTACCCGAGGCGCGCGAGGTGGACCGGAAGCACGGGGAGGACGACCTGCCACGAGATGTTCGTGCAAAACCCGGCTGCACCCAGCACGATCCCGGGCGGCACCCGGCGCGGCGGCGGTTGCAAGGCTACGCACCTTCGTGGCGAGATGAGCTGCGCGACGCACTTCTGCGCGGGCCGTCGCGCGGCCTGCGCCGCGGACGGCTGCGGGGTTGGCCGCGCGGATGTGGCGGAGAAGCGGCAAGGAGCGGCGAAGTAAGGCGATCGTTATGGCACGCCCGCCGATGCGAGCCAACGGGCTGTCGTTGAGCCTGCGCGACAGCGCAGGCGTCGATACCCCACCGCTGCTCGGCGGCACGGCCGCGGCGCCGCGGCGGCGCCGAGGGCTCCGGACGCGCCTCCGCTCCGCGGAGGCGCGCCGCCAGGTATGGGGCTACTTGTTCCTCGCCCCGATGCTGCTGCTCCTGGTCGTGTTCAAGTTTCTCCCGATGGTCCAGGCGTTCTATCTGAGCTTGACGAGTTACGATCTCCTGAGCGCGCCGCGCTTCGTCGGCCTCTCGAACTACGCCGCCCTGCTCCGGGATCCATTGTTTCACCAGTCGGTGGGCGCGACCGCGTACTTCGTGTTCGGGACGTGCGTTCCGCTGTGGGCGCTCTCGCTCGTGCTCGCGCTCGTGTTCAACACGGCGCTGCCCGCGAGAAACGTGCTCCGCTTGGTCTATTTTCTGCCGGCGATCATGCCCGTCGTCGTCTACGCCATGGTGTGGCGCTTTCTGTTCCACCCGTACGGGCTCCTGAACGTGGGCCTGCACGCCGTGGGGCTGCCCGCCGTCGACTGGCTCGGGGACCGCCGCGCCACGATGCCGGGCTTCATCCTCTCGGCGGAGTGGCGGTTCGTGCCGTACTTCATGATCATGTATCTTGCGGGATTGCAGAACATCCCTCAGGAGTACTACGAGGCCGCGGCGATCGACGGCGCCTCCGGCTTCCAGCGATTTCGCGCGATCACGCTGCCGCTGCTGCGGCCGACCGGGCTGCTCGTCGTCGTCGTGTCATTGATCCTGATGTCGAAGGTCTTCACCAACGTGCTGGTCATCTCCGGTGGAGGGCCCGACGGCGCCACGCGCGTGCTCTCGCTGTTCATCTACGAGACCGGGTTTCAATTCTTCAAGATGGGGCTGGCGAGCGCGGCGTCGATCTTCCTGCTGCTCGGCATGATGGTCTTTACGCTCATGCAGCTGCGGTTGTTCCGGGACGGCCGCCATGATTAGCGGTCACTCCCACCTGGACCGCACGCTGTACTGGGTCCGCTTCGTCCTCGTGAGCGCCTTTGGGATCATCATGCTCATCCCGATCCTGTGGATGCTCTCCACGTCGCTGAAGCCGCTCGCGCAGGTGTTCCAGCTTCCTATCCAATGGATCCCCACGCCTCCCGAGTGGAGCAACTACCCGGCCGCGTGGAACCAGTTTCCGTTCGGGCGCTACTTCGTGAACAGCCTGATCGTGTCCGTGGCCGTGACCGTGCTGAACGTCGTCCTCGCCGGGTTTGCCGGGTACAGCCTCGCCAAGTACCGCTATGTCGGCCAGCGGGCGCTGTTTCTCGCCATCCTGTGCACGCTGATGCTGCCGATCGAAGTGCTGATGGTGCCGACGTTTCTTATCGCGAAGGAGCTGGGCTGGCTCAACACCTACCAGGGGCTGATCGTCCCGGTCGCCGCGGACGCATTCGGGGTGTTCCTGATGCGCCAGTTCATGCTGCATCTGCCCGACTCGCTCATCGAGGCGGCACGCATCGACGGCGCGGGCGAGCTGGGCACGTATTTCCGCATCGTCGTGCCGCTCATCTGGCCGGCGGTGTTCACGCTCGCGCTGTTCGTGTGGCGGGAGACGTGGGACTCGTTCGTCTGGCCGTTCATCATCATCAGCGACGACAGCCTGCGCACGGTGCCGATCGGATTGCAGCGGTTCCAGGAGCAGTACGTGACCACCTACAATCAGGTCATGGCCATCTCCACGGTGGCCATGATCCCGCTCGTGCTGCTGTTCTTCTTTTTCCAGCGGGCGTTCATTCAGGGCATCGCGCTGTCGGGCTTGAAAGAATAGGGGCGGGCACGCGCGGCGCGGCCGCGTCGAGACGGCGAGGATGCGCCGCGCGAGCTCGAGGCTCGGGCGCGCCCGCCCGTGCACGATCTGGTTGAGATGCGAGGCGCTGATGCCGACGCGCATGGCGAGGGCCGACTGGCTGACGCGCCGCGCGCACCACGCCCGCATCGCGGCGCTGAGATCGGCCGGCGCCGGCGGCCGTGCGTGCTCGACGTCCCGGGACACGTCTAGGGCTCGCACTCCAGGGTCGAGCATGACGCCCCGCCTCGACATCCGCGTGTCGGGAAGGTTACCAGGCTACGAAAAATGAGAGAAAAGTTGCGCACGGTGATGATGAAATCCCGTCCGCATGCGGCCGAACGTCCTACTTGCTCGGGATCCTGCCGACCACGCCCTGCACGAACCAGTCGAGCGAGAGCTGCGCGGCATGGTCCAGCGTGCCGCCGGCCGGCACCCGCACGGCGCCCGCCTGATCCTTGATCGGCCCGGCGAACTCGTCGAGGTGGCCGGCGAGCATCGCCTGCCGCTTCGCCGTGACGAGCGCCCGCGTCGCCGGAGGCACCCCCGGTCCGAGCGGCGCGATGTCGACGGTCCCGCGGTCCATGCCCCACCAGAGATCGTCCCCGCGGAACGTTCCTGCCTCGACCTGCTTGGCTATATAGAGGTACATCGGGCCCCAGTGCCACACCGGCGCCGTCAGGAACGCCTTCGGACCAAAGCGACTCATGTCCGAGTTGTATCCGATCGCGAACTTCCCGGCCGCCGCGGCGGCCTGGACGGTCGCCGGGGAATCCTGGTGCTGCGTCAGCACGTCGGCGCCGATGCTCAGCAGGCTGTCCGCCGCCTCCTTTTCCTGCGCCGGGTCGTACCAGGTGTTCGACCAGACGACGTGCACGGTCGCCCGCGGGTTCACCGACCGCACGCCGAGTGTGAACGCGTCGATGCCCCGAACCACTTCCGGGATGGGGTGCGCGGCCACGTAGCCGATGACGTTCGTGCGGGTCGTCCGGCCGGCCACGATGCCCGTCAGGTAGCGCGCCTGCTCGATCTTGCCGAACGCGGTCATCATGTTCTTGGCGCGCTTGAATCCCGAAATGTGCACGAAATCGACGTTCGGGAACTCGCCCGCCACCTTGAGCATGGGATCCATGTATCCAAACGAGGTTCCGATGATGAGCCCGTACCCTTTGCGCGCGAGGTCGGTGAAGACCCGTTCGGAGTCTGCGCCCTCGGCCACGCTCTCGACGGCGGTGGTCGTGACGTTCGGGTCGTGCGCTTCGAGGTACTTGCGGCCCTGGTCGTGCTCGTAGGTCCAGCCGGCGTCGCCGACCGGCCCCACGTACACGAACGCGACCTTGAGCTTCCCGGCCCCCGGCGCTACGCCCGGGACGCCGATCACCAACGCCGCGACGAGCGCGACCCTGAGCCAGACACCCACGTGCCCTGTCCACCGCCGCATCGGATCCCTCCCGCGCCGCCGGTCGCGTCCGGAGCGCTCGACCGTACCGTTTCGCGCACGCCCCGACGCGTCCTGCCGCGGCGGCGGAACCGAGCATGCCCCGCGGCGCTTGCACTACGTCGCTAGTGTGCGACGAGGGTAGCAGGGGCCGAGCGGACCTGGCCGAAGCGGGCGTTGGTCTCGGCCCTCATGAATCCGATCCACCGACGGCCTCGACCCCTCCGGCGGCTCGGGCCGCCTCCGGTCGACGCCCGCGACGGGCGCATGTGCGTGGCGTCACTCTACATGCGCTGCTGACGAACCGAATGGACGGAATTTGTGAGGCGTCGTGCGTGGAGCGGAGGTCAGGTCCGCCCGGCTCCAACCATGGCCGAGGTGCCAAACCCTTCACCCGCCGTCCCGGCTGTAGGACAGGCTGAGCGCCGCGGGCGTGCCGAGCCGCCGCCGCACCGTGCCCCGCGTCGCGATCACGAGCACCACCATCGTGAAGACGTACGGCGCCATGAGCAGGAGATACACCGGCAGTCCGGTGCCGCTCGCCTGCAGGTAGAGCTGGAGCGCGTTCACCCCGCCGAACAGATAGGCGCCGAGCACCGCGCGGAGCGGATCCCAGGTGGCAAAGATCACGAGCGCGACCGCGATCCAGCCCCGCCCGGCCGTCATGTTTTCGATCCACATGCTCGTGTACGCGGTCGACAGGTACGCGCCGCCCACGCCGGCCAGCACGCCGCCGATCGCGACGCAGCCGTACCGGACGCGCGCGACGTCGACACCCATCGCGTCCGCGGCCTCCGGGCGCTCGCCAACCGCACGGAGCTCGAGGCCCCATCGCGTCCGGTACAGAGCGTACCAGGCCGCCGCCACCAGCGCGTAGCTGAGGTACACGAGCGCGTCCTGGCGGAACAACATGGGGCCCAGGATCGGGATGTCGCCGAGGCCGGGAAGCGGAAACGGTTGGAACCCCGCGGCGGGCACCCCGATGTACGATCGGCCGAGCGAGGCCGACAGACCCGTGCCGAAGATCGTGAGCGCGAGCCCGCTCGCGATCTGATTGGCGCGCAGGCTGATACTCAACACCGCGTGCACAAGGCTCAACGCGGCGCCGGCGGCGGCCGCGGCCAGCAGCCCCAGCCAGGGATGCCCCGTGCGGACCGTCGTCACGAAGCCCGCGAGCGCGCCGACGAGCATCATGCCCTCGACGCCGAGGTTGAGCACGCCCGAGCGCTCCGCGAAGATTTCGCCGAGCGTGGCAAACAGCACCGGCGTCCCCGCGCGCACCGCCGCCGCCAGCACGGCCACCGCGGCCGGGCTCACGCGCGGTGCTCCGCGGCCGCCGCCGGGCGTTTCCGGAAGCACACGCCGTACCGGGCGAGCTGCTCGCCGCCGAGCACAAAGAAGAAGATGAGGCCCTGCAGCATGTAGACGATCGCGATCGGCAGATGCAGCGAGATCTGCAGCGCGTCCCCGCCGAGAAAGAGCCCCCCGAGGAGGACCGCCACGAGCACCGTCGCGGCCGGATGGAGGCGGGCGAGCCAAGCCACGATGATGCCCGTGTACCCGTACCCCGGGGACAGACCCTGCTGCAGCCGCCCGGACACGGCGGAGACTTCTCCCGCCCCTGCCAGCCCCGCGAGCGCCCCGGCCGCTGCCATGACGAGGATGATGTTGCGCCGGAGATCCATGCCCGCGTACCGTGCCGCGTCGGGGTTGTCGCCGATCACGCGAATCTCGAAGCCCCAGCGGGTGCGCGTGAGGATCGCCGCCACGGCCGGCACGGCGAGGAGCGCGAGCGCAACGCCGAGGTGGATTCGCGTCCCCGGCACGAGCACGGGCAGCCTCGATGGGGCGGGGAGCACGGGCGAGAGCGGAAAGCCCCGGCCCTGCGGATCCTGCCACGGGCCGTAGATCAAAAAGTCCACGAGGAGGAGCGCCACATAGTTCATGAGCAGCGTCGTGATCGTCTCGTTGACCGCGAGGACCGCCCGCAACACCGCCGGCACCAGGCACCAGACCGCGCCCGCCGCCATGCCTGCCGCCAGGATCGACGGGACCGCGAGCGGCGACCGGCCGGCGGCGGTAAACACCGCGACGCCGGCCGCGGCGATCGCCCCGCACTGCAGCTGCCCCTCGGCGCCGATGTTCCACAGCCGCATCCGCGCGGGCAGCAGCACGGCGAGGCCGGTGAGGACGAGCGGCGCCGCTTTGACGAGCGTCTCGGACCAGCCAAACGCGCTGCCGAACGGCTCGCTCACCAAGGCGCCGTACGCGGCCAGGGGGTTCACGCCCGAGGCGGCGAGCACGATCGCGCCCGCGGCCAGCGCGCCCAGGACCGAGACGATGGGCGCAGCGGCGGCGGCGAGCCGTGACGGCGCGCGCCGCCCCACGCACATCACGCGGTCGTTCCGGAGAGCGCCTCGCGGGCGCCGCCCATCAGTAGGCCGATCTGCTCCACGGTGACATCCCCGGGGCGCGCCACGGCCATGACCCGCCCGCCGCACAGCACGGCCACACGGTCGCTCAGCTGTAACACCTCGTCTAGATCCTCGGAGATGAGCAGGACGCCGGTGCCGCGCGGCCGCTGGTCGAGGAGCGCCCGGTGGACGGCCTCGGTTGCGGCGATGTCGAGGCCGCGCGTCGGGTGAAACGCGACGAGTGCCTGTGGGTGGGCCGAGATTTCGCGGGCGAGGATGAGCCGCTGGAGGTTGCCGCCGGACAGGGCGCCCGCGGGCGCGTCCGGGCTGGGTGTTTGGATCCCGTACGCCTCGATGAGCCCGCGCGCCGCCTCGTTCACCGCCGCTCGGTCGAGCCGCGGGCCGCGGCCGAACGCGGCCTCGCGGTAGCGCTTCAGCACGAGATTGTCCGCGACGCTGAGATGCGGGGCCACGCCGGTTCCGAGCCGGTCCTCCGGCACGTGCCCCAGGCCGGCCCGGATGGCCGCGCGCGGATCCGCGCCCGCCAGCGTGCTCCCCGCGATGCATATGCGGCCGCGCGTGGGACGGCGCAGGCCCGCGACTACTTCGGCGAGCTCGCGCTGGCCGTTGCCGGCGACGCCGGCCACGCCCACGATCTCGCCCGCCCGCACGTCAAGCGATACGTCCCGGAGCGCGTCGCGTCCGCGGTCCCCATCCGCCCACAGATGCCGGATCTCGAGCACCACCGGACCCGGGGGCACGGGCGCGCGGTCCTGCAGGTCGAAGGACTCGCGCCCGACCATCATCCGGGCGAGATCCCACAGCGAGGTGCGGGCGGTCGGGATCGTGCCCACGACCCGCCCCGCGCGCAGCACGGTGACCCGGTCGGAGACCGCCATAACTTCCGAGAGCTTGTGCGTGATCACGATGACGGTCCGGCCCTCGTCCGCGAGGCGCCGCAGCGTCGCGAACAGGCTGTGCGCCTCCTGCGGTGTGAGCACGGCCGTGGGCTCGTCCAAGATCAGGATGCCGGCCCCGCGCGCGAGCAGCTTCAGGATTTCGACCCGCTGCTGCTCGCCCACGCCGAGCTGCCAGACCTGCGCGCGCGGATGCACCGCCATGCCGTACCGTGCGGCTTCGGCCGCAAGCCGGCTCGCGGCCGCGCGCTCGTCGAGCCGCCATCCGCGCGGCGGCAGGGCCAAGAGCACGTTCTGCACGACGGACAGCGACGGCACCAGCATGAACTGCTGAAACACCATGCCGAGGCCGGCCCGAAGCGCGTCACCGGGGGAGCGCCAGACCTTGTGCGTGCCGTGCACGCGGATCTCGCCGGCGTCCGGCGCGTAGAAGCCGTACAGGATCTTCATCAGGGTGGACTTGCCGGCGCCGTTCTCGCCGAGGAGCGCGTGGATCTCTCCCGGCGCCGCCGTGAAATCGACGCCGTCGTTCGCGGTGACGCCCGGGAAGCGCTTTGTGATGCCGCGCATCTCGACCGAGCGCAAAGACGCCGGCGGGATCACGACACGCCTACCGTTCCACGGCGGGGCGCCGGCCCGATTTCCGCGCGATCATCGCCTCCGCGAGCGGGCAAGGCACGTTCCGGACGATCACGTTGACGAGGGCCGGGGCACCGGACGCCCGGGCGCGCTCAATGGCCGGAGCGAGATCGGCGGCCCGCTCGACGTACTCGCCGTAGCCGCCCAGGCTCTCCACCGTACGGTCGTAGCGGACCCGGCGCAGCTCGGTGCCGGTAGCCCGGCCGTAGTACGCCAGCTGGAAGTTCCGGTCGATGCCCCACAGGGCGTCGTTGCCCATCACGGCCGTGAACGGGATGCGGTGGCGAACAGCCGTATCGTATTCCATCGCGTAGAAGCCGAAGGACCCGTCGCCGACGATGAGCACGACCTCCGCCGCGGGACGCGCGAGCTTGGCGCCGAGGGCATAGGGGACGCCGCAGCCGAGTTGCGCCAGCGGTCCGATGCGGAGCCAGCCGCCCGGATTTCTCGCCCGAAGATAGCTGCGCGCCCAGCCCGCGTAGTCGCCGCCGTCGACCACGAGGACCGTGTCCGCGGTCGTGATGGTGTCGACCTCGCGCAACACCCGCATGGGGTGGAGCGGCGCCTCGTCCGTCGCGAGCGATTCAAACCGTCGCCGCTGCGCGTCCCGGGTACGTGCAAGCTGCGCGAGCCACGGCGACGCCTGCGGCCGGCCGCCGCGCGCGGCCGCGGACATCTGCGCCAGCACCGCGTCCGGGTCGCCCCAGATGCCCAGCCGCACGCCGCGGTTTCGCCCGATCTCCTCGGACGCGGGGTCGATCTGGATCAGCGAGGCCGAGGGGGCGAAGAACGGCGGCAGGCCGTAGCGATAGCGATGATCCAAGCGCTTGCCGAGGAGCAGGATCACGTCGGCGTCGGCGAAATGGCGCGCCGTCTCGTTGAGCGCGGGGTCGGCGTAGCCAAAGCACAGCGGGTGGTCGTCCGACAGCAGGCCGCGCGCCTGCTCCACGGTGAAGCACGGTACCTCCAGCAACTCGACGAAGTGCCGGAGCGTGGCCGGGGCGACCGCGTGCCGCGCGGCGTTCGCCGCGATCAGGACCGGCCGCTGCGCGCGCTGGAGGAGAGCCACGGCGTCGTCGATGAGGCGGGGGTCGCCGTGCGGCCTCCCCGCCTCCCGGTACTCGCCCGGCGAATATTGCGGGAGGTCCTCCTCGCCGACGACCGCCTCCTGGATGTCGATCGGGACGGTCACGTGGACCGGCCCGCGCCGTCCGGTGAGGGCGGTGCGAAACGCCGCGGCCAGCATATCCGGGATGCGGCGCCGGTCGAGGACCATCCACGCCCCTTTCGTGACCGGCGCGGCGAGGCCGACCTGGTCGATCTCCTGGAACGCGTACCGGCCCAGGTCCCGGATCTCCGCGCACCCCGCGAGCAGCACGACCGGGCTTTCGCTGGCGTGAATCGCCGGCAGCGCGGACACGGCGTTGGCAAAGCCGGGACCTCCCGTGACCAGGGCGACGGCGGGCTCGCCGGTGACCCGCGTCCACGCGTCGGCCATGTGCAGCGCCGCGGCCTCGTGCCGCGCGTCGACGAGATCCAGGCCCAGGTCCACGGCGGCGTCGCAGATCGGGAGGATCGTGTCGCCGACGATCGTAAAGAGCTTCCGCACGCCTTCGAGCTTGAGGCACCGCAGCACCGCGTGCGCGCCGCGCAGGACCATTGACGATCGCCTCCGGTTAGGGGTAAGAGAATTTATTGGCACATCCTGGCGGCCGATCCTCGTTGCCTCGGGCATGGCCCTGCCTTGGCGCGGTCGCGTTCACCACATCTTCTTCCTATCTTAATCGCGGCTTCACGGTCGGCGTCGTCCCGGCATGCTACGGTGACGCCGAGATGGCGCATTCAGGCCGTTCCGAGGTGCTCGCGGAAGCGGACCTCGCGATCCTCCGGCATCTCGCGGATGCCGTCCTCGCGGAAACCGCCGTTCGCGTCCACAAGCCACCCGCCGCGGAGCTCACGCACATGCAGTTCCGCGAGCTCGTGCTCTCGTTCGACCGGGCCGACTGCGTCATCGTCGACGTCTAGGCGCGCACCCGACACGACGGCGCGCGCCGCCCGGCGCGCGCCGTCGTGCAGTCCCCAGGACCGGTTGCTGCAGCCCGTCCGAGCACCTGGGTAAGAAGCACGTGTGGAAGTGCGGCACCTTCTCCACGCCCCGTGGTATGTCGCCCATATCACGCTACGGCAGTGGCATAGCGTGCAACACGCGGCATGCACGTACGCCCCGATCGGCGCGTCCGTCAAGGGGGCTACTGCCATCATCCAGGGCCTGCCGTCCTTCCTCGAGCAGGCGGTGCAGGGACTCTATATGGTGGGGGTCGCGGTGCACTGCCCGATCTGGCTGAGGTGACGCAGGGACCGGGCGCGTAGAGCTCGCATTCGACATGGGATGGCCGGCGGCGATCACCGCATCGAGGTGAACGGTCGGGCGTACCGGCGCCCGATCCGCCCAACCGTCGTCGTTTGCGTGGACGGCTTCGATCCCGCGTACCTCGAGCACGGCCTCAGGACGCGGACGCTCCCCGTGCTCGCCGAGTTTCACCGGACAGGATTCGCCGCGCGCGCGCGCGCGGCGGTTCCGACCACGACCAACCCCAACAACACTTCGATCGTGACCGGCGCGCCGCCGAGCGTCCACGGCGTCAACGGCAACTTCTACCTCGACCGCGAGACCGGGGCCGAAGTGATGGTCACCGACGCCCATCTCCTCCGCTGCGCCACGGTGCTCGCCGCGATGAGCCGCGCGGGCGTCGCGACGGCCGCCATCACCGCGAAGGACAAGCTGCGCAAGCTGCTGGGCCACGGGATGCGGGGCGCGTGCTTCTCATCGGAGCGGGCGGCCCACTGCACGCGGGCCGAGCACGGGATCGACGACGTGGAGCGCCTTGTTGGTCGCGCCGCGCCGGACCCCTACTCCGTAGACCTCTCCTTGTTCGTGCTCGACGCGGGGCTCCGGCTCCTGGACCGGGATCGTCCCGCGCTCATGTACCTGTCGCTCTCCGACCTGGTGCAGCACGCGTTCCCGCCGGGCGCGCCCGAGTCGGACGCCTTTCATCGCGCGGTCGACGACCGCCTCGGGCGGCTGCGGGCGCTCGGCGCGACCGTCGCGGTGGTGGCGGATCACGGCATGAACGATAAGGCGACCCCGGCCGGCGACCCCAACGTCGTCTACGTCGAGGACGAGCTCACGGCACGCTTCGGGCCCGGCGCGGCGCGCGTCATCTGCCCGATCGCCGACCCGTTCGTACGGCATCACGGCGCGCTCGGGTCCTTCGTGCGCGTGTATGCACGCCGGACGCGCGACCTCGGCGCGCTCGCCGGCGCGATCCGCGGCCTGCCCGGGGTCACCGACGTGCTCGATGCGGACCAGGTCTGCGGGGCGTACGAGCTGCCGCGCGATCGGGAGGCGGATCTCGCGGTGTTCGCCGATCGGTGTACGGCGCTCGGTGCGCGGCGCGAGGACCACGACACGAGCGGCCTCGTTGGACGCCGCCTGCGGTCGCACGGCGGGCTCGCCGAGCGCGAGGTGCCGTTGGTCCTCTCGCACCCATTGACCGACGAGTACGCGGCGCGTGCCGGAGCGGCACCGCTCCGCAACTTCGACGTGCTCGACCTGGCCCTCAACGGGGTGCGGTGACGCCCTCCGGGTAAGCGGCCCCGCGGGCACGGGGGAGTCTCGCACCGCGAACCGAACCCTTCTCCTTGAAGCCGCGGCCCCGCGCGCGGGGCCGGCGGAGTGTGCGCATCTGGTGGAAGGATCTGGCTCATGGCCGACGCGCTCCAGCGATACCTAGAGCGGACCCCGGCCTCGCGCCGTCTCTGCGAGCAGGCCCGCGAGGTGATGCCCGGCGGCGACACGCGCTCGTCCGCGTGGTGGGCGCCGTACCCCATCTTCGTCGACCGCGGTGAGGGCTGCCGGATCTGGGACGTCGACGGCAACGTCTACCTGGACTTCCTCAACAACTACACGTCGCTCATCCTGGGGCACGGCCATCCGGCCGTCCTGGAGGCCGTGGGCCGCGAGTTGCCGCGCGGGACCGCCTACGCCGCCCCGCTCGCTGCTCAGGTGGAGCTCGCGGCAATGCTCGTCCGCCGTGTGCCCTCGGTGGAGCGCGTCCGCTTCTGCAACTCGGGGACCGAAGCGACGCTCTATGCGCTCCGGGCCGCGCGCGCCTTCACCGGACGGCAGCGCTTCATCAAGGTCGAGGGCGGGTTCCACGGCACGCACGACGCGGTGGAGGTCAGCGTCGCGCCGCCCGTGGACGGCGCGGGCCCGCGAGATGCCCCCGTGCCGGTGCCGGCCTCGGCCGGCCTGCCCAGGCATGTGGCCGACGACGTGATCGTCGTGCCGTTCGGCGGCGTCGCCGTGGTGGAGCGCGCGTTCGCGCAATTCCCCGGCGAGATCGCCGCGCTCATCCTGGAGCCGCTCCCCGGCGGTTTCGGCTACATCGCCCCGCCGCCCGGGTACCTTGCCGGCGTGCGGGAGGCAGTCCGCCGCGGGGGCGCGCTGCTGATCTTCGATGAGATCCAGACGCTGCGGTTGAGCCAAGGTGGCGCCCAGGAGTACTATCACGTGACGCCCGATCTCACCGCGATGGGCAAGATCATCGGCGGGGGATTCCCGGTGGGCGCATTTGGCGGCCGCCGCGATATCATGGACCTCTTCGATCCCACGCGCCCGGGCGCGCTCCATCACTCCGGCACGTTCAACGGCAATCGAGCTACGATGGCCGCGGGCGCCGCGGTGCTCCGCGTGCTCGATCAGGCGCAGATCGACCGTCTCAACGGGCTCGGTGACCGGCTGCGCGCGGGCCTGCGGGAAGCGGTCCACGACGCCGGGGTCAAGGCGCAGATCACGGGAGCGGGTTCGTTCGCGAGCGTCTTGCTGACGGACCACCCGGTGACCGACTATCGCTCGCGCGCCGCGGTGCCGGCGGCGCTGCAGTCACGGCTGCACCTGCACCTGTTGAACCGCGGCATCCATCTCATGCCGCGCGGTTCGCTGAGCCTGTGCACGCCGATGGGCGACGCGGAAATAGAAGCGTGCGCAGCCGCGGTCAGCGATGCCTTGCGCGAGATGCGGCCGGAGGTCGAGCAGATCGCGCCGCGTCTGCTGGCCGGGTGAAATACCGGGCGGCGCATGCGACCCGCGCGCGCGGCCTGGCTCGAGTGACTAGCAATCTCCACTTCGTCCCGGATCCGGCCCCCCCAGTTGCTGCGTCAGCGCGATAATGAGCTGGGAGGCGAGCCCGAGCATCGGCGCGGGCACTTCGGCCTCGCGTACGCTCTCGAGCGCCAGCCCGGTGTCCTTAACGAGGATGTCCAGCGTGGTTCCCGGGCGGTAGGCGTCGATCCACTCGCGGACGACCGGCCAGTGCTCGAGCACCCACGTCGCGCCGGTGCATGTGCGGAGGACGCGCCACACGGCCTCGGGCTCGAGCCCGGCCCGGCTCGTCAGATCGGCCATCTCGCGGACGGCGATCAGGCTCGCGGTCAGGAGCGCCTGGTTGGCCATTTTTACGACCGTGCCCGCGCCGGCATCGCCCACGTGCTCGATCGCCGTCCCCATCGCCGCCAGGATCGGCCGCGCGGTTTCGAGGTCGGGCGTAGTACCGCCGACGATGATCGTCAGGGTACCGTCCTCGGCGCGGGCCCGCCCGCCGCTCACGGGCGCATCGAGGAACCGGAGCCCGCGGTCTCGCGCCGCCGCGGCCAGGCGGCGCATGCAGGGCACGCCGACGGTGCTCATCACGACAAGCAGAGCGCCCCGCGGTGCGCGCTCGAGCACGCCGTCCTCGGCGAGCACGACGGCCTCGGCCTGCGCGGGCGTGCGCACCATGACGATCGTTGCCTCGGACCGGCCGGCGACCGCGCCGGCTGAGGAAATGGTTTCGCCGCCCGCCGCTTTGAGTTCGCGCAACGCTTCGGGCCGCACGTCGTAGCCCACGACCCGAAACCCCGCGACACGAAGGCGTCGTGCCATCGGGAGCCCCATCTCACCCAGGCCGATGAAGCCGACCGTCGTCACGCGGTCCGCCGTCATGCTGCTCTCCCGTGCACGATTCGGCCCGCGCGCACCACCGGGCGCACCCGCTGCAGCGCCGAGATGTCGGCGAGCCGGTCGCCCTCGACCACGATGACGTCCTCGAGCACGGGCATCCCCGCCGGATTTCCACCGGCGGGGCATCACTCCTGCACTTGACCGGCCCTCGGGACGACGCCGGCCCGCCGCAGCACAACGTGCCACAGAGCGCCTTGAGGCGCGCGCGGGTCGGGTCTATCGGCCGACGGCATCCCTGCCGCCGCAGCCGCCTAGTAGTGACTCCCACCCATTCCGCCGCCACCTTGACTGCCGCCCTGGTTCCCGCCGTAACCGCCGCCCGTGTTTCCGCTGTAACCGCCGGATGGCGGGGCCGGTGCCACCGTCGCCGGCTTGAGCGTCACATTGGCGGCCCACCACTTGCCGGCGATCCCGTGGCCGTTCGCCTGCCCCGGTGCCGTGTCCCCCGCGTAGCGGTACAGCAGGTGACCGTTGTAGGCGACCTGTGAGCCGTTGGCCGTGCGCACGACCGTCAGCTTCCCCGGAAGCGAGTCCTCCGCCGTGGGCGGCGCGTCGCTGGTTAGGGCCGGCCACGTGGCCGCGCACCCGCCGGTGCACGCGCTGCGGTTGGCTGTATCGGCCGCAAAGTAATACAGCGTCATGCCGTTTGCGTCCGTCAGCACCCGCTGCTGCGCGCCCTGAATGGTGGCGGTTCCCGTGCCCACGGTGTAGCCTGCGGCAAGGCCTGTCCCGAGCCCCGCCGCGGCGGTTGCGGCCGCCAGAACGGCCGCCATCATACCGACGCGAGCCCGCATCGTCATCACCTCCCGCGATCACAGATCGGTCCCAGGATGCTCCCCTAGGTTCACGCGCGCGTCACCGCCGGGTCACGAGGTTGCCACGGGTGGTTTCGGCGCCCAAACCCCCCGGGGGACCGAGCGTGCCCACGGCGCCGCTCAAAAGTCCAGCGGCGATCGACGAACCGCCAGTGCTATGCAGGTCCGGCGTAAGTTTGACAGCCGGTGCCGGAAAGGGAGCATCGCCGGAGCGACCCGAACGCCGCGGTCCCTTCGAGCCGGACCAAGGTTGGCGGCAGGCATGCTGGAGCATTTCCGGAGCCCGAGATTTTTCGATCACTGTCGCATCACATAACGCAACGAACACACAAATGCAATTGACACCACGTGGCCATAAAGCCATAATTGCGACACAACTCCATAGCCAGCACTGCCTCCGAACGGGCAAACCCGAAGCAATTCGGGGACGCAAAGCCACGGGACCCTCTGGGTCAGCCGGGTTGCCGAAGAGGACTCTACGGTGCAGCTTGTCGCGGCACAGAGTCCTTTCAGGGGCGCTGTGCCGCGTTTTTGTTTGTGCGGTGTTTCTTTCCCCTGTCGGACGCTGTCGTCGCTGTTCCCCTCACTGGGCTTCGGTCGGCGGTGCCTAGGCTACGAGTCGGCTCGTGGTCCATGCGTTGTGCATCGGCTCGCAATTTCGCGGCGTGGGAGGCGCCTCAAACACGGTCCGAGCCCGCACGCACGTGACGCCACTTCCCGACTCGAGTTGTGGTCTGCTGATCGGTCTACGGTTGGCCGGCCGTTCGTCGGACGGCGGACGCGCACGGCCAGACCAAATCATGAGGGGGGCAACCTTAGATGCGAGGTCGAGGTACGCGCAAGCGTTTTCCTCTGCTGTTCTTCGTTGTCACGTCAGTCCTCGCCCTCACCGTTCCGGCATGGTACATCGGGAGTTCGCCGATCGCGGCGCACGCGCAGACGTCTGGCAACGGTGGCGCGGGCGGCGCCGGCGGGACGGGTGGGAGCGGCAACACGGTCAACGCGGGCGACGGCGGCGGGGGCGGTACGGGCGGTAACGGCGGCAGCAATAACTCCGACTTCTCCGGCAACGGCGGCGACGGTGGCGCGGGCGGGAACGGCGGCAACACCAACTCCGGAGTGACGGACACCAGCTCCGGAAGCACCGACACGAACAGCGGCGACGCCGGGAACGGCAACGCGGGCGGTGCCGGCGGTAACGGCGGCAACGGCAACGCGGTGGCGTCCGGGAACGGCGGCGCGGGTGGTGCCGGCGGGGCCGGCGGCAACAATAACACGGGCGTGGCAGACAACAGCACGGGCAGCAGTGACACAAACATCGGGAGCGCCGGCGACGGCGGCCTGGGCGGCAGCGGTGGGACCGGTGGAGACAATAACGCGTTCAGCTCCGGAAACGGCGGCGCCGGCGGTGCGGGTGGAGCCGGCGGTAGCGGTACGACCGGCGTGCAAGACAACAGCTCCGGCAGCACCGACGGTAACCTCGGTGTCGCGGGTACTGGCGGCAGCGGCGGTAACGGCGGCGCCGGCGGCGGCGGCAACGCGTTTGGGTCGGGCAACGGCGGCAACGGCGGCTCGGGCGGCGCTGGCGGCGATCCCAACATCGGAGTCCAAGACAACAGCGTCGGCAGCAGCGATGTGAATCTCGGCGCTGCTGGTAACGGCGGCAGCGGCGGGGCCGGCGGGTCGGGCGGCACCAGCAACGCCTTCAATTCCGGGAACGGCGGGGCGGGCGGTGCCGGCGGTGCCGGCAGCAACTCGAATACCGGCGTTCAGGATAACAGCTCTGGCAGCACCAATGGCAACCTCGGCGTGGCGGGCAACGGCGGGAACGGCGGCGCGGGCGGTGCCGGCGGTAGCGGCAACATCGACACGACGGGCACCGGGTCCGGGAACGGCGGCGCGGGCGGCGCCGGGGGTGCGGCCAGCAACGACCTGAGCGGCAACGGCAGCAACGTCGGCGTGGCCGACTTCAGCGCCGGCAGCACCAACAGCAATAGCGGATCGGCGGGCAACGGCGGCAACGGTGGGAACGGCGGCGCCGGCGGCAACAGCAACGGCGGCACATCCGGCAACGGCGGCGCGGGCGGCAACGGCGGCGCGAGCGGCACGAGCAACGTCGGCGCGGAAGACGCGAGCTCGGGGAGCACCAACAGCAACAGCGGTTCCGCGGGCAACGGTGGTAACGGCGGCAACGGCGGGACGGGCGGCAGCGGCAACTTCGATTCCACGGGCGCCGGATCAGGGAACGGCGGCGCGGGCGGCGCCGGCGGTCTCGGCGGCAACAGCAACGCCGGCAACCTCGACGTCAGTGGCGCGAGCACCAACGCCAACAGCGGCTCGGCCGGGAACGGGGGCAACGGCGGACCGGGCGGCAACGGCGGCAACAATAACGGCATTGCGTCCGGGAACGGCGGCGCAGGCGGCGCGGGCGGGCCCGGCGGCAGCGGCAACCTCGGCAACGTCGACGTGAGCGCGGGTAGCACCAACAGCAACACCGGATCGGCCGGCAACGGCGGCGCGGGCGGCGCGGGCGGTACGGGTGGTGACTTCAACGACACCGGCTCCGGGAACGGCGGCGTAGGCGGCGCGGGCGGGGCCGGCGGCAGCGGTAACGTCGGCAATGAGGACGTGAGCTCCGGTAGCGCCGACACCAACGTCGGCAGCGCGGGCAATGGCGGCGCGGGCGGGAACGGCGGCAACGGCGGGACCGGCAACACGCTCGGCTCCGGGAACGGCGGGAACGGCGGCACCGGCGGCGCCGGCGGCAGCTTCAATCTCGGCAACCTCGACACCGGCGTTGGGACCGCGGCCCTCAACGCGAGCAATGCCGGCAACGGCGGCGCGGGCGGTGTCGGCGGCAATGGCGGCAACGGCAACAGCGGCAACTCCGGCAACGGCGGCGCGGGCGGCAACGGCGGCGCGGGCGGTAACAGCAACAACAGCAACTCCGGCAACGGCGGCGCGGGCGGCAACGGCGGCGCCGGCGGCAGCGGCAACAGCAGCAACTCCGGCAATGGCGGCGCGGGTGGTACGGGCGGCGCGGGCGGCAGCAGCAACAGCAACTCCAGCGGCAACGGCGGGGCGGGCGGCACCGGCGGCGCGGGTGGTAACAGCAACAGCGGCAACTCCGGCAACGGCGGCGCGGGCGGCAACGGCGGCACCGGCGGCAACAACAACCACTAAGCCGGTCGGACTGCACGGCCAGACGCACGGCGGGTGGGGCGCTCGGGCATTCGCTCGGCGCCCCTTCCGCCCGTCAATCGTCGCATCAGGACAACGTAAACAGAGCGTGCTCAGCGCGCCGAAGGGAGTTGGGACATGAAGAATCGGAGGGGGCGGCGCAGGGTCTTCGTGCTCGGCGTGACCTTGGCGCTCGCCGTGACCGTACCGATCTGGTACGGGATCGGCGCGATACCCGCGCACGCCCAATTGGGCATCGGTGGCGCCGGCGGTGACGGGGGCGACGCCGGCAGCAGCAACACGAACACCTCGGGGAATGGCGGCGCCGGTGGGAGCGGCGGCAACGGCGGGAGCAACCAGGGCGGCAACGGCGGCGACGGCGGGGATGGTGGTGCAGGCGGGAGTTTCAATAATAATGGCGGCGGCAACGGCGGCGCCGGCGGAACCGGCGGCACCGCGGGCGACGGCGGCGGCCTCGGCGGCGGCACCGGCGGAAGCGGCGGGAACGCGGGGAACGGCGGGAACGGCGGCAACTTCAACGGCGGGAACGGCGGCCTGGGGGGCAATGGCGGCGCGGGCGGCCTCGGCAATGCCTCGGGTGGAGCCGGAGGAGCCGGCGGTGCCGGAGGACACGGCGGTGCGGGCGGCAACGACGGCGGCGGCGATGGTACTGCGGGCGGCAACGGCACGAACGGCACCGACGCCAGCGGGACGCTGAACGGCCAGAACGGTCAAAACGGGCAGAACGGCCAGAACGCTCCGAACGGCCCGGCTGGCTCGCAGCCGGCCCGGGGCGGCGATGGGTCCGGCGGTCCGGGCGGATTCGGAGGGGACGGTGGGAGCTTCAACAGCAATTCGTCCGGGATCGGCGGCAACGGCGGCGTTGGCGGCGCAGGCGGTAGCTTCAACAGTGGCGGCAATTCTACCGGGTCGGGCGGAGTCGGTGGGCAGGGCGGCAACGGCGGTAACAGCAATGACACCAACTCCGGGGATGGCGGCAATGGCGGGGCCGGTGGTGCCGGCGGCAGCAACAACACCGGCGGCGGATCCGGGTTTGGCGGCAACGGCGGCCAGGGCGGCAACGGCGGGAACGGCAACACGAACGGATCCGGCAACGGCGGCAACGCCGGAGACGGCGGTCTCGGCGGTGACCTCAACAGCGGAGCAGCGTCCGGCGACGGCGGCAACGGCGGCCAGGGCGGCAACGGCGGCAACAACAACGACACCAATTCCGGCAACGGGGGCGCGGGCGCGAACGGTGGCGCGGGCGGCAGTGGGAACAGCGGCCTCGACAACGGCAACGGTGGCGCGGGCGGCCAGGGCGGTGACGGCGGCAACACCGACACGAACGGGTCGGGCAACGGTGGTAGCGCCGGCGCCGGCGGCGCCGGCGGGAGCTCCAATACCGGACTTGGCGACGGCAACGGCGGTAACGGCGGCCAGGGCGGCAACGGCGGCAACGACAACGACTCCGGGTCCGGGAACGGCGGCGCTGGCGGTGCCGGCGGCGCCGGCGGAAGTTCCAACAGCGGGCTCGGCGACGGTGACGGTGGTAACGGGGGCCAGGGTGGCAACGGCGGCGACGGCAACCTGAGCGGCTCAGGTGGCGGCGGTAACGGCGGCGTGGGCGGCGACGGCGGCAGTCTCAACAGCGGCATCGACGCCGGCAACGGCGGCGCGGGCGCCCAAGGCGGCAACGGCGGGAATTTGAACCAAGCGTCGGGCGGCTTCGGCGGCAACGGCGGTGACGGCGGCCTCGGCGGCAACAGCAATACGGGCGTCGACGCCGGGAACGGCGGCAGCGGCGGCCAGGGCGGCAACGGCGGCGACGGTAACAGCGGCGGCGGCAACGGCGGCAATGGCGGGAACGGCGGTGCGGGCGGCGGCGGCAACGGAGACGGCTCCGGCAACGGTGGCGCCGGTGGTCAGGGCGGGAACGGCGGCAACGGCAACAGCGGCGGCGGCAATGGTGGTGCGGGCGGCAACGGCGGATCGGGCGGCAGCAACAACAGCGGCAGCTCCGGCAATGGCGGCGCCGGCGGCCAAGGCGGCAACGGCGGTCAGAGCAACTCGAGCGGCTCCGGCGGCGGTGGTGCGGGCGGTAACGGTGGATCGGGCGGCAGCAGCAACAGCGGCAACTCCGGCAACGGCGGGGCCGGCGGCCAAGGCGGCAACGGCGGAAACAACAATCACTAGCGCGTGAGATCGATTTAGATCTCGCGCCACGCAATAGAGGCGGAGCCCCCGGGGGGACTTACCCCGGCGGCTCCGCCTCCGACCTCTTCGGAGCCCTTCTCGCGAGAAGTGCGCCTTCCTAACATTATTTCTATTATTGCTCCCAGGCGGCCGAGATCAGGCCGGCTCACGGAGCCGCGCACCCCGCGTGCGACTCACCCGGCGCAGTCGCGTGCCACGGCGTAAACCGCGGCATCGTCATACCGGTGCCGCCGCTTCGTCCCTTTGTGCATCCTGATTACTCATTCGGACTAGTTATCACGTCGCCGATGCCGCCCTAGGATGCGTAGCGGGGGGATTCCGCCGCACCCAATCGGGATCATACGCATCATCGGCCGGAGCAGCGCACTTTCGCGTAACGCCCCCGTAAATCTCATTGCGCGCACGCGACCGCTAGCGTCGAGCGCGAGCGCCGGGTTGGGCCACGAGACGCCCAAGGGGTCGATGCGACGCCTGGGCAAGGGGGCTCTGAATGGCGACGCAAGTGAATGAGACGCGTGACGGCCCGCGCCTGTCTGTGGCGCTGACCGATGCCGAGGCCTCTGCGGTACGCGTCGTGCTCATCAGCCGATTTTCTCTCTCCCGCCAGGTGTTACAGTCCGCTCTCGAGCATGATGCCCGCATCAAGATCGTCGCGACGGCCGAGACGTCGATCGAGTGCGCGCTCCGGTTGACGGACATTCGCGCGGACGTGGTTATTGCGGACGGCGTGGAGGCTGTGAGAGAAGAGCTCGGACCGCTCGCCGTCGGCGGCTGCATCCCGCCGGATGTGCGCGTGCTGGTGATCGCGCCTCACTCTCAAGAGGAAGCGTGCCTCGAGGCGGTGCGGATGGGCGTGGCCGGCTACGTCACGGCGTCGGTCGGACGCGAGGAACTCTGTAGGGCCGTGCAGGCGGTTCGTAAGGGCGAGACCGTGGTGCCGGATCATCTTGCGCGCGCGCTCGTAAGTCACCTCGCGCAGCGGTCGTGGTCCACGAGAGATCCCATCGTCCTCACGCCGCGAGAACGGGACGTGTTGCGCGCGCTTGCGCGGGGACTCACCGACAAGCAGATCGCGGCGCAGCTCTCGATGGCGCCGGGGACCGTCCGGATTCATCTGCGGTCGGTGTACCGGAAGCTCGGGCTCCGCAACCGCGCGCAGGCCGCCGTGTTCGCAGCGTCGCACGGGCTCGACGCCCCGGCGACCGACGGGGCCGTGGCGCGGGTTCCGCGACGGCGTCATCCGTAGAGGCCGGCGGGGTGCCGGTTCGGGTCGAGCGCGCTTGATTTGAACCGCTACTAATTTGAACCGCTACTGATTAGGAAACAAGCGAGCGTCTCCCATTGCTGCTTTCCCGGGACGCGCGCGCTTGTTGCTCGGCGGGGGTTGCGATGCAGTCGTGGGGGGAGCACGATGCGGACGCGACGTGAAGGCACTCGCAAGGCAAGACGCAGTTGGGGCGGCGAGAGCAGATCGGTCTGTGCGGTCGCCCTGCTCGGCGCGCTTCTCATGCTGGGTCTTCCGATGCGCGCCGCGGCGGACGCGCAGGACGTGTCGCTCAGCGGCGTGTGGATCGGGCACATCGATCAGGGCGCGCAGGACCTCAGCGCCGGTGACCGCGCGACGGAGGTCGCTCGTCGCCTGACGGAGCTCCTGAGCGATCCCGCGGTGCGGTCCAAGATCGTCGTGGTGACGGTGCGTCCCGCCGGCAACGACGCGGTCATCTCCGTCAACCAACACCTCATCATGACCGTGACGCAAGACGACGCCGCGTCGACGTCCGTGACGCCGCTCGTGATGGCCGAGCAGTGGGCCGGCAGGCTGGGTCAGGCGCTTATCCGCGCGCTCGCGGTCCCGTGGGTCCGCTTGGATACGCCCGAGAGCGTGACCACCATCTCGCCCGCGGGCGCGGCGGCAGCCAACGTGCCGCAGACCGGCGCGCCAGCGGCCACACCGCCGGTCGGCGGGGCGCCGCCGCAGGCGGGGGGTGCGTCGCCCTCGACGGGTTCGCCGGCCGCTGGCGCTGCGAGTTCGGCGCCATCACAGTCGTCGCAGCCGGCTGCCCAGCAAGCGCCGTCGCACGGGGCGGGTGCGCCGGGGCCGTCGACGAGCTCGTCGTCGTCCGGGAACGCCGGAAGTTCAGGGGCGTCGCAGCCGGCCGCACCCAAGGTTCCTTCGTCAGGCGCAACGGGTGCATCGGGGCCGTCCACGAGCGCATCGTCGTCCGGGAGCGCCGGAAGTTCAGGGGCGTCGCA
>Ga0209060_10001662_pt1 | contig 23327 bp, 20 predicted proteins | sample Coa_R1_8_FD_187155 | JGI IMG/M metagenome (GOLD analysis project Ga0209060, IMG submission 187155) | Surface soil microbial communities from Centralia Pennsylvania, which are recovering from an underground coalmine fire - Coalmine... | ecosystem: Environmental > Terrestrial > Soil >...
TTGGGATCGACGCCAGCGATGCCCCAGCTCACGATGCGTCCCATGGGCTTCAGGCCGCGCTTTTCAGCTTGAGCGAGCGTCATCATCACTACGGCTGCGCCGCCATCAACGATGCCGCTGGCGTTGCCCGCTGTGACTGTTCCGTTCTTGCCGAAAGCAGCCTTCAGTTTGGCCAGGCCTTCCATCGTGGTCTCCGGGCGGAGATGGTCGTCTTTCTCAAACATCTCGCCCGTGGGTTCACCTTTGCGATTCTTGAGGGCCACCGGGACAATCTCTTCCGCAAGGCGGCAGGCTTTCTGTGCAGCGCCCGCTTTCTGCTGCGACTGGAGGGAAAATTCATCCATGTGCTGGCGCGTGATGCCCTGCTGCTCGGCATAGAGCTCGGCGGTGTTCGCCATGTAAAGGCCGCAGTACGTATCCAGCAGGGCGACCATGAGCGAGTCTTCAAGCTTGCCTTCACCCAGGCCAAGTCCCCAGCGCGCGCCACGCACAACATGAGGCGCCTGCGACATGGATTCCATTCCCCCGGCCAGAACCGTGGTCGCCTCGCCCAGTTGAATCATCTGCGCGGCATTCACCAGCGACTGCATTCCCGATCCGCAGAGGCGGTTTACGGTGAGCGCGGGCGTTTCAATAGGCAATCCAGCTTTTAAAGCAACGTGCCGAGCGCCATAGAGCGAGTCGCCGGAGGTTTGTTGCGCATTGCCAAAGACGGCATGGTCAAATTCTTTGGGATCGACGCCGGAACGTCGGATGGCCTCCTGGCTGGCGACCGCGGCCAGGTCCATGGCGGTAAAGTCGCGCAATTTGCCGCAATAGCGGCCCATGGGCGTGCGCGCGCCGCTTACGATAGCAATGTCTGTAGCTTGTGCCATAAAGAGAAACCTACTGTATGAAGAGTCTGATCGAGCAAGGCAAACTCTTAAGTTTATCATTTCCTGGCCTATTCGGCGGAGAGGTGGGGCGAATCGCGCTTTATTTTCATGTACTACAATTTCGCCCGAGTGCATCAGACATTGCGCGTTACGCCCGCGATGGAAACTGGTTTGGCAGATCACGTTTGGAGCATCGAAGAAATCCTGCAATCTGGTCGAGCCCACGAAAGCAGCAGCCAGCGCGAAGGAAACGGAACGGGCTATGGTGCCGAACGCTAGCCAGAGAGGACAAAAATGCCTGAACTAACATGGGAACGGTTGACCAGTCGAAATAGCGATCACTATTCAGCTGTTTGGCGCTGCCGGGTGCTTGGTGGATGGCTCATTTATATTCATGCTGGTGGAGATGAGAGTGGGTTGACATTTATGCCCGATCCAAGTCACGAATGGAATGGCGGCTCTATCTAATCTGTGGGAAACGAAAATGACCCACTACCGGCGATTCAACAACATTCCAATGAATCACATTCTTGTTGACTGGCATGCCTCAGCAACTCAGAATCAGCAAGACCAGAAAGGTCTAGAGATGACGCAAAGTGATGCTGGCGGTGTATTTTTAAATCAAGGCGACCTGATCGCAGTATCTGCCATCGTGATCGGCTTTGGGGTAACCGCAATAATGTTTCGCGTCCAACGGGAAATCCATATGGGGGAGGAGCAAAATGAGGTGAAATGGATTGCCTGGTCGGACTGGCTCATCTTTGGATCCGTCCTTCTGGCCCTGTTTCTTGCGGTAATTCCTCTCCTCGCCTTCTCCTACCGCTCCTTTGCAGCAGCAGCTTGTACCGCTGCAATCATTCTGCAAGCGGGTTACATTCCGGCAATCCTCGCTCACTACCGAATCGACATTGGTCGGGGTAGAGACATAAAAGACCTCCCGCGTGAGAGAGGAGAACCAGCAGAAAAGTGGATCGTGTGCGTATCAGGTATTGTTGCGCTGGTCTTTTTTATCCTCGCATCGCAGCACTCACGCTAGTGAGTTTTTGGCAAGAGAGTGAACAAAAGGAGAGCTTTTCGGAGCACTACATTTCCCAAAACTAGAAAGCTGTGCCATGTGCCACATGAACGACAAAACTACCGATGGCAAGCTTCAGGTGACTGCAGCGATCAGCCTGCTGAAGAACTCAAAACTCGTTCGCTGGAAGAAAAAATCTGCCGAGTTTGTTTCCATAGATAAAGGCAGGTTCGAAAAATCCTGGCAGAGGATCGATCCGGTCTTTGGACGACTCATTTGCTGGATCAACTTTTCGGCAGGTGCAGAGTTCCTTGCGAAGGGCGTTTGCCTGCTCCGAGGGATAGAGCTTTTAAGCGGCAAGGGCAAAAAAACCAAAATGGTGCCCGAAATTCCCAGCGGTGATTTCTCCACCTGGGCCGAACATTACCCCTTGAGCGCGCCGGGGCAGGTTAAGCTGACAGATTTCGGCACGCTGGGGGATCTCCAGAATGGTCCACTGAAAGAGTTATGCAATGCCGCCAAGGCCTCCGAACAAGATCAGCAGTGGGTCCTGGCTGCCTATGATCTTCTCGGCAAATCAATCCGAAATCGCGATGCCCATGCTTATGTCCCCAATGTACGGGATAGCCATTTTCACCTTGTCGACGGAATCTTCACTCCGTGCCTCAACCTCCTTATGTCTTGGATACCGTACGACAAGAGCGTTATTAACGATTGGATGGACCAAGCACCAAACTTCATTGACTAAATTCGCAAAACTCACTCGTCCGAAACGCTAAATCGTGCCTGTTAGGGTGTCTCTTTACAAGATTGAGCAACCGTAGAAATCTCTGTTTCGCACCTACGGTGCTCGACCTAATCTTGCAGCCTACCCACCCCTCCCGGCTCGCTTCCACCCCAACACGCGAAAACCGCGCGTATTGGGGGCCTGGCTGACGCTCGCCTTCGGGATGGGCTAACCTGTGGGCGCGCCTAACGGCGCTCGGGTCATTCCCCTATGATCTATAACGCATATGTTTGAAAGATCATAAAGCCGACACTGGAGGCAACATGGCCAGAGATATTGTTGTGAGATTTGGCAGGCGGGTCCGGCAAATACGCAACGCGAAGGGCCTCAATCAAACTGTTTTCGCCGAGAAAATTGGAACCGACCAGGCAACCGTTTCACGGATTGAGAACGGCAAACATGAGCCGTGCCTGCGGTTTATTGAACTGCTGGGAGTGGGGCTGAAGACGCCACTAGGGGAATTGCTTAAAGACCTATGACAGGAGATGAAACGAGAGAGATTTGACACTTTTTGTCGTTGACAAATAGGCGAACAAAAGGTAGAATGAGCATTACGGTATGGCAGTGGAAAAAACAAAGAGCTTGAACCACAAAGGACACGAAGAAACACGAAGTAGGGTGCTCAAATCTACGCCAATTGAGGCCAGATCGCTGAAGTCTGCGCCAATATGCAATGGCTTGGGATGGGCCAGTGTAAGCCCTTTGGAATCCTAGTTGGGGTATGGGGGGAGGGGAGCAAGATCGGGTGATCTGGTGATCGGGACATCCGGTGATCGGGAAAGGCAAAGCCTCTGAAATCTACGCCAATCTGGGATCACTTGGAATGAGGTGGGATGAGCCGGGAGGGGGGAGGGGGCTGGTGAAATTGCCAGAATTGCCAAAAGTCGGGTAATTGCCAAAATTGAAAGGCTCTAACCTACGCCAACCGAAGCCAGATCGCTGAAGTCTACGCCAATCTGGGATGACCCGGGATGACGTCGCTGAAACCCACGCCAATCTGGGATGAGTATAGGGGGGAGGGGGCCAGCGAGATTGCCAAGATCGCCCGGAAGTGCCAAAGATCGGTAATTGAAAGCATAGGAAGCTACGACCGCCCTGGCGGAGTTTGAGACGCTCATTGAAAACAGAATAGAAGGTCAACAGGCGAGTGAGTTCTGGCCGTCAGTTACAATTGCCCGCTCAGAAATTCCAAAAGTACGAGGAAAGGAAAATTGTGACCGCTACGTTGCTGTACCGCATCTGCGCATTTGTCCTGGTGTTATTTGCCACCGGGCACACGCTCGGATTTATGAAGTTCAAAGCGCCCACGCCGGAGGGCGTGGCAGTGCAACAAGCCATGGACAATGTGCGCTTCAGCGTGGGCGGAAAAAGCCTTACGTACGGCGATTTCTATCGCGGCTTTGGGCTGTTCTGCACGGCCTATCTCTTGTTCGGCGCGTTTCTGGCCTGGCATCTGGGCACCATGGCGCGAAACACGCCGCAGTCGATCGGTCTGCTGGGCTGGGTGTTTTTTGGATTGCAGGTCGTTGGCATCGTGATTAGCTGGAGATATTTTGTGCTGCCGCCGACAATATTTTCCGCTGCGCTGGCGATCATGACTGGCTGGGCCGCGTGGCTGGCTTAGCTTTGCACAGGAACCCAAACCCTTACCACGGATAAAACTGATAGCACTGATTTACACGGACCCAAAAAGTTCAATTAGGACCATTATTAAGTTTGTAAATCCGTGTGATCCGTGTTCATCCGTGGTGAGATTTGCTTTTTTGTGCAAAGCCGGCGGGCGCGTGAAAGGGATGAATGTAAGCAGAGCCCTGCCGCTCTTCGCTCACACAAAATGAAAGAGGCCGCTCCATTCCAGAGCGGCCTGCCTTGATCCAACCGGCGGCAAAGCGCCTGTCCAAGATTTAGAACCGGAAGTTGATACCAGTGCGCAGAAGCGGCGCCCTCATATTCACGGTGTGCGTGAAGATATTGGTTGGGAACGCGATTGGCGGCGTGAAGGCGGTCAGGTTGCTGGTGGGAATGGATGCCACGCCGAAATCGGTCCAGAGGTATTCGCCTTTGATCGACAAGTGGTGAGAAAAGTGAAATTCTCCGCCACCGCCAGCGGCCCATCCTGGCCTGGTTTCGTCAATCGCTGCGCTCTCATGGGCTGTCGCAAACGTATCAGTGAACAACCCAGTGTATTTCACGTTGGTGATGGCAGCGCCCGCAGTTCCGTAAAGCAGAAAGCGTCCAAAAACCACGCCGACCCGCGGACGAAGGGTGAACACCCAGCTTGTCTTGGCGGTCTGAGTCACGGTAAACGAGGTTGGCGCGCAGCACGGATACGGTTGAGTAACAGTTGTGCTGCCGCTGAGGTTCATGGTTCCGTAATCAGCCTCAAGGCCTACGACAACACTTTCAAATTGAAAGTTGTAACCAGCCGTGCCTCCGGCGGTGAAGCCGTTGGTGTCGATTGTCTGGTTGCTGGCCTTGGTGATCGCCGGCGTGCTGGTGGCAGCGAAGTAACCGGTTGGACTGAAACTTGGGCTGGTATCCACTCTCGGCCGGCCAAAAGCGCCTCCGACGTTTGCGCCGACATAAAAGCCTTTGAAGTCTTCGTCCGCCGCATTTGCCGAGCCGATGACAAAAAGTACAAACGCAAGCGCACACGTTCCCTTTAAGAATCTGTTCAAAACACACCTCATCCTTCGTGAAAATTTAATTTTTAGTTGGGGGTTCGCACCCAACTTATAACACACTTATCTTGTTGATTCGTGCGCGAAGGTAGTGCTACTTGAGGTGCAAGCGTTACAGAGGTGAATAAAAAAAGCCGTCCATGGCGGACGGCTTTACAAAAGCAAGAATTTATTTGAAAAAGTTGTCGGCCTGGGCCAGACGCTTGTTAACTTCGTCCCAGTTCACCACGTTCCACCATGCTTTCAGGTAATCGGGGCGACGGTTTTGATACTTCAGGTAATAAGCATGCTCCCAAACGTCATTTCCCAAAATGGGAAATTCGCCGTTGGAGATGGGATTGTCCTGGTTGGGGGTTGAGGTGATTTTGAATTCGCCGGACTTGGTCTTGACCAGCCAGGCCCAGCCGCTGCCGAACTGGTTGACACCGGCGGCCTCAAACTTTTCTTTGAAAGCGTCAAAGCTGCCGAAGGTTTTGTTGATGGCATCGGCAACCGCGCCGGTTGGATTGCCACCTTTTTTCGGGCCCATAATCTGCCAGAACATGGTGTGGTTCACGTGTCCGCCGCCGTTGTTGCGGATGACGCCGCGCACGTCTTCCGGCAGCGCGCTCAGGTTGCGTAAAAGATCTTCAGGGCTCTTGCTGCCCAGTTCAGGATGTTTCTCAATTGCACCGTTCAGCTTGGTTACGTATGCCGCATGGTGCTTGTCATGGTGCAGATGCATGGTTTGCTCGTCAATGTGCGGCTCCAGCGCGTTGTACGCGTACGGCAGCGCCGGGACCTCATGTGCCGTTACTGTTCCTTGTGCCATTTCAACCACCTTTCATTTTCATTTATAAGTACCCTGATTTTGATGACCCATGGCTCGCTGGCGATTCTGCATTGTTGCCGTGCTAAAAAGTCTTGAATGCCAGCTCCAGCAGCGTCTTTTGTTCCATCTCATGCGCCGTGTGTGAACCTGTCGATGGACTGGATGAAGGCGAACGCTTTACCGAGCGGAACGGCACACCTCGGGCCAGACGTTCCAGCTCCGGCGCAAGGAAATTCAGTGCGCCCATATTAGCCGGCTCTTCCTGCACCCAGAGAACCGCGCGGGCGTTTGTGTGCTGCGCGAATGCGGCTTCCAGTTCAGCTTCAGGCAGCGGGAAAAGTTGTTCCAGGAAAATGATGGCCATCTTTGTATCGTTGCGGCGCTTGCGCTCACGCCGCAGTTCATGCCCGACTTTTCCGCTGCAAACGATGATCCGCTCGGCGTTGGTTATTTCACTGTCCTGGATTACGGTTTGAAATTTTCCGCCGGTAAATTCACTTAACTGACTGGCAGCGTCAGGATGGCGCAGCATGCCTTTGGGCGTAAATACGATCAACGGCTTGCGCCAGTTGCGCAACGCCTGACGTCGCAACAAATGGAAATATTGCGCTGCGGTCGATGGCTGCGCTACTTGAATATTATCTTTCGCGGCAAGTTGCAGGTATCGTTCGATTCGACCGCTGGAGTGTTCTGGGCCCTGACCTTCATAGCCATGAGGCAGCAACATCACCAAACCGGAGAGCAGTCCCCATTTATCTTCGCCAGCCACAATGAACTGGTCGATGATTACCTGCGCGCCGTTGGCAAAGTCGCCAAACTGCGCTTCCCACAAGGTAAGGCCGTCAGGGTAATCGCGGCTGAAGCCATATTCAAAGCCCAGCACCGCAGCTTCAGAGAGGATCGAGTTATAAGCCTCAAACCATGCCTGACCAGGACGGATGTGGCAGAGCGGAACATACTCTTTTTCAGTTTCCGTATCGATCAAGCAAGAGTGGCGATGGTTGAACGTGCCGCGACGCGCGTCCTGTCCGGAAAGCCGCACTGGAATGCCTTCAACCAGCAGCGATCCAAAAGCCAGCGCCTCAGCCATGCCGTAATCCACCGGCAGCTTGCCGGTGCCCATTTTCTCGCGCTGTTCCAGCAGCTTTTTCACCTTGGGATGAATGGCAAAACCATCTGGATACGTCGTCAGCTTTTCAGTGATCTCTTGCAGGCTGGCCGCGTCGACTGCCGTCGGCACTTCGTATTCTTTCTTGTAGCGGCCGCCGCGATATTTGTCCCAGTAGTGCGGCAGCTTGCGCAGCTGCGGAGATTTCTGCATTTGCGCCGCGTGGTCGTAAGCTGCATCCACCTTGGCGCGAAATTTCTGCGTCATCTCCGCGGTGTCAATCTTGTTCTGCTCGGCGTAAATCTCAAACAGCGGACGATGCGCATTGATCTTTTTGTACAGCAGAGGCTGCGTGATGGTGGGATCGTCAACTTCGCTGTGTCCGTGGCGCCGATAACCGATCAGGTCGATCACCACGTCGCTGCCGAACTGGTAGCGATACTCCGTCGCCATGCGCGCGACGCGCAGCACCGCTTCAGGATCTTCAGCATTCACATGGAAGATGGGAATCGGCTGGCGCTTGGCCAGATCGGACGAGAAGCGCGACGTATGCAGCTCGCGCGGATTCGTGGTGAAGCCAATCAGGTTGTTTACGATCACCTGAATCGCGCCGCCCACGGAGTAGCCTTTCAGTCCGGCAAAGTTCAGCGTTTCCGCCCAGATGCCCTGTCCGGCAAAAGCCGCGTCACCATGCATGATGATGGGGATAATTTCCTTCACGCCGTTTTCACCGATATGTTTTTGCTTGGCCAGCGTGCGTCCCAAAGCCACGGGATCAACCGCCTCAAGATGGCTTGGATTGGAAACCAGGTGCGTGCGAATGACCTTGCCTTTGCGGGTGTGGAATTCACCGGTTGCGCCCTGGTGATATTTCACGTCGCCGCCGCCCAGCACAGAGCGCGGATCAACATCTTCAAATCCGGCAAAGATATTGTCCGCCGGAATGCCAACGGTCAAGGTCATCACCGTAAGACGTCCGCGGTGGCTCATCGCCATAACGGTGGTCGTCGCGCCCAGTTCTGCGGCTGTTTCCAGCACCATGTCCAAGAGCGGGATCTGCGCGGTTGCGCCTTCACCGGAATAACGCTTGGTGCCCAGGTATCGGGTTTGCAGGATCTGCTCAAAGAGATCGGCCTGAAGCAGGCGCTCGGCCAGCCAACGGCGGTCCACCTGCTGAGCAGCCGGATTTTCCATCCGGTTCTGGATCCATTCGCGGCGATCGCGCTGCGGCAGATGCATGAACTCCGCGCCGATGGTCCCACAATAAATCCGCCGGGCCTCTTCCACACCCTCGCCGTCAGAGGGAAGATCGGGATAGCCGCCGCCAATCGGGCCGCCAAAGGGATTCAGGTTGGCATTGAGGTAGCCCCAACGGCGGAAGGCGTCAAACACCTGGTCACGGGCCTGTTCAGATCCGAGGGAAATTTCACTTGTCGATAACTGTGCGCTTTTGCTGCTCATCTCTTGTGTGTTCCAGACTGATAAAGGGAACTGCTCCAGCGGTAGTTCCTGAGGAGTCCTAACCTTTGAGGATAACACTTTGCGCGCAGGAAGTTTAAGAGCCGGGGCACAGTGGAGTTTCCATGTTCACCAACATTCATTCCCTAGGAGCAACTCTGCTGAGGTTGCCTGATTTCTACCGTTAATTTTTGTTTAGCCTCTCTGAAGGCATTTTGTCGCGAGTCGCGCCACTTACATCTAATTCTCTAAACAGCACTATGCACGGGAACAAGGAGGAAACAGGTTTCATGCGCCTATTTTCAGGACTTTTAATTTCAACTCTGGCTCTGGGGACAATCGTAACCACCGGATGCGCAGAGCACCGGTATCGAAATGACCCTTATTACGGCTCTGGAGGCTACTACGGATACAACGACCCGTATTACCGGGAATGGCTCGCTGAACGCCGGTATGACAATATCGAGTACAACCGGCTGAGCCGTGAACGCCAGAGGGAATATTGGGAATGGAGACGCCAGAATGAGGCGCGCTTCCGCAATGACCCGCGCTTCCGCGACCGCGTCAGGAACGATCACGACGCTGACGATCGCCGTAGAAACGATCACGATGCCGACGACCGCGACAATAGGCGCTTTCCTGGAAATCAGCGCGCGGTAGTCAATGATCGTGACCGCGACGACCGAGGAAACGGCGGCAGGCAGGTAGCTCGGGAGCGAGATGGAGACCGCGATCGCCACAAGGCAGACAGGAATCGCCACGATGTGCGGAAAGATCGCGACAAGGACCATGATCGCGATCACGACCACGACCGCGACCGGGATCATGCCCGGCGCTAGCTAAAAACGCTAGCTAAAAGAGATGAGATGGGAAAGGGCGGCCCGCGATGGCCGCCTTTTTCATTTCAATTCCAGCAGGAAACATCCAATCCTTCGCGCCCCCAACCATGTGCTTGCGGAAGCAAAGGCACTGAGGCAATCACCATGCTCCACGCCCGCTGCGGAAATGCGCCTAATTCCGGACTGCGGAGCTGGAAATACTGATAAACTCTGCTTACCCCTAAGGCGCATCAAAGCTCGTTCTAAAATTTCCTCAAGTATTGCCAGGAAGGAGGACAGCGACATGCGCGGTTTACTTATAGTAACTTTGTCTCTGGGATTGCTGCTGGTTACCGGATGCGCTGAGCGTCGCTACTCCACCTACGACCCTTCTTACAGCAACGGCTATTACGGGTGGAACTCCTACGAAGACGCCTGCTACCGGCAATGGCTTTCCGAATGCCACTATAGCTACGTCGACTATCACCGGCTTGGCCGTAAGCGCCGGCACCAATATTGGGAATGGCGACAGAGCAACGACGCGCGCCTGCGGCAGGACCCGCGATTCGCGGGAATTCGGCCCCTCGTAAGCAATGAGCATGACCAAGACGGTCGCCCGAACCACAACCGCCACGCGGCCCAAAATCGAGGTGGAGACCGCGACCGCCACACGGCGCGAAATACTGGTGGAAACCACAGCGGGCACACGACTAGAAACAGCGGCGGAAGCCATGGAAGCCATCAGTCCCGAACCTCTCACCAGGACCGGGGCGGCAGCCACAGTGGCAGCAGCGACCACGGCCACGACCATCACGAGCGATAGACCGCTGCTCCGAAAAGGTTTTTCCTCAAAAAAACAAGCGTCCCGCGACGAATCGCAGGACGCCCGGCAGCCCTCCCCCAGAACTGCCTTACCACCGAGGGAAAGTCTAGAACCACCCTGTCCCTTCGTCCACGTCACTTTGGTAACTTTGGCTGCCCTGACTATATCTCTTTATTCCACAGTTATTTAGCTGATTTTCGCAACCTAAATGGAGCAGCCTCATCTAATACATTTGCTAGGATAGAAGGTCGCAAAGCCGGTTCTGGGCGTGACAAATTTTTAATCGAAGGTAGGCACTTCATGGAGAGCGTGGGAATTCTTGAAATTACAGATGGCAACTTTGACCAGGAGGTCCTCAAGAGCGATCAACCAGTGATGATCGACTTTTGGGCGGCTTGGTGTGGCCCGTGCAAAATGCTGGCGCCCGTGGTGGACGAAGTGGCGGCCGCATATCAGGGCAAGGTGAAGGTCGGCAAAATGGACGTGGACAGCAGCCCTGCAACTCCGCAGCGTTACGGCGTACGCGGCATTCCCACGCTGCTCATCTTCAAGGGCGGTCAGGTGCAGGAGCAGATTGTTGGCTATGTAAGCCGCGACGTGATTGAAAAAGCCCTGAAAAAGCACGTCAGCTAATTTCATTTCAGAGTAATTCAGCAAAGCCCGGTCCACCCGGGCTTTAATTTTTCTGGCCTGCTTTTTTGGCGCTGGTTTTTAGACACTCTTTTTCTCCGTCTTTTCTGACTAAAGATCGCAAAAACCAAGTAGAATCTCGCCCAAGCTGCTGCTGATTAGGGTATTGCGTTTAACTCATCTCTTATGGCGACTCTCTTTGCGATCTCTGACTTTTACCGTCTCGCTTTCCCCGGGCTTTTGCTGGTGTTTTACGTAGTCTGCTGGCTGGCGGTGGGGCGCGATCCCAAGGCCGGAAATGTGGCTCCGCGTTATGAGCCTCCGGCGGGAATTTCTCCCGGCGTGGCGCGCTATGTCCTTACCGGCGGCAGTGACGGCACAACGCTGGCAGCGGTGCTGGCCGGACTGGCGGCCAAAGGCGTTGTCGCAATCCAGCCGCAGAGCGGAAACTATGCTGTTTCTCTGCTCAATTCTTCTCCCATCCTGCTGCCGGATGAAGCTTCCATAATAAAAACCCTTTTCAACGCCGTTTCCACAGTGCAACCGTACGCTGATTCCAACACCGCGATCGTTGGCGCAGCGACATTGCCAACGTCGAGCCAGCAAACATCGGGCAGCCAGGCGAGCAGTATTTCGGCCAGTCCTGTTATCGCATCAATGCGGGATAACAGCGCTGTGATTAGCGATTCGGGCGCGGCTGTTGGGCGGTCGCCTTCGCCGGAAAGCCAGGTTGTTATCGATCCATTGGAAGGGCCGACTATCAAGGGCCATATTGATGCGCTGCAGGAAACCTACAGCAAGAACCTCCGGGGAGTCTACTTCCGCCAGAACTTTCGTTATGCCGGCATTGGCATGGCCACCACGTTGGCGTGGGCACTGTTCACCGCTGCAACGCTGGAAGCTTCGTCTTCAATGTTCATTACCTTCTGGCTATTCATGTTCACCTCAATTGCCGCACTGGTGATTGGCGGCATATGGACTTCAAAACCGAGTCGTCCTTCAGCCAGACAGCGTGCGGCGCGCGTGCTGGTTCCACTGCTTTTCTTTGGCCTGCCCGGAGCAGTGATTTATTTTGCCGCCTTGCCGCAGTCACACGGCTTTGTGCTGGCGCTGTTGCTCTCCGTAGTGCTCAACAGCATCTTTTTTGTAATCATGCGCGCTCCCACGCCGCGAGGGCTCATCATTTTGCAGCAGCTTGCCGGCTTCCGCGAATTTCTTATGCGGGTGGAGCAGGATCCGCTGGACCGCGTCAACACTCCGGAGCAGCGCGCGGAGCTGATGAACCGCTTTCTGCCCTATGCCATTGCGCTCAATGTGCGTGAAGGCTGGGGAGACAAGATGGCGTCGGCATTTTCTGACGCGATTGTGGAGAGATAGAGCCTTCCTGAGTTGCTGTATCCATTACGCACGTCTCGGTTATCAAGCCACCCTACCCCGCGACACGCTATCCTGAGGCGAGCCCCGCGACTGCAAAGTGTCTCGACAACGTTTCCGCGAAGCCGAAGGATCGGCTCTGCGGCACCGTAGGGCTATTCAAAGACTGCTTGTGTGATCGGCTGCCCTGAAGAACAGCAGAGCAGATCCTTCGCCTCGCATGGAGCATGGAAAAGGAGCAGAGCATCGTGCTCGGCTCAGGATGGGCGCTTTCATGGATAGAGAGTGGTGATTTTGACGATACAGCTGCGCCAGATCGCGCTCAGTGCGGGAAATGATGCTAACGAGATATGCCACGGGCCGCCTCGAACTCGTGGAAAAATTGCCTTGCCGGACGGAGTTTTCCTTCTTTCGCATTTTCAAGGCCCTGACGGATGCCTTCTTCTGCATCGGCTTGAGCGGCAATGTCGAGCAAACGCTGATAAGCTTCAGGGTCTTGAACGACGGCCGAAAGCACCATGGGACGCTTACTTTTTTTCAGCTGTTTCATAAATAGCAGTCGGCGCAGATTTTGACAGATAAGCAAGAAAATTTGCCGCGAATCAACGCGAATGACGCGAATCCTATTTGATTCGTGTGCATTCGCGAAATTCGCGGCTGCTTTTCGTGGCGAAACACTTCCGGCACTCGCCGTTCAGTACTTCCGCAGAACTCCAATCACTCTTCCCTGCAACTGAACTGACTTTGCCGGGACAATGATCGGTTTCATGGCGGTGTTTGAAGGTTGCAGGCGGATGTTCGAGCCTTCGCGATACAGCCGCTTCAACGTCGCATCTGTGCCTTCCACCAGCGCCACAACGATTTCGCCGTCGTGGGTGTTGTTGGTTTTCTCCACCAAAACGTAATCGCCGTCCACAATGTGCTCGTCCTTCATGCTCTCGCCTTTTACCTGAAGCACAAAGACGTCTTTGGAACGGGTGATGTCGCCCAGTGAGATGGTTTCTGGAGTTTCCACGGCCTCAATCGGGTGTCCGGCGGCGATGCGCCCCATGAGCGGGAGCGCAAGGTCTTTGGGTGGTGTCCGCTTGAACATTCCGCGCACCGGCAGCACGTCAATGGACCGGCTGCGGTTATAGTCGCGCTTGAGGAGGCCCTTTTTCTCCAGGTTGGAGATGTGCTTATGCACGGTTGCCAGAGAACTCAAGCCCAGCCCATCGCCGATTTCTTCAAACGATGGCGAGTAGCCATTGCGCTGGATGAATTCCTGAAGGAAGTCGTAAACCTGCCGTTGTCGCTTTGTAATTGCCATACAAGCGAAATATTAACGAACCAAAGGCGAATTATCAACAGAAATTGTGCAAATGAACCAAAAATATTAACTTTTTACTTCGCCGCCAGCCCGGCCGGCATTTGGCTCAGGACCTCATCCACTGTCCCTATAGCCCGGTCAATTTCTTCCATAGTGTTGTAAAAATGCGGGGAAAACCGCACTCCGGCGCGCGGACGGTAGTCCACCAGCACGTCGCGCAGCAGCAATTCCTGGCACACTTCTTTGGCGTTGGGCATATCGATAGCGACTGTGCCGCCCCGCTGCTCGGGATCGCGGGGAGCGTTCACGCGCCAGCCGCGCTGGTCCGCCAGTTCGATCAGGCGCGACGTCATCTTCTTCGATTTCTCACGGATACGCGCCACACCGGCTTCGCGAATGATTTTCAATCCTGGCATCGCCGTATAAAATCCCGGGACGTTGGTCGTCCCCTGCATGAAGCGAAACGGCGCATCACCATAGTGGCTGGCGCCAATCTCAAATTCGAACGGATGCTCATGCGCAAACCAGCCGGTGAATCCCGGCTGAAGTTTTTTGCCCAGATCAGGCCGCACATATAAATAGGACGTGCCCGCTCCTCCGCACAGCCACTTGAGCACGCCGCCAACAGCAAAATCCATATTGAGCGCCTGCACATCTACCGGAACATTGCCCAGCGACTGGAAACAATCCATCACCACCAGCGCGCCAACTCTGTGCGCTTTTTCCACGATGGCTTTCACGTCCTTGATATACGAACTGCGAAACACCACGTGCGAAATGGGAACGAGAAGAGTTTCTTCATCAATCGCGTCAATCAAACGCTCCGTGGGCACGTGAACGCCGTCATCTGTGCGGACCATATGGACACGCGCGCCGCGGCTGCGCTGACCTTCCCAGAAGTACATCACGGAAGGAAAATTCATGTCACTATAAACGATCTTGTTGCGCTTGCCGCTGAAATCAAAACAGCTGGCGATTACCGCCTGGCAACTGGTGACGTTCAGGTGCGGGCTCACCGTGCCTGGCTCGGCATTCATGAGCACGCCAATGGCGTCGCCCACTTCCTGCGCCATCATCCACCATTTTTCTTCCCATGCGCGGACGCCGCGCGTGGCCCATATGTCGCAATATTCGCGCGTTGAGTCATAGACCCCGCGAGGCATTGCGCCCAGCGAGTTGCTGATCATGTAGGTGGTGCGTTCCAGGATGGGGAATTCGGCGCGAAAGCGAAGTAAGTCGTCAGTCATGAGTTTGCCCCTTGGCAGCGTAAAGTTTACCTGAAATCACTTCTGATCGCCGGATTTGGTGCTTGGTATTTGGTATTCGGTACTTGGCTTATGTGGAACCTGAGGCGTTGTGGAAGAGTTATGCAATTGCGGTCTTGTAGCCAAGTACCAAATACCAAGTACGGCCCCGCAAATCTTCCCTCACGACTCTCCCTCAGATGCTATATTCCATTTCACAACAATGCGAAAAGCTCAGAATGGTTCGCGCCGCAAGCTGACTGTTTTGTCGCTGGCTGCGGCCACATATTTCATGGTTTCCGGCGGCCCGTACGGCATGGAAGAACTGGTGCAGGATGCCGGTTACAAGCTGGCCGTCGTGATTCTCTTCGTCACTCCGCTGATCTGGAGCCTGCCCACGGGACTGATGGTTGGCGAACTCGCCGCCGCACTTCCTGCCGAAGGCGGATTTTACGTCTGGGTGCGCCGCGCCATGGGCCCGTTCTGGGGCTTTCAGGAAGCGTGGCTTTCTCTCGTCTCCAGCATCTTTGATATGGCCATTTATCCCACGGTATTTGTCCTTTATCTTGGACGGCTCTGGCCCGCGGCGACAGCCGGTCATCGCGGCGTGGCGATCGCGGCGACGATGGTGCTGGCCTGCTTGCTGTGGAACTTGCTGGGCGCAAAAGCCGTGGGCACCGGGTCCATCTTGCTGGGCACTCTGATGCTCAGCCCGTTCCTGCTCATCACCGTGTACGCTTTTTTTCGCCACCTGACTCTTGGCGCCACGCCTCCCACTGAAGGAAGTTTTCTTACCGGGATTCTTGTCGCCATGTGGAACTACATGGGCTGGGACAACGCTTCCACCGTGGCCAACGAGGTTGAGAACCCGCAGAAGACATATCCGCGCGTGATGCTCCTGACACTGGCAGCAATCTTTCTCTCCTACGTGATTCCCGTGCTCGCGGTCTGGCATCTGCACGTGCAGGCAGAGATTTGGTCCACCGGAAGCTGGGCCAGCATCGCGTCGATGGTGGTTGGACCGTGGCTGGGCTTTGCCCTTGTGGGTGCCGCGATGATCAGCGAATTCGGCACTTTTAATTCGCTGGTCATGTCTTACTCCCGCCTGCCGGTGGCGATGGCGGAAGATGGACATCTGCCGAAGATCTTCACCTTCAAGCTGAAAAATGGCGCGCCGTGGGTGGCCATCATCGTTCTTGGCATTGCGTGGACCGCGTCTCTGGGGCTGAGCTTTGACAAGCTGATCATGCTCGATATCCTTCTCTACGGCGCAAGCCTGGTGCTGGAATTTTTGGCGCTCATCATGTTGCGCATCCGCGAACCGCAGCTAGTGCGTCCGTTCCGCGTGCCCGGCGGCATGGCAGGCGCAATTGCCGTGGGCATTGGGCCGACAGCGCTGCTGCTGGTTGCGCTGGTCAAAAACCGCAGCGAACAACTTGACCTGTGGCGGCTGGGCAGCGTGAGCCAGTTGGGATTCGGGCTGGTCCTGATGGCGTTAGGAGTGGTGTATTACTTTGTGGCGGGACGGTCTTCTGAAATTCCGAGCGCAGCGAGGAATCCCTACGATCTGAAAGAGCTTCCGGTCGAAAAAGACAAGCTTTAGAAACTGTTTCCAATCAGATAACGCGTGCGGAGACGAAATATCCTTTGTTGTTTTGCTTGAAGAGATTCTTGCTCTGATAGGGATCTCTCCCCTTCGACTTCGCTCAGGGTCGAGATTTCAGAATCATTTCTTCCTCACCACCAAATACGCCACCGTCAGCACCACCAGATAAATCCCTGCGCTCTTGGCGGCAACGCTCGATTGCGATACCCACCAGGTGCATGCAATCGCGGCCACAATCGCGATGAATCCAAGAATAGAGCCGGTGCCTCCCAGTGGTGAGCGTATACCGATCTCTGCTAATTGAGCGTCTGAAACTGTTCGCCGGAAGCGGACATGCGCCAGCAGAGAAATGAGCCACGCAATCATTCCCCCCACCAGCGCGGCATTGATGATATAGAGGTACGCATTCGATGTACGCAGTTGCAGCAGGATGGCCCCGACGATTCCGCCCATCGAGACCAGCACCGCTCCCATGGGCACGCCGTGCTGATTGAGAACGCCCATGCGCCGCGGAGCGTAGCCGGAGCGGGCCAGAGCAAACAACATGCGTGACGCAACGTAAAGACTGGCATTCGCGCCGGAAAGTGCCGCGGAAAGCACGACAAAATTCATAATGAAGCTTGCGGCGGGGATACCGGCGACCTTGAAAACCGTGACAAACGGGCTTTCAGAGACGCCCGCATTTTTCCACGGCATCACGCCCACCAGAACGGCCATGGCTCCCACATAAACCAGGACGAGCGTGGCAAAGGCGATGCGCGTTGCCCGCGCTACGTCCTTGCTTGAGCGGGCCTCACCGGAAGAGATGGCCACCATCTCTATGCCCAAAAAGCTGTAAAGCCCAAAGGAGATCGCCAGTAGCGGAGTTGACCATCCCTGCGGAGCAAAGCCGCCACTGGCAACATATTGCGGCTGCACCTTGCCGGAAAACAGCAAAGCCGCTCCGGTCACGATGAAAACGAAGATCGTGACGACCTTGAGCAAGGCAAACCAGTATTCAAACGTGCCGTAATGACCGACGGAAAAGAAGTTGATGGCGAGCAGAAAAAGACCAAATGTCACCATCCACACAAGCGCCGGCACCGCCGGATACCACTGGCGCATGTAAGTGGCTGCCGCAACCACTTCCGATCCGACGACGATGACCACGGCAAACCAGTATCCATAGCGGGCAATGAAGCCGGCCCATCGATTCAGGTAGAGATCAGCGTAAACGCCGAACGATCCCGCAGCGGGGTGGACACAGGACATCTCACCGAGAGCCATGGCCACGGTCCAGGAGATAAGCGCGCTCAAAGCGAAAGTGAGCACGACGGCCGGGCCAGCGACCTGTATGGCGGCTCCGGAACCAAGCAGCAATCCCGTGCCAATGGAACCCCCGACGGCCACCATGGCCATCTGCCTTGCGGTCAATTCCCGCTTTAATCCCTGCTCCTGGTCAGTCGCTTTTGGGTCAGTCATTTTATTCGTTGGATTATTGGGGAAAGTTATAACGGTTGTTGCGGCGGATTGCCAGAATCGTTTGCTTCTTCAGGGCGATTACTAACGGGTCGAGATGAAGCATTGAGTGCTCCGCCGATTGCGCATAGAATTACATACTCAGCCTCAGTGCATCCCGGCGCCGCCCCCTCCGAGTGCATTTTGAGGAATTTGCCCATGGCGGATATCTCCAAGCGACTTGAAAAAGCGGAAAAGTACCTGCAAAGAAGCAAGCCTGAGGCTGCGCTGGAAGAATACCTGGACATTCTGGCGGAAGAGCCCAGGAACCTACAGGTGCTTCAGGCTGCTGCCGACCTTTGCTTGCTTCTGGATCGCCGCCCCCAGGGAGTGGACCTGTTCAGTACCCTGCTGGAACAGGAGTTTGAGGCCGGAGAGAGCGCTAAAGGATCGGTAACCTACAAAAAACTCTGCAAGATCACCACGCCCACCCCAACGCAGACATTTCAATACGCGCAGCTCACGGAAAAACGCGACCGCAAAGAAGCTCTCGACGCCTACACCACGGCGTTGCAGGGCTTCGAACGGCAACACAAAGACAAGCAGGCGTTGGCCGCTTGCAAGCGCATTGTTGAGTTATCGCCGACCATCGAGAACCTGCAGCTCACGGCGGACAAGGCTGCTGCGCTGGGCGAAGGCAAAACAGCGGCGTCGAACTTTGTTCAGCTCGGGCTCTTGCAGGACCAGGAGTCGCCCGGTTCGGGATTTCAGTCTTATGAACGCGCCTACAATTTCGACCAACTCAATTTCCAGGCGATTTATCTCTATGGACGTGGACTATTCTCCCGCAACGCGGTCACGGAATGTCTGGCCGTGCTGGAGCCGGTTGTAACCAAGGTAAAAGGCCTGCCCGAACTGCGTGAGCTTTACGCGCATGCGCTGATGGCGGCCAAACGGCCAGCGGAAGCCGAACCGTACACCTGGGAACTTTTTGAAAAAGACCCACAGCAATTGGAAGAAGTGGCTTCTCTGGTGGGCGTCTACCTGGACATCAATGACACGCGCGGGGCTCTGGAACTGGCCAGAAAACTTGAAGAGCATGAAACGTCTGCAGGACGCCGTCGCGAATTCATTACCAGCATGTATGAAATGTCCGATCGCAGGCTGCCGACGCTGGGGTTCACTGAATACCTGGTCAAGCTTTTTGATACCGCCAATCGAGAACATGAGTACAGCAATACGCTGTTGAAGTTGTTCCAGCTTTATTATTCCGCCGGCAAGTACGGACAAGCCGGTGAGACGCTGGACCGCGCGGCTGAGCTTGATCCTTACGAGCCTGGCCACGCCAAGCGCCTGGAAATGTTGCGGGGGCGGATTGACGACCACGCTTACAGCCGCATCGCCAACCGCTTTCATCGTACTGAAAACAAGCCGCAGGCCGCGGCCGTGGCTGCGCCTGAGCCAGCAGCGGCAGCGCCGACGCGGGGCGAGTCCGAGCCAACCGTGCTGGAAGACTTTATTCTGCAGGCGGAGATTTATTTGCAATATGGCATGCGCTCCAAGGCACTGGAGCGGATTGAACGCGTGAGCAAGCTTTTCCCGCGCGAAGAGCAGAAAAACGAGAAGCTGCGCCATCTTTATATATCGGCGGGATTCACGCCGGTGTATGAAGCAGCCGCACGCGCCACCACTCCAGAAACAGCGCCGAAAGAAAAAGCGCCCGCTGCTCCGCCGCCAGCTTCTTCTGCTACTTACGAAGAGAATGCCGTAGATAATTTTGCTCGCGTCACGGAGATTACGCGGAATATTTATCGCCAGGCCAACGTGAAGAGCGTGTTGTTTACCGCCGTGAATGATATTGGACGCCACTATAACGCCAGCCGGTGCGTTGCTGGACTCTGCACCATCGGCAAGCCGCCTTCCGCAGCGCTGGAGTATTGCGCGCCCGGCGTGAAGCAGTCTGACGTGATGGCGATCGTGAAATTGATTGGCCTCACGCAGCAGCTTGCGGCGAACGGAGTGGTGAACATCGCGAATGCCAAGGCATCGCGCGAACTGGCTCCGGCGGCGGAGCACATTCACGCCTTGAACATTGAGTCGCTGCTGGCTGTGCCGCTGCTCGATTCTGGCGAGCAATCCGGAATCCTAATCCTGGAGCAAACGTCTCCTCGGCAGTGGCAGCAGACAGATGTTGTGGTGCTGAAGACCATCGCGGAGCAGATGGTGCTGGCGGTGAGCAACGTGCGCCTGCGCACATTGATGAAGACGCTGGCCGTTACCGACGAAAAATCGGGGCTTCTTAAACGTCCTTCCTACCTCGACGTTCTGCTCTCTGAAGTTCGGCGGTCGCTGCAGCAGAAAACTCCGTTGACCCTGATGTTGCTTCATTTCGGCAAGGCTTCCGCCATGGTCAAAGAAATTGGTGAAACTCCGGTGGAAAGCATGATGCAGCAAATTGGGCAGACGCTGGCCTCTCACATCCGCCAGAATGACGTGGCCATACGCTACGATCTCACCACGATTGCGCTGGTGCTTTCTGACACGACCGAGAAGAACGCGTTCCTGGTGGTAGACAAAATGAGGAAAGTGCTGGCACCCACAAAAATTCCCGGCACCGACCGGACTCCACCCATCAGCGCAGGAATTGCCGAAGCTGTGTTGCAAGAGCGTTTTGACGCCGTGGACATGGTCACAGAAGTGATCAACCGCGTGGAAAGCGCGCTGGAAATTGCGCGCTCTGAAGGCGGCAACAAAGCCCATTCACTCGCCCCTGTGATCCAGCCGAATGCCGTAGCGTAAAAAGCCAAATCCTGGAAGTCTGCACGAAAACCTCGACTCTGGCTTACCTGTAATCCCATGAAAGAGCAGGGCTTCCCTGCCGGGGCAGAGGCCCGTTTTTCTCGCAACTTCAGCCCCGAAACCAACATCTAATCCCTTGACAGCAACTCACTCATATCTCATAATGAGTTCATTGTTATAGGTAAATGCACTTATTTTTAAGCACTTATAAGCTGGGAGGCTGAAAGCCATGGGGAAAATTATTGGAATTGATCTCGGAACCACCAACTCAGTGGTGGCCGTGATGGAAGGTGGCGAGCCGAAAGTGATCGCCAATGAAGAAGGCGGCCGCACCACGCCCTCGGTGGTCGGCTTCACCAAATCAGGCGAGCGCCTTGTCGGGCAGGTGGCCAAGCGGCAAGCCATCACCAATCCGGAAAACACCGTGTATTCCATCAAGCGGTTTATGGGACGCCGCTTTGATGAAGTGAATGAAGAAATGAAGATGGTCCCGTACAAAGTCGTGCGCCAGGGCGACCATGTCGCCGTTGTGGCGCAGGGACAGGAATACACGCCGCAGCAGGTTTCAGCAATGATCCTTCAGAAGCTCAAGAAAGCCGCGGAAGATTATCTTGGCCAGTCTGTGACGGAAGCCGTGATTACGGTTCCCGCGTATTTTAATGACGCGCAGCGCCAGGCGACAAAAGATGCCGGCAAGGTTGCCGGTCTTGACGTGAAGCGTATCGTCAACGAGCCCACAGCGGCCGCGCTGGCTTATGGACTGGACAAGAAGAAGGAAGAGACCATCGCCGTGTATGACTTTGGCGGCGGCACTTTTGATATTTCAATCCTTGAAGTCGGCGAAGGCGTAATTGAAGTGAAGTCCACCAATGGTGACACGCACCTGGGTGGCGACAACATCGATCAGCGCATTGTTGACTGGCTTGTGGAAGAGTTCAAGAAAGATGAAGGGCTTGATCTGCGCGCCAAGGGCAATGAAATGGCATTGCAGCGCCTGCGTGACGCGGCGGAAAAAGCCAAGATCGAACTTTCCACCACCATGGAAAGCGAAATCAACCTGCCGTTTATCACCGCGGACGCGACCGGTCCCAAGCACCTGGTGAAGAAGCTGACGCGCACCAAGCTGGAGCAGATGGTGGATGACATCATCCAGCGCTCCGTAGCGCCATGCAAGCAGGCGCTGAAAGACGCGGGCGTTGATGCCAGCAAGATCGATGAAGTGGTCCTCGTCGGCGGACAGACGCGCATGCCTCGCATACAGACGCTGGTAAAAGAGCTGTTTGGCAAAGAGCCGCATAAGGGCGTGAACCCAGATGAGGTTGTTGCCATCGGCGCAGCGGTGCAGGCGGGCGTGCTGGCGGGAGACGTGAAAGACCTGCTCCTGCTCGATGTAACTCCGTTGACGTTGTCGATCGAGACACTGGGCGGCGTGGCGACGCAGATGATTCCGCGCAACACCACGATTCCGACCAAAAAGACAGAGACTTTCTCCACGGCGGCAGACAGCCAGCCTTCGGTTGAAGTCCACGTGTTGCAGGGCGAGCGGCCTTTGGCCAAAGACAACCGCACTCTGGGCAAGTTCCACCTGACCGGCCTTCCGCCGGCCCCGCGTGGCGTGCCGCAGATTGAGGTAACGTTCGATATCGACGCCAACGGAATCCTGAACGTGACCGCGAAAGACAAGGCCACGAACAAGGAGCAGAAGATCCAGATCACCTCTTCTTCCGGCCTGAGCAAGGAAGAAGTGGAGCGCATGGCCAAGGAAGCCGAAGCACATTCGGCGGAAGACAAGGCCAAGCGTGAGGAGATCGAGGCGCGCAACCAGCTTGATGGCATGGTCTATCAGGTGGAGAAGATGCTGAAGGAAAACGGCGACAAGATCTCTGGCGACGAAAAAGGCCAGGTCGAGTCGGCGGTGGCGGACGCCAAGAAGGCGCTGGAAGGCACGGACGCGGCAGCCATGAACGCAGCCCGCGAAAAGCTGACTGCCGCTTCGCACAAACTGGCTGAAGCCATGTACAAGGCGCAGCAGCAGACGCCGCCAACCGACGGCGCTTCTGGCGCAGGTCCACAGGCAGGAGCTCAGTCGAACGGCGCTGCCCAGCAGGAGAAGAAAGACGAAGGCGTAATCGACGCTGAGTACGTTGACGTGGAGGACAAGAGATAAGCTCTCCGCAACATTAACGGCGTGGCAAAGGCGGCGCTAAGCCGCCTTTAGCCTATGCGACAAAAGGAGTCTCTTTTGAAAAAATATCTGGTAGTGAAAATGGCGGAAGGATGGAGCCAAGTTGTGAACTGGGTGGTAATGCCCGGACTGTACACGATAGAAGCGGCGCAGCAGTTTGTCGCCAGCGCAGTGGCAGACGAACCCGGCGCGCGATACATGATCCAGGAAGTGGGCGCAGCGTAAACAAGCAATTAGCAAATGGCAATTGGCAACGTGCCTGAGCGTGATCGTTGCCCAAAAGTGGGTCGGTGTTCTGCACTTTGGTTTTGCTAATTGCTAGCTGCTAATTGCCAATTGCTAAATCGGAGATCATATGAAATACATG
>Ga0209060_10001665_pt1 | contig 23318 bp, 22 predicted proteins | sample Coa_R1_8_FD_187155 | JGI IMG/M metagenome (GOLD analysis project Ga0209060, IMG submission 187155) | Surface soil microbial communities from Centralia Pennsylvania, which are recovering from an underground coalmine fire - Coalmine... | ecosystem: Environmental > Terrestrial > Soil >...
CCGGGAAAACGCGGACGACGACCGACCGGAGGTCGACGTCGAGGGATGAGGCGCGGCGAGCGTGCCGGTGCGCGGTATACACTGTGCGCCTGCCCGCATGAGCCAGCACCCAGCCTCACACGCATCACGACCCTCGCGCCGCTCGCCTGACCGGGGCGTGCGGCGCATTCGGCTCGGCGAGCGCGAGTTCATCACCCGCGGACTCACGCGACTCGTGCTCCAGGATCTCTACCATTTCTTCATGACCGTGACCTGGCCTGTGGTGTTCGCGACCCTGATTGGCTTCTTTCTCATCTTCGACACCCTGTTCGGCTGGCTGTACTACCGGGTGCCCGGCTGCATCGCGAACCTGAATCCGCCGGGCTTCTGGGGCGCCTTCTTTTTCAGCGTCGAGACGCTCGCGACCGTCGGCTACGGGGACATGCACCCCCAGACGCCCTACGGTCATGTCATCGCGATGATCGAGATCTTCGTCGGAGTCATGATGCTCGCGCTCATCACGGGCCTCATGTTCGCGCGTTTCTCGCGCCCGCGGGCGCGCTTTCTGTTCTCGCGTGTCGGGGTCATCCGCCCGATCGAAGGTCGCCCGACTCTGGTGTTTCGCACGGCGAACGCCCGCCAGAACGTCGTGCAGGATGCCTCGGCGCAGCTGCGCATGCTGCGCGATGAGGTGACCCGCGAAGGCTACCAGTTACGCAAGATCACCGATCTGACGCTCGTGCGCTCTCAGCATCCGGTGTTTGCGCTCACTTGGACGCTCATGCATGTCATCGACGCCTCGAGTCCGCTGCACGGGGAGACCGAGCAGTCACTCAACGCCGCCGCCACCTCGTTCATCCTCTCGCTGACCGGCACCGACGAGACGACGGGACAGGTGCTGAAATCACGTGCCGACTATTCGAGCAGCGCGATCAAGTGGAATCACTCCTTCGCCGACATTCTCGAGGAACGCGAGGACGGCACCCTCTCGATCGACTACCGCCATTTCGATGACGTCAAGCCGCTCACGGAGGCGTTGCCTTCGAGCGCATGAGCTCATCGAGGCGGGAGGTGACATCGGGCACCTCGATCAGGTCCATCACGCCCGGCTTCTCGATCTTGACCCACCACGGCAGCTCCTCGGGCGACCGCCCCATGAACCGTTGTGCTGCCTCGGCAAAGCGGTCGACGCACCAGCGCCTGCTCAAGTAGGGGCCGCTGCGCTCCGGGTTGGTCGGCGCGTACAGCCCGATGACCGGTGTGCCCATGGCGGTCGCCATGTGCGTCGGCCCCGAATCGGGTGATATCAACAAGGTTGCCGCACCGAGCAGCGCAAGCATCTGCGGCAACGTGTCGCGGCCGATCTGATTGATGAGCGGCACGCTCGTCTGCGCGACGATGCGCTCCCCCATCTCACGCTCGGCGCTGCTGGGACCACCGCACAGCACAATGCGCATCCCCCACACGCGGGCCGCGTGCTCACACACCCGGGCGTAATACTCTGCTCGCCAGTTGCGCAGTGGATGGCTCGAGCAAGGGCTCATCAGCAGCGTCGGCCGAGCATCCGGGATGAGGCCTCGCGCGTACTCGAGAGCAGCCGCAGGGAGCGCAAATCCCCACTCGAGTCGCCGCTCGTGGATGCCGAGTGCCTCGGCAAAGCCCCAGAAGCTGTCGAGCACATGCTCACGTGGGCGGGGCGCAATCTTTCGATTGGTGAACAACCATTGAAAATCCCGCGCCCGCGGCCGATCGAACCCGAGCTTGATGGGCGCGCGCACCAGGGTGCTCAGCAGGCTTGCGCGCAGGCTCACGTGCATATGCAGCAACACATCGAAGCTGCGATCGGCCAGCTCGGAGCGCAGCCGGCGAAGCTCGGCGCCGAAGTGCCGCTTATCGACCGCGAGCAGCTCGATGCCGGGGAGTAGCGAGATGAGACGCGATTCGGCCTTGCCGATGATCCAGCTGATGCGTGCATCGGGCCAGCGACGCTGCAGCGCATGAACCAGCGGCACCGCGTGGCACGTGTCGCCGATCGCCGAGAGGCGAATGATGCAGATCTCTCGGGGGGGTGGGTCGAGCACGAGGGGAATGTGGGAATTCACCGACGAGGACCGTCAAGAGCATGCGACGTCAACCCGGGGAACGGGCGCTGCGTTACCGGGTCCGGAGAGACGCAGCGAGGAGGAAACAGCATGTTCATTCGAGTGCGCTTAACGGCCCATGCCGCGGCACTGGCGGCCGTGGGAATCCTCGCAAGCGTGCGGCCGGCGGCCGCGCAGCCCCCGCAATCCTATCCGGCATCGCCGCCGCAGCCCTACCCGGGACAGCAGTACATTCTCGTCAGTCCCCCGCCGCCGACCGAGCCGCGGGTGCACGGCTTCATCGATGTGGGCTACAGCGACCCGATCGACAACACGCAGAACATCCTGCAGGGGGGCTACACCGTCGGCGGCGGCCTGTTGGTGAGCGTCGCACCGGCCAGTCCGCTCGATCTTCGCTTCGACTTCAACTACACGGAAAATCACGTCACGCAGTCCTTCCTCGCGCAGAACGTGCCGAGCAGCGCGACTTACGCCCGCGGTGATCTGTACCTGTGGGATGCGACGCTCGATCTGCAATTCAATCTGGGCGCCCGCGGCCGGGTGAATCCGTACCTGTTCGGCGGCGGCGGTGCCTACAACACGGACTTCTACTTCAAGAGCATCACCTACCCTTCCGGCGGCTTCTGCGATCCGTACAGCGGATTTTGTGGCTACGCGAGCGAGACACGCGATCACTCCAGCATCACCAAATTCGGATGGAACGCGGGCGCGGGCATCGAGATGCCGCTCGCTCCCTGGGGCCCGAAATTCTTCATCGAGGGGCGCTTCACGCGGGTGTTGCAGGGTAATGGCCAGCCCCCTTTGAAGTTCATCCCGATCACGGTCGGGGTACGGTTCTGAGCCCATCCCTGTGAGCTCCGCTGCAATTATGCAAGCTTGTGGTCTCGTTATGTAAATTCATCGCCGCTGCCCAGCGGGTTCGAGCTAGGGTGTCCCTCGACCCTGCCACATGCAAAGGACCCGCATGTTGATCGACAGCACGGCGGATGCCGACTCAAAAGCTCTCAAGCAAAAGACGCGGGCGCGTCGCCGATGGCACGCCGTCATGGTCGTGCCCCGAGGCGAGGGCTGCGCCGCCTCGCAGGCGTGCCGGAACAAGCGCTTCCTGGCCTCGGAGGCGCCGCGGCTGCCGCTCGAGGGCTGTGATGCCGCCAGCTGCGGCTGCCGTTACCGGCATTATGACGATCGGCGGGGACCGCCGCGTCGCCAGGACGATGCCGCTGCGGCTGTGACCGCACGCAGCGAGCGCAATCGGCGCACACGTGCGGGACGCCGGGCCACCGACGTTTAGCCGCCGCCACCGACCGATCAGCGCAGCATCTCACCCACCCCGAGAGCGAGCGCTCGCGCATGTGCGGCCGCGCCCGCGGCCAGATCCTGGGCCGCAAGACCAAGTGACTTGTAGACGGTAATGTCGCTTGCCCGGGTCCGGCCGGCGACGAGCCCCTCGAGCACCGCCCCGATCTCGCCCAGGATGCAATCGGTCGTGACCGCACCGCTGGCAATGGCGTGCTGCAGCTCGCCGGCTTGAGGCAGAGCGCTCGAGCGCTCATCGACAAAGAAGCGCGCGCGCCGCACCACCTCGTCATCGGCCTCGCGGGCCGCCGCCGTGCTCGCGCCGACGAGGTTCACGTGGGTGCCCGGCTCGAGCCAGGCCCCCTCGAGAATGGGCAGCGGCGCGGCGGTCGTCGTGCAGACGAGATCGGCGCCGCGCACCGCCTCACGGGCGCTGTGGACGGCGATCACCTTGAGAGCCAGGCGGCTCGATTGCTCGGCCGCGAGTGCCGCGACCCGTGCGGGATGCCGGCCCCAGAGTCGCACTTCCCTGATCCCGCGCACGATCGCGAGTGCCTCGATGTGGCGGCGCGCCTGCTCGCCGGTACCGAGGATTGCGAGCGTGCCTGCTTCTTCGCCTGCGAGGACGCGCGTCGCCACCGCACTCGCAGCCGCGGTACGCAGCGCGGTGAGCTCGGTGGCATCGAGCAATGCCACCGGCTCTCCCGAGTGCGTGTCGAACAGCACGACGATTCCCCGATGCGAGGGCTGCATGCCGGCCTGCACCGCGAGCAGCTTGGCGCCGAACACCGCCGGCTCATTCAGCACCCCGGGCATGCAGCCGAAGAGCAGTCCGGGCTGCACGGGCAGGATCTGGCGCAGGGGAACGCGCGCCTCGCCGCGCGCGAGAGCGCGCATCACCCGCTCGATGACCTCGATACAGCCCCGCATGTCGAGCACGCGGCGAATCGTTCCCGCATCGAGCCAGCACAATGACATCCCTTCCTCCGCATCCGTCATAATAGGCGCATGGCGCTCCGCGTTGTACGTCTCGGCTCCCCGCGCGCGTCGCACGAGGGACTGAGACTCGGCACCGTGCGGCGCCCGCCGCGTGGGGTGCCCAAAAGCCAGTATGCCGAACGGAATTTTTTCGATGTCTGGCTGCCGATTCTGGCTCCGAGCGCGGACGCCGTCGCGTTGGCTCTGAAGGCCCGCTCCGAGGGCGACTGGCGAAGATTCACCCGCCGCTACCGGCGTGAGATGGCGCAGCCTGGTCCGCGCGAGGTTCTCGCGCTCATCGCTGCGCTTTCGCGAAGCGTCGATCTGTCCGTGGGCTGCTACTGCGCCGATGAGGGCCGCTGCCATCGCTCGATTCTGCGCGCGCTGTTGCTCGAGCAGGGCGCCGTGCTCGAGGGGCTGGACTCGGCTCCTAGAGAAGAGCCCCGAGCATTTGTAGAACCGCCCAGAACGCGGCCGCCCAAACGAGCGTCCTCACGTAAGGGATCCCGATGAGGTAGATCGGCAGATAGGCGGCGCGCGCCCACAAGTAGAGCTGCGCGGCAAAGGCGGTGTGGGCGCTGCTCCTCTGGGCAAGCACGACCGCAAGCGTCGCTGCGGCGAAGAACGGGAAGGTCTCGAGAAAATTGTGGTTGGCCCGCGCGGCCCGAGCGGCGGCTCCGGAGAGCGGTTTCACCTCGCCGTCGCGATTGCCGGCATTCCAGCGCAAACCGCGCTGCTGCGTGGCAAAGGCAGCGGCCGTGAGGACATAGGCAAGTCCCAGGATCGTCGCCCAGCCGAGCGTGCGCAGTTCCGGGGCCATGTTCACTCCTCGAGGCGGCGCGATGGGGCGGCGAGCACGATTGTAGGCACAGCGGCACGCCGCCGCCAGCGGCTGCGGCGCTTCAGGAGCGCCGGTAGGCGGCGAGCTTGCTGTGGGTGCGCATCGCCTCGTCCTGCGTGAGCGTCGCGTTGGGCACGGCGGCGGCGCGCACCAACCGCTCGAACTCGGACGCCGGCACCGGACGGCTGAAGTGGTAGCCCTGATACTCATCACAGCCGACGGCCCTGAGGAAGTCGAGCTGAGCGGGCGTCTCCACGCCCTCGGCGACCACCTTGAGGCGCAAGCTGTGGGCGAGCGAGACGATCGCGCGCACGATCGAGGCGTCCTCCGGACGGCTCACGATCTCATTGATGAAGACCCGGTCAATCTTGAGCTTATCGATGGGCAGTCGCCTGAGGTAGCTCATACTCGAGTAGCCCGTTCCGAAGTCGTCCACCGAGACGAGCACGCCCATCTGCGAGAGCTCCTCGAGAATCGCGATCGACTCCTCGGGATCGCTCATGACTGCGCTCTCCGTGAGCTCGATCTCGAGATACTGAGCCTCGAGGCCCATGTCATCGAGCGCCCGCCGGATGGTATCGGTAAGTCCACCGCCGCGGAACTGCGAGGGCGAGAGATTGACCGAGATGCGCATGGGCGGCAGCTTCGCATCCTGCCACGCCCGCGCCTGTCGACACGCTTCGCGCACCACCCACTCGCCGATCGCACCGATCAGCCCGCATTCCTCGGCCAGCGGAATGAACCCATCGGGGGGGATGAGCCCGCGGCTCGGATGACGCCACCGAATGAGTGCCTCGGCGCTGCGCACCGCCCCGCTCGAGGTGTTCACCTTCGGCTGGTAATAGAGCTCGAACTGCTTCTGCGCAATGGCCTGGTGCAAATCGCTCTCGAGTTGCACACGCTCCTCGGACCCGGCGTCCATCCCGCGCGCGAAGCACTGCACATTGCCGCGACCACGCTGCTTGGCGCAGTACATGGCCGCATCGGCGTGCGCGGTCAGAGTCTCGATGGTCGTACCATCGGTCGGATAGAATGCGATGCCGATGCTCGGCGAGGTGTGCACGTCGAGCCCCGCGATGCGCACCGGCGCCTGCAGCGCCTCGATGGCCTTGGCGGCGATCCGCTTGGCGTCCTCGACGTCGTGGATCGAGGTCACGAGCAGCACGAACTCATCGCCCCCGAGACGCGCCACCGTGTCGACCGGACGCATGAGCGCGGTCAGACGGCGCGCCACCTCCTGCAGCAACTCATCGCCCGCATGGTGACCGAGTGAATCGTTGACGGTCTTGAAGCGATCGAGATCGCAGACCATGAGCGCGAAGGAGCGCCCATCGCCATCGGCGTGCGCGACGACTTGCGTGAGCCGGTCCTCGAGCAAGACCCGATTGGGCAGGCCGGTGAGCGCATCGTGTGTCGCGAGATGACGCAGCTGTCGATTGGCCGCCTCGAGGCCCCGCGTGCGCTGCGTGATGACCTGCTCGAGGCGATCCATCTGCTCGCGCACCAGGCGCTCGTTCTGCCACTTGCGCGTCAGCGCCGTCGCGCATTGCAAGACTTCGATGGGCTCGGCGGGCTTGCGCAACACCAGAAGCTTGTCGGGGTGCTTGAGCCGATCCACCACCTCCGACCAGTCGTAGTCGGTATGCGCCGAGCAGATGACGATCTGCACGTCAGGATCCACCGCCCAGAGGTGCTCGATGGTCTCGAGTCCGTCCCAACCGGGCGGCATGCGCATGTCGACGAACGCCATCGCATAAGGACGCCGATCCAGGAGCGCCTGGCGCACCATGGCGACCGCCTCCTGTCCCTGATAGGCGGAATCGATGTCGAAGTTCGGACGCGAGGCATTGCTCTTGGCGTCACCGAACAAGTCCGCTTCGAGCAGCGCGAGCGCCGCCTGGCTCTCCCCGGCTTCGTCGTAGCCCAAGACCTTGCGAAAGTCACCGTGGATCGCGACGTTGTCGTCGACCAGCAGGATGCGATGCACGAGCATCGTCGACCTAGCCATGAGGTGATTCCATGCAAACGCCGCCGCGGCGGGCGCGCCCGGCAAGGGCGACCGCAAAGATCGCGCGGCATGTGGTATCCCTACCGGCGGCTGGGGCATTCATTCGCCCGAGGATATCGGCGTATCGCTCGGAAAACTGAAGGCCGGTTCACACTTGGCGGACGATATGTGGCCTAAGTTCGTGAAATTGCGACGCCCCGTCCAATAGGGCGCCCCGCCTTCCCGAGGGGGGCCGACGGACCGCCGCCGGCTCAGGATCCGCCCGACAGCGTCCGGTCGAGCTCATGCGCGGCGGCCTCGATCCCCGAGGCCACGCGCACGATCACCTCGGCCACCCCCGGCACCTGCGCGTCGGCCTCGCGCCACTTCTCCTGATCCATGTACTCCCGAACCGCGGCAATGGGCCGCGCGTCATACCCCGTATAAGCCCCGGGCGCATAGATCTGATTTTTGAACCAGGATCGCTCGGGAAGGCCCTGCTCGTTCAGGAAAAGTCGCGACACGCGCAGCAGCGCCGCATTCACCCGCTCGCGGGCGGCGAGGGGCAGCGCCTCGGAGTCGTGGGCTGCCAGGTGCGCGAGAGCGCTTGAATAGTGATCGGCGCTTTTCTTCAACGTCGCAATCGCATTTTTCATCGGCGCGAAGTTCATGAAGGGCGGCATGGCCTTCACCGGAGGCGGACCGACCGGTCGCCGCGGATCGAGCAACGCCTTGTAGACCCCCTCATCGATCTCGAGGTTGCGCTCGGTGTACTCGTCCTGCTTGTCCTTCAGAAGCTTCTCGAGCTCGGCCTCGTATTTGGCAATGGCATCGGCCTGCGGTGCATAGTCGAGTGGAATGATCTCGGCATCGGCGAGCCGCATGATGGCGGTACCCGCGGTCTGCGCGAGCGCCCGACCGTAGAGGAAATCCGTATCCACGAAGTGGGTGTACCAGTAGAAGTCGTCGTAGATCGAGTGATACTGATCGCCATCGTTTTCCTCGCCAAATTCGAGGTCGAGCGTCGGTATGCCCGCGTAGTCCTGGAAGGCCGTGAAATCCGAGCCATCGCCGAGCGCCGTCACCTCGAGATCTGAGCGCTTGCGCACCTCGGCGCGCTCGTCCGCATCCTTGGCAGTGCCGATGCTGTAGAGGTGGGAGCGCTCGAACACCGACAGATGTGTCTCGGGATCCTCGATGTCGCGCGCCACTTCGCTGATCAGGGTCTCGAGATCCTGCGTGCCGCCCGGCAACAGAAAGCCCCGCTCGTTGGTGTCGGAATTGATGTACGCCACCGCGTGCCGCTGGAGATCCGCACGATGTGTCTCCACCCATTCGACCGAGCCCAGAAGCCCCGGCTCCTCACCGTCCCAGGAGCAATAAATGATGGTGCGAGCCGGCATCCAGCCCGCCTTGTGCAGCATGCCCAGCATGCGCGCTTCCTCGAGCAGCGCGACCTGTCCGGCGAGAGGGTCCTCGGCGCCGTTCACCCAGGCATCGTGGTGATTGCCCCGCAGCACCCATTGATCGGCATGAGTCGCGCCCTTGAGGGTTGCGATCACGTCGTAGACGGGCTTGAGGTCCCAGTTCGATTGCATCACCAGGTGCACCACCGCGGGCCCCGGGCCGATGTGATAAGTGATGTTGAGGCCCCCGCGCCAGGCCTCAGGCACGTCCGGCCCGCCGAGTGCAGAGAGCAGCGGCAGCGCATCCCCGTAGGAGACGGGCAACACCGGGATCTTCTGGATCGTCGGGGCGTCCTTGAGTGCAAGGCGCTTTGCGTGAGCGGTCGCGCCCACCCCCGGGGTCAGCGGATCACCGGGATAGTCGGTGTCCATGACGCTGCCCCGCTGCACGCCCTCGCGCGGACGCCAGCCGCCCTTGGGATACGCATCACCCTGCGTGAAGCCGTCCTGCTGCGGATCGCTGTAGATGATGCAGCCGATCGCGCCGTGCTCGGCGGCCACCTTGGGCTTCACTCCCCGCCAGCCATGACCGTAGCGCGCAATGACGATGGCCCCCTTCACGGAGATCCCGCGACGATCGAGCTCCTCGTAATCGTCGCGGTTGCCGTAGTTCACGTACACCAGCCGTCCGGTGACATCGCCATCCGCCGAATAGGCATTATAGGTGGGCAGCTGCTCGGCGCTCTGGTCGGAGGTCGGGTCTTCGGGGATGGGAGGTTCGGCCAGGGTCGCCCGATAGACGGTCGGCTCGCGCATCTCGAGCAGGCGCACTTTGGGGGTGGGGAACAGAACGTCGAAAGACTCGATGTGCGCATCGAACCCCCACTCCTTGTAGCGCGCCAATATCCATTCCGCATTGTCCTTGTCGTAGGGCGAGCCCACATGATGCGGGTGGGCACTCAGCCGGCGCAGGTTCTCACGCAGGTTTGCCGGATTGATTCCCTCCCTGAAGCGCCGCTCCCACGCGCGTTGCTGCTCGCTCGCCGGCACGCTGTAGCCGAGCAGCGCTCGCGCCGAGGAGGCCTCCGATGCCGAATGCCCCTCGAGCACCGGCAGCGCCAGAAGACCCACGAGCGTGAAAAGCGCCGCGCCCGAGCGGCGGCGGCGCGCCGATGGCGTGCTAACCGAAGACGAAGACATTGAGCTTGTTGCCATCGAGGTCACGGAAGTAGCCGGCGTAGAAGCCCTCGCCCCGGGGCCCGGGTGCGCCCTCGTCCCGGCCGCCCAGCTCGATGGCCTTACGATGGAGTGCATTGACCTTCTCCGTGGAATCCACGGCGAGCGCGACCATGACCCCATTACCCACGCTCGCCGGTTTCTTGTCGAAGGGATAGGTGATGCCGAGTCCGGGCGAGGTCATATCCCTGCCCCAAGCGATGAACCGCTCGTTCTCCATGATGCGCTTCGCGCCGAGGTCGCTCAGCAAGGCATCGTAGAAGCGCGCCGCACGCGCCAGATCGTTGGTTCCCAGTGTCACATAGCCGATCATGTTGAGTGCCCTCGTTGTCTGTCTGATGGGTGATCGAGTGCGCGCTTCCGCCTCGGCAGCGGCGCGCACGGTATTCTTTCTCATAAGCGCGCACCCGTCCATCGGGTAGGATGGGTCCCGCGCAGCCGCGCGAGGTGCTGCTCGCATGCAGCGTGGCGGGCAAAGGGGGCCTTCATGAAGTCGATGATTCTCACGGCGCTCGCTGCGCTCGGCAGCCTCGCACCCATGTTCCAGGCGCGCGCCGCGCAACCTGACTCGCGCGTGTATCAAGAAGTCGAGCAAAGTCGAGCGGCGGCGCTCGACTTGCTGCGCGAGCTCGTCGATATCGATTCGGGCACCGGCGATACGGAGGGAGGCAAGCGGGTACTGGCGGTGCTCGAGCCGAAGCTCATTGCGCTCGGCGCCGAGGTGCACCACGAGTCCGCGGAGAGCGCGGAGCTGCCCGACAATCTCGTCGCCACCGTTCATGGCAGCGGCCGCGCCCGCATCCTCATCATTGCGCACATCGATACCGTGTTCGGACCCGGCACCGCGGCGCGGCGTCCGTTTCGCATCGAAGGCTCACGCGCCCTGGGCCCGGGCGTGGGAGATGAGAAAGGCGGAATCGTGACCGCGCTGACGGCGCTCTCGATCCTCAAGCACATGGGCTTCGAGCAGTACGCCAGCATCACGCTGCTCCTCGATGACAGCGAGGAGCGCGGCTCGCCGGGCTCGAGTCACCTCATCCGCTCACTCTCACGCGCCAGCGACGTCGAGCTGAACATGGAGCCGGGCGATCCGCCCGACGCACTCACCGTATGGCGCAAGGGATCGGCGAATATCGTGCTCACGGTGCGCGGACGCGCCGCGCATGCCGGCATTGCGCCCCAGAACGGCCGCAATGCCGCCGTCGAGCTCGTGCATCAGCTCGGGATGCTCGAGTCGCTCCTCCCGCATGTCGGTGATGGCACCACCGTCAACCTCACATTGCTCGCGGCGGGTGAGCGCCCGAACATCATTCCGGATCATGCCGAGGCGACGCTCAACGTGCGCTTTCGCCGGCCTGAAGACTTCACGAGCGTCCTCAACCGCATCCAGGCGCTCGCACGAGCGACGGTCGTTCCCGACACGCTCGTGAGCGTCTCGAGCGAGCGAGCGTATCCGCCGCTCATCGAGAACCCGAGCATCGATGCGCTGGCGCACCGCGCGCAGGCGATCTACCGCGAGCTCGATCGCTCACTCGCGCTCTCAGGAAACGGGGGGGCCAGCGAGTCGGCGCTCGCAATGGCCGAGGGGACGCCCGCACTCGATGGACTCGGCATCGTCGGCGGGGATTTTCACAGCGAGCAGGAATGGATAGATCTTGACAGCGTGGTGCCGCGAATCTACCTGCTCAGCCGCCTGCTGATGGACCTTGCCACGGCGCCGCCGCCCGCGCGTGCCCCATGAAAGGGGGCGCGAGCGGGGGCGCCTGATCATTAGGGGGCGGCGCTTACGGGCGACGCACCTCGTCGTCCCGCGTCTCGTCCTTGAGATTCTCGGCGGCGTCGCCCAGCTTCCCCTGAGCCTTGCCGACGTTCTTTTTGACCTTCCCCTTGATCTCCTGCGTGGGATTGCCGACGACCCGACCGGCGACTTCTTGCACCTTGCCGGTGGCCTCTTTGACTCGACCCTGGACTTGATCCTTGTTCATCGATGGACCTCCGATACGCATCGGCGGGCGCCGACCCCGGCACTATCGCATCGTGCGCTGCGGCTACCTGTCGGCCAGGTCTGGATTTGGCTGTGAGATCCGACGAAGCGCTGTGCGTCGCATCACGAGGGTTCCTTGCATCTATCGCCGGGTCGGGCCCGCTGCACATTGCGAGCGAACTCGAGCACTTCGGCCGCAATCAGCTCGAGAGTTTGGGCAATGCGCGGCAACACGCACAGACCGCCCTCGTCGAAGACCCGCTCGTTCGAGTTGATCGCCGCGCCGAGCGGGGTCGGCCAGCCGCGCAGTGCGTGCACGATCTCACGCAGGGCCCCGAGGGTGTTCACCGCCGCAGGCCAGCCCCCCGCCGTGGCGATGCAACCGACGGCGCGGCCGCTCAAGTACGGACGCGGATCGTTGCGCAGGTCCTCGGCGTAGTCGAGCGCATTCTTCACCAGGCCGGAGATGCTGCCGTGATAGCCCGGTGATCCGAGGATGAGACCGTCGGCCGCTGCCAGCTCCTTGACCAAAGCGAGCGCCGCCGGCGTGCGCTGCGGATTGTCCGGCTGATACATCGGCAAGTCGAGCGCGCTGGCGCTGATGAGCCGGGTGCGGGCGCCCGAGCGTGTCGCAGCCTCGAGCGTGATCCGCAGCGCTTTCTCGGTGGAGGAGTTGGGCCGCAACGTGCCGCCGAGCGCGACGACGTAAATCGGGGGAGTCGATCGTCGAGCGCCCATGGCGATCTTCAGTGATCGAGACCGAGATTGCGCTTCACGATGCCATCGGCCTCCGCATTGGCCGTCGCCAGGTCCGCACCGTATACCCGGGTCTCACCGACGGCCCGCTCATTGGGCCGAGCCGCGAGCACGGGGCCGCTGCGATCGCTCGTATCGACGGTGACGGTCGCCGAGAGCCCGACGCGCAGCGGCGCTTGCTTGAGATCCTGCTCGTCGAGTTGAATGCGTACCGGCACGCGCTGCACCACCTTGATCCAGTTGCCCGTCGCATTTTGCGGTGGCAGCAGCGCGAATGCAGCCCCCGTTCCAGCCGACATGCCCGTCACGTGGCCGTGAAACACGTGCATTCCCCCGTAGAGGTCGCTGCGCACGGTGGCCGGCTGGCCGAGGCGCAGGTTACGCAGCTGGACTTCCTTGAAGTTTGCATCCACCCACAGCTCATTCAAGGGGACGATCGTCATCAGCGCCTCCCCAGGCTGAATGCGCTCGCCGAGCTGTACGCTGCGCTCGGCGACATAACCCGCCACCGGCGCGATGACGGCATTGCGCTGCGCGGCCAGCCACGCGTCACGATAAGCCGCCTTCGCTTCGAGCACGGCCGGATTGCTCGGCACCTCGGTGCCATCGACGAGCGCATGGGAGGCATTCGCTTGTCGGATCGCCTCGGTGAGCGCCGCCTGGGCGAGTGCCACGGCCTCGCGCGCGTGGCGCACCTCCTCGGGTGCGATCGCGTGGGCTGCGAGCAGAGGCTCGCGCTTCGCAAGATCGGCCCGGGCCCGCTCGAGCTCGATGCGTCGTGTGGCAATCAACGAGTCGTACTGGCCCGCGGTCGCCTTCTGCTGACGCACGCGCCGCACGGTCTCGCCGAGTGCGCTCGCGGCTCGCGCGAGCGCCACTTGTGCGTCCGTGGGATCGAGGCGCACGAGCACCTGGCCCGCCCGCACGAGCTGCGTGTCATCGGTCAGCACCGCGACCACGGTGCCCGCCACCTGCGCGGAGACCACGACCTTGTTGCCGTTGACGTAGGCATCGTCGGTGCGCTCGCGACGCTCGAGCACGAGCACCCAGTAGAGCGCCCAGAGCACACCGAGGACTGCGAGAGCGCCCGTGATCAGCAACAGCACGCGCCGCCGCCGTCCATTGGCCGGCCCCATCTCCTGCGACTCGGGTGTCGCGCTCATGGCTGCGCGCTGCGCTCGAAACCGCCGCCCAGCGCCTGGGTGAGGCCGATGTTCGCCGCGAGCACGGCCGCATCGAGCTCGACGAGCGCGTCGCGCTCGCCGAGCCAGGACTCGGTCGCCGAGAGCTCGGTGCGCGGATCGACCACACCCTGGGCGACGCGGGCCGCGGCACTTGCTTTGAGCGCCGCCGCCGCCTCGAGGGCTCGCAGGTGCTGCGCGCGCTCGGCGGCGAGACGATTGAGCGTGGTGGCCTCATTCGCCACCTCGCGCGCAGCAGCCACCAGCGTGTCACGATAGCTCGCGACCGCGGCGTTCACCGCCGCATCGCTCGCCCCATAGCGCGCCTTGAGCCGACCCGCATCGAAGATCGGCAGGTGCAGCGCCGCACCCGCCCCCGGAACACGACTCGAGTATTCGAGCAGCTTTCCCGCATCGATGCTCTGGACGCCGATGAGCGCATTGATGCTCACGTTCGGAAAGAAATCGGCGCGCGCCGACCGCCGATCTTCCTCCGCCGCCTCGACACGCCAGCGGCTCGCGGTAATGTCGGCGCGCCTTGCAATCAGGTCGATACGCACATCATCGGGCAGCGCCGCATCGATGGCCGGCAGCGACCGCGCGTGCAAGGGCGGGAGCTCGGCGGTGCTGCAGCCAAGCAGGCCCGCGAGCGCGACCACCCGCAACGCCGCCGAGCCCTCGAGCTCGGCCAGCTGCTCGCGGGCGCTGGCGAGCGATTGCTCGGTCCGATCGAGCTCGTCGGGCGGCGCCACGCCGGCCTCGACCCGCGCGGCGGCAATCTCCCGCTCGCGTCCGATCGTCTGCTCGCGGGCACGCGCGAGCTCGATGCGCGCCTGATCCGCCTGCCATGCAAAGTAGGTGTCCGCGATGGAGCTTGCAAGCAGCAGAGCCGCCGCGCTGCGTTCGGCCTGCGCCGCGTGCGCCTCATCGAGAGAGGCCTCGACGGTGGCGCGTTGCTTGCCCCACCAGTCGAAGGTGTAGCTCACCGAGAGGCCGAGATCATGCTGGTTGTACCAATCGAAGCCGAGCAATGAGGGCGAGAAGAGCCCATTGCTCGAGAGACGCTGGCGCGAAACGTCGGCGTTCGCCTGCACCTGTGCGCCGCTCGCAGCGCTCGCCACGGACACCGCCTGCCGTGCATTCAGATACCGTGCGTGAGCCGTGGCGATCGAGGGTGCGTCGCGCAGCGCCTGGTCGATGAGCGCATCGAGAGTCGAATCAGCATACCGCGTCCACCAGCGCGTCATGGGCCAGTGTCCGCCGATCGAGGACTCGGGGGGTGGCGACAGCGGCACCTCACGCGGCAGCTGCGCCGCGGGCGGCTTGGGCGGCAGCCCCGCGCAGCCGCTCAGGAGCACGAGCGCGATCCAGGCCGCGCGTTTGCCTCGCGCGCCGCTCATTGCGGGCCGTGCTGGGCCGTCGCCGTCGCCGTCGTCTCGAGCTGTTTGCCCACATGCTTGAGCAGATCGAGCAATCGCCGCCGCTCCAGCTCCGGGAGACCCTCGAACAGCCGGCCGAGCGAGCTGAACAGCGTGGGCAAGAGTTGACCCACGAGCTCTTCACCGCGCGGCGTGATCCGCAATACCATGCGACGGCGATCATCACTGCTCGAGATGCGGGTGATGAGCCCGCGCGTGACCAGCGCATCGCAGATGCGCGACATGTTCGCGGGACGTTGCGCAGTGCGCGCGCACAGCTCGCTCGGGTGGCCAATGCACTCAGGCTGCGAGTAGAGCGTCACGAGCACGCGAAACTCCCCCTCGGACACGCCGAAGGGGCGCAACCGTTGCTCGAGCATCTCCCCCAACTCGCGTGCGACTTGCTGTAACACACGCACGATGAGAATGCAGAGCTCGGGGGTCTCGGGCAGCCGGACGCTCAGGCGCTTGACGCTCGCCTCCAGCAGCTCGAGCTGGGAAGCCGGGAGATTCATTCGATAGCTGATTCTTTCACAATGAACATTTTAGTCATAGAATGTGAGTATCACAAACGAATTAACTAAGAGAATGGGCATGAAGGGCCGTCATGAGGGTTCAGTGCGCCCAGGCCGCACGCCGATGAAACGATCGCGGTGCCTGGCTTTCGCGGTGCTCGGGCTGTTCGCGCTCTCGAGCTGCGCGGTCGGTCCCAATTACAGGGCTCCGCCGCCGCCTCCGGGCCCGGGGTTCGTGCCCGAAGGCACCCTCGCAGCTCCAACCACCGCCTCCTCGGGGGTGGGCGGGGAGGCCCAGCACTTCGTCGAAACCCTCGACATCCCCGGGCAATGGTGGACGTTGTTCCAATCGAGCGACCTCAATGATCTGATCGCGCAGGCGCTTGCCCACAATCCGACGCTCGAGGCCGCCCAGGCTCACTTCGCCAGGCGAACGAGACCGCTTTGGCAGGGCGCGGCGCCCTGAGCCCGAGCGTCTCGGCGGGCTATCAGGTGACGCGCGAGAAGGCCTCGGGCGAACAGTTCGGTCTCCCGCAGCTCGGCTCCTTCCTCTACACCCTGAACAGTGCCTCGGTGAATGTGAGCTATACGATCGATGCCTTCGGTGGCGTTCGCCGTCAGGTCGAGTCGCTGCGCGCACAGGCCGACTACCAGCGCTATGCGCTCGAGGCGAGCTATCTCGCGCTCACCGCCAATGTCGTGACGGCGGCGATCACCGAGGCCTCGCTGCGGGAGCAGATCGCGGCCACGGAGCGCATTGCGCAAGATCAGCGCCAGCAACTCGACATCAGCCAGAAGCGTTTCGATGCCGGCGGCACCTCGCGCGCCGACGTCCTGCAGCAGCAGGCTGCGCTTCAGTCGACGCTCGCCTCGCTCCCGCCGCTGCGCACCCAGCTCGCTCAGCAGCGCACCCTGCTGGCGACCTACGTGGGAAAGCTGCCCGCCGATTACGCCGGCGCCGAGTTCAAGCTCGAGACGCTCACGCTGCCCACGGATCTGCCGGTAAGCGTGCCCTCGAAGTTCATCGAGCAGCGTCCCGACGTGCAGCAGTACGAGGCTCTGTTGCACCAGTCGGTCGCGCAGATCGGTGTCGCCACCGCGAACATGCTGCCGCAACTCACCCTGCAGGCGAGCGGCGGTGCGGACTCGCTCGCCTTCAGTGACCTCTTCGGTCCGGGCACGGTGATCTGGAGCTTGATCGGCGGTGCCACGCAGCCCGTGTTCAAGGGCGGCCAGCTCCTGCACCAGCGCCGCGCCGCCGTCGCCGCGGCGCAGGCCGCCGCTGCGAACTACAAGGCCACCGTGCTCAGCGCCTTTCAGGATGTCGCCAACACGCTCTATGCCCTGCAGGGTGATGCCGATACGCTCGCGGCGAATGTGTTGGCCGAGCGCTCGGCGGCGGACAGCCTGGCGCTCGTCGAGCTGCAATACAAGGCCGGCGGCGCAAGCTTCCTGCAGGTGCTCACGGCCGAGCAAAATCATCAGACCGCGGCGATCTCCCTCGTGAAGGCTCGCGCACAGCGCTTCGCCGACACCGCCGCTCTGTTTCAGGCCCTGGGCGGTGGTTGGTGGAATCGCAGCGATCCCGGCGCGCGACCGCAGAATGCGATTCCTGCGCCGAGCTTCGGTGACTCGAGCTTCTCGAGCCCTGCGCCCGGCCTCTCGAGACCCGCCCCGGCCGCTGCTCTTCAGGACGTCGGGACCGCCTCCTCCCGCTCATCGACAGGATCCTAAGTGAACACCATCGAACCCACCCACGACGGCGATGCCGTCGCTCGCCGCTCGTTGCTCGTACCGCTCATCATCGTGGTCTTCGCGATGGTCTTCGTGGTCGGCGGCATCCTTGGGGTCAAGATCTATTTTGGCGGCAAGTTTGCCAAGATCATGGCCGCGGCTGCGCAAATGCCCCAGACGGTCTCGACCGTGACGGCTGCCAAGAGCACCTGGCAAACGCAGATCGAGGCAGTCGGCTCGACCCGTGCCGTGCGCGGCGCGGATCTTTCCGCGCAGACCTCGGGCATCGTCGAGGATCTCGAGTTCGACTCCGGCAACGATGTGGCAGCGGGCAAGCCGCTGCTCACGCTGCGCCCGTACGATGATCCGGCCAAGCTCAGCCAGCTCGAGGCGGCCGCCGAGCTCGCCGAGCAGACGCTGAAGCGCGATCAGGTGCAGTTCGCCGCACAGGCGGTCAGCCAGGCGCAGATCGATACGGATGTCTCCACGCTCAAGGCCGCGCGCGCCCAGGTCGCCGCACAACAGCAGCTGATCAAGGAGAAGGTCATCTATGCCCCGTTCGCCGGCCGTCTCGGCATTCGCCAGGTCGACGTGGGCCAGTATCTCAACGCGGGCACGACGATCGTCACGCTGCAGGCGCTCGATCCGATCCTCATCGATTTCTACGTGCCCCAGCAGGCGCTTGCGACCTTGAAGATCGGCGAGCGCGCCACGGCCAGAGTGGACACCTACCCGGGCGTGAGCTTCAGCGGAACGCTCGAGGCCATCAATTCGAAGGTCGATGCCGCGAGCCGCAACGTGCAGGTCCGTGCCTCATTCCGCAATGCCGACAAGCGGCTCGTTCCGGGCATGTTTGCAACCGTCTCGATCCAGGCGGGCGAGCCGCACGACGAGGTCACCCTGCCGCAGACCTGCATCACCTACAACCCCTACGGCGACACGGTCTACGTGATTCAGCACGGCGCCGGACACGGCCCCGACGGCAAGCCGACCGATACGGTGCAGCAGCGCTTCGTCAAGCTCGGTGCGACCCGGGGCGACCAGGTCGCCGTGCTCTCGGGCGTGGAGGTCGGCGATGAGGTGGTCTCGGCCGGCCAGATGAAGCTGCGCAACGGCTCGCCCGTCGTGATCAACAACTCGGTCGAGCCGAGCAACGACGTGCATCCGAACCCGCCCAACGAGTAGCGCATGAACTTCACCGAAATCTTCATTCGCCGGCCGGTGCTCGCCTCGGTCGTCAGCCTCATGATCCTGGTCGTTGGCCTGCGCTCCTTCGGCGCACTGCAGGTGCTGCAGTACCCGAAGACGGAAAACGGGGTGGTTACCATCTCGACGAGCTTTCCGGGAGCCGACCCCGACGCGATTGCGGGCTTCATCACGACCCCGATCGAGACCGCCGTCGCCCAGGCGAACGGCATCGATTACATGACCTCGACCAGCCAGGGCAGCACCAGCACGATCACCATCTACCTGCGCCAGAACTACGACACCTCCAAGGCGGCGGCCGAGATCAACATCAAGGTCAACTCGGTGCTCAATGAGCTGCCGAGCGGCACGTTGCAACCCGTGATCACCGTGCGGGTGGGCCAGACCATCGATGCGATGTACATGGGCTTTGCGAGCAAGACGCTGGCCGCGAACCAGATCACGGATTACCTGATTCGCGTCGTGCAGCCGAAGCTGCAGGCGGTCGAGGGCGTGCAAACCGCCGAGATTCTCGGCGGTCAGACCTTCTCGCTGCGCGCCTGGCTCGACCCGCACAAGCTCGAGGCCTACGGCATGACCGCTGCCGAGGTCTCGAGCGCGCTCGCCGCGAACGATTACATCTCGGCCGTCGGCACGACCAAGGGACAGATGGTGCAGGTGACCCTCACCTCCAACACCAATCTGCACACGCTCGAGGAGTTCCGCAATCTCATCGTCAAGTCGGTGAACGGCACCAACATCCGGCTGCGCGATGTCGCCCAGGTGGTCCTCGGCTCCGACGACTACGAATCGCGCGTCCTGGTCGATGGCAAGATCGGCGTGTTCATCGGTGTGCAGATCGCTCCGACCGCAAACCTCTTGTCCGTGATCCAGGGGGTGCGCCAGGCATTCCCTGAGATCCAGTCGCAGTTGCCGCAGGGTCTGGTCGGTCAGATCGTGTACGACTCGACCGACTTCGTGAACGCCTCGATCCACGAGGTCGTCCTCACGCTGGTCGAGGCTCTGATCATCGTGATGCTGGTGATCTTCGCATTCCTCGGCTCGGTGCGCTCGGTGCTGATCCCGGTGATCGCGATCCCGCTGTCCCTGATCGGCACGCTCGCGATCATGCTGGCGCTGCACTTCTCCATCAATCTGCTCACCTTGCTCGCCCTCGTGCTGGCGATCGGCCTCGTGGTGGATGACGCCATCATCGTCGTCGAGAACGTGAACCGCCATCTCGAGCAGGGCGACCCGCCGCTCGCGGCGGCGATGCACGCCGCGCGCGAGCTCTCGCTGCCGATCATCGCGATGACGGTGGTGCTGCTCGCCGTGTACATCCCGATCGGGTTTCAGGGCGGCCTCACCGGCGCGCTCTTCACCGAATTCGTCTTCACCCTGGCCGGCGCGGTGACGGTATCGGCGATCATTGCGCTTACGCTCTCACCGATGATGTGCTCGAAGCTCCTCAAGCCGCATCGCGCGGACCGCGAGAGCTGGGAAGATCGACTGGTGCGCTGGATCGACGTGCGCTTCGATCGTTTACGCAGCGGCTATCAACGACGCCTCGAGCGCAGCCTGCGCTACCTTCCGGTCACCACGGTGTTCATCGTGCTGGTGCTCGTGAGCATTGCGCTGCTCTATCGCAGCTCGAGGAGCGAGCTCGCACCGCAGGAAGACCAGAGCTTCGTGCTGGCAATCTCGACCTACGCGCCCGACGCGACCCTGCAGCGCAAGCTCCTCTATGGCGCACAGGCCTTTGGCATCCTGCATGCCATCCACGGGATCAGCCAGGTATTCCAGATCGAGGCGCCGGGAACCTCGTTCACGGGCCTGCTTCTCGGTCCCATCAAGCAGCGACCGACCGCCACCCAGATACAGAACAAGGCCCAGCAGGATCTCAACCACGTCGCGGGCGCGAAGATCGCCGTGTTCCAGCAGCCCTCTCTTCCGGGCGCACAGGGCTACCCGGTTCAATTCGCCATCAAGACCACCGAGCCGGCGCTCAGGCTGAACGAGGTGTCGCGCGCCTTCCTCGCCGAGGCGCAAAAAAGCGGCATGTTCATGTTCCTCGACTCCGATCTCAAGTACGACCTGCCGCAGTCGGTCGTCGAGATCGACCGCGACAAGGCCGCGCAGCTCGGTTTGAACATGAGTGAGGTGGGGTCCTCGCTCGGCAGCCTCCTCGGCGGCGGCTATGTGAATTACTTCAGCATGCAAACGCGCTCCTACAAGGTCATCCCGCAGGTCGAGCGGGTCTCGCGCCTTTCCCCCGCGCAGCTGCTCGATTACCCGATCGCGAACATCGGCTCGGTGCCGGTGCCGCTGTCGACGATTGCGCGGGTGCGCACCGAAACCGTGCCCGAAACCCTGAATCATTTCCAGCAGCTCAATTCCGCAACCATGTCGGGAGTCCAGGCGATCGGCGTAGCGCAAGCCGACGCCCTCAACTATCTGCGCGACCTCGCCGCACGCACGCTGCCTTCGGGCTATACGGTCGACTATGGCGGTCCGTCGCGGCAGTTCGTGACTGAGTCGAGCGGCGTCATCGGCACCTTCGGTTTCGCCATTGTCATTGCCTTCCTCACCCTCGCCGCCCTCTACGAGAGCTTCCGCGACCCGCTCGTCATCTTGATCTCCGTGCCGCTCTCCATCCTCGGCGCACTGATCTTCATCTCGCTCGGCATCGGCGGCGCCACGCTCAACATCTACACCCAGGTCGGACTCGTCACACTCATCGGCCTCATCAGCAAGCACGGCATCCTCATCGTCGAGGTCGCCAACGAAGAGCAGAAGAGCGGCAAGAGCAAGCGCGCGGCGATCGTCGCCGCCGCCGGCATCCGCTTGCGGCCGATCCTGATGACGACCGCCGCCATGGTGCTCGGGGTGCTGCCGCTCGTGTTCGCGCGGGGCGCCGGCGGCGCATCGCGCTACGCGATCGGCCTCGTGATCTCGACGGGCCTGGGGATCGGCACCCTCTTCACGCTCTTCGTGGTGCCGGCCGTGTACGTGATGATCGGCGCGACCCACTCGAGCGCCGAGGAGCCGGCGACCGCAACTCCAGCAGACCTCTAGCGGCCCGGCCCCCGGCGCAGCGCGCGCAGCAGACCGCCCCCGGGGCGCGCTCGCAGGACCGCAGCGGCGTTGCGCCGATCCTGCTTTCGTTGCTCCTCCGTTCACCGCTTGGCGAGGCAGGGCGCCCCCGGCGCGGGGTCGGCGCACCCGGCCGCCAGACCCCTGCGGCGAAGCATTGATCTTTCAATCAATGGCTTACGCACATCATGCAATGAGAATTCAAGTATGCGAGGCGAAGCGGCAGACCTCGCGCCGGCTGTCCCGTGAACAAAGACGCGGCGCAATGCGCATTTGCTGTTCCGAAAAACGCTACGAATTTCGCGTTGCGTTCTATCGATCCTCTTGTATATTCCGAACGCAGAGCTTTGATTTGACAAGATCTCGAGAGCGGCTACATCCTCGAAATCACTTTAGGTATTGGGTCTTCGATATAATGGGGCTTACATGATGAGCGCGTGGGAACACTTGCACTTTGCCACCCTGGAGCTGGTTCGCTCGACCCCCATCAAGCAGCGACTCATCACCGCATACCGACGACACCTCGCCTCGCTCGCCGAGGATCAGCTGCCGAGCGAAGCGCGCGCCTCGTTCTCGCAAGTGGTCAAGAGCTTCTCCGGCGTGCAGCCATTGCGCGGGGAGGACGCGGTGGTCGCCTCGGTGCGCAAGATGTCCAACCAGGAAGCGGACGACTGTGCCGCCCTCATCGTCGAGATCTTCGGTCTGTTGTGCCGGGCCGCCGAGGCCCCGCGTCAGAGCGCAGCGGTCGTGCAATTGCGCAGCGTCGAGGCGCCGCCGCCGCCCTTCGAGGTGAGCTCGCTGATCGCGAGCAACTGAGCTGCGGCGCGCCCCCGAAGGGCGCGCATTCAATCGAGCTTGAACTCGATCGTGTCCCAGCGCGTGGTCTCCTGGTGGCGCGCCTGCCTGCGCAGCGCGTCAATCAGATGACGCTCGTTCCACGCCGCCACTTCATCCGCGAGATCGCGAATGGCCTTCGGCAGCGGCTCGGTCGAGCCGAAATTCTCCATCGCCACGATCGGACGATCCGCCGCTTTCGCAAAGTTCATCTGAAACTGCACGAGATCCGGCGCAGCGCGATACGCCGCGGGCACCACGATGACGACCTCGCAGGGCGCGATTTCGCGACGCAGCTCCTCGCGTTGACTTTCCTTGTCGATCGGCCGCTTCGAGTGCGGCTGGCTCGTCGTCACGTAATGGAACTTGCCCGACGCCTCGAGGTACTCAAATACCCGCGAGTAATCGTCGTTCTCCTCCCAGAAGTGGCTCACGAACAGGCGAATTGGATTCTCGCGGGTCGACATGCTTGAAAGCCCGTCCCTAGCTGCCGATATGACTCTAGTCTAGCCGTACGATGTCATGCGCGAAACATGCACCGTCGATACAATGCCTGCCGTGCGATTGCTCATATATAACATACGCTACGCCACGGGGACCGGGCCTGCGTTCCATCTACCCGTACCCGGTGCCGGGTACCTGCGATCGAGCCGCCAGGTCCTCGCGCGCATCACCGAGTTCATCAAGCGGCAGGATCCGGACGTCGTCGGGCTGATCGAGGTCGATACCGGCTCGATTCGCACCGGCATGGTGAATCAGGCGGACTTCATCGCGCGCTCGCTCGGTCACTACT
>Ga0209060_10001679_pt1 | contig 23211 bp, 26 predicted proteins | sample Coa_R1_8_FD_187155 | JGI IMG/M metagenome (GOLD analysis project Ga0209060, IMG submission 187155) | Surface soil microbial communities from Centralia Pennsylvania, which are recovering from an underground coalmine fire - Coalmine... | ecosystem: Environmental > Terrestrial > Soil >...
GCGGATCATCGGGTATTTCCTCCTTCAGAAACGGCCACTGGCACAGCTTGGGGAGCCTGGGTGGCCGCAATGAGCGCGTTGGCAAGCTCGGTAGGCCGCGTAAACAGGACTTCGTGGCCGCCGTCCAACTCGACGACGCGACAGTTTGGCAGGCGGTCTACCATCGCTTGCCAGAAGTCCGGATCACCGAAGACGACATCGCCCCGGCAGCGGAGGTACGTCGTTGGCAACCCTGCCTCTCTGAGTTGGTGGAATCGGGAGAGGTGGGCTGGCTCCAGCGCTGCGGCTAACGATTGCGGGGAGAGTCTGGTGCGCCACACCGCTTCGCCCCGCTCCGGCGCGGCCAGGGCCGAGTGCGCCTGCTCATCGCGCCAGAACCGAGACAGCCAGGTCTCCAGCGAGAGCGAAACGGTCCCGTCTGCCTGGTGCTCCAGCGGGACCGGGTGATCCATCGGGGTGCCATAAAAAGCGTCCTGGCCCGCCACGGGGATGAGCGCGTCAAGGAAGACCAGATGGGCGATGCGTTCGGGTACGGCTTCCACGACCAGCGGGGCGATCAAGCCTGCAAAGCTGTGCGCGACCAGGACCACCTCGCGCAGCTCGTGCTCGATCAGGGTATCGATGAGGGGCGCAGCCATCTGTGCGCGGGGCACGTGCCGAGTCTGAGCGGCTGGCCCATGTCCGGCCAGGGTCGGGGTCTGGACCGGGTGCCCGGCCAGTTCCAGCTCGGCCCGCACGTCCTTCCAGGCGGAGCCATCGTGCCAGGCGCCATGCAGCAGGACATAGGTTCGCGGATTGGGTATACTGCCCGTGGGGCCAATGGTGTTCTCGTTGCTGCGGGTTGCAACCATTGCCAGGTTCTCCTTTGGGTGCATCTGGGCAGCCCAGCAGCAGTCGGGTGCGAGCCGATGCTGCGCTGAGCTGTGCCCTCTGTTGTGGCATCCGCTGACCATGTGCAGCGGGGTCGGTCTGGTATACTAGGGAAGGCGAGTCAGCCAGGGACTCGTTCCAGGGCCTGGCTCGCCAGGGGCGCGGGGGACTACCACTGTCCCGCGCCTCGCCTGTTGTTTGGTTTGACATCACCTCCTCTCTAGTCCCGGTTGGACGGGGCGGACATCGTCGGTGCTACCACCACCGAGCATGCCTGCCAGTTTTTTTACATCACCTCCTTTGCTGGCCCCGGTTGGACCGGACGGACCCTTCGGTGCTACCACCACCGGGCGCGCGTGCGAGCCGTCTCGCGTCCGTCCTCGGCGCGCGCCTGTGAGTCAGCCTCACATCTGCCCTCCCTTCTGCCGATTCGGCCTTACGAAAACAAGAAAGCGGACATGCCCCCGCTCACGGTCGGATGCATGTCCGCTTGGTCTAAGAGTAATGTTGGCGTACTCTGGAAAATCGTGTTAGAATGCCAACACGCCAATCCCTCGCGTCTGCACTTCGAGTGGTGTTAGGGCTTGGTCTCTGCGAGCCGTGTAAGAGAAGTGCTTACATGGCTCGCGCTGTCTTCTGTTGTCGTTTGACTCTGCTCACGGTTCCCTCCTTCCTGGGCTGCACATCCGTAATGAATAACAGCCAGGCAGCAAATCCATCTTCTCTGAAGTGCTGCATGGCTGGAAGAGTGCCAAGCTGGTAGCAGCAGGGCGTTCTATACTATAGAATGCGCCCAAGCCGCCCTGATATGCTTCAGAGGTGGCCCAGTGGGCTACCAAAGACTTCTGCTTTGGTAGCCTATGCTGTCTCTTCAGAGCATAGACCATTTGTTCACTTTTGTCAACGGGTGCGTCATTTCATCATCTGCCGCATCACGCCCAGCACGAGCCGAGGCTGGAACCTGGCCTAGTGCCTTTCGCTTGACCATCACTTTCTGAACAGCCCCCGCAAGAGATAGAGTGGCGCTGCCCGATTAAAGTCGCGCACATCGGTGGCGCCAGTGGTAATCCCAAGAAAACGGGCGGTGACTTTGGGATCGCTAGCAATAGTGCGTAGTAATGCGCGCTCCACGCTCGTCGGCGCTCGCGTCAGGCTTTCGCCAAACTGGTAGGTAAAGTCGTACATCGGCTGAAGCGCTTTGTCTCGCCTCTTCTGCATCGCAGTTGCCTGTGCAGGCCAGACCTGCCCCGCTGCCTGCGTGGTGAGCGGCTTGCCCCCCGCAATGTGATCCAGCGCTTCCAGCGTCTGCTGGACGGTGAACAAGGCATCATGAAAACCTTGCCCTGACGCCGGGTCCTTGAAGTGCGCCGCGTCCCCGACCAAGGCCCAGCCAGGACCGCCAGCGGGCCGGAAGTATCCCGGTTGCGGGGCGAGTCCCATGATCTTGCCCTGTAGGTGCAAGTTGTCCAGGCGTCCTTGCAGCAAGGGAGCACGTTCCCAGGTCTCCTTGAGTGACGTCAGTGGCTGGTGTTGGAACTGGCCGTATTGCGCGACGGGAAAGAAGGCAGCAATAACTTGAATACCCTCACCGGTGTGACTAAAGACCACCAGCCGATGATCCACACTGGGCACAAAGGCAATCTCGCCTAAACCAGTCATATCAATGCCACGGCAATAACTGTAATAGAGGGTCGTGTACGATTTCCGGACGTTGTAATCTTTGGCTCCGACCAGGCGTGCTACTATGGAGAAGCGGCCATCAGCGCCAATGGTCAAGGGGGCCTGAAGGGTGAAGGTGCGCTGGGCCTGCCCCTCCGTGGTCTGTACTCGCACCCCCGTCACCTGGCCTCCTTCCTGGTGCAGGTCTACCACGGTGCAGCCTTCAAAAAAAGTGATGCCCCCTTCGCCAAGGACAACATCCAGCAGGACATCGTCAAACAACTCGCGTCGCAGGATGTACCCATTCGCAAAGCCTTCATAGGCCGGGAGCAGCCCCTTGATGACGATCTCCTCGGTGATCTGCATGTGCATGGAGCGAATCGGTTGCAGCCGAGAAGCGACCCGCTCAATAGCAGGAAACAGGCCGAGATCGCGGAAGCGAACCAGCGCGCGCGGAGCCGTGATCGGCACCGAGAGGGTGCCTCCCAAGGGTCTCTTGCGGCGCTCTACCAGGGCGACGTTCCATCCACGCTTCGCAAGCTGGTAGGCGACGGCGCTGCCAGCAATGCGAGCACCCACCACCACGGCATCGAATCGGGGCATCGACATGCCAAGCTCCTCATCCCTCAATGGTTTATCAGTTGGTTTGCTGGGCAGGCACAGCAAGCGCGAGACCGCTCATGCCTGATCTTTGGGTTGGAACCACACGCGATAGAATGGCTGCGAGAAACCGGTTTCCAGCGCATCCTTCCGAAACTGAGCAAGCTGGCGCTCGAATTCGTCCTCGGCCATGATGCCTCTTCTTGCCAGCGACAGCTTGAATTCACAGAACGCATGTACGATGTCCCGCAGGAGCATCCGTTGCTGCTGCTTGGTTTGGCCGACTACACGCGTCGCGATATTCGCCGAAATGCCTGCCGCTCGAAGATGGTCGGTCAGGCGCAGACCTCCCAGAGTAATCTCCCCGTGCATGTGCGCATCCTGCATCGCAGCCACAAGCAACGCCCGCAGGGCCTGGGATTTATTTCCCGTCTGGCAAAAGCCAACGGTCACCACTTCCACAAATCCCGACGGCCTGGTGACGCGCATCAGTTCCCGAATGAAGGCAGGCCATTGCTCGTCAGACAAAAACTCAGGCAGCCGAGCGTGCGTGAAATCAAAGCGAAAAGTCTGGAAGGGGAGTGGCTCTCTGGCATCCGCTTCGATGAAAGTCAGTCGCTGAAGCAGCGGTATATACGCTTTCGCCTGCTCCTTTTCGAGAAAGCGCCTGGAGAGGACGTGATCAATGTCAAGGGCGGTCAGGTGGGCTTGGGGAAACTGTTGCAAGAGCTCATAGCCCCAAATACTGGTCCCACAGGCCACATCAAGAATCTCCTCGGGCGCGTGGATCGGTGCCCAATAGTGGTCGTGCCAGGCTAGCTTCATCAGGTGATGTTGCAGCGTCAGCCGCGCACACTCCTGGGCATCATTCGTAAATCCGTAGCCTTGCTCTCGGCGCCGTCGCCCTGCCTCTTGCTTCCATTGCAAGCTGCCGACGTTATTGGTTCCCATGCTGTTTCCTCCGTGAGTTCCCGCAAGGGGGTATCCTGAACTTTTACCTCTTGTTCGCTATATTTGGGAAAGAACCTGACAGATATGCCGTTGACTCGCGTAGATGCTGTGATGCCCTCCCTGCCCGGATGGTGGCCTAGAAAAAAGACGGCACTACCCTGAGCTAGACTTGCGTCTCACGTCTCAGGCATAGTGCCGTCGAACTGCCCGGCTGTTTGGTACCAGGCGGGTAGCTCAAGCATTGGGCTTGTGGCTACCCCAAGCTGAGAAATAGTATAGAGGATAAACTGATGTTGTGTCAAGGTTGCGGCCTCTTTTGTTTTACGGAATGGTTTGCAGAGAGGGTGGCTGGAGAAGAGCCCTCCTCTCTGCCTTTACCCTATCGGGGTCATCAATTCAGTGCCGCTCTTCCTGCCGCCCCCGTTCCGCTGCTTCCGCCGCCCGTTGCCCGCTCGCTCCCGCTTCTGCTGCCTTCGCTGCTTGACCGCTGCAACCGCCTGGTCCTTAGGCAGCGCGATCAGCCTGGGGCCTTGAAACCCATCCGGCCAGCTCTGCACATTCAGCCGCGAACGTGCTCGCTCCTGGGTGCGCTGCGCGTGCCCCTGCTGCTTCCCCTCGGCCAGCACCTCACGGGACAGGCGCGGCCCCTGTTGCAAGGCTTCCCGATAGAACGCCATCGCCTGGAGGATTTTGGTTTCCTCTGGACCCGACACCTCCTCACCAAGGGGTGACGCAGGCGGTAGTTCCGAGGCGTTCGGTGCTGGCTTCGGGTCAGGCGGTGGTTCGGGCGGTGGTTCTCTGTTCCCGGCCATCACCGCCTCCTTAGCTTTCATTGCTGGGACGAAAAGGTTCACCTGCCTTGCCAGTGTACCGATGACTGCCTTCCTCAGTACGCACTCCTGGGAATGGCACATGGGTATACTCGAATGGGAGGGGCGCCTCGCCTTGATACTCGCTTGGCCTCTCCACCTGCTCTGCCGCCGGATGCGCTTCCCCTCTGGCAAACGCTTGCTGGACAAGCGCCTCCAGGCTCATGCCGGTTGCAGCTTGAAGGGCCTCCGCAAAGGCCCGCAACTGGTCCTCTTTCTGCTCGCGGGAGCGAGGTTGCGGCTCTTGCAGGCGATCTGCCGCGCTGGAGGCTTCGGCAGCTCTGTGGCGAGGAGTGTCATCCTGCTCATCCTCTCGCTCGTCCAGATGCCCCCTTCCCTCAGCGAGCGCTCGCGCGGGCACCTCTTCACCACTCCACAGGGCCTGCCAGCCTCGTTTGAGTAATCCTGGCCGCCGCACTCCCTCGACGACCCGCCCTGGAGGAAGCGCCTTCGGCCCCTGGTCGCTGGCCGCTGTGGCGATGGTAGCCATCAGCCGCAAGCGCGCCGCATCATCGGCCTGGGGGAGCATGATGGTCACAGCACGCCCCAACGCTTGCAGATCGGCAGCGTTGGAGGGTCGTTTGCGCCGGGCGGAAAGTACGAAGATCACTATCACGATCAGCGCGGCCATAATCATGGCCCACGTCTGGCGCGAGAGACCCAGCAGGTCGTCAGTGGGCGCCCAGCCGACGTGTAAGGCTGCGTTCGTGAAAAGGAACCAGGACGCGCCCCCGCCTGCCAGCGTATAGAGGCCATTGACGAAGATGCCGACCTTATTCCCCTCTGTGATTGCTTCGGTCAGGTCGCACGAAAAAGTAAAGTACGACCATTCCAGCGCCAGGCCCAGCACCGCGCCGACCACGACCACGACCAAGGCGGGCGGCTTGGGGATGGCCGGGCCGACAAAGAACATGGCCGACGACCCGGCCAGCGCCAGCACGAACAACAACTTCAGGTACTTGTGGCCTCCCTGATGTAAAGCCTCTTGCAACTGTGGCCCCTTTCTGAGCGTATTGCCAGCGCGGCCAACAAAGAACGCCTGCACCCATCGGGCACAGGCGTGAAAGTGGTTGCTTGCACTTTCCCCATCGGCATGCGCGTAATATGCGCACGCTGCCCTGTCTAGTCCAGGGTGCGCGAGTGGCGTTGAGGGCGAAGCTCCCTCAGCGCCGCGCTGTTATTGCTCTGAAACAAGAGTACCAGATGTACGTCTGCCTGTCAAGTGTTCGCCCTGTATTTGTGCGGCTTACACTGATCGCGCTCTTGCACAGTTCGCCAGTGATTGTTGCGCCTGCTCGCCGGCCTCTGACAGCCCAGGTATCACCTCCCAGAACATCCCATTGACAGCCGCAGCATCTGCGCCACGGCGTTTCATGGCGGAGGCCACAGTCCCTGCTTGTGCGCTGCCTCTTGAACCTGCGCCCCAGTGATGTGCTGGCGCACGACGTCCGCAAAGCGCTGCCGCGCCGAAGCTAAGGCACGGCGATAGCCTTCTGGGGCTACCTCCTCATCGCCGCCGACCTGTTGCAGGGACCAGGCCTGAGCGGCCTGATCGACCAAGCACTCGATTGCTCGCTCAAACGGCTCATCAGGCGCATCAGGGAGCCTGGGGGGTGACCACGCGTCAACGAGGCCAGTCAACCAGAACACGGCCTGGGCGAGATGATCCATCGCTTCGGCAAAGGGGTAGTAGTCCTTCGCCGGGTCTTCACACAGCTCATACAGCTCCAGACTGGCCTGCATGATGCGCTCTGTCGACTGCTTTCCTTGGCCCCACGCCTGCACCTGCTCCAACACCTGGGCCATCTGCCGACCCAGCCGTCGTTCAAGCGGGCCATGGCGCTTGGTCTGCCTCAGCACGCCCTCCAGCAGGGCCTTGGCCGCGACCACGATCTGCTGGTAATCGACCCCGACGCAGGCCGCGAGCCAGAGCAGATCTTCCCCATCTCCCCACGCTGCCCACGCCTGCTCCAGGTCGTTTTCAAACCGTTCTGCCGACCAGGCGAACGGAATGTGCACTCCCCGCACATCCAGACGTTCAATGAACAGACGAACCTCTGACCACATGGGCAGGCCTCCACCGACGTAGTCGTTAGCAAGGGACAGGCACCTGCTGGTACTCTTTGATTCTACCACCCCGCTCACCTCCTGCACCTGTTCCCGTGTTCACTCGTTGCTCGACCCCAGAAGAGCCGCTCCGCGCGTGGCAACAGGCTCATGGCTCTTGCCGCCTTATCGGACGGGCAGCTTTTTCCCCACTCTCGTTGCGCACGTCGTGGGACCTTCCACTCGGCCAGACAGCGCTCGGCCAGACAGCGTACCAGCGAATGCCTCAGCAGCGTCTTGCCCACGCAGACTTCGCCCAGCAGCACCCAGCCTTGCTCGTCGGGGCGCATGTGTACCAACGCCCGCACCTTCATCAGCGCCTCCGAGGGCAGCAATGTCTCCAGCGGCGGCGGTTGCTCGCCCGGCAACACCTGTGCTGAGAAAGCAGCCATGCGCTTCTTCGGCATGTTCCCTCGTACGAGCTTGACTTCTTCTTCCCATTTGGGGTATCCTTGCTAATAATAAATAAATTATTTTTATTATTAGCAAGGAGGATGTCATGACATCTCTGGAGCAATCGCTTCCCCAGACGCACGCCATCTCAGGAGGAGCCGTCAAGGGCCTCAAAGACCTGGCGCGCTTGCGCCTCGTGACCGGCTCGATCTTGCTGCTCGTTTCGTTAGTTGGCGTGCTGGGCGCCGACTGGGATATTCAGTGGCACGCCGTGGTCGGGCGCGACCAAACGTTTACGCCCCCACACGATCTGATTCTGCTCGGCATCGGGTTGTCGGGGATCGTAGCACTCGTCAGTATCCTGATCGAGACCACCTGGTCGGGACGACACCCGGACCTGCGCGCGTATGGCGCTGATTTTCTCGGCCTGCTGCACAGTTCGCTTGGGTTGTATCTGGTCGGCTTCGGGGCGGTTTGCTCGGCGGTGGCCTTTCCTTTGGATACCTACTGGCACGCGCTTTACGGTATCGACGTCTCGCTCTGGGCGCCCTTCCACACGATGATCTACACGGGCAGCGTCCTGAGCACCTTCGGCGTGATCTCCCTCCTGTTCGAGGCCGCTCACCTCGCGGAGCGACAGCATGCTCGCCGGACGGCCTTGTTCAGCTACATCGGCCTGGTGGCGACGCTCGGCATCCTGCTCTCCAAATTCAGCACCTTCCTCACCCCCGCCCTTTCGGGACACACCCTGCGTCTGGGGGCGATCACACTGACCTTCTTTCCCTTCCTCCTAGCGCTCGTCGCTGTGTTCGTCTGCGTGCTGGCAGTGAGGCTGGTACCCTGGATGGGAGCCGCGACGCTGGTGGTGGCTGGCTTCCTCCTCATCTTGCTGCTGGTGAGCACGTTCGTGCCCCCCATGATGACGCTGCTGGTGCAGGTCGAGCATGAAACTTACCTGGCACGGGCCAGCCGCATCGGTTCGACCATCGTTCCCTTGTCGGGGCAAACTCCGGCACTGCTGCTGCTGGCCCTCTGCCTCGATGGGGTGGTTTGGCTGGGGCGACGCGGAACGGTTGCGCCCTCGAGACAAACCACCTGGATGCTGGTTGCAGCGCTCGCCAGCATGGTTCTGGTGGCTGGGTTCACCCTGGTGCTGGCGGGTGTACGCGCGCAGGCAGCACCAGGTGGCGGAGGGGGCAGGGCAGGCCATCTCCTGCTGGGGTTCGTCCTTGCACTCCTCTTGACGATTCCTGGCAGCCTGCTTGGACATTGGCTCGCCCAGACCATGAGCCGGACACTGACAATGAACCAGATGCTGCACACGAAGCGGAGGTAAGATCATGCGCACCACCATGCAGCTCATATTGGGTCTGTTCGCGGTCGCTGCCCTGGTTTTGACCGGGGTCGCCTTCTACCAGATCGTGCTGGCCTCGACGATCCACGGCGCGCCCGTGCGCTTCATCAGTGCGGAGGCGGGACCCTACTCCCTCAAGCTGGCCTTGTACAGTGACTCCATCAACGCTGGTGAGGTCGTCCCGTTCAATATCGCGGTGACGTCCGGCACACAAGGGCCGCTCACCTACCAGGTCGCGGCCACCCCAGGTCTGGGTGTTCCCGGCTCACTGGCTCAGGGCAATGTCGATGCGCAGCAAAGCACGCCCTATGGCGTGCCAGGCAGCATTACCTTGGTGACGCGGGGGTCCTGGACGCTGCACGTGGTCATCAGTGGACCCGCCGGACAAGGTGAGGCGGCCATCCCCTTGACGGCAGTTGCGCCCCCGGCGATACCAGCATGGCTGGCCTGGAACATCGGCCTGCTGCCCCTCTATGGTTTGCTGCTCTTCTGGGTGGTGCAAAGCAGGCGCCTGGCGAAGCAGCAGCGAGAGGAGGAGCACACGCAGCAGGCAGGGATAGTCGAGTTAGCGAAGGAGGTCTCCTAGATGCCTCGCACCCCAGAACCTTATCGGCGCGAAACGATCTTGCGCGCTGCCACGGAAGTCTTCACCGAACAGGGCTTTAGCGACACCCGCCTGGCTGATATCGCGCAGCGGGCCGGAGTCGCCATCAGTACTCTCTACCTCTACTTTGCCTCGAAGGAAGAGATGGTCTCGGCCATCGCACGAGAGAACCGGCAGCTCCTGCTTGATCAGTTGGGGCCGGTGCTGGAGCATCTGCGTGGCGAAGCGGACATTGCGCAGTTTGTTGCGATCGTCCTCGCCTTCGCCAAGGAGCACCGGGATCAGATCATCGTCTTCAACCTGGAGAGCGGCTTGAGTACCCCACGCCGAGGAGGACGGCGTACAACGCGCGGCCCGCGGATTGAACGGGGCATCGAGATCCTTCGCGGCTTGATCGCTGAGGGCGCGCTCTGCCCGTATGATCCCGACCTGGTGATGGAGATGCTCATCACCCTGACCCGCTGGATGATTAGCCAGTACCTGTTGATCACCGAGGACGAGGAGGAGCCGCTCAAGCGGTTCTGTGTCCAGTGGCTCTCCCAGGCCCTGTTGCCCGCTCGTGGGAGCCTGGGGCCATAGCTGGCTCTGTAGGAGCGCACAGGAAGCCGATACCGCTGGGCACGACCAGTAGACAGTAGACGGCTGACCCATCTTGCTTCGCCCTGCCCTCTGCTCTCTGGCTTTCCCAGCGGAGTCACCTCCTGCTCCAGCAGGTGCACCGACGTACCTATCTTGATCCCTCCTAAATGCTTTGCAGAGCTTCCTGTCCAGATGAGGACGTCCCAACGCGCCACCAACTCTTGCTGGGAGGGTTGTGTAATCTGACGGATAAAGCCATCACTTGGGTGAGGATTTGGGTTCTGGCCCAATCTCGGTGAAGGATGGGCTTGTTTTCAAGAGAAGTTCCTCCTCTTTGCGCGCAAAGAAAGGTGTTGTTCTTTTTCTCCACCAAAGGTTTCGCCGAAGTCGTGCCAGATCCGGGTAATCTCAAAATGGACGCCGAAAGGCGGGTCGATTCTGTCCTCCTTTCAGATTATACTTGAAGCAGCAGAACCGTCGGGCACAAAGAAAGAGGAAAGCAACGATGACAAGCATGGAAATGAAACTCGAATTGGTGCTGGTCCCCGTTACAGACGTTGACCGCGCCAAGGCTTTTTATACTGAGAAGATCGGCTTCCACGCTGATTTTGACCAGACTGTCAACGAGCATCTGCGTTTCGTCCAACTGACTCCACCAGGGTCTGCCTGTTCGATCGCCATTGGCAAGGGAATTACCACCATGCAGCCCGGTTCGATTGAGGGACTGATCATGGTGATCTCGGATGCGCAAGCTGCCCGCGAGGAACTGCTGAGGCGAGGCGCTGAGGTGAGCGAGATCGACGTACAGGATTGGGGGCACTTTGTCCATTTCAGCGATCCCGATGGCAATCGCTGGTCGTTGCAGCAGCTCCCCAGGCGCGCATGATTTCCACAGAAAAGGATGGTCGTTCCTAAAGGAGCCTCATCCTTCACCGAGATTGGGCCAGAACCAGGATTTGCCTCAGCGAGGCATTGTAGTGAAGATATGCGTCAGCAATCCAACCAGGCAAGCGGGGACGTCAGATGGTGAATTGGGTCAAATATGCCTGGGGTTTGAGGGCCTTAGTCACTGTCGGTGTTGAAACTCATCACCAGAAGGGAGTGAAAGGCTTTCTTGGCTTCTGGAGCAAGCTCTTGCTGTGCGATTCGATCTCAAGGAGCATCGAACCACCGAACGTGAGCAAGATCTGATGGTGAGGTGAAACGTACCTCCGACATCTACGGCCTGAGCGTGAGTGCCAGACTCACCAGCACAAAGCCAAGGAGCAGCAGCCAGGAACGAACCCCTTGAAAGAACTCCCATCGGTTTCGCGTCTCTTTCCAGGTGATCGGAAGGTTCTTGGGGTCCCACCGGCCCGTTGCCAGGTTCACTGGAACATTGAAGATGATCGTCGAGAGGAGCGCGAGCATGAATGCGACTGCTGAGGCCCAACGCACACCGCGTGCCAGGCCCTCTTGCCCGTTCATCTGGATCGCGTAGGCGAGTGCGAGCACCACGCACAGGGTCATGAAGACCGGCATGATGCGTCCAAACGTCTTCAGTAGCCCCCGCTCCACCCGCACATGCTGCTCTGCGGGCAACCCGCGAATCACCGGATGGACGAAGGCATAGGAGCCGAATTCCGCACAGGCGGTAAACCCGGTGATCACCACAGCGACAAACCCAAGGATATCCATCTCGCTCATCTCCTTGCACGTTCAAGAGAGCTGGCTACGAGGCCCTCTCTGGTCTTAATAACTGACTTCGAGACACTGCTGTCGAAAGGTTGCATCGGTGAGTTGTCTGAGCATACTGTCGGCGACATCGGCCCGTGAGATGCTCGACCGCAAGGAAAACGCCAAGCTCGATTGCATGCGGTAGCGACCGGTGCGCGGCCCATTGGTGAGCCTGCATGGGCGAACGATGGTCCAGTCGAGAGTGCTTTGCCGAATGAGCTGTTCCTGGGCAGCTTTATCCGCATATTCCTCTTTCATCAGCAAGGGGAGGATGAGGTGCTTGAAGACGAAAGGCAGTCGGTCAAAGCTCTCGCCAACCCCCCAGGCGGAGAGGCAGATGAAGCGGGAGACCCCATAGTGCTTCATCGCCTCAAGGATAGTGCTGGTGCCAATGCTACAAAGTCCTTTCTGGTGCGGATGCCCAGACAAAGCCACGCGCAGCCGATCATGACCGCCGATGGTGCAGAGGACTGCCTCCTGGTTGGCAATCGCTTCCTCGACGGAACCTTTTTGGAACACATCCCCTGCGACCGTGGAGAGGTGGGCATGCCGGGTGGTCAAGGCAAGCGGATTGCGTACGAAGGCGGTGACCTTGTATCCCTGGGAGAGCGCCTGTTCCACCAGGCATTGACCGGTGGCCCCGGTGGCTCCAAAGATCACGATGTTCATGATGCTCCCTCCTTGCTTGCCGACGCATGGTGCTCTTCTCGGGAGGCGTTGGCTCCCCTGGAGTGATGAAGACGTTGCTGCTCGCACCAGGCTCGCAGCGTGGTCGTTGGTGCTCCCAGGATGCGATTGGCCTCGGAGGGGTCGCCGATCTCTCCGTAGCGCTGGAGCACCCGCATCATCTGCACGGTGCGCCGCATCTGTCTGCCGAGAAAGAGCGTATCCAGGACGGACATCAGGGCGAGTGGCATCGTCGTTACCCGTTTCTCTGGCGCAAGCTCGGCACAATAGAGTCGCAACGCTTCTCCCAGGGTGAGCGCCTCGGGTCCCTGGACATAGAAGATCTTGTGAGCAGCCTCCGGCACCTGAAATGCCCGCGAGACCATGCGCCCAAAGTCACTGGCCGCCACTAGATGGAGCGGATGCGGCTGCTTTCCCAGGACCATGGCACGCTGGCCTTGCAGGTGCTTCGGTAGGTTCTCCATAAAATAGGTTGGCCTGAAGATGGTCGTCGGGATGCTGCTCTGGAGCAGTGCCTGTTCGACACGCCCTTTGGCGCTTTGGTCGACCAGCACGGCAGGGCCAATCTCCGCGCCCACAAACATCCCCGAGACATAGGTCAGGTGGGCAACGTGCAGCTGGGCAGCGAGTTCCACTACCCGCATAACCCCAAGATACTCGACCCGCTCAATCTCTTTGGGATGCGACCCAGCCTGGAGGCTGATATGGATTCCGGCGCACTCGTTGAGCGCCGCTTTTACGACTTCACGCTCCTCAACACTCCCCTGGAGGTACTCAAAGTCAGGACCGAGGTGGGCTGCGGCTCGTGCTGTATCACGTACCAGGAGCCGTACTCGATAGCCATCTTGCTGCAGTTGGCGAGCGACTGGGCCACCCACGGTGCCGGTAGCTCCAATGACCAGGATAGTTGGTTGACGCATGGTTCTGCTCCCTCGCGCTTCTGGTCTCGTCGGCAATGATGAGATACACCAGCAACAGGATCGCAATCGCCAGGCCAAACAGCACCGCCTTCATGTTCGTCACCAGCACCCAGGCTGAACCACGCCCAGGGTTTAGCTTCAGCCATATGCAAGAAAAACCCACCCGAAAGGACCAGCAGGCCAACCAGGGAGGCTACGTACGTAACCCACAGTACGACGGTGTGCCCCTCGAATTGAATGGTGCGTCCCATCTTGCGGCTGGCGTAGGCGCCACTCATGACGAGCTGGCTGCTCCAAGCATACCTGATGTAATTGTCAGAAGCACCCCCTGACGCATATCCTCGCCTTGCTGGCGCATAAACTCGCCCAAAAGAAGCCGGTGAGGCGCGATTAGGAAAGAGGTGAAAGCTAGTTTGTGGACAGAAGATTTTACGGCAAGATGCGCTGTCAGTTGGGATTCTAGGCGAAGAAATGCACCAGCACTTCCACAGACTGCTTGGCATCAGCTCAGGAAAATCGCCCTCTTTTCTGGCCGGTTTATGCATCAGTTGAGGTGATTTTATGATCTTTTCGATAGGTTGTGTCGAGCGTTCTCACTGACGCAGGGCCTCCGCCGTCTGGAACTGCCACCCCATCCCCTCGGCGGTGCCTATCAGCAGCGGGAGGTTGTTGGCTAGCCCCAACGCCGTACACGTCGCCTTCGGCCACAGCCGCTCAAACGCCGCCGTGAGCACAGGCAAATCGTCCGGTTGCATCCCGGCAAAGACGAAGTTCTTGATCGCCCGGTTGAACTTGCCCCGCTCCAAGTCGATGTGGCGTGGATCGCCGTTGGTGAAGAGGCGTGCCAGGGTGCCAAAGAGCGCCCGTCGCAGCGCTTGCCCCTCCAGCCTCGGGCGCGGGGCAGCCGCTATCTCTTCTGGTGGGGTCGCTTCTGCTGCCTCCTCCACCGGCACCCCTGCTGCCTCCTGCTCGGTGGAGGCAACTTCGTCCTGCTGGCACAACACCGCCGCGCAGGCATCATCCTTCGCGTAGCCTTGCTCAATCAGCACGACAAACTGGCTGAACTGAGCCAGCTTGGCATTTTCAGCCTCAAGCTGGTGCTGGCAATACCGCTGTTGCCGTCGCAGCTCGCCCCAGCCCGTGCCACCTGGCGCGCACTGGTCCAGCGCCTCGCATGCCCGTTCATAGGCAGCCTGCGCCTGTGCCATCACCTGGCGCTGCTCGGCCACATCTGCGCGCCAGAGTACCAGTTGCTCGGCGGGGACCTGGAGGACAGGCAGCGCGGCATCGGGTGCAGCGCCAGCGTCGGGAAGTGGCTCTTGCACGAGAGCGCTCTGCTTTTCGTCTGTTGCTTGATGACGACGAGCAAGCTCTCCCTGCGCCTGCGGCGCGGCGTCAGCCGCCGCAGAAACGACGTTAGGAGTTTCTGGAATCTTCTTTCGTACCCCTCTTCTTTCCATCTGGTCTGAGGTCGCTCCCTGAGCAGGCTCAGCAGAAGCGGGAGTTGTTCTCTTGTTTTCCTGCGATTCTGCTTGGTGTTGTAATCTTGAATTTCCCGGCTGGAGGAAACGTGATTGTTGAACTGGTCCTCGCTGTTGTAATCTTGAATTTCCTTCAGGCGTAGAGCGGGCTGACACATCCTGCTCGCCCACGTCGGCTTGATGGTTTTTCAAGGTGACAATATACTTTCGGTGCACGCCTGTTTTCCCGCCAGCTTCTCCGAGTTGTACACTTGATTTTTCGTCAGGCGTAGAGCGGGCTGGCGCAACACCCTTTCTCATATCCTCTGACTCATTTTTCAAGTTGACAACGCCCGTCTCTGCTGCTCCCTTGCGCGGGCGTCCTGCGCCAGGGCGAGCACCACCCCAACGCGGATATTCTGGCTGCAACGGTTTCCATAACGCTACGTCCAGATTCCAGCCGATACGCCCACGCCCACGCACGGCCTCATCCGCTTCATACCAAATCAACCGGTCCTCGACCAGGCGCGCTCGGACATGCAGAATCTGGCTGCGGCTCATCTGGGTATGCTCGACCCACTCGGCCAACACGAACGGACACCAGACTCCTGGCTGCTCGCGTCCCTGCGCTCGGTGAGCGCCTGCCCAGCCAAATGTCGCCCGCTCCAGACAGCGCAAAAAGCGCGTCACCTTGGGCGGCAAATCGACGCGCGCCAGGTGCTCACTCACCACATTGGCAACCCCAGTCATACAGCCAACCAGCGGATGGATGGTGGCAGGGTCTCGCTGCGTTGGGGTAGTTTCTGGCTCCACGAGGTAAGGCGGGTGGGCGGCTGCAAGAGCCGCCCGTTGGGTTGGGAGTGCCATCATGCCCTCCCTGCCCGCTGCTGGAGGGCTGCCAACCATTCCTGGGGCGTCCGGGTGCCCTTGGCGCTGTTGCAGGTCACACAGGCCGTGACGAGATTGTTTAGTTCGCTGGTGCCTCCTCGACTGACGGGCACCACATGATCCAGCGTCAGCCTACCTCCCCGGCGGCCACAATAGACACAGGTGTAGTTGTCTCGCTCCAGTACCCGCTGGCGCAGCGCCCACCAGACCGACCGAGGCGGACGCCCTTTCCAGCGCTTTGCCAGGAGTTCGTGGGGCCAGGCGGGCTCCTCAGCCGCAGAAGCAGACCATCTCGTCTTCGAGGGGGTTGGTCGCGCGGTCAGGCTGGGCCAGGCATCAAACGCCAGATTCCAGGTGAGGGTCGCGCCAGCAGCCAGCAGTTCGCCTGGCTCCGTGTGCAGGATGCCTTCTTCGATGACGGTTTGGAGGACACGTAGCAAATGCATAGGCTCCAGGCCCAGCAGCGCGACCCAGCGCTCCACGTCGACCTGGCACCACAAGACGACGGTAGTAGTCCCCTGCGCCTGCTGATTGAGCGCAGTTTCGGCACTGGTGCTGAGCACTTCCAGCAGGACTTTTTTGGTCGGCAGCGGCAAGGCGCAGCGCTCAATCGCCAGTATCAGCAAGTGGTGTTGCCGCTGCAGCAGTGGATGTAACATCATCAGTTCCCTTCCATGAGAGAGGACAGCAGGCTTCAAAAACGCATAGTCACATCCTGCTCGTTACGACCTCTGATGGGGCAAATCTGGTCACGTTGGGCGATACCGGTGGCTTGCTCAAGCGCATCTTGCTGGTCTTGCGTCATTACCTCTTCTCCCTTTGGATCACATTCCTTGCTGGTCACGATTTGTCGCATCTTTTCGAACCATGGTCTAACTATATCGTACCATCTTTTAACACCATTGTCAATGCTTTTCTTGTAATTTTCGAACCATTGTGCTATGCTTTCATAGACCATGAGATCACGTTGAATCGGAGGTGTTGGTCTATGCCAGAAGAAGATGAGGCAAATCGGCTCACTGTGCCCTATTTACGGGCATGGCGTATCCATTTCGTATTAAGTCAGCGAGAGCTCGCGAAGCAGGCTGGCATTACACCAGGAACGGTGATCCGCCTGGAGCGGGGAGAACGTGCGAATTATCTGACGATTCGGAAACTCGCTCAGGGGTTGGGCATCCCGATGCAGCAATTGCTCTCGGAAAACCCAGCAGAGAAAGACTTACGCGGGGTAGCCTGAGTCAGAGGCCCCCGCGTAAAACGGACCTGATGCACCCTGTGAATCACTCGAGGCCTCAGGTGATGGTGAGTCTAGCATATTGTTTGCCAGTGGGGAGCACACCTCACCCCTTTCCTAGTACTTTTTGTCTGGAGCACCGCCAGCGACATGAAGCGATCAAGAGCCTGAAGAGGGTATGTGCCAGCGATGCATGAGACATCGCATCGCACACTGCGCACCTCTTGGCAGGAGCAGGGCAGCCGGAGAGGGCATAAGGACTCAGACCGGCGGCAGTATTAAAGTCAAGACCGCTTTGACCCACTTCGCCAAGTTGGATCTGACCCACCCAACAACAGCCACCAGTGTCTTCAGGAACGTTCGCCTCCTCCTAGCTTGCTCGATGCCAAGCGATCTTTCATGCGATAGCTCTTCCCGTTGATGGTAATCACCTCCGCGTGATGCAGCAGGCGATCAAGGAGCGCGGTGGCAAGCACCTCGCTGTTTAACAGCGTGCCCCATTCGGCAAAGCTGGTATTGCTCGTCAGAATCGTCGATCCCTGCTCATAGCGGTCACGCACTAAGGCAAACAGGTGGTTGGCCTGGTCTTCCGTCAGCAAGGCGCGCGCCCACTTCATCAATAATGAGCAGCCGGGGACGCAGGTAGCGGCGCAGGCGCTGCCGGAGCAAGCTGGGATGCGGGGCGCTGGAGAGGTCCTCGGCCAGGTGGGCAAAGGTGGTGAACAGGACGGAATAGCCCACCTCCAGCGCTCGCACCGCCAGCGAGAGGGCTAAGTGCGTTTTCCCGACGCCGGGTGGGCCCAACAGTACGAGGTTCGTGGCCGTTTGGATAAACGAGAGGTCGGCTAGTTCGCGCAGGTGTCGTTCCGACAGCGAAGGTTGAAAGCTGAAGTCAAACTCGTCGAGCGTTTTGCGCACGGGGAGATGGGCGGCTTTCAGGCGAGCCTGCTGCGCCTGCCGTTCTCGCCCCTCGATCTCCAGCGTCAAGACCTGGCGCAGAAAGGTGTCATAGGTCAGACGCGTCTTGCGGGCGTGCTCGAGCAGGTCAGGCAACCCTGCTTCGACGTGCTTGAGCCGCAGCGCGTGCAACAGCTCCTTCATTGGCCCACCTCCACGCCAAACAACTGATCATACTCGGCGAGTTGGCGAATCGACACCTGCGGCGCCTGGACCTGATGACCGATGGGCCGCTGCGCCTGGCGGTGGGCCGAGGTCGGGGCGACGTGGCGAAACTGCTCGGGATGCAGCACGATCTCCTGCGAGCGAGGCCGCTTGTGCAGGGTCACCAGGAGCTGTCCCTGATGGAACACGCGTAACTGGCGCGCGTGCTCGCGGACTTGCACCGTGGTCCCGGCCACCGGTGGGTCGGACGGTAAGCCATAGAGTACCCCGTCATAGGAGATGAAGCCATCCCAGCTCACGCGGCGTTCTTCCGCGCCAAAGCGCTCCCAGGCAAACGCTTTCGGCAGCGGAGCCAGAGGTTCCTCCACCCAGCGCTCTAGCGGCGCCTGCCGGGTGGTGCGATGCACCCGCTGGTTGATGCGGTCGCACCACGAGAGCGCCTGGGCATTGAGGTCATCGATGTCGGTAAAATGGACGCCGGGCCAAAAGCTGTGTTTGACGACCCCCACGCTCCGTTCGACCTTCCCTTTTGTTTGTGGCGAGTACTGCCGACAGACGCGCGGCGCAACGCCCAGGGAGGCCATGAAATCGGCGAAGAGCGGATTCCACTTGGGCAGCGATCCATCCACCTCCTCCAAAAACACGCTTTTCATCCGATCCGTCAACGCCGCCTTGGGCAACCCGCCAAAATACTCGAAGGCGGCCATCAGACAGCGGATCATCGTCGGCGTGTCGCAGCGTTTGACAAAGGTCACATACCGCATGCGCGAGTACGAGAGAATCGCCGTAAACCCGTAGAGCTTATGGTCACGTCCCTGGTGCTCGTAGTGGAACTCGCCCCAATCAAACTGCATTTGCTCTCCTGGCTTGGTTTCGTAACGTTGTACCGGATGCTGGCCGACGTGGCGCGGGCGCAGCGGATGGACAAAGGCTTTGAGGGTACTCACACTGCCGGTGTACCCCAGCACCTGCAACCGTGGCAGCATCGTCTCGCAGTTGTACAAATGATCCTGCTGCATCCAGGTGCGAATCTGCTCCTTGTAGGGATCGAGCTTCGAGCCGCGTTTAGGCCGTGGCACCGCTTCAGGTTTGCCGCGTAAGTAGCGCCGCACGGTATTGCGGGCAATGCCGATGATGCGGGCCGTTTCCCGGATGGACTTCCCTTGGGCGATCAACTCATGTATCGTATGCATGGTCCCACTCCTGATCATGCTTGCCTCCTGTGTCGTAATCAACACAAGAGTAAAGCTGACTCGGGGGTGGGTCAATTCCTCATGGGCGTTCCTGGGTCAAGTGGATTTTAGCGCTAACAGCAGCACCACCTGAGCCGTCCCCGACCCGGTCTCGCGCACGCAGCCACACCCACAGGATGCCAGCCACCGGCTTGTCTTGCAGGGTACGCCCGCATGGTGAGCGGCGTCCTCTGATGACGAGGTGACACAGACCGCCAGCAATCTGCACACAACGCCACCCCCAACTGTCACCCCATCTATCACCCCGCTAGCATCTTTTTGACACAGAGAGCAGGCAATGGATAAGGGGGCATCCACACGTACACACGACGCCTGGCGAGCATCTCAAGCTGCGCGAGCGCGCCAGGTGGGGTAGAATAGATGCCAAGGACAGGAACACGAGACGGGGCCATAGGCCTGGCATGCTGCGTACGCGCCAGAGAGGAGACAGATGGAACTCAAAGTCGTGGCGATCGAGAAACCTGCCGAGGCGAATGTAATCCTTGGTCAGGCTCATTTCATCAAAACAGTCGAGGACCTGCACGAAGCGCTGGTCGGCGCCGTGCCTGGGATTCGGTTTGGACTGGCCTTTTGCGAGTCCTCCGGCCCAGCCCTGGTGCGCTCCAGTGGCACCGATCCGGACCTGACCGAGCAAGCGAAGGCCAATGCCCTGGCGTTATCAGCCGGGCATGTGTTTGTGATCCTCTTAGGCAATGCCTATCCGGTGAATGTGCTTCGGGCTGTGCGTGAGGTACCGGAGGTATGCACCATCTTTTGCGCCTCAGCCAATCCCGTGCAGGTCATCCTGGCCGAGACGGAACAGGGACGCGGCGTGCTGGGCGTGATCGATGGGGTGCTCACAAAAGGGGTTGAGAGCGAGGAGGAGGTAGCTGCCAGGAAGGCGTTGCTCCGGCAGATCGGGTATAAACTCTAACCGCTCCGGCAGGGCAGAATCCCGGTGGGACAAGGCACACGATGCACCACCCCCCATCATCAAGTGCCCTGATGATGGGGGGCGACTGTTTCAGGTCGGTTCTCTCCCAGTCCGGGGAAGCGGCACTAATCGGGCTGGCACCCTCCAGGGCGCTATTGGCGGTACCCCGGACAGGTTGACCTGGTCATTCGCCTTGCCTGCGAGCAAGCTGGTGGTGCACTACGTGTTGTCCGGGGCGGTGTCCACACGCTGCTCGGCCTGCTCAATGACCTTGGTGGCCTTCTCACGTACTTCCGTGAGTCGGTGCTGGGCCTGGCCCTGCCACTCATTGAGCCAGTGTTGCAAGTCAGCGCGCGTTTCTTCCCCACGCTTAGGGGCATAGAGCACCCCCAGAAACACTCCAATGGCACACCCCCACACAAAGGCTTGCATCGTCTTCATAGCAGTGTCCCTCCTCATCGTGTTCCTCAATGTCTCAATACGTTCACCGCACGGAGACCCATTGCGAAGGGCCTCCCCATGCTGGTTTCCCCTTCTAACAGGGAGGAGTGTTTAGAGAGTTTGCACATTGCTTTCCTCGCCCCGCGCGAGACCACTTGACTGTCACGAGAAACCATGCCGGTGCTGAGAGGAGTATGGTCGCTGAGCGTCAAAGGCAGGCTAAGAGGAAGTTAAAGCAGGGTAATTGGCCCTGAAGTCCCACTCGCTTGACAGGGATCAACCAGGGGCGTATTCTCACCGCCAGCACGGAACACATTGAAACAAGTCGGGAGTGGGTACGGGCAACTTAAGTCGTCTAGCAGCCACGTCGGAGGGAAGACATGGAATCACTTCGTCTCCTGCCATTGATAGCGATTTCCGAAGCGGTAGCAGGCGACCTTGTTGGGGGATGACTTCTTTCTCTATTCCTGGTGGGCGAAGTGAAGCCCTATTCCGATCACTGAATCTTGTGGAACTGAGAACTCATTTCACGAAGAAAAGGATAGACATCGCTCCTATTTGATACTTGATCTGGACGTGTGAGATGGATGAGGAAAAAAGAGGCCGCTACCAGTTTCTGCTCTGAGCTGGCTGCTGAAGAGGCTTTAGAGAGCGATATAGCCATGTCCCATGCTTGCTCGACTGACATGGTCTGAGTCAACAGTTCATTGAGCGCTGTGGTAGCTAACCTCCATTCCTCTGAGCCTGCTGAACCGCTTTTATAAAGCAGGTCCGCAAACCTCATAGCTTGCTCGACTGATAGGTTAGGCCGCTTCAATATCTCACTGAGCATCGAGGTAATCAACTGTTTTTCCGCCGATTCCGTCGTCTCCCAATCCTCCTCGGCTTGCTCGATAAAGGGGTCATGCGCTTTCAATCGTTCTCTGAATTGCCTTTCATCATAGTCTGGCTGCATTCGTCTAAAGAGTGACTCTGCCGTCTCCCAAACCAGCTCGACGGATAGAGATGACAGGTCGGGGCGCTTCAGCAAGTCATTAAACACTGCGATGGCGAGCTTTCTCTCCTCAGAACCCGCCTGACTGCTCAAAAAGAGCGTCTCCGCCGTCTGCCAACTCTGCTCAAGAGACAGGTCGGGCCGATGTATCAATGCTATAAGTACCGCAGATGCTGCGTGAAGTCCCTCCAAATCGAAACGGGTGAATGGACGGGAGATCATCTCCGCAGTCTTCAGTCTGTGCTCGATTGATAGATCAGGCCGTTTTAGCAGGTCGATGAGCATTGTAGCGGCCACCTTCGGTCTTTCGCTTTCGGGAGGGCTATCAAAGAGTATCATGGCGGTCGTCCAAACCTGCTCAAATGACAGATCAGGGCGCATTAACAGCCCTTTGAATTGCGTAATGGCTAATTGGTTCTCTTCAGAGCTTATAGAGCTGTAATCGTAGAGAGAAAATGCTATCTCCCATGCTTGCTCGGTTGAACAATCGGGCCGAGTCAAGAGGTCCTTAAGCAAGGTGAGAGTTATCTGCTGATCTTTAAATGCCTCGCCCCATCGATGGAGCGAAGTGGCCGTCCATCGTATCTGTTCGACGGACAGTTCAGCATTCTCTAGCAGTTTCGTGAGCGCCGTAAGGGCTGCTTGTTCTTCCTCTGAGTTGGCCTGGCTAATATTATAGAGCAACACCGCCGACGTTCTTTTCAGTTCAATTGACAGGTCGGAACGACTCAAGAGATCCTTGAGGACCGTGATAACAAACAGGCCCTCCTCCGTATAAGCCTGGTTAGATTCGGCGTGAAAACGGTACGATTCCACAATATTCAACGTCTGCTCGATTGATAAACTGGTCCGCTTTACGAGTTCCCTAAACAACGAAAAGGCTAATTGCCTCTCCTCTATCGTCCTGTTACCAATAAGCGAACGAGCCAGCTCGTATGGCGCTTGAGATGGAAGCTCAGGCCGCTCCAGCAGTTCCTGGAATCGTAAAATTGCTACGTGTTTTCCCTCCGAGCCTTTTTTTGGCTGTTGTTATGGAGTGTCTCTACCATCTCCCATGCCAACTCAATTGGTAGCCCAGGCACCTCCCATAATTCCCTAAGTTCTGCGAGAGCAAATTGCTCTTCAGGAGAGTTTGGTGGGCTGCAACGGTAGAGCGTCTCCGCTGCCAAAAGAGCTTGAATGAATGCCCTTCCGGGCCGCTCTAATACTTCCTTGAGCAGCATGTAAGCAAACTGCTGCTCTTCGAGGTCTGCTGACTTGCGTGTGTAGATCGATCCTATGATCTCCACTAATTTCTCCATCTGCTCAATTGCCAGATCAGGTCGCTTCAGCAGGTCCCTGAGGATGCTGTTGGCAAATTGCTTTTCCTCTGAGCCTGCTGAACTGCGACGATAGAGCGCACGCGCCTGCTTCTCGGCCTGCTCGACTGACAGATCTTGGTGTTTCAAGAGTTCGGACAGGGCTTGACTGGTGTAGAATGCAGGAAAAATTAGGAAGAAAACCGGTCTAAAAGGCGGCATCCAATATGCAACCTCGGAGGTCCACCCACAGAGGGTGTTTGCCTGTCGAGGAGGAAAGGATGCTTCACTTTATGGACC
>Ga0209060_10001680_pt1 | contig 23183 bp, 18 predicted proteins | sample Coa_R1_8_FD_187155 | JGI IMG/M metagenome (GOLD analysis project Ga0209060, IMG submission 187155) | Surface soil microbial communities from Centralia Pennsylvania, which are recovering from an underground coalmine fire - Coalmine... | ecosystem: Environmental > Terrestrial > Soil >...
CCAGTATGTAGTTCGCGTTCAGGACAACCAGCGCGATCCCCTTGTGCGATATCTGCACAGCGAAAAAATTGGCTGCGAAATCTACTACCCGGTGCCGCTTCACCTCCAGGAATGCCTGGCCTACCTGGGCTATCAGAAAGGCGACTTCCCGGCCAGCGAAGACGCTTGCCGTGATGTCCTGGCTCTGCCGATGTATCCCGAACTTCAGCCGGCGCAGCAGCGACGCGTGATTCAAGCCTGTGCTGCGTTTCTCCGTCAGCAGGCCCGCAAGGCCGCCTAAGCCGAAGCGGGGGGAGAACCGGTGATTCCGCGGCAATGGACCGAAGGCTCCGAGGAACCGGCTGGTTCTGATCCTGCGCTGCCGTTCTGGCGTCTCCCCGTGAATCGGTTACAGTGGCTGCCGGCCGGGCTCGGCTGCGTTTTCTACTTGCAAGGCAGGGGGTCGCCCCTTGCCTTGCTGCTTCTGTCTTTTGGTCTTCCCGCGGTTCGATTCTTTCTCGCGCTCCATTGTCGCCAGCAGGTTCGGAGACGGCTCCGCAGGCTATGGGATACCTTGGAGTCCTATCCCTTGTGCAGGGAGCGGCTGCCCTGGCCAGGCGTTTTGGTCACCGTGGTGCTACCCTTCGGCTTGCTCTTGCTTCTTCGCGACTATGCCATTGTGAGCGGAGATTCCCGGCCGGCCGTGCTCACGGCCTCGGCCTTGGTGACCGAAGGCCACGCAGATATTGGCCAGTTGGTAGGGCGCTATTCGCAGCTCGGCATGTTTGCAATGGACGGAGGGATGCCGTATTTCTGTCGGCAGACCAACGCAGGAGTTGTTTCCAGTTACCCGCTTGGCATGGTGCCGTTCGTGCTGCCGGTGGCGGCGGCCGCCCGGGTCTTCGGTGCGGATCTCGATCTGCCCCATGTCCATGATCGGCTCGAGAAATGGACCGCGGCCTGGATCGCAGCCTTCTCACTCGGACTCTTTTTCCTGCTGGCGCTGCACGTGGCTGAAGTACAACCCGCCTGGATGGCGACGTGGATACTCGGGACAGGCTCCGTCTTCTTCACAACCATCGGCCAAGCACTTTGGCAGCATGATGGCGTTATTTTGTGGTCGCTCATTGCTTTGCTGATCGAGTTTCGTGCGCCGGAACGGTCGGGCTGGATGGGCACGCTGCTACAGGGGTTTGCCATCGGGATGATGCTGCCGTGCCGACTCTCCGCGGTTGTGTTCATCGTACCGTTCGCATTGTGGGTTTTTCTCCGCACGCCGGTACGGGCATTGGGCGTCGCCCTTTTCAGCGGGCTGACGTTTGTCCCCTGGGCTTGCCTGCACGTGTCGATTTATGGCAGCGTCTTCGGTCCTTCGACCGGCCAATTGGCCGCCGGGAATTGGTCTCCCGTTTCGGTCAGCTCACTGGCGGGAATCTTGATCAGCCCTGGACGGGGGATATTCGTTTATCAACCCTGGATTCTGCTGGCGGTCCTCCATCGGCTTCCTGTTCTACGGAGGAAGGCGGCGTTCCGAGCGTGCAGGGAATGTCCCGCGGGCTGGACGACGTTTTGCCTCTGTGCGGTCGTGTTTCAGCTGGCGTTGATCAGCTCATGGAAATGTTGGTGGGGAGGCTATTGTTGGGGGTCCCGGTTGACCGCTGAAACGATTCCGCTCCTGGCCCTTCTCTGTGTGCGACCGATTGCCATGTTATGGCGAACCGGCGTGGGACAACGGGTGGTTCTGGCCTTCGCGATGCTGAGTTTGCTGATGCACGTGCCCGCAGTTTATCTGCGCTCGGCGGAATGGCACGGCCGGCGGCAGATCGATCACCACCCCGAACGATTGTGGGTGTGGTCTGATGCACCCTTTCTCTATCCGCTTTGGAATTACACCCTCATGCCTGATTCGGCAGCCCACAGGCCTGACGCGGCAGCGAAGGATACGGCGGTCTTTCGGTAGGGAGCGGGTTTGCCGGCTGAATGAGTATTCTCTCACATCACTTTTTGAGCAGCCCAGCCTTGAGGATTTCGAACGTCTTGGGTGTGACGCTCTTGAGCGTCATGTCCATGTACATCAACACCTTCTTATCGGGTCCGACTATTTTCTTGCGGGCAGCGCCCACCGAGTCATCCGCCATGAAGTTTTCGTCCTCGATCTGCACGCCGTTCTTGGCCGTGAAGGTCCCCTTGAAGTAGGTCCAGTGCCACGGCGGACCGAACAGTTTGCCGCCGCCCTCGACAGTGGCGGCATCATCGGTGAGTGTGAACGTGTTATCACTCTTGACGGTCAATCGCACCGCCCTTTCGGTGGCCGATCCATTTTGTTCGACCACAATGGCCCGCTCCAAGATCAGGGAATGGTCCGGGTCGTGGATTTTCTCCACGAGGATAACCTGGGCACCCATCGGCTGTCCGGTAGGCGAGCTCAGCTTGGCTTCGCCGAGATAATAAAACTTCTCCGGCTGGGCTGCCCCCACCAGCGTCGGTACCAAGAGTGCGCCAACCAACGCAAGAGTCGTTCGCATGGGTTTTTCCTCCGCAGACTGAAACGGGTTGATCCGGGCCACTCTTATTCGCTGGAGGCAACCGAGCATTTTGGGCGAGCCCGGTGGTCGCGGAAGGAGCTACTCGCTTGGTTGAGCGGAGTCGATGCCCGGATCCTGTTGGCAGAGGGGAACTACTTGGCGTTCGCCATTACCTGCAATTGGGTCACGCTGCGTCCTTGCTCTTTTTCCAGATACTCACGCCCCTTCTTGACGTTGACATGGTCCCACGGCAGCACTTCCGTGACCGGTCGGCTGCGCTGCGAGTACCAGGCCGGATCGATGCCCAAGTCGGCAAACGTTTGCCACCAGACGTCGGGCTTGAAGGTTTCCTTCCAGCCATCCAGACGGCACCCGCGCCGCCAGGCTTCTTCCAACACCGGCGCCACGCGCCGGTCGCCGCGGGTCAAGACACCCTCCAGTAGACTGCATTCGAGATCGTGCTGGTTGATGCGCACCGAACGGATGCGGCGGCGGCTGCGCAGATACTGCCCTGCCCAGCGCAAGTATGCCCGCGTCTGCATCCCGTTCCACTGGTACGGCGTATGCGGCTTGGGAACAAAATTCGAGACCGAAGCCGTCACATCCACATACCGTCCCAGCACCTCTTTCCCAAGGGTGGCAATGTTCTCGGCCATATCGACAATGCCATCCAGGTCGACCTCGCGCTCCCCTGGCAGACCACACAGGAAATAGAGCTTTACTCGTCGCCAGCCATTCTTGAACGCTTCACGGCAACCTTCGTACAGGTCTTCGTTGGTGATTGGCTTGCGGATTTGCACGCGCATGTCATCACGGGCAACTTCCGGTGCCAGCGTCAAACCAGCGCGGCGTACTCCCCGCATCAGCTTCGGCAGCGAGCGGAGCTGGTGATTGATGCGCAGACTGGGCAGGGAGATGTTCACTCCGAGTGGCGTGAAGACTTCGTGCATCCGCTTTACAAGCTCTTCGAAGTAAGGATAGTCGCTCGTGCTGAGACTGAGGAGGCTAATCTCGTTGTGGCCGGTATTCCGATAGCTTTCCAGCGCTGCCTGGACAATGGTTTCGACGGAGCGGACACGCAGCGGCCGCTTGATGACGGTGGACTGGCAAAAGCGGCACTGCCAGGGACAGCCACGCATGATCTCGATGGCAATACGGTCATGCGTCGTCTCGACAAAGGGCACCAATGGCTTGGTCGGCAGCGGGATGGCATCGAAATCCTGTGTAATGGTGCAGGCCATGACCTCACGCGGCACATCGCTGCGGATGCGGTTCATGGCGGCAATCGTGCCATCTGCATGGTATTGCGGTTCGTAGAACATGGGCGCATAGGCCCATGTCGTGCAGCCGGCAATTTCCGCAATCATGTCTTCACGGGATTTGCCGCCTTTCTCTTTCAGCGTGAGCCAGCGGTCCATGATCCAAGGAAGGCTTTCCTCGCCATCGCCAATAACGAACAGGTCGATGAATGGTGCAAGGACTTCGGGGTTTTGGGCACCAGGTCCGCCGGCGATCACCAGAGGGTCCCGCAGCGTGCGGTCCTTGCTATGCAAGGGAATTCCGCCGAGGTCGAGCATGGTCAGAATGTTCGTGTAGCAAATCTCGTATTGAAGGCTAAAACCAACCGCGTCGAATTCCCGCAGGGGCGTAAAGGTTTCCAGGCTATAAAGCGGAAGCCGATGCTGGCGCAGGAGCGATTCGAAATCGGCACACGGAGTGAAGGCCCGCTCACAAGCCCACTGGGGATCATTGTTCATGATCGTGTACAGGACCTGTAAGCCATGATGGCTCATGCCGAGCGTGTACGCATCGGCAAAGCTCAGGCAAAGCTTGCCGCGGACCTGGCGATGATCCTTGACGACACTGCCGATCTCGCCACCGATGTACTGAGCCGGCTTCTGCACACGCAGAAGGAGTCGCTGGACGGTTTCTTTGAGGGGTGTGTTCATCTTCGCATTTTCCCTTTGGCCTCGGGATTGGCGCGGAATCGAAGGATAACGTGATTATGGCAAATTGCTCGACGTCCGCCAGCTGGCCGTTCTGTTTCTGGATGTTCGGCTCATGCAGGCCGGGGCAACGCTGTCGCTGCAAGGGCTCCAAATGAAAACAAGGAAAAAAGGAGCAGACGTGGTGCTCCTTTTTTCCTTGTGATGCTGGTAGAGAAATTGGCTACGTCTGTCCTTGGGCCTTGCGCGCCGACTTTTGTTTGCGCAATTGAGCCCGGCGGCGTTGTTCGCATGGCTTCTCGTAGTGCTGGCGAGCACGGAGCTCTTTGTGCATTCCGCTCCGTTCAATTAGCTTCTTGAACCGACGGAGGGCCATCCCGATCGGTTCCTTGTCATGCACGCGCATTCGTAAGGGCATTCGTCCTCCTTCTACAAGAGAAATTGTGAAAGTTTCCCCCTCTTTCGGCCGCCGAGAGAGGCGCCGTGTACCCGTAAACCAGCCCGGTTGGTGAAGGGGGTCGAATCCCCTGTGCCAGCAGGCACCCTGAAATGCCGGCAAACCCTCATGAGGGTCGCAGATTTCAATCGGGCAAGAAAAGGGCGTTGGGTACGTGCGCACTCTACCGAGGATGGTCCACGAAGCCCGGCCACTGGCATTATAGCCCTCTGGCTGGAAAAAGGTAGGCGGAGCCCGGCATTTGGGCATGGTCCGATTGAGCCTTGACGAAAGTAGGACGTCAGCACTACAAAGACCCGTGGGTTGATGATTTTCCGTTGAAGTCTCTCGTTGAGATCCGAATTCAAGAGATTTCTTGCCGAAGTGGCGGAATTGGCAGACGCGCCAGGTTCAGGACCTGGTTCCCGTTTAGGGAGTGGAGGTTCGAGTCCTCTCTTCGGCACTTATGGGATAAGGACTTGCGTCAAATCGATGCAAGTCCTCTTTTTTTTGCCATCGCCTTTCCGGGGGCAAAACGGGGGCAGTAAGGCATTTGCATTGGCCTTGCGCGTCGGTGGTTCGGGATCGCTTCCCGGACTAAGTTTGAACAACGCCTTTTGCGGAGCCACGCAATGGCCTGGCTCGAACTCGATCCCGATTCGAATTGCTATAAGGTCTGCTTCCGTTTCGGAGGCAGGAGGTTCAAGCAGTCTGCCAAGACCGATGACCGCATGGAAGCCGAAGTCCTTCTGGGTGGCGTGGAGAAAAACCTCCTCTCCGATGGGAAACGGTCGGAGAAAACCAAAGCGAACCGCCCCATGACCCTGGAAGGGTTCTTCCAGAAGTACAAGGAGAATCTCCCCCGCCGGCGCGATGGAAGCCAATTCCCTGGATATTGTCCAGCTCCACATGAAGCATTTTCTCCGGCATCTGGGCTCCCGGTTCCCTGTTCAGAATCTGACCCTTGCCGTCTTACGTGGAGTCACGTTCGCGGGACCGAAAACGTTCCATTAGCCCCGTCATCATGAAGAAGGAAGTCGCGAGCTTCAGCAGCATCTGGTCATGGGGCGCCCAAATGGGATTCGTGATCCTTGACGGTCTTCTGTTGCGTAAGCAATGCGAGATTGGCGCGGATTCCTGCAAAGTTCGCGTCCAACCGAGCCGCGAAGGCTTCCAGCCCGGCTTCATCAACAACAAGGTTCCGGCTACACCAGTTCAGGCACGCTTCGATACTCTTAATCGCCTCGGCCAGTGCCATCTTCTCGCGGGGCCTGCAAAGCGTGTGGGGAAAAGTCAGCCCGAAATCGCCGGCTCGCGCCACCAGGTCCGCTGCGTGACGCTGACAATCCGCCTTGCCAAGCTCGTCGTCGTGTTTGGCGAGTTGGTGAAGTCGCCTGCGAGCGGCTCGGCACCAGACTTCGAATCCGGCGATGTTTCTTGGACCGTCTTCGGCCAGCAGGAAGTCTGCCATTGGATCTCCGTCGAACAGTCGGTTCGGTTGCAGCTATCGAAACTATGGGCCACGGCGGAAAACTCCGTAGCTTCCGGAATCCTGCCTCACGGCACAAAGCTCCTGGCAGAGTATTGCGTGGTTCCTGATTCGGGGAATCAGGTTCATCTGGGGAATAGTTGCGAATGACGACGGGGCGCTGGTACATTTTCTTTCGAAAGGATGCCCCTTTCAGGATTCAATTTGCCCCCCTCGGTCATCGGGTCTGCTGTATTCTGGCTGGTATCATGGCAGAGAGCATTTTCTCAAATTTCTTTCGGCATCGTGCCGAGTACAACTCCGGAGAGGCGACCCATGGCGGTTATCCCGATTCATCGGCGGAAGCGCATCTTTGGACTTCTCGCCGTTCTCGGGTGGATCGGCGTGGCTTGGGCATTTTGGCGGGCGCACTCTGTGCGGCCACGGCAACTGGTACCACTCGAATTGTCCAGCTACTCTGCTATGTAATCTAGGTTTTTGTTGTTATGGCCACATCACAAATGGCCTCATCTGATCGCACTTCTTTCGTTTATGCGGAGATCCGCATAAAAGTAACAACCAGTTCCTCGCTGGTAGAAACTGTGTCAGAGTTTGAGTAGCCGTACCTTCCTGATTGCAGAGCCGAAAAACGGGTCCTGGAAATCCGAAAATAGACAAATCCGTTCCCGAAAAACTCCCGCAAAAAAGTGAGCCACTCCGCCCCTTCGAGGAACTATCATAGTGGACGGACCGAAGCGTTTGTGAGAGAACAACCATCATGGCTCACGCACAGCTCAGCCTGGTCCTGCGGCACATTCGCAAGCTGGCCGGTGACGGCAAAGCGAGTGACCGGCAGCTCTTGCACCAGTTTGCCACACGGCATGAGGAAGCCGCTTTCGAGATGCTTATCGAGCGGCATGGGCCGGCTATCCTCGGCGTTTGCCGTCGCGTTCTTCGCCGTGAGCAGGATGCTGAGGATGTCTTCCAGGCGACGTTCCTGACCTTGGCTCGTAAGGCCTCCTCGATCCGGAAGCCGGATTCGCTTGGCTGTTGGCTATACGGCGTTGCTTCGCGTCTGGCGTTCAAGGTGAGGGCGGCTGCCGCGAAGAGGCGGATGACGGAATCAATCCGACAACCTGAGGCGCCAACGGCCGGGCAAGAGTTGTGTACGGCGCTCGATGAAGAACTGGCTCGGCTGGCTTGGCGTTATCAGGCGCCCATCGTCCTCTGCTACTTGGAGGGCAAGTCCCGCGATGAAGCTGCGCGGCAACTTGGGTGGTCGCTCGGCACCCTCAAACGTCGGCTGAATCAAGGACGCGAGATTCTGCGGGAACGGTTGACGCGGCGCGGGTTGACTTTGTCGGCAGTCTTGACAGCCGCGGGGATTTCCCAAGAGACGGTGCCGGCAGCGCTGGTGATTTCAACTGCCAGAGCGGCAATGACGTTTGCGGCCAGTTCGGCCGCAGGTGTCGCCGCCCAGTTGGCCGAAGGGCTCCTGAAAGGTATGTTCCTGGGTAAGCTGAAGATCGGGGCAGTGTTGATCCTGACCACCGGCTTGGTCGGCGTAGGGGCCGGTTTGATCGCGGATCGAGTGCAGCCCGATGGGCCAGAACCAGCATCCGGGATAGCGAAGCCGGAAACAGCGCGGGTGCTAGCCGAAGCCGTCGCAGACCCTGTGCCGATGGTGCAAGGGCCAGGACCAGTCGAGGTCACGAGCGACCCCCTTCCGGCAAGGGCAGTGCTCCGGCTGGGGACGGAGCGCTTCCGCCACGGCCATTCCATCACTTCGTTAGCCTTCGCTGATGGCAAGCGGATCGTGGCCACTGATGCGTCAGCGACCTATATCTGGGACGCAGCCACCGGGAGACAACTGCGGCGGATCGGCGGTGATTTTGAGACGGGGTGGCGCTCTGCATCACTGTCCGCTGATGGACAACGCCTGGCGACGAGGGAGTACAGGCGTAATACGCTTCACGTCTGGAATCTGAATTCCGGCGAACTGATTCAGCAATTTGGCCTTGATGGCTTCGCCCTCCTATCCCCCGACGGAAATCTCGTGGCTTCCCGTGACAAGGGCATCATTCACCTTCGGGATATTGGCACTGGTAAAGAGCTTCGCAGCTGGTTAGCCGATGCGAAGGGAGTGCATCAGTTCGCTTTTTCGCCCAGCGGGACGGTCCTCGTCACGGGCGGCCAAGACAAGGTCATCCACGTCTGGGGGGTAGCCACTGGGAAGGAACTGCGCATCCTCCGTGGACACACCGATGAAGTCGGGAACGTCGTCTTCTCTCCGGATGGCAAAATCCTTACCTCCGTTGGCTGCACGGTACAGGAATCTAAGCAATCCAACGGCATCACTCGGGTTTGGCACGCCGACAACAAGGTACATGTATGGGATTTCGAATCTGGCAAGGAAATCCGGCAACTGATCGTGCCACGCGGAGATGAAAACAGCAAGCAGGGCGAGTACGCCAATGGCATCATCGGCATGGCCTTCACTCACGATGGCCAAACCTTGGCGACGGTTGTGTTTCCTCCCACGGACAAGGCGTTCCGCACCTGGGACATGACCACCGGCAAAGAACTTCGTGGATTCGGCCCACCGTTGAGTAGCTGCTGGTTGGCCTTCTCTCCCGATGGTAAGATCCTGGCCACGGCAGGCAGCAATTCGATCCGATTATGGGACCCCCGTTCCGGCCAAGAACGTGAGCTTACCAAAGGCCATCAAGGTCCTATTCGAGGTTTGGCGGTTTCACCGAACGGGAGGTTGGTCGCATCGGCGAGCGAAGATGGCACGGTTCACCTTTGGGAGGCCGTTACTGGCAAACAGATGCGCTGCTTCACTGGCCCCGGTGAAGCCTATGCCGTCACCTTTTCGCCCGACGGTCGCACCGTAGCATCGAGCGCTAACGACAAAACCGTTCGCGTTTGGGACATTGCCACAGGCGAGGTAATTCGTCAGCTTCAGGGTGATCAGGACAGGTCGTCATCCCCTCTCTTTACTCCTGACGGAAAAACGCTCGCCTGCTCCAGTTCCGAGGGCGTGCTCTCCCTTTGGAACATTGCAACGGGTGAGAGGGTACGCGAATGGCGAGGGGTCGCCGGCCGCTTGGCCTTCTCGCCGGATGGCAAAATGCTCTATTCCTGCGCTGACAAGAAAGTGCGGGTCTGGGACACCGCGACGGGCAAAGAGATTCGCCAGTTCGTCGCTGGCCACGCCGACCGGATTTACCCCGTTGCTTTCGCACCAAACGGCAAGTGGGTCGCATGTTGGGGACAGGAGGAGCTAATCCTGGTGTACGATTTGGCGACTGGGGAAGAGATTCAGCGGCTTGAGGCTCCGGGCGCCCCTTCGTGCCTTGCTTTTTCTCCGGATAGCCGAACCTTGGCCTGCGGAGAGTCGTCTGGTCGATCAATTGTTCTGTTGGAAACGGCGAGCAACCGGACACGTCACCGGTTTGCTGGTCACGGCGGTCGGATTAATGCCCTGGTCTTCTGGCCGGACGGAAAGTTGTTGGCTTCGGGAAGCCAGGATACTACCGCCCTGGTCTGGGATCTGCTGGGCATTGGTCGCTTACCACGCCAAGAAGCACACCTTTCCGCGGATGCTCTGGGCGCATGCTGGGCTAACCTGGCAAGTCTCGATGCTTCCACGGCCTATGACGCCATCGGCAAACTGGTTTCCGCTCCCAGGGAATCGGCCTCCTTCCTGGCACAGCACCTAAGCGCGGTCCCCTATGACCCGGCCGAGGACTTCCTTCGCCAGACCCTGGAGCGGCGTCCCTCCGCTGAGGTGCGTCACCGCGCCAGCGGCCTCTTGGCGAAGGTCGAGGGGAGGAACGGGGGATCTGGGTGGCTGCAACGCCTGCGAGCGATTGAGACCTTAGAAGCTATCGCCACTCCGGAAGCGCGTGAAGTGCTCCAGAAGTTTGCCAGCGGTGCTCAAGACGCCCGGCTCACGCAAGAAGCGAAAGCCTCCCTGGAGCGCTTGGCCAAGCGACCCTGATCCCTGATTTCGGAAATTACTCTTTCGAAGAAATACTTGCGAGTGACAAGGGGCCGGTGGCTCGCACTTTGGATTTCTCCGACCATTTTGCCCCCCAGGCTCCCATTAGGCCGAGCAGGCCGAGTGGTCTGCGGATTTCCCATTTCTACGCTGGACCGGCACCGTTCGGCCCATTACTCTGCAAGGAGCCCTCCTTGGCCAATGAGGAGTCTGCCCATGCGCCATCGATTCGCCGTTATTCTGATTCTTACATCGTGCTACCCAGCCGAAGGTTCGTCAAAAACGGGTCGCTGCAACTTTTTTCCAAAATAGCCGTGCGGGTCTGCCTGCTCCGAGACACTATGAAGAGGAAACACGAAACCCGCACGAGGACAGCAATCATGGCCAAGACACCGGGAGGCATCCTTCTCCGCCACATCCGCAAGCTGCTGGCAACCCGCGAAGTACCCGACCAGCAACTCTTGGAGCGATTCATTCAGCGGCACGATGAGATCGCTTTTGAAATGCTCGTACAGCGGCACGGGCCTTTGGTGCTCGGAGTGTGCCGGCGCGTGCTCCACCACGAACACGACGCCGAAGATGCCTTTCAGGCAACGTTCTTGGTCCTGGCTCAGAAAGCGGGCTCCATTCGCAAGCTTGGATCGGTCAGTAGTTGGCTCTACGGCGTGGCCAATCGCATCGCGGCGAAAGCGAGAATGAACGCCGCCAAGCGCCGCTGTCACGAGGATCGGGCCGAAAGTCTGCCCACAGTGGAGCCTGCGGAAGACGTGAACTGGCGGGAGCTGCGCTCATTGCTGGACGAGGAGTTACAGCGATTACCCGAGAAATACCGCGCTCCGCTCGTGCTCTGCTACCTGGAGGGGAAGACTCAAGACGAGGCAGCGCGCGAGCTGGACTGGACGCCTGGAGCAGTCAAAGGCAGGCTGGAGCGGGGCCGCGATGCCTTGCGTACACGGCTGTCTCGCCGCGGCGTCACCTTGTCGGTAGCGCTCCTGGCGACCGTGTTGGCGCGAAAAGCAACCGTCCAGGCCGCGCTGCTGAATACGACCGTTCGAACGGCCACGCTCATGGTGGCCGGGCAAGTAGAATCCTCAATGATTTCTGTACAGGTCGCCCGACTCGCGGCCGGAGCGACCCGAGCGATGCTCATGACCAAGGTGAAGGTTGGGGCAGCCATCTTGCTCGTGGCGAGCATGGCCACTGTGGGTACAGGGATGCTGGCATATGGTCAGCTAGCGGCGAAGCAACGGCAAGAAGAGCCATCCAAGGGAATCGCCAAGGACAAAGGGGAGCTACCTGGGACAACCGAGGCAGGGCTCAAAGAGGGTTGGGAAAAATCGATTCCGATCCCCGACGCCAACTTCGGAGAGGGGGATACCTATCGCGTGTGGGTAGAGAAGGGATGGTTGCAAGCCAAGAGGCGGACGAAAGCTGGCCAGACGGATTGGCATATCGTGCTGGCTCGTGCAACCGACCCAGAGCCGCCCACCATTCGTGCTCCAAATGATACCGTGACAGTAGATATCTCGTACCGCGGTGGGCGCTTTTTCATTCGCGAGACAAGAGACGTTTTGCGGTGCGTTCGGGAGCGGAAACGTGGCACGGACGGCACTTGGCCCCGGTCAGATTCCTTAGACGGCAGTTACCGTGGAGCTGGGTCGGCGGGAGGCGCTGACCAACCACCTATGCTAGCCGGTTGGATGAACGACGAATGGTTTGTGGTAACCATCGGCCCCACCTCCGAGAGGTTCGATTGCTTACTGAGGCTAAATCCCAAGTCGGAGCGTGGCGCCGGCTATGGTTTTCAAGGTTTCCGCGGCGATCTAAGAGAGGCTTTTCATGGCGACACGCGGATAATGGACGATGGCGAGTTACTGACAGCCAGGCGCGGTTTGGAGGCTGTCGTCAAGGCGAAGCATGCCCGTGAAGCAGCTCGCGCCAAGCTCGTGGATGCACCGGCCCCAGCACTGGACGGTAAGGAATGGCACAATGCGGTCCAAGCACTTGCTTGGAAAGACTTGCGGGGCAAGGTCGTCCTATTGGACTTCTGGGCAACCTGGTGCAGCCCCTGTGTGAAGAAGCTTCCTGAAGTCCAGGCGCTTCATGAAGAGTTTCAAGGCAAAGGACTGGTTGTCATCGGCATCCATTCCCAGCAGGGGGGCGAGAAGCTGGCGGAGTTCGTGCGAGAGCACAAACTCTCTTTTCCTATCCTTCTGGATTCGGGTAAGACTGTCGAACGTTTTCTGATCGAAAGCTTCCCCTCCTACATGCTGCTGGACAAGAGGGGGAGAGTAATCCGAGGGGCTTCACACGAACTTCCTAAGAAAGGAGAGATCGAGCAGTTACTCGGCAAGTGATGAGCTTTCCTTCGCTCCGGACGGTAGAAGTGCTGGAGATAGCAGGTACGCCTGAAGCCCGCCAAGTGTTGGAGCAGCTTGCCAAAGGGGCACCCGAAGCCCGGCTCACGCAGGAAGCAAAGGCGTCCTTGGAGCGGCTTGCCAAGCAGCAGGGTGACAGGCGTTGATTTACGAGTGTACTACTGCTGAGGGCATGCCCTTCACGGGCCGAGCGTTACGGCCGCATCGTACAAACCAGAGGAGGCGCGGGCTCCGGCGCTAGTTCGGGCCCAGGAACGACGGCCGGTGCGCTCGGGAGCCGAAGGTAAGTTGTCCACTGATCAATCACTCTCCTCTGGACTGTTCAGCATAATCTCCTCACCACGAAGATAGGGCGGTTGTTCCAAGCTCGCCTGGATATCCGGCAAGGAACTTGCATTTTTTCGACCGGGAAACAGGGGGCTTAAGTCCTAGCGCGTTTGTCTTCCGCCATTTTTCGCCAATGCTGCCCACTTGAATGCCCTATGCCTACAATAAGTTCGCAGTACGGTTCTGTCCTAAGAGACTCAGTCAACACGCTTTTGTGTGAAACGTCCTTGCATGTGCCCTGAAAGAAAAGCGGACAAGGGGTAGGTTCGGGACCCGGTTCCCGTTAATGTTGTGGTGGTTCGAGTCCTCTCTTCGGCATTACCTATTGAAAAAGGACCTACGGTACGAACTCTTCTCCCACCGAGGACGCCGCAGAACCCACCCCCGCTGCGACGATTGGCATCGCACTGCGGCGGCGCTACTTGAAGGAGAGGCTTCGTATCGCTTCACTGCAGAGTAAAAGGGACACCTCGGATGTCCAGATATGCCATGCCACAAGGAGCCGCCATGAAGTCCCGCGTGCTGTTTGCCGCCGCCTGGTGCGCCGTCCTCGGCCTGTGCCTTTCCCACCGGCTGGTGTCCACCGCGGCCGACGCCGAGCCTCTCAAATTGACTTTGCGGTCGCGCATCAAAGGCGATGACGGCCACTTCCGGGCTGTCGAGAAGAAAGCCAGCTGGGACCCGAAGAAGACCGCCATCATCATATGCGATATGTGGGACGATCACTGGTGCAAGAACGCCGCCCGACGAGTCGGCGAGTTGGCCGGTCCACTGAATGAGGCGGTAAAGGCGGCCCGCGCCAGGGGCGTGTGCATCATTCACGCGCCCAGTACCGTCACGAAGTTCTATAAAGATACTCCCCAACGGAAACGAGCCAAGGACGCCCCTTTTGCCAAGACGCCTATTCCACTCTCCACGGATGAACGCTGGGGCACGGCTTGGTGCTGGCCCGACCGTAATCGTGAGCCGGCGCTGCCGATCGACGACGAGGACATGGGCTGCGACTGTGCCTCCAAGTGCAAGATCCGCGACGCGTGGACCAGACAAATTGCGACGATCGACATTGCGAACGAGGATGCCATCACAGATGATGGCCAGGAGACGTGGAACCTGCTTCAGGCGCGTGGCATCGACAACGTAGCGCTGTGTGGCGTGCACCTCAACATGTGTGTCCTCGGGCGGCCGTTCGGTATCCGTCAGCTGGTCCGGCTCGGAAAGAACGTCGCCTTGGTGCGCGACCTTACTGACACGATGTACAACCCGGAGCGAATGCCCAAGGTCAATCACTTCGCGGGAACTCAACTCGTAGTCGAGCACATCGAGAAGTACTGGTGCCCATCATTCACCAGCACCGACCTTACCGGCAAGCCGGCATTTCACTTCAAGGACGCGAAATAAGAAGCACTAAAGAAGGTGTCTGGAACTCTCAAATGAACGTTCCACATACGTTTTCAATGTTTCTTGGAACTAGCGGCCAAAACGTGTCGTAACTCCGCTATGCAAGCCGGACGCGCATGCGAAGGAAGGCGTTATGCTGGCCCTGCGCTGGCGCGTCAGGCTTGTCTCCCCTAACTCTTAGCCCAACCCCGCCGACACACGTGCCAGGGGCGCATACTTGGCGATGATTGCCTTGACCGAGCGCAGCCCGTCCACCGCGGCGCTGACGATTCCGCCCGCATAGCCCGCCCCTTCGCCTACCGGATAAAGACCCTCGATTCCCGGTGTCTCGCGGCTGACCTCATCGCGCACAATTCGGACCGGAGCGCTGCCGCGCGCCTCCGGACCCACCAATGTTGCGTGCGCCAAAAACCGACCGTGCCAGCGGCGATCCAGGATGGGAAGACTGTGATAAAGTGCATCGCGGATAACGAGTGGGACCAGCTCGGCTATGTCGGCCAGTACGACACCCCGGACATAACTGCACGGGGGTAAATCGTGGCCCTGGCGTTGCCCCAAGAAATCGGTAGCCAACTGGATGGGACATAGGTAGTCGCCGCGGCCCTTGGCAAAGGCCTTCTGCTCGTAGACCGCTTGCAGATCGATACCGGCCAAGACATCGGAACCGCCGAAATCCTCGGGCTCCAAGGTCACCATCAAGCCGCTGTTGGCGAAGGGAGAATTCCGCCGCGATAAGCTCATGCCGTTGGTTGAGAAATACCCCGGCTCCGATATGCTGGGAATGATGTGTCCGCCTGCACACATGCAAAAGGTAAATACGTTGCGCGGGCCATGGGCCACCAGCGAGTAGTCCGCCGCGCCCAGGAGATCTTCGAGCCGGGAATGCCCGTACTGGACTCGGTTGACGGTTTCCTGCGGTTGCTCGATGCGCACTCCCATCTGGAAGGGTTTGCGGACCATGGGGACACCTTTGCGGTGGAGCATCCGATACGTGTCCCGCGCACTGTGTCCGGTGGCCAGGATGGCGACCGACGTCGTGATGTAACCCGAGGACGTAGACAAGCCCTGGAGCTGCTGATCCACAATATCCAACTCCTCCACCCGGCAGCCAAACCGCACTTCTCCGCCCATCGCTTCGATCCGCTGGCGGAAAGCCTTCACCACGGCCGGCAATCGGTTGCTGCCCAAGTGTGGCCGATATTCGTAAACGATCGAGGGTTTGCCTTTGCAAGCCGCGAACAGCTCCAAGATCCGTCGGACATCGGGTCCCGAGCTTCGACAAGTTAGCTTGCCATCGCTGAATGTACCCGCGCCCCCCTCCCCGAACAGGTAGTTGCTCTCCGGATCCAATGGACCGCCCGCATCAAACGCGTGCACATCCCGAATCCGATCGCGCACCGCCCGGCCGCGTTCCAGGACGAGCGGCTGATATCCCTGTTCCGCCAAGAAATAACCGGCCGCCAGCCCCGCGGGACCGGAGCCAATCACCACCGGTCGATGTGCGAGGGAACGGGAGCCGGGCGCCGGAAGGCAGAACGGGGCCTCCCGGGATAGCTCGATCCGCGGTTGTCCCCGTCGATTGCGGAACGCACGGATCAGGCCGGCTTCATCTTCGCCGAGGGCTACCTCGACGGTGTAGACAAAGGACAACGCCCGTTTGTCCCGTGTGTCAAGGCTTTTGCGGAGGATTCGCCAGCTCCGAATCGCCGACGGTGCCACGCGCAAGGTACGAGCCAACTCATCGACCAGACCGACTTCCGGTTCATCGAGGGGCCAGCGGAGATTGGAAAGTCGCAAGGGCATGGCTCAGCCCACCGCGCGTTTGGGCAAATCCGCGCGCAAGGAGCATCAGCCTTTGGCGGCCAACTCCGAGATCCGGATCCTCTGGAAGTTCTTCCGGATCTGCTCGGAAGATTGGTTGCAAATCGTTTCCAGTTTTCGATCGAGCTGGCCGTCCCCTTCCACATGCGCCAGCGGAGCCTGGCCACGGATGGGTCCGTCCACGGCTTCCACGACCTCTAGCATGGTAACATCGGAGGGGGACCGAGCCAGTCGGTAGCCGCCATTTGGCCCTTTGACGGAGTGCAATACTCGTGCCGAAACGAGAGGTTTGAGCACCTTCAGCAAGAATCGTTCCGGAATTCCTTGGGCCTTGGCAATGTGATGGGAAGCCACCGGCTTGGTTTGCTTTTGGCCCGCCATATAGACCACGGCATGGAGAGCATAGCTACTGGCGCGAGTCAGTTTCATATGTCATCGCCGTGCCTCGCTCAGGCGAGGTTTGACGCTCCTTTCGAAAACGAGGGATCCGTCCGATCTGCCAAATTCGGATAACTCATGAGATGATTTATAGGGGGCGAAAACGAATTGGCAATCGGCGGACCAGTTTTGCAGCGGGCGGCATGGAGGGTGCATTTAGAGTGCCTGGGTTGTCATGCAGACCCGTAAAACCGTCAAAACCTGCCCAGTTTCTTGCCCCGTCAGTTGTTCTTCTCGCGGCATAAGCTATACTCCGGCTGGACAGCACGGTAGGTTAACGCCACGCCGGAAGGGACTCGAGCGCTGCTCCATGCGAGGTCGCTGGAGTCCTTTTGCAGGCCCAATGAGGTACATCCCGATGAGCAACGAGGCAAGCGGAATGTCACAAGTCCTGGTTACGGACCGCCGGGCGGGCGACCGCCGCAGCACGGACCGCAGGCAGCAGAATCTTCCCGTCGATATTGATCGCCGCAAGGGACAAGATCGACGCAACCAGGGGGAACGGCGGCGCCAGGTTGATCCAACTACCTGCGAGCGCGATTACACGGACGAAGAAATCATCTTCATGAAGGCCATGGATCAGTACAAACGCGATAATCGCCGGCCGTTTCCCACCTGGAGCGAAGTTTTGGAAGTCCTTCATGCCTTGGGCTATCGGAAAGTTGCCGAACCAACCGCCCTGCCGGGCCTTTCGGCGTCGGCCGGGCGTGGCTTGCCACCCAAAGGGTAACGGCAAACGTGCGCCGGCGGCACCTCCCCTCGCTGTTGTGGTGAATGCTCTGGTCCAGATCGGCGTTCGTGCTGCGTCGCGCCCAAACTTGCCAAATTGAGGTAAAGCGAGTATATTCGGCCCGACTTCAAGCTATCGGAAAGGATGCCGATGCGTATTTTCATCAGTGCGGGCGAACCGAGCGGCGATCTTCACGGGGCCAATCTTGTTCGGGCCCTTCGCCGGCTGAAGCCGGATATTGAGTGCGTCGGCTTCGGCGGCGAACGGATGCGGTCCGAAGGATGCCGGCTCCTCTACCCGCTCACCGAACTGGCGGTGATGTGGTTTGCGCGCGTCCTCGCCAACGGTCATGTTTTTCTTCGCCTGCTTTCCGAGGCCGACCGCTTCTTTGCCCATCACCGTCCCGATGCGGTGGTGCTCATAGATTACCCCGGATTCCATTGGTGGCTGGCCCGGCGGGCCCACTTTCATGGCATTCCGGTGTCTTATTTCGTGCCACCCCAACTCTGGGGCTGGGCCGGCTGGCGCGTTCGAAAGATGCGGCGGTGGGTTGATCAGGTATTGTGCGCCCTGCCGTTCGAGGAGAGTTGGTACCGGCAGCGCGGTGTCCGGGCCGACTATATCGGGCATCCGTATTTCGATGAATTGCTCGCGCAGCACGTGGATCCGACGTTCCTTTCAGCCCAGCGAGCGCGCGGCGAAACGGTCATCGCCCTGCTGCCCGGCTCGCGCTCCCAGGAAGTCACGCGAAATCTGTCCACCCTGATCCGCGCGGCGATGCGCATCCACGCCATTCAGTCCCAGACGCGTTTTCTGGTTGCGTGCTTCAAGCCGGCCCATCAACAAGCGGTCGAAGCCTATCTGAAAGGCCGTGGCCTGTCTTACATCGAGCCACACACCGGACGAACGCCGGAGATCATCCACCTCGCTCATTCGTGCATCGCGGTTTCCGGATCGGTAGGGCTGGAACTCCTCTATCATGGCAAGCCTTCGGTCATTGTCTACCGCATTCGTCCGCTCGATTTGTTCCTGTGCCGCTTTTTCAAGGCCACCCGGTACATCAGCCTCGTGAATCTGCTGGCGGACAAGGAACTGTATCCGGAGTACTTAACGGACCGCTGTGAAGCGGAAGGCATTGCGGGCCACGTGCTACGCTGGTTGAACGACCGAACTGCCTACGAGGGAGTGCGCGGAGAGTTGGCAAAGTTACGGGTTCGCGTGGCCGAACCGGGAGCATGCGAGCGGGCCGCACGGCACGTGTTGCAGCTTCCAGGGCTCAGCGCGCTGGCTTGCCCGCCCGGCAAAATCGCCGTTTAGAATCGGACACCGAGCGTGAACAGGATGTTGACGTCCTGGAAATCGCTGTCGTTTTGATGCTGGAGGATGTCGGACCAGTTGTAGCCCCATTCCGCTCGGATCCCGGCGAAGAACGTGCAGCAGCATCCACATGGAATATCGACATCGCTGCTCAAGACAGCGAACATTCCGCCGATGACATCGTGGCGGTGCGTGACTTCATTCAGCTCGAGTTTTTCGCTCCCGAGCCGGCCGCCCGCGGCCAGACCGATCCGCCAGCATTGGATCCACGCATCCTGTCCGCCCCGAAAATACCAGTCGCGGCCAAATGCGGCATTCACGTAAGTGCGGTTCAATTCCCGGATGGTCACGTTCCGGGTTGCGAAGCCCGTGAGGGTTCCGGTCGCGCTCAACTGTCCGAGGCTCAACGGAACGGAAATGTCGGACCGCTGGCCGTGATTGAGCACGTTGCTGACGCTCAGGTCGATGTTCCAGTCCCGATCCATCGCCGGGTTGAAGAACAAGGTACGGCCGCCGCCCTGCATGACCCAGCCCGTTTCCAGGACATGGCCGAAGATTTTGCCTTCTGCGGGGATTTCCACGCCGGAGAGCACGTAGATTTCCGAACCGATTGGTCCATTCGCTCCGACGTTCCCGCAGCATTCGGGATTCTGGTACGTCATCCAGCGCGAAAGTCCGGGGCCGGCCACTTGCATCGACGGCACCGCCTCCTGGGCAGCAGGAGCGGGCACGCGCGACGGATCTAACTGGATTCCCGGAGGTGGCCCGAGATCCCCACCGGGGACGCGGTAATCCTGAGCTTGGGCCAGACAGACGCCGAGGACGGCCAAAACCAGGGTACACGGGAAGATCAGCTTTGTGCTCATGCGCTCCCCCATTTTCAGGACCGCTCCGCCGACGCGCTCATCCAAGGTACGGAGACACTGCCTGACCATGGACCACCTTATTCTTCGGACGGAAAGAGTGCTGAAGTTAACCGGAATATGGATTGGCATGACTATGACGGCTAGGTCGGATCTGCGCCCCATGATCGATAGAATGCCCATCCAGTCAGTTTGTGTGGATTTCAGCGCCCCGAAAGATGTGCCTTCCGGAGCTGTCCTAGCGTTTGCAGGGATGGCTTTGGCCTGCCGGCAGCGTCCACCAGGCCACAATGCAGGAATTGATGGAGATCCGCATCGCTGAAATCTACCCAGTGGACAGCCTCGACAAAGGGTTTTGCCAGCGCCAGGGCGGCAAACGAAGCTGCCCAGTCTGCCTGGACCGCCTCGTGGACGCCGCTGTGCCAGTATCCCCCATCAACGCATTGTTCGGGGTCTGCTTTTGGATCCACGGTGCTTCCGGACGGATAGCCAAGCGTCACTCGCACCGGCACGCCGAGTCCCGCATAGGAATCCAACAGGAACGCGGTTTCCAGGAGATCGCGACAATAGCTGCCGCGCGGCGCGACGCCCATGACCACTTCCAGATCCACGGCCGCAGCATTCCATTCGCGGATCAGCGTTTCCGCGAAGACGTAAGGCGATTGGTCGCGATGCTCGTGTGCCATGTAATCGCACCACGGCTGCGCGACGTTGACGACCAATTCGATTTCTTCATTGACCTGCCGCGCCATCCGCCCCAGCTTGACCGTCAACCAAAGGATCTCGTACTCGCTCAGCGAAAGCACGGAGGCACTGTTGCTCGCACTGGTCAGTTGCCATCGGCGGATGCGTCCGCGATATCGCTGGAGCGCAGCCGTCACATAGCTGGACATGAATTTGCCGAGGCTTGTCAGATCGCGCTCCCACAGCCAAAGCCAATCGGGCAACTGCGCGGAGGAAAAGTCCAGCAAGGGACCCCCGGTTACTTCCAGTCCTTCCCGTTCCGCCCACTCCAGGAGCGCGTCCTGCTGACTCCAATCGTACCGACCCTCGTTCGGTTCGATGCTGCTCCAGGGGAAGGCGAGACTGATCCGGCCAAACGTCATCGCGAAAGCGCGGGCCGCGGCGTCGGCCAAGACGGTACTGACCCGGCAGCCAAGGGCTGTATCCAGGCGCGGTTGGTCCCGGCGGCGGATGGGAAGGAGCTGATTGCTGCTCTCGTGAATGAGCTGCTCGGCGGATCGGTAGCCCAGCGTAAGAGCAGCAGAGGCGGCCCGGTCGGCCTCTGCCGTGGATCCGATCGCAATGGCATGCGCGAGCGCCTGGTGGGCACGGTGGATTTGCTCTTGCACGGTTGCCGGCAAGCTCACCCCGCTGTCCTGGCAGGATTGCGCGTGGCAGCGGAGCTGGTTTACTTTTCCGCGCGCCAGCTCCAGCAAGTATGGATAAGGGAGCGGCCGCTCGATGAGCGTGCCCGATGCGCCCATCAGCCGCCCAGCTCCATCGATACTCCAGGGTGCCACCAGATGGCCGCTCTCGCTCGCCGGCCGCTGGAGAATCAGATGCTGATGCTCGACGTGAGCTTCGGTGGGCCAGGGAACCCGGTCGGAGCCCGCCAGCCATGCCCGTTCCAGCTCGTAGGCGGCGTCCGGACTCAATTCCGCAGGCAGCAAAAAAATCATGGTGCCCATGGTGGCGTTGCTGCCCGTGTCCACGAGCGTCAGCCGGCGCCGCTGGCTGTACTCGTTCAAGTTCGGGTCGGGGATCCCGAGTTCATTTGCTCCGGCCGATGAATGCCGGCAGTTTGCGGGGCACGGGCTGCCTCTGGAACCGCACGAATTCGGGCAAGCCATCCGCGCCCATCCGAATTGGCACTTCACCGATCAGCAACGGGCCCGCGTACTGACGCATGGCCGCAGTGATTTGGGTCCCGGCCACATCGAGATAGTCTCGGGGCAAACGCTTGACGCCATTGGCCACCTCGGCCAACGGAGCCAGCCCGGTACCGCAACGGTAAGGCCGGTCACCCTCGCGCACCAGGGTGATCATCCGACCGGATGTTCCGGCGACTGCCTGACGGACGGCGTCTTGCCCACAGCGATAGGCCTCGTCGCTGTCCGTCCGGGAGGCAAAGTGGATGGCGTTCCGCTGGCACGTACCCAACTTATTGTAGCGCGCCTTGAGACCAATTTCCTGTTCGATCAGTCGCTGCAGGAAATCGGCGACGCCTCCCAGTTGCCGGTGCCCGAACGCATCGGTTGCCAGTCTCCCCGTCTGGGCCGCGACATAGTCCCCCTTTTCGTCCACGAGTCCTTCGCTGACGACCACGAAAGCCCAGCCGAGCCGCCGATGCACCTCACGCACATCGACCAAGAAACGCTCGGCAGTGAACGGGATTTCAGGGACATAGATCAAATGGGGCGCGTCCTGTTCTTGGCGGCGCGCCAACCCCGTGGCTGCGGCGATCCAACCCGTGTTCCGCCCCATCGCTTCCATGATCGTGACGGCATCGAACGTATTCATGGCCTCCGTATCACGGCCGGCTTCCATGACCGCCGTGGCCAGGTACTTGGCCACGCTGCCATAGCCAGGGCAATGATCGGTCGCCACCAGGTCATTATCGATCGTCTTGGGGACGCCAAGGACGCGCAGGTCATAGCCGACCTCGGCAGCCAGGCGGTTGATCTTGTCTGCGGTGTCCATGGAATCGTTGCCGCCGATGTAGAAAAAATAGCGAATATTGTGAGCGCCAAACACATCCAGGATCCGCTGGTATTTGTCACGATCCTTGACCAGATCGCCTAGCTTGTAACGGCACGAACCGACCGCGGCCGACGGCGTGGAACGCAACCCGGCGATCGTATCGGCGGACTCAGCGCGGAGATCGAAGAGGTCTTCCTGGATGATTCCTAAGATGCCGTTGTTGGCCCCGTAAAGGCCTTGGATGACGCCTTGCTGGAGCGATTCACGGATGACGCCACAGGCGCTCGCGTTGATGACCGTGGTCGGTCCCCCCGACTGGGCCACCACTGCGTTTCCACGAAGCTGCTCGGTCATGGTCGGCGATCCTCGCAAAGCGCGCCACGGAAGCGCGGAAGCGTACGGTTCCGCGCGGACGCTTCGGGCTCGGATGGCAAGGGCTGCACATGGGACCCGCGAAGTGTCTTGGAGATTATACGGCCGGTAACGGAGCGCGCAAAGGCGACTGGGGCAGCGCCACAATGCCGATGCCATAGCGGTCCGCCAGCCCGATCGCCTCGGCTTCGTCCAGGACAATGGTCTTGCGTGCTTCGACGGCCAGGAGCCGCCCGCCCGCCCGGTGCATCGTCTCAATCGTGGTACAGCCGATCGTGGGTACATCGAAACGCAGGTCCTGTTGCGGCTTGGCCACCTTCACGACCACGAAACCACCCGCGCGGCAAAGCTCCCCGGCGCGGACAATGGCCTGATCCGTGCCTTCGATGGCTTCCACGGCGAGTACAGCCCTTTCCTTGACGGCCACGCTTTGCCCGACGTCGAGCCGGCCCATTTCCTTGGCCAGCTCCCAGCCA
>Ga0209060_10001687_pt1 | contig 23105 bp, 22 predicted proteins | sample Coa_R1_8_FD_187155 | JGI IMG/M metagenome (GOLD analysis project Ga0209060, IMG submission 187155) | Surface soil microbial communities from Centralia Pennsylvania, which are recovering from an underground coalmine fire - Coalmine... | ecosystem: Environmental > Terrestrial > Soil >...
GATGTCATCCACCTGAGGACCCTGTTCGGTCTTGGGATCGAAGGGATCGCCCACGGTGCGGTTGCGGGCGCGGACGGCGCTTTTTTCCACGAACTCGTCGTAGATTTTTTCTTCCACGAAGACGCGCGATCCGGCGCAGCAGCACTGGCCGTGATTGAAGAACAATCCGAAGTGGGCGCCTTCCACCGCTTCGTCGAGATTCGTGTCGGCGAAGATAATGTTTGGGCTCTTGCCGCCGAGTTCGAGCGTGACGCGCTTCAAGTTGGATTTTGCGGCTGCTTCCATGATGAGCCGGCCGACCTCGGTGGACCCGGTGAAGGCCACTTTATCGACATCCATGTGGTTCGCGATGGCGGCGCCTGCCGTGGGGCCGTATCCTGGCAGAATGTTCACGACGCCTTCGGGGAATCCGGCTTCGACGATCAACTCGCCGATGCGCAGCGCCGATAACGGTGTTTGCTCGGCGGGCTTCATGATCACGGTATTCCCCGTGGCGAGCGCCGGTCCGAGCTTCCAGGCCAGCATCAGCATGGGGAAGTTCCAGGGAATGATTTGTCCCACCACACCCACCGATTCATGCCGCGTGTAGCAGAAGAACGGACCGTCCACGGGAATGGTTTTGCCATGAACTTTGTCGGCCCATCCGGCGAAATAGCGGATGCATCCGACGGTGGCTCCGACATCGACGGCTTTCGCGACGCCGAGGGGTTTCCCGTTATCCAATGATTCGAGCGCAGCCAATTCATCCGCGTTCTTTTCGATCAGATCGGCCAGGCGATGCAGCAGACGTCCGCGTTCGGATGCGGGAAGTTTGCGCCAACGGCCATGGTCGAAGGCATGCCGGGCAGCTTTCACGGCCTTCTCGACATCGGCTGCGTCGGCTTCCGCGATCTGGCAGATTTCTTCCCCGGTTGAGGGATTGATGGTTGCAAAAGTCTTGCCGGATTCACTCGGGACCCAGCGGTTGTTGATCAAGAGTTTCGTCGCGGACACAGCGACCCGGTGTTCTCTTGCCGGAGACATTACAGAGGCCATATTCGAACTCCTTTAGGAAGATCCGGCTCACACAACGTTGTGAGCTACCCTAGACGATATCACTTTCGCCGGATGTCGACGGAGAGGGCCCGGACTTGGGGTCCGTGCTCACTCGACATGTAGCCTTGGCTGCTAAAATCGAAGCAGAACTTCACCTGACAACCCATGCAATTTGAATTTACGCCGGACCAAATCCAGCTACGGAAGACCGTGCGCGAGTTCGCGCAGGCGGAGATCGCACCGCACGTACTGGAGTGGGATGAGGAGCAGATTTTCCCCCTCGATGTCATCAAGCACGCCGGACGTTTGGGTTTTCTCGGCGCGATTTTTCCCGAAGAAGTGGGCGGCGCCGGGCTCGGATACATTGATTACGCGATCATCATCGAAGAGCTGGCGCGCGTGGATCCGTCGGTGGGGTTGATTGTCGCGGCGCACAACTCGCTGTGCACGAACCACATTTATCTGGCTGGGAACGAAGAGCAGCGCGCGAAGTATCTTCCGAAGCTGACTTCCGGGGAGTTTATTGGAAGCTGGGCCTTGACGGAGCCGGAATCCGGGTCGGATGCTGGGTCGATGCGGACGAAAGCCGTCAAGCAAGGCACGTGTTGGGTGTTGGACGGATCGAAGAACTTCATCACCAACGCGCAATATGCGGACGTGGTGGTGACCATGGCGATCACGGATCGCGGCGCCTCGCAGCACGGAGTTTCGGCATTCTTGGTGGAGAAGGATGTGCCGGGATTCCGCGTCGGCAAAAAAGAAAACAAGCTTGGCATGCGCGCCAGTGCGACGGGGGAGCTCGCGTTCAGCAATTGCAGGCTGCCAGAATCGCAACTGCTGGGCAAGCCGGGCGAGGGATTTGTGGATAGCCTGCGAATTCTGGATGGCGGGCGCATCTCGATTGCGGCGCTTTCGGTGGGTACCGCGCAAGGCGCTTACGATGCAGCGCTCAAGTACTCTTTGCAGCGGAAACAGTTTGGACGGCCGATATCCGAGTTTCAATCCATCCAGAACAAGCTGGCGGATATGGCCACTGAAATCGATGCGGCGCGGCTGCTCACTTATCGCGCGGGCTGGATGAAGGATCAGGGGCAGCGTGTCACCAAGGAATCCGCTATGGCGAAGTTGTTTGCGTCGGAAGTGGCTGTGCGGGTGACCAACGAGGCGGTGCAGATCCATGGCGGATACGGCTTCATCAAGGATTATCCAGTGGAGAAATTTTATCGCGACGTGAAGTTGTGCACCATCGGCGAAGGAACCAGCGAGATCCAGCGGCTGGTGATCGCGCGGCAGCTTTTGAAATCCTGATGGCGCAGGTCACGGCGCAAGAGATTCTGTCCGGCGATTTGCGTGCATTGGCGCGAGCTGCGACGGCTATCGAGAATCGGAGACCGCAAGCCGACCAGTTGCTCAAGGAACTGTTTCCGCACTCAGGACGCGCGCTCACCATCGGAATCACGGGGGCTCCAGGCGCCGGCAAAAGCACGCTCGTCGACAAGGTGACGCACGGGCTGCGCGGCGAGGGGAAATCGGTGGGCGTGATCGCGGTGGATCCGACGAGTCCGTACACGGGCGGGGCGATTCTGGGCGATCGCATCCGCATGTTGGATCATCATGCCGATCCACAGGTGTTCATCCGCTCGATGGCGACGCGCGGATGGCTGGGCGGAGTGGCGGCGGCGACAACCGACATGGCTGTGCTGCTGGACGCGGCCGGACGCGATGTGGTGCTGATCGAAACCGTGGGCGTGGGCCAGGATGAAGTGGAAATCGCGAAGTTAGCCTCTGTCACGGTGGTAGTGCTGGTGCCGGGGATGGGCGACGATGTGCAGGCGATCAAGGCCGGGATCATGGAGATCGCGGATGTGTTTGTGATCAACAAGTCCGATCAGCCGGATGCGGATCGTCTGGAGAGGGAGATCAAAAATATTCAGAGCCTGTCGACGCGCGCGGACGGTTGGGTTCCGCCGATTGTGAGAACCGTCGCGGTGGATGGTAAGGGCATAGCTGAAGTGTTGGCGGCGATCCGAGAATTTCTGGCGCACTCGGATGGGAATGGGCGGGCTATTGCCAATTGGACGCAACGGTTGCGCGAGATGCTGCGGGAACGACTGCTGCATCGTTTTCCGGACTTGGATTTTCATGCGGCGGCCGAAGAGATTGTCGCGCGCCGCAGCGATCCTTATACAATCGTGCATGGCTGGTTGGAGCGATGAGCAAATTTCAGATCGATCATTTGGGGATCGCGGTGCGTTCGTTGGACGATGCACTGAAGTTTTACCGGGATCAACTGGGTTTCGACGCTGGTGCGCGCGAAACCGTGGCACAGGAGAAGGTGAACCTCGCGATGCTGCCGGCGGGAGAGTCGAAAATTGAGCTGCTGGAAGCGGCGGAACCGGACTCGGTGATCGCGAAATTTATCGAGAAGCGGGGAGAAGGAATTCATCACGTGGCCTTGAAGGTGGCGGATCTGGTGGCAACCGTGGAGCGGCTCAAATCAGAAGGCGCCCGGCTGATGAACGATCCCAGACGTGGCGCGGGCGGCCATCTTTATGTGTTCGTGCATCCTTCTTCGACGGGCGGCGTTTTGCTGGAACTCATACAGGAATGAAACCAACGATCGGAATTATCGGCGGGAGTGGTTTGTACTCCATGCCAGGATTTGAACAGACCGAAGAAGTTCTGCTGGATAGTCCGTGGGGCAGACCTTCGGATGATTTTGTTCTGGGGCGGCTGGCAGGGCACGAGATCGCATTTCTGGCGCGTCATGGACGCGGTCACCGGATTTCGCCGTCGGAACTGAATTTCCGCGCAAATATTTATGGGTTCAAGCAGCTCGGAGTGGAGCGGATTATCTCGTTGAGCGCGGTGGGATCGCTTAAAGAAGAGCATGTACCGCTGCGGTTCGTAGTGCCCGATCAGTTCTTTGACCGCACGCGCGGACGGGTGTCGACGTTTTTCGGGGAAGGCTTGGTAGCGCACATCAGTTTCGCGGATCCGGTGTGTCCGCAGCTTGCGGAGGTGGTGCGCGAGGCATGCGTGCACGCCGGGGTGGACGTTTTCAAGGGCGGCACCTATTTGTGCATGGAGGGCCCTGCGTTTTCGACCAAGGCCGAATCGAACGTGTATCGAAGCTGGGGCATGGACGTGATCGGCATGACCAATCTGCAAGAGGCGAAGCTGGCACGAGAAGCGGAGATCTGCTACGTCACTGTTGCGATGGTCACCGATTACGATTGTTGGCACGCGGAGCACGCGGCGGTAACCGTCACCGATATCATCGCCAACCTGACGAAGAACGCAGCGAACGCCGCGAAGGTTGTGGCGGCCGCGGTGAGCGCGATGCCGGTGGCACGAGAATGCAAGTGCGGTTCGGCGCTGGCACATGCATTGATCACCGATCCGAGCACGGTGCCGGAAACCACTCGAAGAAAGCTGGAGCTGCTGGTTGGAAAGTATCTCCGCTGACGCCGCCGCGCAAGAGTTGCTTCGGCATTGCCTGGACGGTCGTCCTTGGCCGGCCTATCTGCTGGATCCGCTGATCGCCGAATCGGGCAATCCTGCTTTGTTTCGCGTTGTGGTGGAGCGGTTGGGAGATTTGTTCGAACCGCGGTTATGCGATGTGTACGCAGAACTGTTCGCTGACGTGATCGCGAGGCGCATTCCAGATCTTGCGCATCCGGAGCATTTAGTCGAGCGCTACCGGCGCATCCGTGAGCCCCGCAAAGTGGATGGCGTGCCGAAGAATGTTTTTGTTCTGTCTCGTGTGACACTGGGCGCCGACGTGGCGGTCACCAGCGTGATTCTCGATGCGGCAAAACGACGATTTCCAGACTCGCATATCTTTTTCGTGGGTCCGCAGAAAAGTTGGGAACTGTTCGCGGCTGACACCAGGCTGCGGCATGTTCCGATTGCTTATGGACGGGGAGCGAAGCTGGACGATAGGCTTTCCATCTGGCCGCAATTGCGCGAGGCCGTGAGTGAACCCGATAGCATCGTGATCGACCCGGACTCGCGCCTGACTCAGTTGGGCCTGCTGCCGATTTGTTCTCCGAACCAGTACTTTTTTTTCGAAAGCCGGGGCTATGGCGGAGAAGGAAACGAATCGCTTAACGCGCTGGCCCGGCGCTGGGCGATGGAGACTCTCGAAGTCGCGGATGCGCGGCCATACGTCGCTACCGGATTAGACGCGGCGGAATTTGCTTCCACGGTGAGTTTCGGAGTGGGGGAAAATCCGGACAAGCGAATGGCCGATCCGTTTGAAGAAGAGGTTTTGAAGCGATTGCCACGTCCCGTCTTGGTGGACAAAGGCGCCGGCGGAGAAGAAGCCGAGCGGGTGGAGCGAGCGGCGTTGCGAGCCGGCGGTGGAATCGAGCTGTGGGATGGCTCGTTCGCCGGGTTCGCGGCGCACATCCAAAAGAGCCGCATGTATCTGGGCTACGATTCGGCGGGAGGGCACGTCGCGGCAGCGAGCGGTGTGCCGATGATCAGCGTCTTCGCCGGCTTTCCATCTGAGCGAATGTTTGCGAGATGGCGTCCTACCGGAGTTGGGAAGATCCAGGTCATCCGGGGCGGAGAGGCGGCGCGGACACTGTCGCTGGTGAGCCAATGGATCGGGAGTATGATACCGTGAGGCATCGAAGCCGGGCCGCGTCAATGAAACCAAATCTGGACACACTCAAGAAGGAAATCGAACATCATCTGGACGAAGCGGGGATGGCCGTCTTCTACGGATACTCGCGCGGGCTGGACGCGATGCAGGGCGTTTATTGGGATGCGGAGGAGTATCCGGATTACACGCTATTCGTCAAAGCCGCGCAGAAGGCCGGGGTTCGAATGATTGTGTTCAACCAGCGCGAATTTTCCGCGGACCAGTTGGATGAAGCGCTGGAGCAACTCACGGGCTGCGATATGCCGCGCGAGGAGTTCCACGAATTGGAGCGCCGTCTCAACGATATGCGCGTTTACGATGGTCTGGTTTGTTCGATTGAACTGTCCTTCGATTACGCCGGGCGGGTTTTCGTTTTCGACTTGCGCACGGATTGGTTCGAAGATTTATCGGACATCCTGGATGAGATCCAAATTCTGGATGCCGAATCGGATGACGACAGCGACACACCGATCAGCGGCTATTTTTCGAAGAACTAGCTGTGCCCACCACGCAATGGGTGCTCCCGGCGCCCGATCCTGAAACAATCGCCGAACTGGCAAAGTCCTTGCGGGTGCAGCCGTTGACGGCGCGTGTGCTCGCAGCGCGAGGTTTTACGGACGCCGAGGTTGCCAGCCGATTTCTCAAACCGTCGATCGCGCACATGCATTCGCCAAATCTGCTGATGGGAATGCCGGAAGCATTGGCGAGGCTGCGCGCGGCGATCGCGGGGCAGGAAAAGATCCTGATCTACGGCGATTACGACGTGGACGGGACCGTATCCGTCGTGATTTTGAAGAAGGCAATCGAACTGGCCGGCGGCCAGGCGAGCTTCCATGTTCCGCATCGTCTCAAGGACGGCTATGGCATGCGCGCGGAAGTGGTGGAACGCGCGGCGGCCATGGGTGTCCGGCTGATTGTCAGCGTGGACACGGGAATCCGCGCAGGGGAAGTGGTGCGCGGCGCGCGAGAGCTTGGTATTGACGTGATCGTGACCGATCACCATTTACCGGAGGCAGAACTGCCGCCGGCGCTAGCTGTGGTGAATCCGAACCGGCGCGACTGCAGTTATCCGGATAAGAATTTGTGCGGCGCGGGAGTGGCGTTCAAGCTGGTGCACGCGCTGCTCGCATCGCTCGGATGGCCGGAAGACAAGCTGGCTCGAATGTTGAAGTCGTTCCTCAAGCTAGTAGCGGTGGCGACGGTTGCGGATGTCGTACCGCTGCTCGGTGAGAATCGCGTAATTGTGAAATACGGGCTGGCAGGTTTGCATCGCGTACACAATCCCGGGCTGCGGGCGCTGCTGGAAGTTTCGGGAATGCTGAATGGACGCGCGCCGAATGCGCGTCAGGTGGCGTTTCAAATTGCGCCCCGCATCAACGCTGCCGGACGCATGGATGACGCGCAAAATGTCATCCGAATGTTCCTCACGGAAGATTTGGAAACCGCGCGCACACTGGCCAAGCAGCTTCACTCGCTGAATCAAGAGCGCCAGCAGACGGAAGCGGACATCGTGCGGCTGGTGCTGGAGGAATGCAACCAGGTTCCAGTGACGGAGGATCAAGCGGCGCTGGTTTTTGCAGGCACGAACTGGCATCGCGGCGTCGTTGGGATCGTGGCCAGCCGTTTGGTGGAACGCTTCTATCGTCCGGTATTTGTGTTGAGCGAAGAAGACGGCGAAGCGCAAGGTTCCGGGCGCAGCATCACGCCGTTCCATTTATTGGAAGCGCTGGAATCCATGCCCGATCTTTTCTCACGCTTCGGCGGACATCGGCAGGCGGCGGGATTGAGCATGTCGTCCGACATGGTTCCGGAATTCCGGCGGCGGCTGGATGAATATGCACGCACGCGGCTGACGGCTGCTGATTTTCATCCACGGTTGGCAATTGACGCCGTGGTGGATTTGAAGGAATTGACGACGGGTCCGGCAGTGGAAGAGATTCTTGGCCTGGCGCCATTTGGATTCGGAAATCCGCCTCCGGTGCTCGCGATGCTCGACGCCGAGGTTGCGGCTGAGCCGGTTTTGTTGAAAGAGAAGCATCTCAAGGTGCACCTGCGGCAAAGTGGGCGCAATCTGCAATCGACGGCTTGGAATTTTGCGGAGCGTGCAGGGGAACTTCCCGCTGGGGGGAAGCTGGATGCTGCGTTCTCGGTGGAAGAAGATCCGTATTCGGAAAGCCGCGGCTGGGGCGGATGGGCCGCTGTTTTGAAAGATGTGCGGAAGTCCGGTTAACGGTTGGCGCAAAGTTTCGTCCTTCCGGGCGGAGGCAAAAAACGATGCGCAACACTTTGCTCTTTTCGATTAGCTTGCTGGCGACGATGTTTGTCGCTCAGGCGGGTCCACCGCTCATCTGTCATCCCTACGCTATCGGCGATGCGAAATCATTGCCCTGGAGCGCTTCAACGCGCGACTGGGATGCAACCGATCCGGCCTATAACACGCAGAACCTGGCCAACGATACACTCCAGCTTTTGGATCAAAGCCCCTCGGTATTGGTTCGCATGGAAACATTGCGGCGCGCGGTGATCTACGGCGGGAAGAACCATTCCGCTGCGCGTGCGCTGCTCGCTCAGCTCAAAGAACGGGAGTCGGCGAAGCCAACGGCGAACGCGTATTTCGATTACGGCTATTTTCTGTCCTCAATGAGCCAGATCCAGTGGCTTTATAAGGAGGATTTAGCCGCAGGCGTAGATGGCTATCAGTTCGTGGAAAAGGCGCTGGCGCTAGAGCCGAATTCCGCCGAACTGCATTTCGCCGCGGCGCTGATGGCGACCGTTCCAGCCCGGACGACAGAGCGCAACGAACATTTGGCACGGGCGCGGACGGCCAAAAACGATGCACTGCTGACGCAGAATCTGGCTACACATTTTCAGTAGCTGGTTCTTAACAGCATTTGGCTCGAGCGTATTTGCGGGCGAAGCGCTGATCGCTGAATTTGCGCCATTCTTCGGGCGAGTGGGTTCGGCCCAGATGGCGCAAGTACCGGTGATAGGCGTTCTCGTCCGCGATTTCGCGCACCATGGCAAGGATCGTTCGGAAGAAGGCTTTCACAACTCCTCCGGGCGGAGCGCGGAGAGAACGAACGGCGCCTCGTCGACTTTCGACCGCTTCGAGCCGCTGAGAATCGAGAGCCAGACTCGAATCGAATCCACCAAAATCAGAAGCACGAGCACCAGGAACACCCCGCAAACGACGGCATCCAGGCGATCGTTGAAGATCTGGCCTTTGGTTTGGGCGATTTGAGCGGCTGCGATTTTTCCGGCATCGAGCGCGTTCTGCAAGCGAGCAGCGTCGGCCAGAAATCCCAGACGTGGCTGATCGGAGAAGATTTTCTCCCAACCTGCGGTGAAGCAGACGACTACGAGCCACGTGAGCGGGATGCCCGTGATCCACATGTAGCGCGCCCGATGCATTTTGATCAGAATGGTCGTCGCCACACAAAGCGCAATCGCCGCTAGCAGCTGATTGCCAATGCCAAATAGCGGCCACAGGGAATTGATTCCGCCCAACGGATCGCGCACTCCCTGATAAAGGAAATATCCCCATGCCGCGACGATCGCCGCGCTGGCCGCGAGCACGCCGGGCATCCAATTCGTTCGACGCAGCGGTGGAATCGCGTGCCCGAGCAGGTCCTGCAGCATGAAGCGGCCCACGCGTGTGCCGGCTGCGATGATCGTAAGAATGAACAGCGCCTCGAACATAATGGCGAAGTGATACCAGAATCCGAGAATGGCCCGGCCGCCTCCGGTTTTGGAAAAGATGTGAGCCATACCGAGCGCAAGCGATGGCGCGCCGCCAGTGCGATAGAACAGATTCTTTTCGCCGACATCGGCCGCGAGGGAATCCATTTGCGCTGTGGACACGGGAAAGCCCCAGCCGGAAATTGTGGAAACGGCCGCCGTGGGGGTGCTGCCGACTACTCCGGCGGGAGAGTTCACGGCAAAGTAAACGCCGGGTTGCAACGAGCATGCCGCGATCAGCGCCATGATCGCGACGAAGCCTTCCAGCAACATCGCGCCGTAGCCCACCGGCCACGCAGTCCATTCACGGGCGATCATCTTGGGTGTGGTGCCGGAAGAGATGAGCGAATGAAATCCGGAAATGGCGCCACAGGCGATGGTGATAAAGCAGAAGGGGAAAACTTTTCCGGCGAAGATCGGTCCGTTGCCGTCGGTGAAGCGAGTGAAGGCGGGCAGTTCGAGCGTGGGATGCACGAGAATGATGCCGAGCCCGAGCATCAACACCACGCCCAGCTTGACGAAGGTACTGAGGTAATCGCGCGGTGCGAGGAATAGCCAGACGGGAAGAACGCTGGCCAGGAATCCGTAGAGGATGGTTGCGACCGCGAGCGCGGTTGCCGAGAGCGTGAACCATGGCGCCCACGTAGGAGAATCGGCGACCATTTGACCGCCGAAGATGCTCGCGATTACCAGCACAAATCCAAGGATGGAACATTCCAGCACTTTTCCGGGACGCAGATAGCGAAGATAAATCCCCATAAACAAGGCGATGGGCATGGTGGCCGCGATGGTGAATGTTCCCCAAGGGCTGCCTTTGAGCGCGTTCACGACAACCAACGCGACGACGGCGAGCAATACGATCATGATGAGCAGGACGGTGATGAGAGCCGTGAATCCGCCGACTTTTCCGATCTCCTGCCGCGCCATTTGACCGAGCGACTTTCCATCGCGCCGCATGGAACAAAACAAAATCACGAAATCCTGTACTGCGCCGCCCAGCACGCATCCGACGACGATCCAGAGAGCGCCGGGAAGATAGCCGAATTGAGCTGCGAGCGTAGGACCAACCAGTGGTCCGGGTCCCGCGATGGCTGCGAAGTGGTGTCCGAAGACAATCCATTTGTTGGTGGGCTCGAAATCCAGCCCATCGCGCAAGCGCTCGGCCGGTGTGGCGCGTTGATCGTTAAGAACCATCACTTTCGCTGCGATGAATTTCGCATAGAAGCGGAACCCGATTAGATAAGTGCAGACGGATGCGAGCACGAGCCAGAAGCTGTTCACGGGTTCGCCATGGTTGATCGCGATACCGGCCAGGAAAAATGCGGCGGCGATCGCGACGGCGGCCCAAAGCGCGTGGCCGAGGATCTTGTTCATCGTTGGATTGTAACAGGATCGTTTCTGGTTGCCGGATTCGGTATCATGCAAAGCGTGATTCGTATCTGTGTTCTGTTTCTTGCCCTTTGCTCACTGGGTGCCGCGCAGCCTTTGCGATTGGCTATTGCTGGGTTAGTGCACAGTCATGTCGATGGATTCCTGCACAGCATTCGCGATCGCACGGATGTTCAGGTGGTGGCGGTTTTCGAACCGAATGTGGAAGTGCAACGCAAATACGCAAAGCAATATCATTTGGACGATTCGATCTTTTCCACCGACCTGGGTGCGATGCTCGATCGCGCCAAGCCGGATGCGGTAGCGACGTTCACCAGCACGTTCGATCATCCGATGGTAGTGGAAGCGTGCGCCAAGCGGCACATTCCCGTGATGATGGAGAAGCCCCTCGCGGTGAGCCTGGAGCATGCGCGCAGCATTCAGCGATCGGCGACCGCCGGCAAGATTCCGGTGGTAATTAATTACGAGACCACCTGGTATCGCAGCCATGGCAAGATGTGGGACCTGATCAAGCAGCAGCGGGCGGCGGGTCAGATCCGAAAAATGGTTGCGATGGATGGGCATGAGGGTCCACAGGAGATTCATGTTCCGCCGGAGTTTTTCGAATGGCTCACGGATCCGGTGAAGAATGGCGCCGGCGCGCTGTTCGATTTTGGATGCTATGGCGCGAATCTCATGACCTGGATGATGGACAATCAGCGGCCGCTCGCGGTAACCGCGCTCACCTCGCGCTTCAAGCCGAAGATTTATCCCCGCGTGGACGACGAGGCGAACATCCTGGTGGAATATCCGGCGGCGCAAGGGATCATTCAAGCGTCGTGGAACTGGCCGTTCAGCCGCAAGGATTTCGAAGTGTATGGCGAGCGCGGTTACGCCATCGCGGTGGGTGGCAGCATGCTACGCGTGCGGATGCCTGGGCAGCGCGATGAGGAAGTCCACGCGACACTCGATCCACTGCCGGCCGATGAGCGGGATCCGGTGGAGTACCTGGCCGCTGTCGCGCGTGGAAAGCGAAAGCCGAGCGGATTGTCATCGCTTGAGAACAATATGATCGTGGTTGAGATTCTTGCGGCGGCGCGCGAATCGGCTGCGACGGGAAAAACGATTAAGTTGGCTAATCCGTAGATTGCGCCGGCCACATCACTTGTCCGATGGCGCGGGCGAGTTGCTTCCATTTCGACTCTTCCGCGGCTAGCTGTTTTCGTCCGGCGGGAGTCAGGCGGTAGTATTTGAACTCGCGGTTGCGATCCTTGGCCATTTCCCATTTGGCGGCCACCCAACCTTTGCGCTCCAGCCGATGCAACGCCGGATAAAGCGACCCGTGCTCAACCTGCAAAACTTCGTCGGTGGTGCTGCGGATATGCTTTGCGATGTGATGGCCGTGCGCTGGGCCGAACAGAAGGGTCCGCAGAATCAGCATGTCGAGCGTGCCTTGCAGCAGCTCGACTTTGCCGGAGGAATCGGATGGCATCGCTGGTAGATATTCTACCCTAGACGCGCATGGTGAAGACAGCGCCGCCGTTTTGTCCGTTCGCGGCGCTCACCGATCCGCCGTTTTGTTCCACGATGGACTGGACTACATATAGGCCGAGTCCCGAAATGATGGATTTCGTCGAGACGCGCGGTTCGAAAATCCGCGGCAACAATTCGGGAGAGATGCCGGGCCCATCGTCGGTCACCACGATTTGGCCTTCACGCGCCTGCACGCGAATGTTCTTGGCGCCGGCCTGCGCTGAGTTGAGAAACAGGTTTACCAGCACGCGCTCCCATTGAGCCGCGTCACCCTTCAAACGAAAATCCGGATCGATCTCACCACTGAATTCGATCTTCGGGCCGTTGGCGCATTCCAGATAATCGCGGCAAAACTGGGTCGCATTTTCGATCACCGGGGCGAGCTCGGCGCCGGTACGGTTGCTCTCAAGGATGCTATGGACGATTCGCTGGCCGCGATCGACACTGCGTTGCAGGGTGTGCGCCAGCTTCTCCCATTTCGGATCGTCTTCCAAAAGCTCGGCGCTTTCGCTAATCGTTTGGAAAACGTTGTTCAGATCGTGAACCAGACCCTCGAGAGTGAGATCGGCAACATCCATAATTTATTCGCCCGCCGCACGATGTAGTGTATCGAAAAATTCGGGGAATGAAACGGAGGCGGCGCCGGAGTCTTCTATCACACAATCGCCGTCCGCTATCAAGGCCGCGACGGAGAACGCCATGGCAATGCGGTGGTCGCCAAAAGAATCCAGTTCGGCTGCGTGGAACTTCTGGCGGCCGGGAACTTCGAAGCCGTCTTCGTGAGTGGTGATGTTAAGGCCCATACGCCTGAAGTTTTCCGCGATGGAAGCGATGCGGTCTGTTTCCTTGACCCGAAGTTCCGCGGCGTCGCGCACGACCAAACCTTCCTCGCTGGCGGCTCCGAGCACGGCGAGCACCGGAATTTCGTCGATTAGCGCCGCGGTCCGCGCCTTTTCCAAGACTCCGCCGCGAATGGATGACTTGCGGATCAGTACGTCGCCGACCAGTTCGCCGCCGGAGGAGCTGACGTCCAGAACTTTGAGATCGGCGCCCATTTCCACCAGAAAATCGAGCAGTGTGGATCTAGTCGGATTCAGGCCGACGCCGTGAATCGTGAGCGTGGACTCTGGGACAATCAGCGCTGCAACCAGAAAAAATGCCGCGGAGGACAAGTCGCCCGGGACGCGCAGAGTGCGGGCTTCGAGGCGCGCCCGCCCGGTGACGGTGATGGCTCGCTTCACCACTTCCACCTCTGCGCCGAATTCGCGCAATGCCAATTCCGTGTGATCGCGTGTGCGAATGGGTTCGTGAACCGTGGTGCGGCCGTCGGCGTAGAGTCCGGCGAGCAGCACGCAGCTTTTTACTTGCGCGCTAGGGACGGGAAGCGTGTATTCGATGGGGTGCAGCAGGCTTCCGTGGATATGCAGCGGCGGGAAGCGCCCGTCGCGCGCGTCCAACGATGCGCCCATCTGCCGCAACGGATCGAGAATGCGCTGCATGGGACGGCGGGAAAGAGATTCGTCTCCACCGATGCGAGATTCAAAAGATTGTGCCGCGAGAATTCCGGAGAGCATGCGGATGGTGGAGCCGGAGTTCCCGGCGTCCAGCATGTCAGCGGGTTCACGGAGCCCATCCAGCCCGCAGCCCTGAATGGAGATAACGCCGTCACGCCGGTCGATGATTGCGCCGAGGGCGCGTACGCAAGCCAAGGTGGATTGGCAATCCGCGCCGGTGGAATAATTTTCCAGCTTCGACGTGCCTTCAGCAATTGCTGCCAACATGGCGTATCGATGGGAAATGGACTTGTCGCCGGGAAGTTGAATGGCTCCAGTGATAGATGGAGCGGGACGGATTTGCTCGCGCATGGAATAAAGAGTTAGTGTAGCTGAAGAGGGAAGGAGTACATCGGACATGGCATCGGGAATCAGCAGGCGAACGTGGATGAAAAGCTCGGCGGCGCTCGGCGCGGCGGCAGCGGCGGGGCCAAGAGCATCGGCTCAAGCTCCGAAGAACATCGTGATCGCGAGCGTCAATGGCAAAGAAGCTTGTCACAAGGCGATGACCATGATCCAGGCAGGCGCGGACACGCTGGATGCGGTGGTGGCCGGCGTTCAGATCGTGGAGCTCGATCCGGCGCAGCACGGCGTCGGCTACGCTGGATTGCCGAACGAGGACGGCGTGGTGGAACTCGATGCCAGCGTGATGCACGGACCGTCGCGGCGCTGCGGGTCGGTGGCGGGCGTCCGGATGGTGAAGACTCCGGCGCGCCTGGCGCAACTGGTGATGCAGGAAACCGACCATATCATGATGGTGGGCCAGGGCGCGGACAAGTTCGCCAAAGACATGGGGTTCAAGCTGGAAGAACTGTTGACGGAAGAGTCGCGGGTGGCGTGGCTGGTGTGGAAGAAATCGATGCGCGATAAGAAGGGACACACCAACTGGTCAAACGAAGTGGAAACAGGCAACGCCACCGCCGAGCTACGCGAGCTTTTTCCCAACGTGGATGAGAAGACACTAGCTTGGGCGCGCGAAATGGCCATCCATCCGATCACCGGCACCATCAACTGCCTGGCGTTGAACGAGAAGGGCGAGATGTCGGGCGTAACGACGACGAGCGGGCTGGCCTGGAAAATCGCGGGCCGCATAGGCGACTCGCCGATCATCGGCGCGGGCTTGTATGTCGATCAGGATTACGGCGCCGCGGGATCCACCGGGCGTGGCGAAGAAAATATTCGAATCTCCGGCGCTCATACCATCGTCGAGAACATGCGGCACGGGATGACGCCCAAGGAAGCTTGTTTAGACGCGCTCAAGCGGATTTCGCGTAATTTCAACGATGACAAGGCTCGGCTCGCGGCGTTCGACATTAATTTTTACGCGTTGCGTAAGGACGGAATGTATGGCAGCGCGTCGCTGTGGAGCCATGAAGGCGGATCGGAGAAACACAAGCCGCTGTTCACGGTGAACGACGGCGGAGAGAGCCGGCATGAAGAGTGCGTGCCGCTGTATCAACGGAGCTGAGAACACGCTATGGCCAAAGTTCTGATTGTTTTCTACTCGCGAAACGGATCTACTGAGAAGCTGGCGCTCGGAGTGGCTGAGGGCGCGATGGCGGAAGGCGCCGAGGTTCGAATGCGCCGGACGCCCGATATCGTTGGGCCGGAGGTTATGGCGAAAGCACCCGGATGGGCGGAAAATTCCGCGCGATTGCATGCGACCTATGGCGCACCCACGATTGAGGATGCTGAATGGGCGGATGCGATTATTTTCGGAACGCCAACGCGTTTCGGAAATTGCGCGGCCGAACTAAAAGCATTTATCGACTCGCTGGGCGGGCTGTGGTTTCAAGGCAAGCTGAACGGGAAGGTCGGGAGCGCTTTCACGTCCACGGGCACGCCGCATGGCGGCAATGAGACCACCATCCTCTCGCTCTACAATCCGATGGCGCATTTGGGATTTATTATCGTGCCGACGGGTTACGGAGAGCCGGCTGTATTTAAGGCGGGGACGCCGTACGGCGCGTCGCACGTCGCCGGCCAGAACAGTTCGCCGCCCACCGAAGATGAGCTGGCGGTAGCGCGCTTTCAAGGCAAGCGCGTCGCGCAAGTCGCTGCGAAGTTGAACTCCGTTTAGAGATTTGCGCGCAGAGCGTTAACGGCCGCGCCGATTACCGCGATTTCACTGCTGCCGGGCACCACTTCGAACACGTAACCCTGCAGCGGACTCATCTTCACCATTTCACTGACATACTGGTTGAGCAGGTTCAGATCCAGATGCCGTGCGTTGAATCCGGAAATGAAGAATTTGCCCGGACCCGCCAAATGGATGGAGCTTGCGGTGCCCGAAGCAAGCGCGGCGTGCCACAATTTAACGAAATCGACGCAACGCGGATCGCCGCGTTTGGCGTTTTCGAAAATCTCGTCGGGCTCGAGGTCGAGAAAACGCAGCCGCATGGCACGATGGCCCATGATGCCTTCCAGATGTCCGCGCCCGCCGCAACCGCAATATTTTTCTCGCGGATCGAGCGACACCACCATGTGGCCGCCTTCCCAGATGCCTTCGTGCCAGGGATAGATACCGAATCCGATGCCGTGCCCGAGCGTCCAGACCCGGATGAGCCGATCCAGCTGCCCGCGAGTGGCGGCCATGCCCGCGGCCACCACGTCCGCGTCGTTATAAATGTGAACCGGCGCGTCCAGGCCTTTTTGGCGCAGGATTTCACCGATCAGATCCCGCATGTTCGCGCCTTTGAGTTGGCGAAGGTTCGGCGATTCCTCAATCAATCCATCCTTGATGATGCCGGGCACGCCGATGCCGATCGCTTCGATGGCGGAATCGCCCGCGACAGCTAGAATCTGGTCCGCGATCGTCTGGGCGATACCGCTGGAGGGCATGCCGTGCAGCGCGTCGGTTTCGGAATGTTCTTGAAACAAGCGGAGCTTCGAAACCAGTTGACTACCTTCCACAAGGCCAGCGGCGATGTGTTCCGCCGTTGTGACGCCAATGGATCTGAGCATATGTGTCGCTTTCAGCGCCTTCCTCTATCGGGCACCTTTTTCAGGCCCGGGATAACTTATTCACACCGTTGAACGCGGCCGCCTTGTAGCATTCCGCCAAGGTGGGGTAATTGAAAACGGTATTAATGAAATAATCCACTGTGCCGCCCAGGATCATCACAGCTTGCCCAATGTGCAGCAACTCGGTTGCACCTTCTCCAATGATATGGACACCCAGGATCTCTTTGGTTTCGCGGTGAAAGATAATTTTCAGGCGTCCGGTGGTATCGCCGCGAATCTGCCCGCGAGCGATTTCACGATAATAAGCGACGCCGACTTCATAGGGAACATCTTCGTCGGTAAGCTGTTCTTCATTCTTACCGATGAAGGAAATTTCGGGGATGGTATAAATCCCGTAAGGATAACTGGCAGGGTTGGATTGAATGGTGCGGCCGAACGCGTTGGCGCAGGCGATGCGTCCCTGTTCCATGGAGACGGAAGCGAGGCTGGGAAATCCGATGACGTCGCCTACGGCGAAAATGTGCGGCTGCTTGGTGCGATAGTTCGCGTCCACCGGAATGCGGCCACGCGCATCCGTTTCCACCGCGGCGTTGGCAAGGTTAAGCTCGTCCACGTTGCCTTGGCGGCCTACGGAATAAAGTAAGGCATCGCCCGAGATCTTCTTTTTGCTTTCCAGATAAGCGACTACCGTGCCGTCAGGCAGGTCTTCCACGCTTTCCACTTCTTCATTCAGCCGCATGGTGACCCGATGATCGCGTAAGTTGTAGGAGAGCGCTTCCACCATTTCGGCATCCGCGAATTCGAGCAGGCGCGGCCGTTTTTCCACCAGGATCACGCGCACGCCGAGCGTCGCGAACATGCAAGTGTACTCGACGCCAATGACGCCGCCACCCACCACGATGAGCGTTTTGGGCAATTCCGGCATCGAGAGAATTTGATCGCTATCAATGATGTTGCGGCCGTTGATGGCGATTTTGTTCGAGGCCGCCGGCTTGGTTCCAGTGGCGATAATGAATGCTTCGGCCGTGTACGTTTGCTGGCCGCGCGGGCTATCGACGCGGATGGTGTGTGGATCCAAGAACGTCGCGACGCCGATGATCATCTCAACGTTGTTGCGCGACAACTGTCCCTGGATGACATCGACTTCTGTTTTGATCACGTGCTGCACGCGGAAGGCAAGATCCGCCATGGTGATCTTTTCCTTCACGCGATAGTTGACGCCGTAGACGTTCTGATACGAATAACCAGAGAGATGCAGCACGGCTTCGCGGATGGTTTTGCTCGGAATGGTGCCGCTGTTGATGCACACGCCTCCGATGACTTCGCGACGCTCGATGAGGCCCACCCGCTTGCCCATCTTCGAGCCTTGAATCGCGGCTCGCTGGCCGGCCGGACCCGAGCCGATGACGATTAAGTCGTAGCTCTGCATGGTTGAACCAATTTAGCGCATTGGAGCGCGAATGGTGTTTCGATTGGGTTACGCCCTGGTGAGATGGGGTGTGCGCTTCTTGTCTTCATACATGGCCTGATCCGCTGCTGTCAGAAGTTGTTGAGCGGTCGTACCCGGCTTCCATACCGCCAAGCCGATCGCCGCTGAGATGGGTACTTTCGTCTTTCCATTGCCACTCGCAAGGGAGTAATCGCCATTGACATATCGCTTGACGTTTTCGACGCGTTTTGCGGCATCGCCTGCCACGCCGTCCATCACCACCACAAATTCGTCGCCACCGAACCGGCCCACCATGTCTGTGGGTCGTAAGCTGTGCCGGAGTTCACTGGCGAACTGCTTCAGCAGATCGTCGCCGGCTGGATGGCCCAGTGTGTCGTTGATCTGTTTGAAGCCGTTGAGGTCGAGATACATCACGAAGAATGGAGAAGCTTCCGCAATCCGCCGTTCGATCCGGCGCTCGGTGATGCGCCGGTTGCTTACGCCCGTGAGAGGATCCACGGAAGCAAGACGCTCGGCTTCCTGCATACGGGCTTCGTAATTGGAAACTTGTGCCCGGAGTTGTTCCACTGTCCGCTTCCCATCCTCGGTCATTTTCGTCACGCAGTTGACCAGCTCGACCGCGCTTGTCGAGAGCGACTGCCGCATGGCACTGATGTTGTCGAGTTTGGCCGCATTCTCGAGACGTCCGGCTAGGGATTGAAACGTCTCGCCATAGCGCTGGTCGCGGTCGCCGACCTCCGCTGCGGCTTTGGCTACTTGGAGCAGCAGACTTTTGATCTCATCGGCACTTTCCTGATAGTAGTGCGACGCGCTATCGCTCCAGGCTTTCAATTGCTGTTCCACCGACTGCCCGGTTGCCAGGAACGTTCCCGGCGCTGACGCGTTGATGAGCGTTTCCTGCAGTTTCAGCAGAGTCTGTTTGAGAATCTCGCCGGCTGGCGGGTAAGCGCGCGCACCGGCATCGGCAGCCGCAGCTAATGCTGCGCGATAGGAATCGACGGCCGATTTGAGCGATTCCTCCAGGTCCACACGCATGGCCTGACGAAGGGAAATCATATTGATCCTATCGGATCAAATCTCGAAAATGTTAACTTTCCCGTTGCGCGGCGCGCCGGCGGCGTCCACTTAGCAAGTAGACAGCGGCGCGCAGTTCCAGCAATGGATCAGCCGACGGATCGATTCCGTCAACGCGCGGGATGGGGTCAAAGATGATCTGCTGTTGCTCGCCGGCATTCTGCGCCACCGGTTCTGTGAGCGTGATCGTTCCAAGTTCGAGGACGGGACGGTTTTCCGGCCAGTGAGCGGTGGCATCGTCCACGACGTCGCCGTCGTTGGCGAGCTGCACCAGAATCCGGAACGCAATTGGGCCTTTGACGATTCGTTCGGCAAGTTCATCGAACAAAAAGTTGGGTCCTTTCGAAGCGGCCTCGGCATCGGAAATGTGATCGAGACCTGCCTCCGGAGTGATTCGGTATCGTCCATAGCGGCTGACTCCATCTTTGTTGATGAAGCGCACGGCGGTCACGCCAAAGTATGCTTCGCGCGCAAAACTGGACGGCGTGGGCTTTGGCGTCCGCAGGAAGGCGAGCGCTTTTGGATGAGAAGCGAGGAAGGTTTCAATGGGCGACGGGCCGGGTTTCGTGGGATCGGTGGCGATGCGGGCACGCAAAAAGTCCAGGAATTCCTGGCCGGTGTGGACCGGAAATCCATCCGTGGAATGGCTGATGATGTCGGTGTGCACGCGCTCGGCGAGATGAAAGCGTATGGCGAGTCCCCGAGGATTGGTGTTGGGATCGTTATCCGGAACCAGCGGAAGCCCCGTGGAATTTGAGAACCTGACGGTCACCGGCATGGAATCAAGATTCATGTGCGGGGCTTTCGTGAGAGAGGCCGCGGCGGAAGTTGGTGTGAACTTTCCCGCCAGCAGAAAACCCTTCGCGTGAGCCGGCCGGAAGCCAGGGTGGAGTCCGAATATGGTGTCGAACTGCTGAAGAATATCCTGGCTCAGTGCGATCAGTTTCGGATCGTCGGGTAGTGGCACAGTCCATTGTCTCATCCGTGGCGCACGTGTTCGCACCGTCGAAAACACGATGAATCATCGATTCATCAGAAACACTCTTGCGAACACCAAAACGACGAAGAACCACTTTCAAGGCGTTCACACGAGTGTGAACGCGGCACGCCACGGGCGTGCGCTACGGTTAATCCGAAATGTCTTTGTTGGTGTTGTCCTTGAGCATCGCGGTTGCCGCGAGCGTAACGATCGCGCACGCGAGTATGAACAGCGAGATCGGTGTCGAGGAATGATAGCGGCGCATTAGAGACGAAGCAATCAACGGAGCCGGGCCTCCGGCGATGAGCGATGAAAGTTGATATCCGAGCGAGGCTCCGCTGTAGCGGAGACGTCCGGTGAAAGATTCTGCGATGAGCGCCGCTTGTGGACCATACATCATGTCATGCGGGATCAGCGAAAGCACAATCGCGATTGCAACCAAAACCGTGGACCGGGTATCCAGCATCCCAAAATAGACGAAGCCGTAAACTCCCGTGACAGCGGCGCCGAGCATGTAGATCCGCTTTCGGCCAAAGCGGTCCGAGAGATGGCCGAAAAGCGGAATGCAGACGAACGAGAGCAGCGCGGCCGCCAACACAGCGGTTAACAAAAAGTTGCGATGGAAGTGCAACACGTCGGTTCCGTAGGCGAAAACGAAAGCCGTGAACAGATAAAACGGCGCTTGCTCCGCCATGCGGCAGAGCGCGGTCAGGATGATCTCGCGCGGTTGGCGCCGGATCACTTCGAGCACCGGATACCGTTCGACTCGGCGTTCGGCAACAATCCGGCGGAACACAGGAGTTTCGAAAATCCCCAGGCGAATGTACAAGCCGATGGCGATCAACACGATGCTGAAGAGGAAGGGAACTCGCCAACCCCACGTTAGGAAATGATCGCCCGAGATTGCGCTCACCGCCAGCACCGCTAGATTCGAGAGGAAAAGGCCAGCCGGGACGCCGAACTGCGGCCAGGACGCGATGAATCCACGATGCTGGTTGGATTGCGCCCATTCCATGGAGAGAAGCACCGACCCGCCCCACTCACCGCCGACTCCGATGCCCTGAATGAAGCGCAGCAGCGTGAGCAGCACCGCGCCCCAGATTCCGATTTGATCGTAGCCAGGGACCAGCGCCACGAGAAATGTCGCGGCGCCCATTAACAAGAGTGTGGCGATCAACGCGGCTTTGCGGCCCAGGCGATCGCCATAGTGGCCGAAGATCGCCGCGCCAATGGGGCGCGCGAGAAATCCGACGGCGTAAACGCCAAACGCTTCGAGCGTTCCGACAAACGGATCGGCGTGAGGGAAATAAAGGCGCGCGAAAACCAGCCCTGTGACGGTGCTGTAGAGGAAGAAGTCGTACCATTCGATGGCCGTCCCGATGGTGCCCGCCAGAACGGCGCGGCGAAGTTGTTTGCGTTGATCGAGATCGCTCGGGGTCGCTTCGGGCATTCTGCTCAGGATAACGGATGGGCGTGCTATACTCCTGTAGAAGCTGAAGGGAAGCATGGCTGCGACGCATCGACTCGAACTTCCGCAAGGCACATTGGATCTGCTGATTCTGCAGGCTCTGGCTCTGGAACCGCAACACGGCTGGGCGATTTCCGAACGGGTGCAGCAGATTTCAAGCGACGTGCTGTGTATCCAGCAAGGTTCGTTGTATCCGGCATTGCATCGGCTGGAACGGCGCGGCTGGATTAAAGCGAACTGGGGAGTTTCCGACAACAACCGGCGCGCGAAGTATTATGAACTAACCAAGACCGGCCGCAAGCAACTCGAAATCGAGAAGGATGCGTGGGGGAAACTCACTGCGGCCATGGCGCAGGTATTGGGGACGGCCTGATGGATTCCCAGGAAATCGTCGCGCGGCTTGAGCCCAGCCGGAGGCTTGCCCCACTTATTGTTGGAACTTTATGGTGGAATCCACCGAATAGATTTTTACGCCGGTTGCCAATGGGCGAAGCATTTGCAAAACGATAGCCGCGCCTTCAGTCTTGAGAGAAAAATTGGAGTTTCCGTCGTGCGTCACGGGGAACTGCCGCGCGCCAAAAGGCGGAATCTGCACTTCGAACGACTGCGAACAGATCGGCGAGAGCGTTCTACCGGGCAGGGAATAGAGATTGCTCGATCCGTAGCAAACTGCGGCCCGGGCGGCCCGTTCGGACGTATTCACCAGCGAAACAATATTCGCGGGGATTTCCGAAACGTCGCCGGAATACCAGGGATTGCGGGTTGGATAGGCAACTTCCCGGGCCGTGGTGCGCAATTGATTATCGATGGCGCATTCGCTGGTGCCTGAAACAGCTACAACCGGCCAAAGGCGCTGCGACGGAACCTGTTCCCGGACTTTCACCCAAGCGTCTCCGGTTTCTTCCTGAATTTCGAGCCGGGCGCTGATTTGTTGGCCGGGCTCGAGGTTGAAGATCACGCTGGGATGTCCCACGAGGGCGACTAAGGCTCCAGTGGCTCGGTGTGCCTCCACTTCGACGATGACAACCCGGTCGCCGAGATTATGCAAATCCAGGCTGGACCAGCACGATGGGCCATACGCCAGAGCCGGGAGGACGCTTTCGACGGTGCGGATGGGTTCGGCGGCTGACAATAGAATGGAAAGCCAGCCGAAGAGGACGATAAGCCCCGACACGATTCCAACGAGGCTGATGATCACGTGCAGCGTCGTGAACGCGGACGTCGACAACCCGAATATCATGGCGCCCTCCGACCATTTGTGGCTCCATATATTTCACTTTACGGTCGGAAAT